>Ga0114129_10000490_pt1 | contig 47893 bp, 38 predicted proteins | sample RhiMetdeltSRZDD1_FD_80071 | JGI IMG/M metagenome (GOLD analysis project Ga0114129, IMG submission 80071) | Populus rhizosphere microbial communities from Tennessee, USA - Rhizosphere MetaG P. deltoides SRZDD1 (version 2) (version 2) | ecosystem: Host-associated > Plants > Roots > Rhizosphere >...
CGTATCGCCGTGCTTCCTCGTCAGTCATCGCGAAGAATGACTCGCGATGGAACTCGGGGTACCGCTTCAACGTGTCTTTGTCGATGTCGATCGTGAACAGGCGCTCGCCGCTGCGGAAATCGGCTCTGCCGATCGGAACGAGGTAGCGGCGGCCCACGAAGAGCCCGCCCGAGTCGACGACCAGATAGTAGGGACGGCCGTTGGGGTCGAGGACGAACCCGTCGATCCGTCCGAGATCGTCACCGGCGCGATTCCGAATCTTGGCATCCTGATATCGGTCCGCCGCTGATGACGTCAGGTCGCCCAAAGCCCCCACAGCATCGGTGTAACGTCCTTTTCAGACATGCTCGCTCGATACGTTTTCGCCGCGCTTGCAACCGGATTCCTCGTCGCTGCGGCCTTGAGCCGGTTTCGGGGACGACGTCATCCTGCCAACCGCACCTGGCTCCTCGTGGGCGCCATCTTCGGCACCGTCAGCCTCTGGCTGTTCTCCCGGTCCTGAGCCCGGTCCTTCCGCCTGAAGGCGGAAGCCACCCGCCTTCGCGCTTACGCGCTACGGCGAGGCAGACTCCGACCCACGAACCCCCGAACCCCCGACCGACCGCGTTAAGATCCCTCGCACCGGGAAGATCCGTATCTACCTGCATGCAGGCGGCAACCGCAATCGGCGAACCCCCGATGATCACTCAGCAACAGCTCAGCGGCTACCTGGGCAAGTCGATCGCCGAGATCTGCCCGAACGGCTGCACCGACGAGGCCGTCGGCCACGGCGCCCACTTCGTCGCCCACGTGCTCGGGTACAGGTTCGGCCTGACCTGCCAGATGACCGGAACCGCCCAGGGGCCCGCTGCCAGCCTTCGCGTCCAGGATCTCTTCCCGCACTGCCCGAAGCTCGGTGTCTGGTCGCTCCGCCCTGCGTCCATGACGACGTGCCTGGTGTTCATCACGCGCGCGTCGAGCGTGAATCTCGCGGCCCGGGTGATGGCGAGCGTGCCGCGGCAGCATGTCGCGTTGCTGGTGAACGGATTCGTCTGGCACTACTCGAGCCGGCAGCGGAAAGTCGTCAGGCAGACCCCGGCACAGTTCTCGACCCAGTACGCGGCGCCGGACAACGCGATGTTCTACGGGTCCCTGCCATAAACGGTCAGCCACAAGGAGGAGTGGCCATGGCGATGCAGACGATTCCGGGACGTGAGGGTCTCTACGCGATCGACTGGGACGTGCTCGTGCGCGTGTGCCGTTCGTTCGTGCGCGCCCAGGCGATTCTGTCGCATTCGAAGGTGATCGAGGAGAAGCAGCTGTTCGGTCCGGACATCTCCTGGGTCGAGGTCGACTGGGACGCGGTGAAACGAACCGTGGATCGCGACGCCCCGGTCGTCTGCAAGGCCGTGCAGTCCGCGGCGCTCACCTCGCCCGCCCTGGCCGCCGACTACGTTCGCACCATCGTCGACGAAACGAAGTTCTATCGGGACCGCTTCACGGAGACTCAGACCCGCTGTTCGCGGGAGAGCATGAAGGCGATCAACGCATCGGTAGACCGTGGCGAGAAGGGCGTCACGGCCCTCACCGCCATACGGGATCTCTCCGCGGACTTCGTGATGGTCGGCGCCACCGTGCTCTCGGGCGGCGCAGCGGCGGCGGCGATTGGCGGCGGCGCGCTGCTCAAAGGCAGCTACAAGTGGCAGGACACGAAGAGCTTCTCGGCCGGACTGTTCACCGCGTCGACCGAGCTCCTGTTTGCGACGATTCCGCTGAAACTGAAGACGATGGGCGTGGTCAAGGATCAGATCGGACGGCTGGTGCTCGCGAAGGTGAAGGCGGGCGTCGAGGTCGCGAAAACGGTCTACATCGACCATCAAACGGTGACCGAAGGCGTCGTGGCCGGCGCGCTGAAGATGAACGATCCCGGCCTGATGGTGCTGGCGAAGAGCTGGTTGAACGACGCGCCGCCACGGATGAAGCTGCTCGCCGTGCCGGTCGTCGCGGTCATCAAGCTGACCCGCGATCGCGCCGTGAAGAGCGTGCAGGCCACGGTCGCGCCTCGAGCCTCCGCGGCGACGGGCGCTGGCTTTCCCGCTGCGGCTCCGAAGGTGACTGTGCCCGACGCCGGCCACAGCATCCTCGATGCAGCGCCGTTCGACGGATGCTCGGTCGAGGAACTCGGACTTTGCCGGTTGCCGTAAGACGTCAGACGGGCTCTGGCTGGCGCGCGGGTGCGAGCGAGCGCGCGAGCGAGCCACGCGAACGGAGCGCGCCGCCGAAGCGGCGCGCGAGAGAGCGTGCAGGGGAGTCCGAGGGGCAAAGCCCCTCGGATAAGACTAGACGAGCTCTGGCGCGTGCTGTCGCGCGATCTCGAGCAGGCGCTCCTTCAACGGATCGCGAAGCTTCGCCAGATCATCGACGTTGACGATCTCTTCGAACGCGTCCATGCCGGTCAGCTCCGCGCTCTCGAGAATCACCGCGTCGGACGGACGGATCGTCGAGATCGCGACACCGATGCGGGTGATCGGCAGCGGCCCGAATTCGGGCAGCGTGGTCGTCACGATCGGGAAGTGCAGGGCCTCGAAGGTCTGCACCAGTCCCGGCGAGTTGGCGACGACGACGTGCATCATCAGGTAGCTGAGGACGAGCTGGGTGAGCTCTTCACCGGCCCGCAGTTTTGCCTTGAGCAGCTCGGGGAGCTTGGTGGGGGCGTAACCGCCATACGTGAGCGTCCACGTCAGCGGCGAGCGCACCATGATCGTCCGGGAATCGGATCCGGACTGAATGATATGCGGCGTATCGACGGCGGTGATTTCGAGACCGGAGCCGGACAGCCTGAGCGGCGGCGTCAGCTCGCGCGGAAGGTTGTAGGGCTTGGTCGCCGCCACCTTCTCGTAGAGCGCCTGCAGCTCCTTGTAGGCCTTGTCGGACCGGCGCGTCGACTCCTTCGACCCATCCTCGACGTAATCGCCCAGGACCATTTTCGGCCGCAGCAACGGCGCGAGGGTCGCAAGGTACTCCGTCATCTGGGCCCGAACGCTGTCGCCGATCGCGCGCGTGAGCTTCCGAAGTACCAGCAGCGACTGCGTGCTGTCGCGTCCGCTCATATGAAACGACTCCGTTTCCTGCCGCCCGGCAAGGGGGCCCCCGCAACAGCCGGTTCAAAGCTGGCCCAGATTAGCCACCGATCCGGGCCTTGTCAACGCGCTGGCGCCTCCAAAGCCCGGAAAAATGGCCTTTTCTGGCCTCTACCCTTATCGGTCCGTGCCGAAGTGGGAAGTAGGCCCCGGCCGCGTTATCATGGCGGCCCGAGCCGGCCCGTGCTGGTCCGCCGGACAGGCGGGAGGATCGGGCAATCCAGCAGCGACAAATCCCATGGCTAACCCACGCGTGGAGGCCACCTACGCACGAGCGATGGCCGCGTTCCAGGACGGGTCGTTCGACGTTGCGCGGCGGCTGATTGGCGAGATTCTGATCGACGACCCCGGCCATGCGGGCGCCCGGGCGCTGAAAACCCGCGTCGAAGCACGCATGTCGTCGGCGGCGTCGGGACGGTCCGGCTCCACGCCCACCCCCGGCTCGACCCGATCCCCACAGGCCGGACGGGGAAACGTCCCGGAAGCTACTTCGGTCGACCCCACGATCCTCATCGACCGCGCGTCGTCCACCTTCCAGCCGCCGGAATACATCGAACCGACGGTCGTCGTTCAGCGCGACGATCTGCAGCGCATGCGAGAGGCCGCCGCGCAGCCGCCACCGCCGCCTCCGCACTACAGTCGGCCATCGAGGTCCGAACCCGCGCCCGAGCCGACGATGATGATCCCTCCGAAGAGATCCACGGCCTCCGCGTCGTCCGATGCGGGCCGGTCCGGCGGCCTCCTGGACCGGGTGAAGGATCTCGCCGGGGCGTCGTCGTCGCCGCGCGCCCGGCAGTCGCCCTCCCGCCCGGCGCGGCAACCGGGCAGCTTCTGGACACCGACGACCAGAGGCGCGGCAATGGCGGTCGGCGGCGTTGTCGTTGCAGCCATCTTGATTGTCGCCGTCGTGGCGCTGGTCCGGTGGCTGTGGCCCGGCGGCTACGTGCTGACGGTCGCCCGGCCTCTCGGAGGCACGATCGTCGGCAGCGGTTTTCAGTGCGGCACACGTGGCTCGGACTGCGAGCTGACGAAAGCGGCCGATGACACCGTCGAGCTCAAGCCTGTCCCGGATTCCGGGTACGTGTTCAGCGGATTCACGGGCGATTGCGCGCCGAGCGGCCGCGTCCTCATGACCAAGGACAAGTCGTGCGGCGCCACTTTTGGCGCCGTCACGGCTGGCGGTCCGTCTGACTCAGGCGGGTCGCGCGCGTGGACCCTCACAATCGAAAAACCAGCGGGCGGAACCATCGTCGGGGATGGCGGCATCTCTTGCGGATCGCTGGGTACGACCTGCAACGCACAGATCCCGGACGGTACGCAGGTCGTGCTGAACTTTCAGAGCGACAAGGACTACCAGTTCATGCAGTTCACAGGGGACTGCGGAGCCGAGGGTAAGTTCACGATGACCGGGGCAAAGACGTGCGGCGCCTCGTTCGCGCCCACGCCGACTCCGATCGCCGTGAGCCGTCCCCGAGCAACGCCTCCGTCGGGAGGCACGTCCAGACCAGCGTCGGGCGGTCCATCATCGGCGGGCGGTGGCGGTGGTCAGGTTGGCAGCCAGCCGCCCCAACCGAATACGGCTCCGCCGTCAACCCAGAATACCGCTCCTGCGACGTCGGGCCAGCCAGGCACTCCCGGATCGCAATCAGGCTCGTCGCCGCCTGCGGTTGCGGGTCCAACCGGCACGGTTACTCCCGGTACCGGCATCAATGAAAAGCCGCCGGAGATCACGATCACTCCCGAGGCGCATGCCAAAAAGGAGATCGGGCAGCTCGTCAAGGACTACTGCGCCGCGATGGAGACGCTTCAACCCGATCGCTTGAAAAAGCTGTACCCCCAGGTCGATATGGGGATCCACCGCGAGGCGTTCAGGCAATACAAGTCGTTGAAATGCAGCCTGGTTGGCGATCCTGAGTACGACCGTCTCGATGCGAGCTCCGCCGGAGGTGCGCAGGTCAAAATCGGGATGAAGCAGCAGATCGAGATGAAGACCGGCGGCGCTCCGAAGGTGCTCGAAACGATTGCCACGTTCGTGGTGTCCCGGATGAGCAATCAGTCTCCGTGGCAGATCGATCGGCTGCAACACGTAGCCAAGCCGAAGTAGTGATGGTTGGACGCTCCGCACATCTCGGGCTGGCGCTGCTGCGGTCGACCGCGGTGCGTCCATCGGCGCCGTTGAAGCTCAATCTCTGCCTGACGTACTGGTGCCAATACAAGTGCAAGACGTGCAACATCTGGCGCCGCAAGCCCACCGATGAACTCACCACCGACGAGGTGGGCGCGCTGATTCGCGAGAATCCGCACGTCAACTGGGTCGATCTCACTGGCGGCGAGATCTTCCTGCGTCCCGACATCGACGACATCTTCGACGCCATTCTCACCGGCTGGTCGCGTCTCGCGATCCTGCACTTTCCGACCAACGGCTTTCAAACCGATCGCATCGTGCAAAGCGTGGAGCGCATCGCCCGGCAACGGTCGGGCGCACGAACTGTCGTGACCGTCAGCCTTGATGGTGACGAGGCCCTGAACGACGAGATCCGCGGGATCAAGGGCGGTTTTCGCCGGCAGGTGGCGACGTTTCAGGCGCTTCGTCGCATTCCAGGCATCACGACCGCGCTCGGGATGACGCTGTCCACCTACAACCTCGAGCGCTTCCGCGACACGTTCGCCGCCTGCGCGCGCGAGTGCCCGGGCCTTGACGTGGCGGACATCCACATCAACGTGGCCCAGAAGTCGGGGCACTATTACGGCAACGCCGAGATGGACGCGATCGCTCCGGATCCGGCGGCAGCACGGGCCGAGATCGGAAAGTACCGCCAGCTCAGAGGCATCGCGCGATCGCCGATGGAGTTCATCGAGAACCGGTACCTGAAGAACCTGGAGAAGTTTCTCGAGACCGGCCGCACCCCGATGCCCTGTCACGCCTTGCGATCCAGCTGCTTCATCGATCCGTGGGGCGTCGTGTATCCGTGCATTGCCTATTCGCGGCCGATCGGCCGCCTGCGCGACACGGGTATGCGGCTCGAGCCGATCTGGCACGCGGCGGAGACCGCGCGACTGCAGGGCGAGATCTGGAAAGGTGATTGCCCTCAGTGCTGGACCGCGTGCGAGGCCTACCAGAGCATCCTCGGAAACGCGCTCGCCATCGGCCGCCGGGCAGCGCCTTCTCCCCTGGCGCCCCAGGAGCGGCCGGCGCGATGAATGTCACCTGCTTCGCCGACGGGGCCACGCGGACGCGGCTCGACCGGGCCATCATGCATCACGTCGCGGCCGACGTATCGGTGGTGATCCCCGCGAAGCAGGAAGCGGGGAGCATCGCCGACGTGATCGAGCGAACCCGCCGCTTCGCGAGCGAGATTGTGGTCGTCGTTGGACGCTCCACGGACGGAACCGGCGCGATCGCGGAGGAGAACGGCGCCACGACGTTGACCGATGCCGGGTGCGGTAAAGGCGAGGCGATCCGCCGCGCGATCCCGCACATCCGCACCCCGGTCACCGTGTTCCTGGATGCCGATGGATCTCACGATCCGGAAGACATCCCGCTGCTGGTCGAGCCGATTCTCGCCGACCGCGCCGATCACGTGGCCGCGTCGCGGCTGCGCGGCGGATCGAGCGAGCTGCACGGCGGCTTCGACGAGTTCCTGCGGCTCGCCGGAAGCTCGTTCATCACGGCGTGCATCAACTGGCGATTCAACTGCCAGCTGAGCGACAGCCAGAACGGCTTCCGGGCGGTGCGCACCTCGGTCCTGCGCCAGCTGGATCTCCGCGAGAATACGACGACCATCGAGCAGGAGATGACGATCAAGACCCTGAGGCAGGGATGGCGGATGACGGAAGTTCCCAGCCATGAACACCGCCGCACGCACGGCACGTCGCACATTCGCGTGTGGCGGGACGCGCCCCGCTACGGGTTCTCGCTCGTCAGGTATCTGTTCTTCTGAAACACGTTGAACATTCTCGGTATCTGGGACGGGCACGATTCCGGTGCCGCGCTGCTGCAGGACGGGCAGCTTCGTTTCGCGGTCAACGAAGAGCGTCTGAGCCGTCGGAAGCTCGAGGTCTGTTTCCCTTCACGGTCGATCGCCGCCTGTCTCGCGCTCGCCGGGCTCTCACCGGAGCAGGTCCATCTGGTGACGGCGTCGACGTCCGACCCCGCCAAGACGCTCGGCCGATGGTGGCCCGGCACCAAGGAGCGGTACTACGCGGTGCGGCGGCGGAAGGCGCCACCCGGGTCGTCAGCCGGGCTCACTCGCGGCTTGAAGTACCGGATCACCGAATGGGGGCCTGGCGTCTTCTCGCGCGCGCTGAGCCACCGCGCATTGAAAGCGGAACTCGCCCGGCGCTCGCTCGGTCACGCGGAGCTGCGGCTCGTCGATCATCACGAGGCGCACGCCGCAGCGGCGGCGTGGGCGTCCGGCTTTCCGTCCTGTGCCGTTGTAACCATCGACGGACTCGGTGACGGAGTCTCCGCCACGATCTCGAAATTCGAGAACGGACGCCTGTATCGCATGGCAACCTCGCCGGCACGCAGCTCCCTTGGCGTCTTCTTCGAGCATGTGACGAACCTGCTGAACATGCGTGAGCTCGAAGACGAGGGCAAGGTGATGGCGCTCGCCGACTACGCGGCGCCTGTCGCCGATCGCGACAACCCGCTGCTGGAGTGGGTGCAGGTACGCAACGGCGTGATCGAGACGAAACGGCCCGGCCACGCGATGCGAACGCCGCTGGCGCGAGTGCACTGGCGTTTTCCGAACGAGCAGTTCGCCCACTTCGCCCAGCGGGTCGTCGAGCTCACCGCGATGGCGCTGGTTCGCGATGCGGTGCGGCTGACCGGCAGTCCAAGGGTCGCGCTGGCAGGTGGTGTCGTCTCGAACGTGAAAGCGACTCGCCAGGTCAGGCTGATGCCGGAGGTGGAAAGCGCCTACGTGTTTCCTCACATGGGAGACGGGGGACTTGCTCTCGGCGCGGCGGTGCTGGGATCCACGAACTCAAGTGACGTCGTCCGTCTCCGTCTCGATCGCCTTGATCTTGGACCGTCTTACGGGACGAACGAAATCGAGGCGAGCCTGCGCGCTGCCGGGCTGCGGCTTGACGGCGTTGCCGGCATTCCGTCCCGCGTGGCCGACCTCCTGGCCGAGGGCCGGATCGTGATGTGGTTTCAGGGCGCGATGGAATACGGGCCGCGAGCGCTGGGGCAACGGAGTGTGCTGGCACGTCCCGATCGCCTCGATATTCGCGACCGTCTCAACCTCGCGCTGAAGCGTCGCGTCTGGTATCAGCCATTCTGCCCGAGCCTGCTCGAGAACGATGCCCGCCGGATGCTCGCGGACTGGGACGGCGGCATCAATCGCTCCATGACAATGGCCTACGAGGTTGCCCGGGAGTACCGCTGCCACATGGCGGGGGTCATGAGCGTGGATGGAACGTGCCGGCCGCAGATCGTCGATGAGGACGACGCCGGAGACTTCGCGGAGTTGTTGAGGGAGGCGCGGCGGCGGTGGGGTGCCGGTGTCGTGCTGAACACCAGCTTCAACATTCACGGCGAACCGCTCGTCTGCGCACCGGCCGAGGCTGTCGACGTCTTTCTGCGGTCCGGAGCGGACGCCCTGGCGATCGGGCCGTATCTGGTGACTCGTCCCGAATGATCGATCTAATCACCGACCGGCCGGCGTCGCGCCGGGCATGGATTACGGTGGCGCTCGCGTGGGTGCTGATCGCCGGTGCGCTGACTGCGTGGCTGCTCGGTACGTCCACGGGGACGCTGCGGGAGCACCTGAAGGTCAGCCAGTTCTGGTCGCTCGAGCTGTGCCTGTTCCTCGGCGTGATCTGCGGGGCGTGCGTCGTCCGGGGCGTGCTCAGGGGTCTCGACAGAACCGATTTCGCAAGGATGGCGATCGTGGCGCTGATCGGGATCAGCCTCACGCTGTTCGTCGCGCCGCGCACCAACCGGATCTTCTACGACGAGCAGATCTACCAGGGCGTCGGCCAGAACCTGGCCGACCTGAAGCTGGCCCAGATGTGCAACGAAGGCGGCGTGGAGTACGGGCGCCTGAAATGCGCGAGCGGCGAATACAACAAACAGCCGTACGCCTACCCGCACCTGTTGAGCCTGGCCTACCGGCTGACCGGCGTTCACGGCACGACCGCGTTTGCCGTCAACGCGGCCGCGATGGCTGCAATCGTGTGCGCGGTCTATGTCCTCGTCTGGTTGCTGTTCCGCGACCGGACCGCCGCGGCGTGTGCGGCACTGGTTCTCGCGCTCACTCCGCACCAGATCATCTGGTCGGCGACCGCTGCCGTCGAGCCGTCCGCTTCTCTTGCGGCCGTTCTTGCATTGGTGTGCGCGGCGTATTACGCGAACTCCGGTGGAGCTGCCGCGCTCGCAGCGTTCGCGGTGTGTGCGGCTTACGCCATTCAGTTTCGACCGGAGTCGGTTCTCGTACTGCCTGTTGCGGGACTCCTGGCGTGGCCGCGGCTGCAGGCCGAGCTGCGCGAGCCTCGCGGCTGGTGGGCGGGGCTGCTCTTTCTCGCCCTCGCGTCAGTGCACATCGCCCATCTGTTCGCCGTCAGGCACATCGACTGGGGGACGACTCAGGCGCGGTTCTCGCTTGCGTACGTCCCCGGGAACCTTCGGGTGAATGGAGGGTTCTATCTGGCCGACGAGCGGTTCCCGCTGGTCTTTACCCTGCTCGCGCTCTTTGGCCTTACCGCGTCGGCATTCCGAAGAGAGCGTCTGTCGATGGCGCTTTACTTCCTGCTCTATTTCGCGATCGGGCTGCTGTTCTATGCGGGCAGTTATAACTACGGCGCTGATGTCCGATATTCGCTCCTGACGTATCCGCCGGTCGCCGTTCTCGCCGGCCTCGGCGCATCACGTCTTGTCGACCTTCTCGCAAGCCGCGGTCTGCCCGCGCGCACCATCATCGTCACGGCGATGAGTTTCCTGTTCCTCTGGTACGCGCCCGTCGTGCGTGCCACTACCGAGGAAGCGTGGGCCGCGCGAGCCGACGTCCGGTTTGCGCAGCTCTTTACCCAGGAACTGCCGCCGAACTCATATGTGCTCACTCACAACCCCGGGATGTTTCAGCTGTGGGGCAAGAGCGCGGGGCAGCTTCCGTTGATTGTTCAGAACCCCGCTTATGTCCGATACCTCTCGGGCCGATATACCGGTGGGGTCTTCGTCCACTGGAACTTCTGGTGCAACGTTCAGGATCCGGTCCACCCCGAGTTCTGTCGCCGGGCGCTGGAACTAGGTACGGTTGAGGTGGTTCGGGAGTATCGCGAGCGCGATCAGCGCTTCGCACTGTACCGAATCACGAAGCCACCCTCGTAAGTAGCGTCAGTTTGCACCCGGTTCGCGCGCGTCCCGAAGGCCGAAGACCGTGTAACTTATCTTGACTTGCATGGCTTGGCATTCAATAATCCGCGCCGGCGCGCAGCCGGCTTGCTGCGCCCGCACCTGCATCCCTATCGGAAAACCGAACATGCACTTCAGCCTTGCTCAGGGCCATCCGACGGGTACGACCATCAGGCGCCAGGTGCCTGTCCTGGTCATGATGTTGACGCTCGCATCCGCTTCTTCAGCGTGGGCGCAGAAAGTCACCACGGTTGAAGACCTGACATTCGAGCAGACGCTCGTTCAACTGGCCAACCCCCTGGGCCTGCGACCCATCGGCGAGTCGATCGGGCTGACGACTGCGCTCGAAATCGCGACCCAGCCCTTGAGCAGTGCCTCAGGCGGGATGGTCTTCAAGCTGGATCCCGCCACGGGCCTCCTGACTCGCGTCAGCAGGACGCTCGGTCCGTCTTTCGCCGAGCGGGCGTTGACGGCCGGTGAGGGTCAGGTAGCGATAGCTGCGGCCTTCAGCTCGACCTCCTACGACAAGTTGAGCAAGTTCGGCCTGAACAACCTGCCCCTTGGCTCCGTCACCGCGTCCAACCCGGCGAATGCGCGCGTCGGCACCGGTGATTTTCATCTCACGTCGAAAACGCTGACGATGGCGGGCACCGTAGGCATTGCGCCGAAGGTCGATGTCGCCGTGATTGTGCCGTTGATCACGGCAACGCTGGAAGCGGTGACCACGCAGGTGGATGGGAACGGCAGGCTGATCCGGCTCGCCGAAACCAACACCAAGTTCTCCGGCATCGGCGACATGGCTGCGATCCTGAAGTTCAAGGCCGCCAAGCTCCCGGGACCGGAGATTCCCGATCCGGGCGGGCTGGGATTCATGCTCACGATGCGCCTTCCCACCGGCTCTCGCGAGAACCTCCGCGGCCTCGGCGTGTATCGCACGATGGCATCAGCAATCTTTTCCGCGGGGAAGGGCCCCTTCAAGCCCCACGCGTCAGGCGGCTTCGAGTTCTGGAGCAAGAGTGTCGATGTGCCTACCGCAACCGCGACCGGCGGACTGGTCAAGGTCCGTCACCAGGTGCTGTTCGCGGCCGGCTTTGAAATCGAGGCGCATCCGAAAGTAACCTTGCTCCTCGATTTTCTGGGCCAGAAGATCCGGAAGGGCGGGGAAGTGGGCGTCGTCTCCGACCCGATCAATGCCGGCGGAATCAGTTCGATTCAGTCGCTCGTGGATCTCCCCGAGGGGATTCTCAAGGGCATCCTGGTGCCCGGCATCAAGGTCAACCTGAAGGGCAAGCTGCTGCTGTCGTTGAACGCGCTCGTCACGGTGAAGAACAACGGTCTGCACTCGAAGGTGACCCCGGTGGTGGGCCTCAACCTGGGCTTGTAAGTTATGCGAAAGCTGCTGCTCGCAACGCTCCTGCTCGCCGCGGTCGGTTGCCAGAACAAGACGGCGACTGGCCCCGGCGTCGTCAAGATCACCGAGACCACGACGACGACGTCGACGATTCCGGTGACCACGACGACCGTGCCGATCCCGACCGAAGCCAAGTTCACCTTCTCGCCGGTCACACCGGAAGAGTGCCAGGTCGTGAACTTCAACGGCTCCACCTCGGTCGGCGGGACGGACGCCGACGGTCCGCACACCATCGTCAGCTACACCTGGGACTTCGGTGACGGCGACCCGCCAAAGACCGGCGTCACGGCGACCCACGATTTCGTGAAGACCGGGATCTACCTGGTGACCCTGACCGTTGTGAACGACAAGGGGACGAAAGCGTCCCGGCCCGAGTCGATTACGGTCAGACCCACGTCGACGACGCCGAAACCGTGCAGTTGATCACGGTCAGACCCAAGCCGACCACCTGACCCTTCGGCAACCATCGACGCCCGGTCGCGTACCTCGTCTGGCCGACTCGCGGCGGAAACACCCCGGATGAGGCGGCCGGACCGGCTGTTTCGTCTACAACAGATACATGCAGCAGTCGTGTAGGCTGACGTGGCCCCGATGCGTCCACAACAGATGAGCCGGCGCCAGGATCCCTCGGATGCGGAAGCGCTCAGCGTTCGCCTGCCTGATGGGAAGGTCCTCCGGTTCCGCACCAACTTCTACATCGGCCGCGATTCCGATTGCGAAGTCCGGATCCTTGACCCGCTCGCGAGCCGCCGGCACGCCCAGGTGTCGTACGAGCATGGTCAATGGCTGATCCGGGATCTGCAGAGCAGCAACGGTCTCTTCGTCGACGGCCGCCGCGTCGAAAACGCCCCGGTTCGCGAAGGCATCGCGGTCAGCCTGGGAGAAGATGGCCCGCGGCTCCAGATCGGACCGGACATCCGCTCGATAGTGTCGGAACCCGAGGACGGCCCCACGCCGGAAACGTTAGAAGACAGCAAGGTAGTAGACGCCGCGGAGCGCTATCTCGTCGAGAGCGACAGTGACGATGAAGCGGTGGGCGACCGGACCAGGATGATCCGCGTCGCGTTCCAGAAACACCAGAAGAAGCAGAAGCGGCAGCAGCGGTGGGTCGTGGCGATCGTCGCGGTGCTCGGCCTCGGCGCGGCCGGCTACGCCTATCGGGCCCACCGGGAGGCGGAAAAAGTCAAGGCGGACGCGCGAGAGTTCTTCTATCAGATGAAGGATCTCGACATCACGCTGGCAGCCATTCAGGAGGATTTGCTCCGCAGCTCTGCCGGCAACGCGGCCAGAGTCTCGGAGCTCGAGGAGCAGCGCCGCCGGCTGGAACAGCGCTACGAGCAGATCGCCGAACGCGCCTACGGCCGGAGCCTGACTCCGCAGGATCGGCTCATCCTGCGGGTGACGCGCCTCTTCGGCGAATGCGAGGTCGCGGCGCCTCGGGAATACCTGGGCGAGGTCCATCGCTACATCAACCAGTGGCGAAAAACCTCCCGCTTCGAGGATGCGGTGAAGCGTGCCGAGGCCGCCGGCTACACCAGGCGGATCGCCTCGGCGTTCATGCAGAAGCAGCTCCCGCCGCAGTTCTTCTATCTCGCGATGCAGGAAAGCAATTTCATTCCCACCGCGGTCGGTCCGGCGACCCGCTTCGGGTTCGCCAAGGGCATGTGGCAGTTCATCCCGGAAACCGGCGAAAGGTACGGACTGAAACGCGGCCCGCTCGCAGGCGACTCACGGATCGATCTGGCGGATGAACGCTCGCACTGGGAGAAAGCGACAGTCGCGGCCGCGAGCTATATCAAGGACATCTACCGCACCGACGCCCAGGCGTCGGGCCTGCTGGTCATGGCGTCCTACAACTGGGGGGAAGGTCGGGTCATCAACCGGCTGAAAAAGATGCCGCAGTCGCCCAGGGAGAGGAACTTCTGGACTCTGCTCGCCCAGTACCCTGAAGACGTCCCCGCACAGACCTACGACTACGTCTTCAGCATCGTCTCGGCGGCCGTCATCGGCGAGAACCCGAGGCTGTTTGGATTGGGGTTCGACAATCCGCTCGCCTTTGCCGCCCCGTCACGCTGAGCTCAACACATACCACGCAATCGCAGCTGCAGCCAGCACGATGACGACCGCTGTCACGATCAGGACCGGCGATCTCACGCCTTCGGCCCGTGCCTGTTGGGCGGGCGGCGCAGGAGCTGGCGGCGTTGGCTGAGACGCGGGAGGCGGAGTCGGCTTCTTGGGGGGCAGATTGAGCTTGGACCGATCGATGACGACCGTCGCCGTTTCCCTGGGGTTCGGCATGGTCGCCTTGACGCTCTTCAGATCGCGGCCGAAGTCCGCGGCACGCGAGTAGCGCGCGGCGGGCGACTTCTCCAGGGCACGCGCGACGGCGGCCTTCAGGGCCGCCGGCAGCTCGCCGCTTTCGATCCGCCGCGGGACATCGTTGACGATCTTCAGCATCACCGCGGTCGCGGAATCGCCTTCGAACGGATGCCGCCCGGTGAGCATCTCGTAGATGACGGCGCCCGCAGAGAAGATGTCCGTGCGGGTGTCCACCTCGCGTCCCTCGATCTGCTCGGGAGACATGTAGCCGGGGCTGGCGAACACATCGGCGACCGTGGCATTGGACGACGCCGCCGTCGCAATGCCGAAATCGAGCAGCTTGACCGTTCCATTGAGGCACAGCCAGATGTTCGCCGGCTTCACGTCACGGTGCACGACTCCCTGCTTGTGCGCCGCCTCGAGCCCGGCGCAGAGCTGAATCGCGATGTCGACCTTTTCCCGCAGCGGCAGAGGCGTGCTCTGGCGCATCCGTTCAGCCAGGCTGAAGCCGCGCAGGAACTCCATCACGATGAACGGAGTGTCTTCCTGCTCGCCGAACTCGAACATCGTGACGATGTTGACGTGCTGCAGGCGCGCGGCAGCCTTGGCCTCGTGGAAGAAGCGGGCGTGCGCGGCCTCGTCGCCGAGGAAGCCGGCGGCCATGACCTTGACCGCGACCTCGCGGCCGAGAACGGTATCGCGGGCTCGATACAGCACACCGAGCGACCCCTGCCCGATGCGCTCCAGCAGCTCGTAGCGCCCGAACCTCGCTGGATCTGCCATGCAGCTACTGCGAGCCCGTCGGCGTCACGCTGAGCGCGATGCGTTGAAAGGTCTCTTTGTATTTGTCGAACGTGGGCAGCGTGGTCGTGCAGATCACCCGGTACCATTCGGTGCCACGGGGCAGAGCGTAGAGGCGGACGTGCTCGGGGCCCTGCGAACCGGCCTGCGTGAAGTCGATCAGGATGCTTCGCTGGCCGAGGAAGTCCACGAACTGATGTGAAAAGCCGGTCGCCAGCGGCCGTCGCTTCTGCCAGTCCTCGATCTCGAGAGTGGCGGTCTGGTCGACGATCTCGTTCATCGCCAGGGGCACGGGCATTTTCGCCCTCTCGATGGCAATCGCCGCCTCTCGTGATTTGTGGAACAACACGACGAACGACGAGCCGACGCCTACGAGGGGCTGCCAGTCCCTTTTCGGGTAGTCCACGGTGAAACCGCTCGACAGGACCATGCGCTGATCCCCCGAGGCCGGTCCCGGACGGGCCGCTCCCGCCGCAGGTTGGGCGGCCTGGACCGGTTGCGCAGGTTTGCTGCCTGGCTTCGGGGCCTGCGCAACCGGAATCGCCGACTGTCCGCAGATGATCGCCAGGACGGCGATCGACCGTATCGTGTGGTGCATCGCTGTAGTCCTTCGTGTTCCGTGAACGCTGCTACTTTCCACTCTTCAGCTCGGCGAGGCGCTGCCGCGCGAGTGCGAGATCCTTGTGACCCGGGACGAACTCGAGAAGCCGCACCGCACGCTCGTACTCCTTGATCGCCTGATCGGTCCGGTTCCGGTTGTCGTAGTTCTTGGCCGAGGTCATGGCAGCCTCTCCCTGGGCCCGCGCCTGCTCGGTGAGAGTCGCGTTGAGCTCGTTCGCGCCCTCGACTTCGGGATCGAGGTTCCGGGCGTCGCGTATCTTCAGGAGCGCGGTGACGATGTCGGAGGCCGCGGCGGCTTTGGCCTCATCCACCAGTCTCTGGGCGTTGGTGCGCCGCTGGTTCGCCTCGGCTGCGGCTTTGCCATTGCGCGCCTGCCGCAGCATCGAGCTCGCTTCATTTGCCTGGACGCCGTAGTCGCCGCGCCCGCTCGTGGCGATCGCCGACTGAAGCTTTTCGATCGCCGTATCGAACTGGCGGTCGGCCAGCGCCTTCCTGCCTTCCTCGAGCTGGCTCCGTGCTGTCTTTTCTCGAGTGGCGCGCTCCTTCTCCGGCTCACCCTGTCTCACGGCGACTCTGAGCGTCTCAGGCACCGGAGGAGCGGCGGGTTTCGGTGACGCCGTGGCAGGACCGGGTGTTCCCTCGCCCACAGTTGGTGGTACTGGTGTGGCACCCGGCTCGAGCATCGCATCGATCGCCGTGCGCTGAGCGACGCCACGCGGATCGTCCGGGAGTGCGGCGAGGGCCGCGGTGTTCTCCTCCCGGGCGGACGCCTTGTTGCCCTGCTGGATGAAGGTCTGTGCTTTCCCGTAGTGATCCTGGAACGTCTCCTCGGGAGGCGGAGTCGCGGCAGCCGGGATGGAAGTGGTCGTCGCCGGTGTCGTCGTCGTGGCGGCAACGCTCGCAGTGTCGGGACCGGGCGACTGCCGCATCATGAGGGCCGCGACTACGCCAAGGACGAGCAGAGCCGCGATGGCGGCGACGATCGGGATCGTGTTGCTCCTTGACTTCGGCGCGGGCACGACCGATTTACCGGTCTGGGTGTGCCCCGGCTGCGCCGCGGGACCCCGCGGGGCTGCGGGCTTCGGCGCATGGCTTCGTTGCGATGCTGGCGGGACCGTGCCCGCCGGTTCGAGCAGCTGCGTCGGCTCGATGTAGGCTTCGCGGCGGCCGGTCACGTCCGCGACGTCCAATTCGTCAGTCGAAGCGGTGGCCGATTTTTCGTCCGGCATCAGGATCAGCCGGTACGGTCCAATCGTGACCGGCACGTTCACCGGCAGCGGCTCCTCGGTCTTGATCTGCCGCTCCCCAATCCAGACGCCGTTCTGGCTGTTCAGATCGGCGATGACGTAGCGCCCGCGCTCGTGCCAGATCTCTGCATGTGATCGTGAGACCTGCTTGTCATGATCCTCGAGGACGAGGTGGTTGTCGGTTCCCCGCCCGATCCGTGTGCGTCCTTCGCCAAGTTCGAACGGCGCCACGAACTGGTCGCCGCGGTATACGCGGAGGGTTGCCACCTCACGCCTCCTTCCGGTTGGTGTCACGACGTGCCCCGGCCGGGGTCACGGGTTTCGCGGGACGCGACTGGAAGAGAGTCTTCACTCGCGAAACGGTGCGAGCGACCCAGCCGTCATCAGCGACAGGTTCGAGAACGGCGGTTGCATCGGGGTCTGGCTGGCCGGCCGCCGCCAGATCCACGGTTTCGTCGTCCAGCGTCGTCGCCGACAGCGCCGCTGCCGTTGCGATTTTCGCAATCAGCTCCTTCGGTGCACCGTTGTCGGGCTCGAGCGCCAGCGCCCGCTCGGCGAGTCCGCGCGCGCGAGGGAAATCCTTGTCCCGCAGTGCGGTGGCGGCCTGCCCGAGGAGATCGCGAGCCTCCGTGGTGCGACGGGCGGCCTCCTGTGTGGAGGCCGCCCTGGCGGCATCGCTCGCCTGGCGTCGCAGCGCCGCCGCAATCACCGCATGTGCATCGCCGAGTGGATCGAGCTCCGCCGCGCGGCGCGCGTCCCTGACTGCGCGATCGAACTTGCCGCGGGCCAGGAACGACTTCGCGCTTTCTATCAACTCGGCGGCGCGTTGCCGCCTCTCGGCGCGCTCCGCCTCCTCGCGGAGGCGCGCGTGTGCAACCGCGGATGTCCGAAGCGCGCCCTCGTGACTGGGCACACGAGCCAGCGCTTCCTCCGCGAGGCGGGTCGCGGTCTGCGCGTCTCCCTTCTCGAGCGCTGACGCCGCTTCAAGGGCCAGCTGGTCGGCGTCGCTTTGGGTCTGCTCGGCCGCTCCCAGCTTCCGGTGCTCGGTCCGCAGCCGTTCGAGCTCAACGTGCAGCGCAGTGCTGGATGGATGTCGCAGAGCCAGCGTCTCGAGCCGCCTGATCGCCAGCGTGCGATCGCCGTTCTGGAATTCACTGCGCGCGAGCGCCAGCTGGGAACCGACTTCCTCCACGAGCGCGTCGGCTTTCTCGCGCGCCGTCCGCGCTTCGACGATCGCACTGCGCACGATCGCGATCTCAGGGTTCGACGACCCGGTCTGCACGGCGAGCTGCATCTGACGTTCGGCGTCGACGAGATCCTCGAGCTGCAAGGCGCTGCGGGCCCGTTCGAGGAAGCGCTCGCAGTTTCGTGCTTTCTCCGCTTCGGCCGCCGCGAGATCCTGACGAACACGGGTCGAGAACTGCCGCGCCTCAGAGTGATCGGGATGAATCAGGAGAGCCTGGTTCGCCAGCGCCAGCGCGGCGTCCAGACGGCCCTGCGCCCTCGCCTCGCCGGCTTCGGCGAGCAGGCTGCGAACCCGGTCCTCGCGCGCCTGCTGCTCGGCGGCGGCAGAACGGGCCCGATTGATGAGCTGTTCGATTTCCGCAGACGGGATCCGGCGGAGCACGCTCTCGAAGCTGTCGAGTGCGCCCTGGACGTCACCGTTCTCGAGGCGGCTTTTCCCGGCCGCAAGATCGGCCCCCGCGCCGCGGAGGTCGGCAATTCGCTGTTCCCACGCCGCGACGACGGGACCGATCCGCCGTTCGATCTCGTCGATGTCGCGGCGGAACCACTCGCCGGAGCGCAGTGCGTCCGCCCCGTGGGCAAGGAGTTGCGGATATCCCGCGGCGATCTCGCTCAGCCGCGCGCGCAGGTCCGCCTCTGGCGCGACGCCCAGCGCCTCGGCCTCGGCCTGTTCCTCCGAAGCAAAGTCCCGAAGCGACTCGAACGAGATCGCCACCCGTTCGGCAAGCGCGCGGGTCTCCGCGTCGTAGCGCCGCCGCCAGCGCGAGAGCTCAGACGAAAACTCCGGGAACTTCTGAAATCGCGCGGCGGGGTCTTTCGACAGCGCCTTGAAGACGATCCGCGCCAGGGCCGGCGGCGCGTCCTTCGCTTCGATCGACGGTGGGTCTTCCGATACGACCTTGTGCAGAACCGCCGGTAAATCCGGGGCGACGAACGGCTTCCTCCCGGTGAGCATCAGGTAGAGCACCGCGCCCACCGAGAAAATGTCGGACCGCTCGTCCACCGCCACGCCGCGCGCCTGCTCCGGCGACATGTAGTCCGGCGTCCCGACAATGAAACCGCTGGCAGTCATGCTCGAGCTCGCGAGCCGGGCGATGCCGAAATCCAGAATCTTCAAACCGCCGTCGGTCTGGACGAACAGGTTGCCGGGCTTCACGTCGCGGTGGCAGACGCCCGCCGCGCTCGCGACCGCCAGGCCTTCGCAGACCTCGAGCGTCAGATCGACCTTCTCCTCGATCGCGAACGAGCGCTGCTTGAGCGACCGGTCGAGCGTCTCGCCCTTCAGCAGCTCCATCACGATGAAGAGCCGCCCGTTGTCCTCGCCGATGTCGAAGATCGTGACGATGTTCCGGTGGGCGAGCTTGGCGGAGACCTGGGCCTCGCGCATGAAGCGCGCGCGGATGTCCGGCTCTCCCTCGAGGTCGGTCATCATGACCTTCACGGCCACGTCCCGCCCCATCAGCTCGTCGTGCGCCGAGTAGACAACCCCCATCGCACCCCGACCGATTCGGTCGACGACTCGATAGCGGCCAATCCGCTCCGGGCGTCCGGGACGCTGGTTCTCGGCCACGAGTACCGTCACTCCCCGGTAGTCGCGACCAGCGCAGTGACGTTGTCCCGGCAGCCCCGGTCCAATGCCGCGCGCACCAGCGCCTCAGCGGTCCGTTCCATCGAGGACTGCTTCGAGAGCAGGTCCTGGATCGCGGAGTCGTCCAGCGACCCGTGCAGCCCGTCCGTGCAGAGCAGGAGAATCTCGCGCGGCGCGATCTTCCTTTCCTGCATGTGAATCTCGGTGTTGTCCCGCGCCCCGAGCACGTTCGTCAGCACGTGCCGCATCGGGTGCTGCTCGGTCGGTAGTGCTCCATTGAGCGGTCCCTGACCGAGCACGGTCGCGGCCCACGAGTCGTCTCGTGTCAGCTGGACCAGCTTGCCGTTGGCAGCGAGATACATCCGGCTGTCGCCGACGTGAGCAATCGACATCGTGCCGTCGGCGACGAGCGCCGCCACGATCGTGGTGCCCATGCCGGTGTAATCGTCATGGTTCTCGGCTTCGCGGAACACGCGCCGATTCGCGAGATGCACGGCGGTACGAAGCCGGTTCGCGTTGAACGACAGACCCGAATCGATGCCGTACGGCCAGGAGTGCTCCTGGTCTTCGCTCGTCCGGCGGATGAAGCTCGTCACCGCCTCGATGGCGAGTTGGGACGCCACCTCGCCGGCGGCGTGACCGCCCATGCCGTCGGCGACGATCAACAGGCCGAGTGCTTCGTCCTTGAATAACGCATCTTCATTCGTGCGCCGGACCGGGCCTCTATCGGAGCATCCTCCGGCATGCAACGTCGGCAACGCTGACTTCTCCTGAGGGAGGGTTGGAGATCGTAAGTGGCCTTTAGGGTCACCAGCAATGCTACTTTGGTAGTATTCCGCGGGTCGGGGGTTCGGGGTTCGCGGGCTCGCGGGTTCGGCCGGGGGTACTCAGAGGCAACCGGGGCAAGTCCAAGCCGATTGTTGCCCTTGGTACCACTGTCGCCCGAGCCCCCGGACCCCCGAACCCCCGGTACGTTTAGGTTTTTACGCCAACCTGGAAATGAGCTGTGCGCGGGAGTCCACACCCACCTTGTTGAAGATCCGGCTCAGATGTTTCTTCGCCGTGGTGGGAGCGATGTCCAGTGCGGTCGCGATGTCGCGGTTTCCGTAGCCGCGGAGCACCAGGTCGACGACCTGCGCTTCCCGATCCGAGAGCCCATAGCAACGCTTGACCGCGTCGCGTTCCGGCGCCAGTTCTCGAATGCATGCGACGAGCGTACGGCCGACACCGTCCACCACCATCTCCCGCAGGTGGATATAGAAGGGTTCCCCATTGCCGCTCGTCACGAGGCTGACGGCACGCCCGGAAGCCTGGAGGTGCGCCGCGGCGGCATCCGCCTGATCGCGGAGCAGCACCAGCAGGTCGGTCCGATGGTCGCGCTGGAGTTTTTCGGCGAGCACGCGCGCCGAAGTGTTGCGATAGAGGATCCGGCGATCGTCCAGGACAACGATAGAGACCGACAAGTCGTCAATGACGGCGTCTAGCAACGCGCGAGGCAGTTGGTGGCCGACCATTTTCGTGGGGGGAGTCTGTGCCTACTATACTCGCGGGCTCCGGATCCGGGGTCCGGGATCCGGGGCCGGGATCCGGGAGTCCCTCGTATCTCAGACAGTCGGGCTTATCCCGAACCGGAACCCCCGGACTCCGGACCCCGGATGAGATCGTTAACGTTGTCGTCGCTGTTGCCGTCTTCTGCCCAATGAACGACCTGCGCTACAGCGTGCGTTCCCTGCTGCGGATGCGCGGCATCGCCGTCCTCGCCATCGTCACGCTCGCGCTCGGCATCGGCGCGACCACGACGATGTTCAGCGCCGCGTACGCGGCGCTCCTCCGGCCTCTGCCGTTTGCGGAGCCGGATCGCCTCGTCCTGATCTTCACCACGCGAAGCTCGCCGCGCGAAGGGTTCGTGCGCTCGCGGTGGTCGCATCCGCTGAGCCGGCGGTTGTCCGCGTCGGTAACTTCTTATGAGGCGATCGCGACCTTTACTCCCTCACTCCTCAGCCTGAGCGGCGGCAACGGTGATCCCGAGCAGGTTGATGCCGAGATCGTCTCGCCCGAGTACTTCGGAATGCTCCGAGTGACGCCGGCAGTGGGCCGGACGTTCACCGCGGCCGAAGACGCCGTGCCGGGGGACGCTCCGGTAGCGATCCTCAGCGATGGTCTGTGGCGCCGACGCTATGGCGCTGATCCGAGCGTGATCGGTGGTCCGGTGCGGATCAACGGTGTGCCGCTCACCGTCGTCGGGATCATGCCGGCGGGGTTCGCCGGGCTCACCGACAAGTCCGAGATGTGGATACCTCGGACGATGGCGCCTGTTTTGACGTATGCGGAGTACCTCACTACGCCGCAGCTGTTCATTCCGGTCATTGCGCGCCTCAAGGAGGGGATGACGCTGGAACGCGCGAATGCCGAACTCGCGGCGGCGAGCGCGTCTTTCGAGGTCCCTGACGCCGAGCCTGACACGCGATGGGGCGCCGTCGCCGAGCCTGCCGGCCGCGCCCGGATCGAGCCGTCGATGCGGCGTTCGCTCCTGCTCCTCCTCGCCGCTGCCGGGTGCGTACTCCTGATCACCTGCGCGAACGTCGCCGGTCTCCTGCTCGCGCGCGGGCGGATGCGCGCGCGCGAGCTTGCCATCCGCCTCGCGATCGGTGCAGGCCGCGCGCGCATCATGCGCCAGTTGCTGCTCGAAAGCCTGATCCTGGCTCTCATCGCGGGCGCTGGTGGTGTCGTGATCGCGGTCTGGGGTGTGGCCGGCTTCTCTCGTTACGCCCCCACCGTCCTGTGGACCGGTCGAATCATGATGTCACCGTTCGCCGCGCCGGCGCTCGACGGCCGCGCGCTGCTCTTCGCTGTCGCGATGACGGTGGCCACGAGCGTGCTGTGCGGGCTCGTGCCTGCGTTCGAGACGTCGCGCACCAGGTTGACCCACGTGCTGAAGGAAGACGACCGTGGCGGTGGCGCACGGCGCCGCGTTTTTCGCGGGCTGGTCGTCACCGAGGTCGCGCTCGCGGTCCTGCTGCTCGCAGCGGCGGGGCTGCTGCTCGAGAGCTTCGCCGGCATGCAGCGGCTTCGGAGCGGCTACGACAGCCGCAATATCGTGACGTTCTGGGTTCGGCCTCCGGCATCACGCTATCCGGTCGAGGAAGGTCCCGCCACCGTTCAGCGCTTCCTCACGAGCGTCGAGGGCGTAGCCGGTGTCGAGTCGGCAGCCGTCAACCGTTGTACGCCATTCACCGGCTGCTCTCGCACAGTGCTCTTTTTCACTGATCGCCCAAACCACCCGGGAGCCGCACCGGTCGTCGGCCGTCACTACGTGTCGCAGGACTACTTCAAGACCCTGGGAATCCCGCTCCGTGCCGGTCGCGTGCTCGCCGCGACCGATCGTCCTGGCCGCCCCGGTGTCACCGTGATCAGTGAAAGCGCGGCCCGGCGTTTCTGGCCCGGCGAAAACCCGCTGGGTAAGCGCGTGTGGTTCGGCGGCACCACCGGACCGTTCGCGGGAGCCGCGCAAGCTGTCGAGATCGTGGGGGTGGTCGGGGACGTCAGATACGAGGCCGCGGACTGGCCGGACGCGACGGGACGCCCCGAGTTCTACACGTCGTACCTGCAGTTCTCCTATCCTGACACGATGATGATGGTAAAGAGCCGCGGCCCCGTGGCGGCGCTGATCCCCTCGCTGCGCCGCGCGGTGGCATCGGTCGATCCTTCGCTTCCGATCTATGACGTGCTCACCCTCGACGATCGCGTCGGCGGCGCCCTCGCGCGCCCGCGCTTCAACGCCGGTCTCGTTGGCGGGTTTGCCGCCGCCGCATTACTGATCGCCGCACTCGGCGTGTACGGCATGCTGTCCTATTCGGTCTCGTCGCGTCTCCGCGAAATCGGCGTGCGGCTGGCCCTCGGAGCCGCGCCCGGCGGGGTGGTACGACTCATCCTGACCGAAGGCGTTCGCCTGGCGGCCGTCGGCGTAGTCATCGGGATCCTTGCCGCGCTCGCCGCGGGCCGGCTCACGCGAAGCGTGGTCATCGAGGTCAACCCCACCGATCCACGGATCCTCGGCGCCGTCGCGATTGTGATGCTGGCGGTTGCCGCCCTCGCCGCGCTCGTCCCCGCGCGGCGCGCCAGCACTGTTGATCCGATGGTGGTTCTGCGACAGGAGTGAGTTGGGTCGGCCCCCGGCATCGAGTGTGTAAGGAGGCGATCAGCATGACGAACAGCGGCCCGTTGTGCGGCGCAGTCGAAGCCGGGGGAACGAAGTTCGTGTGCCTGATCGGCACCGGTCCCGGGGACATGCGCGAGCAGGCGCGGTTCTCGACCCTGTCGCCCGAGGTCACGCTCCGGGAGACGCTCGACTTCTTTCGCAACGCGGCTGCGCGCCACGGGCAGCTCGACGCGATCGGCATCGCGTCGTTCGGGCCGATCGACCTGCACCTCGATTCGCCAACGTATGGCTACATCACATCGACTCCCAAGCCGGGCTGGGCGAACGTCGATATTGCCGGGACGATTCGCGATGCGTTGGCCGTGCCCGTGGGCTTCGATACTGACGTGAACGCCGCGGCGCTGGCCGAATGGCGATGGGGCTCCGCGCAGGGACTCGATACCTTCATTTACCTGACCATCGGGACGGGGATCGGCGGCGGTGGGCTGGTGAACGGCCGGTTGCTGCACGGTCTGGTTCATCCCGAGATGGGCCACGTCCGGATCCCGCACGATCTCGACGAGGATCCGTTTGCCGGCGTCTGTCCGTTTCACGGTGACTGTCTCGAGGGCCTCGCCAGCGGCCCGGCGATGAATGCCCGCTGGCTGCAACCGGCGGAGCAGCTCCCGGACGATCACCCCGGCTGGGCGCTCGAAGCCCGCTACCTCGCGCTCGCGCTGGTCAATTTCATCTGCGCGCTGTCCCCCGAGCGCATCGTCATCGGCGGTGGCGTCATGTCGAAGACGTTGCTCTATCCGCTCATCAGGAGCCAGGTCCTCGCGTTGGTGAACAACTACGTGCGGGCGCCGCAACTCCTGGAAGGAATAGACAACTACATCGTGCCACCATGGCTCGGCGGTCACGCCGGCGTACTGGGCGCACTGGCGCTGGCTCAGCAGTTGGTCGAGGAGTCAGAAACGGCTGGCCCGCAGGGCCAGCCCCGACACTGAAACATCGCGAAGCCCCGTGGCTCCGTGCCTTCGTGGCGTCTTCTTCCCCCGTGATCTCCTCAAATCTCGATACTTCTTAGCGCCATTCGCTTCTCCGCTCCCAGATCCCATCGGCACACCTCAGCGCCAATGCACCGATCGTGGATGTCGGGTTGACCGCTGCGCTCGTGGTGAACGAGCTGCCGTCGACGACGAACAGGTTGGGCACGTCGTGCGCGCGGTGCCACTTATCGATGACGGAGCGTCCTGGATCGCTCCCCATCCGCGCCGTGCCCATGTAGTGCGCGAAGTTCATGATGCGGCCGCTGTCGAGAATCGTCCTCGCCCCAGCGGCCTCGAGCACCTGGCGGGCGGCAGTGGAGCCGTGCTGCAGCATCGCCGTCGTGTTGTCCGACGCGCGATAGGTGACGCGCGGCGCCGGGATGCCGTTCGAATCCTTGGCTGTGTCGTCGAGCTCGACGCGGTTGATCTCTTCCGGCAGATCCTCGGACATCACCGCGATGCCGACCGAGTGCCTGAATCGCCGCCGCATCTCATCGTGGTGTCGCGCCCCCCACGGCACCGGTTCCGAGTCTCCCCACGCCACGCTGGCCGGCCCGTACGGTCGGTACACGACGAGCGAATAGCCTCGTACGAAGCCACGGCCGCGATCGGTCTCGTAGAAATGCTGGCTGAACAGAGGGTTCGACGCATGCGTTGTTGCCTCGAACGGCTCATCGAATACGCCCTCGACGTACCGGCTCGGGTGATTCATCAGGTATTTACCGACGACGCCCGTTGAATTGGCGAGACCATCGGGATAACGGCGCGACTTCGACGCGAGCAGGATTCGCGGCGTCCCGATGCCATTGCAGCAGACGACCACCACTCGCGCGAGCTGCTCGTGAATGACGCCCTTCGCGTCGAAATACGCCACTCCTTTCACCCGCCCATCGTCCGTGACCGTGATTTCCTTGACCCGGGCCCTGGTGCGCAGGGTGGCGCCGGCGCGAAGGGCCTTCGGCCAGTAGGTGATGTCGGCGGAGGCCTTCGCCTTCAGCGCACAGCCGAAATTGCAGCCGCCGCGGTTGTCGCAGGCGCTGCGGCCATCGTAGTCGCGCGAGAGAATCGCGTTGTCCGACGGCCACCAATGCCACCCCAGCTTCTCGAAGCCGCGAACGATCGCCGCACCGGAACCGCCAATCGGCAATGGTGGTGTCTGCCGGGCGGATCGCCTCGGGTTCGCAGGGTCGCCAGTGATCCCTGAGACCCCGACATTTCGATCGTTCAGATCGTAGAACGCCTCGAGATCCGAAAAGCCGATCGGCCAGTCATCGGCTGCCCCATCGAGGCGATGCACGCGGAAGTCGGATGGATGCATGCGCGGGAAGTGACCCTCCCAGTGCACCGTGCTCCCGCCGACGCCGTTCCACATCACGATGTCGGTCGGGCCCGCGCCGGCGGTGACGATCGGATAGTCTTCGGGCCGTTGACGCACGGCAGGGAAGAGACTGTGGTCGCCGCGCCGAAGCTGAACTTCGAACGTCGTCCGGGCCGACGCGAACTCCGAAGGCCGGTGCTAGTCGCCCTGATCCAGGCAGGCGACCCTGGCGCCGCGACTCGCCAGCCGCCACGTGAGCGCCGCGCCGGCAGCCCCGGCGCCAATCACCACGACGTCGACGCGATCCGGCTGCATCAGTCGGTCTCGCGATACAGCCGCGGCAGTTGCCGAACGCGAGCGAGGAGCGTCGTGTCGAAATCCTCCAGCGGCGCCGTCTTCCTGCTGCCCCTGCGGAACGGGTAGCCGATCAGCGCCCAGATTTTCGGGTTCGTGTAATAGGCCTCGTAGACGACGTCGCGGAGCGTGGCGAACGACGGCGGATCGGCCTTCTCGAGTTTCTCCAGCGCGCTGATCTGCTCGTTCTCAGAACGGTCGTCGAACGTTGGGCCAAGCGCGGCGATGGCTTTCGACAGCCGCTGTTGAATCTCCTGATCTTGCGCGGCAAGCGCCTCCAGGTACTCGACCGCGCCAACCGAAGATGCAGCCGGCATCTTTCCCCGGGCAGGGATGATGCGATCGACCGCCGCGCGAAGCGTCGCACGCGTGGCAACGGTCTGCTCTGATGCGACGTCGGCAACCGGAGCGAGCACGATCACGGCTGCGGTGCCGATGAAGGTGCGGCGTGTGATGTCGTCCGACATGCGAAGCGAACCTCCTGATTTCCTTGCACTCCTGTTCACGATCGGGGTTCGGGTCAGCCATGGCGCCGTCGAAGCCGCCGGTAGCCCGAGTCCGCCAGGTCCGGCCCGCCGACCGCGGACCACGAAGTCAGCGTCTGGCGACTCTGAATCCGTAATCCGTATACCGAAACGACGGATCGATCCGGCTGCGCGCCGCGCATCGGCTGATGGTCACAGCGTGCCGCCACGATCCGCCGCGCGAGGCGCGCCTGATGCCGTGCGCTGGCCCTGCCGGATTGCGCTCGGGTGAAGACGAGTAGAAGTCGGCCGCATACCAGTCCGCGCACCACTCGTGAACGTTGGCGGCGATGCCGAAGAGCCCGAACGCATTTGGCTCGCCGAGCGCGACCGGCCACGGACCTGGCTGCGGCCCGCGTCCTCCTTCCGGAATCCACCCCGGGATGTCGTCGCCCCACGGATACCGCTGGCGCTCGATCCCGCCCCGTGCCGCTCGCTCCCACTCGGCCTCTGTCGGCAGGCGCACCGGCTGACCGTTGACGGTGCGCCACTGGCAGTACGCCTGGCAGTCGAGCCAGCTCACGCCGACCACCGGGACATCCGGCGCGGCGGCGAACTCCGGCCAGTCGCGCGGTTGTTCGTGGCCGGTCGTGCGCAGGAACGCGTCGTACTGTTCGCAGGTGACCGGATACAGCGCGAGCTCGAACGCGTCGACCCAGACCCGATGCGCCGGCCGCTCGTCGTCGGGCCCGTCATCACTGCCCATCCCGAACCAGCCTTCTGGAATCGGCGCGAACCCCTCGGTCATCGGCTGCCGTCGGACGACGAGCCTCGTGACAGCGGAGGCGACAGGAAATCCGGCCGCGCGTCGCCCCAGATGTAGTGATTGAAGAACGACAGATTGTGCTGCATGACGGCGCGCTGCGCCCGAGGCTTGGTGATGCCGTGACCGAAGCCCTTGTACACGATCATTTCCACCGGAACCCCGCGATCCTCGAGCCCCTGCCTCAACTCGTAGCCGTTCGGGATTGGCACGCGGCGATCGAGCTCGCCGTGCTGGATCAGCGTCGGTGTTTTCGCCTGCCTGACGTAGGCCATCGGCGAGGTCTTCGCATAGATCGCCGGATCGTCGGCCGGATCCTCACCAAGGTAGTTGATGGTGAACGGCGTGATGTCGGTGTTGTAGTAATACGTCGCCCAGTTCGAAATGCCGGCGCCGACCGAGATCGCCTTGAACCGATCCGATGTCGTCGTCAGGAACGCAGAGATGTAGCCACCCTGGCTCCATCCCATGCAGCCGATCCGGGCTGGATCGACCCAACCTTTCTGGATCAGGTAATCGATGCCCGACAGCACATCCCACGCATCGCCCACACCCAGGTTGCCGACGTTCAGGCTGCGGAACTTCTCGCCGTAGCCGGCGCTGCCGCGATAGTTGACCTTCAGAACGAGCGCGCCGCGGCCGACCCAGATATCGGCCGGGTAGGTTCGTGTTTCAGCGAGCAGGATCGGTCGATCGATGCCGGTCGGACCGCCGTGGATGATGCAGAGGAGCGGGTAGCGCTTCGAGGAATCGAAGTCAGCCGGCTTGATCAGGACGCCTTCGATCAGCGCGCCGTCCTTGCTCTTCCAGGCAATCACTTCGCGCGAACCAACGATGAAGTCCGCCGCCTGCGCGGTCATGTCGGTCAGCGCCTTCGGTGCGAAGCCGTTGACGTCTGAGACATAAAGCTCCGACATTGTTTTCGGGGCGCCCGCGGTAAAGGCTACGTGATTGCCCTCGCGGTCGATGGTGAACCCACCGCCCATCAAATCGTCGGGCGCCGAGACGCGCGCGATCTGGCCCGAGCCCGGGTTGAGCCGGAACAGGTGTCCTGCCGTCTTCTGCAGTGCCGAGAAGTACAGCCCGGTTGTATTCCATCCGACCACTGACGGGACCTCGTCGAAGCCGTCGGTCAGCGAGCGCGGCGTTCCTCCCTCGGCGGACACCATCGCGAGCCGCGAGATCTTCGCGAACGACAGCTCTCTGCCCATCGCTGTCGAGAACACGAGCTGCCGGCTGTCGGGCGACCATTCGGGGTTGGTGTCGAAGCCCGGCTGCGAAACGATCTTTCTGACCCGATCGTCCGCAAGACTGAGTGTGTAAATGTCGGACGAGCTGCCGTTGATCAGGTCCGGGTTGCGGGTCGCCGCGAACGCGATCGCATGACCGTCGGGCGCCCACGAAAATGACCCGACACTGAAGTCCTTGCCGCGAGTGCGCTGCTGGCCGGCGGCGGGCGCCTTCATCGCCTCGTCCAGCGCGATCGTCCAGAGATGGACGTGCTGATACTCGCGGCGCACGACTTCGTAGTCGCCGAGGCGTTCCTTGCGGTCTTTCTGTTCTTTCGTGAGCGCTTCGGGCGCGCTGTAGGCGATCGATTTCGAATCGGGTGCCCAGACGAACCCGGACACGGCGGTCTCGGACTTCGTCAGCTGGATCGCCTCGCCGCCACGCGGGTCGATCACGAACACCTGGTTCTTGTCGTCTGCTCGTGGCGACGTGAACCCGATCCACTTTCCATCGGGCGACCACTGAGGTCCCGAGGACGACTTCAGGCCGCGCGTCAGCTGCGTGGTCTGGCCGGACCTGGCGTCGGCCATCCAGAGTTGCGTCACGAAGGCATCCTGGCCGAAGTCCGCCTCAGTCTGCGTGTAGGCGACGCGGGTGCCGTCGGGTGAAATCTGCGCGCCGCCGATCGATTTCAGGTTGAGGAGATCGTCGACGGTCGGAACCCGGCGCTCTGCGGCGCCGAGAGGCAGGAACGCGAGAGCCAGCGTCAGCGACACGATGAATCGGGCCACGAGGGAGCCTCCGTCGGGAAGAGGTTGTGCCAGCTTACTGATGAGCAGTGATCGTAGCATCCCCCCGCCTTCGCGCTTCGCGCTACGGCGAGGCAGGCTCGGAGGGCTATCCTGAAGGTATGGACACGCGATATCGCTGGGCTATCGGAGGCGTAATCGCAGCCGTCGCGCTCGCGGCGATTGCGGCGCTGGTCGTCACGCATCGCGAGCGCGCTCGCGTCCAGGTTCAGACTGCCGACGTCAGCAGCGGTCCGATTGCGCGCCGGGTTCTCGTCAGCGGCACGCTCGAGCCCGCGCGGATGGTCGAAGTGGGATCACAGGTGTCCGGCACCATCGCATCGCTGCCCGCCGACTTCAACTCACGAGTGAAGGCGGGGCAGGTGCTGGCGCGGCTCGATCCGGCCTCGTTCCAGGCGCGTCTCGTCGAGGCCGAGGCGGGGCTCGCCAAGGCCCAGGCCGAACGCGCTCGTCGTCAGGCAGCCCTGGACGACGCGCGCATGAAGCTGGAAGATGCCGACGCGCTCGCCGGCGACCGGCAGCTCGCGCGCGCCGAGCTCGACCTCGCGCGCACGACCATGCAGCAGGCCACGGCGGACGTGAAGGGTGCCGACGCAGACATCGCGGCGGCGCGGGCGGCTGTGACACAGGCGCAGGTCAGCCTCGATCGCACGGTCATTCGATCGCCGATTGATGGTGTCGTCATTGGACGTCACGTGGAAGTCGGCCAGACGATCGCTGCCTCCGTGAACGCACCGGTGCTCTTCACCATCGGCGATCTGCGTCGCATGCGGTTGCTCGCGGAAGTCCCGGAAGGAGAGGTCGGCGGAGTGCAGCGCGGATCGCAGGTGCGGTTCGAGATCGAGTCGATTGGTGGTCACCCGTTCACGGGAACGGTGGCGGAAGTGCGTCTCGCACCGCAGGTCGCGGCGAGCACGGCGTCGAACGCGGGCATCAGCTCGAACGTGGGCACGAGCGCAACCAGCACCGCGAACACGCCCGTGGCCACGTCCGGCTCGTCTCCACGCGGGACGAGCGGCAGCGCGCAGCCGGCCGGCTCGCCGACGGCCGGCACCAGTGCGGCGCAGCCCGCGGGCCAGACGTCGTCTCTGTCGCCGGCACCTTTGACTACGTCCGCCAGGCAGACAGCGGCCACCGCCGGCGTAGTCACCTACATCGCCGTGATCGACGTCGATGCTTCGAGCGAGGACATTCCGCCTGGCGGCACCGCGATCGTGACGCTGGCCGGCTCCGAGCGCGCCCAGGCCGTCCGAATCCCGAACAACGCCCTGACGTTCGCTCCGTCGACCGACTCGTTTGCCACGGTCGATCAGGAACCGCCGGTTCTCAGTCGCGCGGAGACGGCTTCGACGAAACAAACAGGGACGCGGCGGGGCTATGTCTGGAAATTCGAGAACAATCGCTTCGTGCCGATCGAGGTCCAGACCGGGATCGCGGACGAATCCTGGACCGAGCTCGTATCCGGCGATATCCGTCCCGGAGATCGGCTGGTGACTGCCGCCGCTCCGCTCAAACGAAGCTCGTGAGCCAGAGTGCGAACTGCGTCCATGCCGCGCTGCCCATCAGCACCAGCCTGGCAGGATAGGACGCGACGAGCAGCAGCGAGCCCGCCAGAAAAACCATGTTGAGCTGTCCGCGACGCCGCCAGTCGATCGCGAGGCAGACGAGGATGAGCACGGTGGGAAAGCCGAAGAACCACAGCGGCCCGAGATTCTGCAATGGCGTGATGGGAATGCGGGCAATGGCCGGGGGCACAAAGTTGATCGCCGTGAGGAGCATGAGGCTCTTGTGCGCGGCCGGCCGCTTCCGGTAATAAACGGCGGCGCCGAACAGGAGCGAAAACATCAGCAGATCGAAGAGCGGGATCACCATGAACGCTGATGAGGGGATGTCGGGCGGCATCGACGGCGATCCGTACTTGCCGGCGCGCATCGCGGTGACCAGGCCGGTGATCACGATGAGTACGCCGAGGCCAACGCCGGTATAGCCAAGACGCTGGTGGACCCTGACCTGTCGCGACGAGATCAACCAGACCTGCGTCGCGAACAGCGCCACCCACATGGTCATGAGCAGGCCATGCACATGGACCAGGAGCGAAGGCAGCGGGGGCCCGCCGAAGTAGGGTTTCAGGTAGTAGGTCCGCGCAAATCCCGCAAGGACGACGAGAATGAACGCGATCGCTGCAAACGCGAAGAGCCGGCGATCGAAGCTTCGAAGCGCTGCGCTGGTGGTCATGGGGGCGCCAGTGTAACCCAGCTCGGCCGCACGGGGGTCAGGTGTATTTCAACATTTCCCGGAATGTTGAAATACAAGATCTGACCCCCGGACTCGATCATCACCGCGCGATGGTGGTCGTGGTGCGGGCCGCCGTCACCGGCGCCAGCATCTGATCGAACGCATATGCGCCGATCAGTGTGCCCTGCTCATACCCGGCCTTCACGGCGGTAGGGAAGTGGATGCCGGCGAGCACCCTCGATGCCCCGTTCTCCTGCGCGGCCTCAGAGAACGACCAGAAACGACGCGTGATTCCCGCATACGGCGCGCCGCTCGTCATCTGGAAGCTCACGTAATCGGTCTCGAAGAACCGCGCGAGCACCGCGGCAGCCGCGGCACCAAGCACGGTGTGCGTCGACGGATAGTCGGGCACCGGCGGCGTCGGCAGGATGCTCAGCCAGGTGGCATCGCCCGTCTCCCGGATCGCCGTCGCCGGCCGCCAGTAGTTGTAGTGATACTTCGCCTCGAAGCCGCCGATGAACCCGTCGGCCATCGCGACGTTCACCAGCGCGAGCAGCCGCGCCGTCGCCCATGAGTCGAGGCTGCGCGCGACCGCGAGCTCGCGCGCGATGCGGTTCCACCCTTGAGGCGAGCTCTCGTACCAGAACTTGGCGATCTCGGTCTGCTCAGCCGTCCGTGTGGTGCTGGTCGAACTGCCGATCTCGTTCACGATCGCGATGTCGCGTCGCGCCAGAGCGGTCGATGGAGCAGGCGGCGGAACCGGCCGGAACTGCGCCGGGTCCTTCAACGCAAACGGCGTCACCGAACCCCACTGCGGGAGGAGTGCCGGCGTGAAATCGGGCGGCGTCGGCCGATAGGCACCCGCAGTCGTTCCCGGGACGTAGTTGACGGTCCGCGCGGCCCCGTCGTTTTCCCGCTTCGTCAGCACCGCGGTCGCGGCCCGGCGCCCGATCGCGACACCTGCTTCTTTCGCCTTTGCGTCGGTGAGCGTCTCAAGGCTGACCCGCAGCTCCTCGTCGAACGTGCCCTTGCACTTCGGCACGAGCGCCGCAAGCGTAACCTGCGCCGCCGAGGCCACCGCTGCATCGGCTGAAGCGCGGACCGTCGTGGTTCGCGTCGTCGTGTAGGTGTGATACCGCCGCTCGACAGTGTTCAACGCATCGTGAATCGCGAGATGCAGAATCGCGAGCACGCGCGACTCGGTGAGCGGATCCATCTGGGCACCGGCCATCGCGTCGGTCGCGATGCGGTTCCACCGGACGACCTCCTGCGCCTGCGCCTGCGCAGGCACGACCTCTGTCGTAAGAACGATGATTGCGGCCGCCGCCACTGCGGCGGTGATGGTGTGAGCCCTGTTCATCATGATTCCCTCGCTTCTTCCAAGCCGGGCCGCGCCCGCGGCTCGCTGCGGGGCGGAGTTGAGCGACGCTTGTGCCGCACTCGGCTGGCGAGAGAAGTCTTGAGGTAAGTAACTGTACTTAATGAACTTACGAATGAGGAACTGCGGCGTGTTCGAAGGCGATACAGTCGAGCATGTACTGATATTTCAGCATCATGCTGATATTTCGGCACCCGCCTTCGCGCTTCGCGCTATGGCGAGGCAGGCTTCTCGGGACGCTATGGGGGCCAGACTCCTCAGGGACGTACGGTGATTCAGGCCGTCAGGACCGAGGCGGATTGATCCCCAGCTTCCGCATCCGTGACCACGCTGTCGATCGGCTCAGGCCAAGCAGCCGCGCGGCGCCGTTGGGGCCGGCCAGCACTCCACCCGTCTGCTCGAGCGCACGCAGCAGGTGCTGGCGTTCGACTTCCTCGAGGGTCGGGAACGCGGTCGCTGGCTGGGTGGCGGCTGACATCGCCAGCGATCCGATGTGTTCGTCGTGAATCACGGCCCCGTTGCACAGGATCACCGCGCGTTCGAGGACGTTGGCCAGCTCCCGTACGTTGCCCGGCCATTGATATTGCGCGAGGCGCTCCAGCGTGCCGGGAGCGACGCGCCGGGCCGGCTTGCCCATCCGCTCGGCGAACTGGCGGACGAAGTGTGTCGCCAGCAGCGGGATGTCGTGCAAGCGTTCCCGGAGCGGCGGCATTCGCACCGGGAAGATGTTCAGGCGATAGAACAAATCAGGGCGGAATTTTCCTTCCCGCACCGCCTCGGAGAGATCCTGGTTCGTAGCCGCGACCACCCGGACGTCGACCTTGACGGTCTGCGTGCCGCCGACCCGCTCCAGCTCCTGTTCCTGCAGCACGCGCAGCAGCTTTACCTGCATCTCGAGTGGCAGCTCGCCGATTTCGTCGAGAAAGATCGTCCCGCGGTGGGCGAGCTCGAAGCGCCCCTTCTTCTGCTGCAACGCGCCGGTGAATGCGCCCCGCTCGTGGCCGAACAGCTCGCTCTCGACCAGCGTCGGCGGCAGCGCCGCGCAATTGACCTTCACCATCACGCCGCGCCGCCGTTTGCTCGCTTCGTGAATGGCGCTCGCCATCAGCTCCTTGCCGGTGCCGGTCTCGCCGAGGATCAGCACCGTCGAATCGGTCGGTGCCACCATCTCGATGCTCTTGAACACCGCGCGCATCGCGTCGGAGGCGCCGACGATATCGCCGAAGGTCCGGCCGAGATTCAGCTCTTCCCGCAGATAGACGTTCTGGCTTTCGAGCTCCTCGGCCCGCTTCGTGTCGGTGATGTCGCGGGCGGTGAAGACGACGCAGCGCTTCTCGGTCAGGTCCACCGGAAGAACCGCCGTCCGCCCTTCGAACCATCGATCTCCCGCGGGCACGGCCAGCTGATACTCCATGGTCTGCAGCGAACCGGTCTGGAGCGTCGAGCGGACCAGGGTCAGGAACGCGTCGGCAGTGGGGTTCGGGAAGACGTCGTGAAACAGCCGTCCCTTCAGTTCGTCGGCGGCCTTCACCAGGAGCTGGCTCGCCGCGCTGAGGATTTCTACGTAGCGGCCGTCCTCGTCTATCAGGAACACCAGGTCGGGAAGGGCACTCAGAATCGCGCGAGTGCGGTGCTCGCTGATTGCGAGCTCGGCGGTCCGCACGGCGACGAGCATCTCGAGCTCACGCTCGCGCTGCTCGAATGCGCGACGGCGCTCGCTGACGTCGCGCTGAATGCCGAAGTGACCCGTGATGCGTCCCTCGGCATCGTAGAAACAGATGTAGTCCCCTTCGATGAAGATCGGATCCCCGTCGAGGCGGCGCTCCTCGGTCTCGACGTGGAGCCGCCCCCGATCGAAGAACTCGCGCCAGACACGCCGGCAGTAATCCAGGTCGTGCGCGAACAGCCGGCGCGGCGTGATGCCGATGAACGCCTCCCGGGTCGCGCCGTACTGCCGGAGCATCGCCTGGTTGGCCTTGGTCACACGATGGTGATCCAACGCGTACTCGAGCAGCGCGTTCTTGTCGGCGCTGTCGTTCCACGCGATCGGCTCGTCCAGCATCATGAAGAAGAAGCCGTCGAGCGACTGCGAGAAGAACAGCTCCAGGCGGTCGTCTGTCGGGTCCATAGCTGGCTGATGCCAGCAGGATACCCCTGAACTACTTTCTCCGCTCGCCAACCACCCAGAGGTGGGCATCGGTCTTGACGAATAGTTGCCCCTGGGAGACGGCGACCGATGCCAGGCAGTATGGTGCGCAAGGATCGTTGAACGTGTTCGAGGCCAGGATCTCGAATTTCGGGCCGGCGCGGAACACGGTCGTAACGCCCGTGGACTCACCGGTGACGTAGATCTTCCCGTCGGCGAGGACCGGCGATGAGCTGTAGAAGTCGTTCGGCAGGCGGCTGGGCCCGTACACCAGCTTGCCGGTTGCGAGCTCGAGGCAATAGACGACGCCCTGTTCGCTTACCAGGTACAGGTACTTTCCGTCGCTGACCGGCGAAGGCACATCGGGTCCGCGATGAAAGGTCCACGCGACGTGTGTAGTTGAAATGTCCCCCGATCCACCAGGCTTCAGCGCCACCAGCGGGTTGACGCGCGTCGGCGCGATGATCAGGCCGCCGGCGATGATCGGCGACGAGATGATCCGGTAGTTGCGGCTCTTCTGCGGGTTGAGCACGTCGGCGCGCCAGAGCTCTTTACCCGTCTGCGGATCGTGACCGGTGACGATGTCGCCGCCGGTGATCACGATCTCCGTCTTGCCGTTGTATTGCAGCAGCGCCGGTGTCGTGTAGGAATCCGGCGACTCGTGCAGCGCGTTGGTCGGCCGTTCGACGCGCCACACGGTCTTGCCGGTCATCTTGTCGACCTTCAGGACGTAGGACGGGTCATCCGTCAACATCCCGTGCAGGACCTGCAAATACAGCGCGTCACCATGCAGCAGCGGCGACGACGCGTAGCCGAACTGGATGCCGAACTTGCCGTAGTCCTTCTGGATCTCCCGGGTCCAGAGCTCCTTGCCGGCGAAGTCGAAGCCCTTGAGAACGCCGGTCCCGGTGATCACCCAGACGTTCTTGCCATCGGTCACCGGCGACGGCGACGACATGTTCTGCTTGTTGCCGATCCGGTTCTCTCCGGCAAGGAGGCGCTTCCAGGTCACCGCCTGCTTGTTGCGGTCGACCGCCCAGAGCTCGATGTGGCCCGTCGCGCGCTCGGTCGCGACGTTCAGGAAGATGGTGTCGTTCCAGATGATCGGCGTCGAGCCGCTGAAGGCAGGGAGCGGCAGCTTCCACGCCACGTTTTCTGTCGGGCTCCAGGTCGTGGGCAGTCCTTTTTCGATGCTGTTTCCGTCCATGGACGGGCCCCGCCAGTGCGGCCAGGTATCGGCGGCGAGCGACGCAACGGCTGAGGCGAAGAGAGCGAGCGTAAGAAGGTGTCGGCGCATGGGTTTCGAAGGTGCCGATCAGCTTGCGCCGGCGACAGGCCGGTGCACGGACCGTTGATGACGGAAGACGACGCGACCGCCCTTCCTGCTACAGGCGGTCAACGCCGGGGCGAGTTCCAGTTCACCAGCACCTGGATGGTGGATGCCCGTGGGTCAACCTCGCTCTCGGTCACGAGAAAGCGATCGCCCACGACCGCATACGGGCTGTCGTCGGACACGCGCAACTGGACGCCGGGCTTGAGCCAGGAATTGATCACAAAGAGCGGAACCGGCGTTCCGGCCGTGATCGTGTCACCCGACACGGTAATCGGGGCGCCCATCAACCGATTCTCCGGGTTCATGAAATAGAGCTCACGCCCTGCGGCGTGCCACTCCGGCCCGCCGCCACCGTCTTTCGAGATTCGCACGGGCCACGCCGAAGCCGCTCTCGACGACCTTGCGCACCGGCACCGGACCCGCTGCGATCCGCTCGCGCAGCGTTGCCCCGATCAACAACTCGGAGACGACGTATGCGGTGCCGCGCTCGTTGCCGATGTCGTACAGCGCGACGATGTTGGGATGGTTGAGGGCGGCGGTGGCGCGGGCTTCCTGTTCGAACCGGCCGATCCGGTCCGGGTCGGACGCCATCAGTGGCGGCAGGACCTTGATCGCGACCTCACGATGCAGTCGGGTGTCCTGGGCGCGATAGACCTCCCCCATTCCACCTTCGCCCAGCTTGTCGAGGACGCGGTACGGCCCGAGCTCCTTGCCAATCATCAGTGAGTGAGCGGGATTATATGTGCCTCCGGGAAATCTTTGTCGCCGGCACCCGAGTGGGTGTGCGCCTCGAGTGTCTCGCCCCGGGACATGACTGTCGATCGTTGTCTTACAGGATTGAAACGGACACTGCGGTCGTCCTCGAACTGCGAGCAAATCGTGATTCAGCGGTCGGCCCGCCGATTGCTGAAGGATGGTCGGTTGCACACCATGATCGACAAACACCCGGCGGCGCGCATCCTGGCCATCGAGCCCGATCCCGGAATCGGCGGCGTTCTGCGCCGCATCCTCGACAAACGTGTCCGCGGCGTTCTGGAGGTCGTGCGGACGATCGACGGGGCGCTCGAGTCCATCGCCCGGCAGATCCCGGATCTGGTCCTCACGTCAACGTTTCTGCCGCCAGCCGACCTGGCGCGGGTGGTCGATGAATTGCGCCGCCGGAAGGACGCGACGCATACCCAGATCATCAGCATGCCGCACGCCCTGGAGGCGCCGGACGGGCCCTTTTACGACGAGTCCGGCCGGGTTCTGCAATTCCCACGACCGCGGACGGCCCGGGGCGCGTTCCACTGCGATCCAGTCATCCTGCGGAACCAGGTCGAACAGTATCTGGAGCACGCGCAGGCGCTGCGCCTCGCGCCACCGAACCGCCAGCCGGAGGGACTGCTTCCGGTCCCCGGTTCGGGCCTTGACGGAATCCGCCAACGCCACAACCAGCGGGCCAGCGTCTCAACCGCGCTGGTGGTGCCGACCGCAAAGGAAGTTCGTGCGCTGAATGCCACTCTCCGGCCCGCCGACCGGCGCGCAGCATTACGTCGCCGAGCCGCGGATCTCGCCGGTGAGTGGGGCGTCAAGCTCGACACCGACGACAGCGCGAGCATCGTGGACATCTCGCGCACCGGGGTGCGGCTCGAGACGGCCACTGATCTGAATCCGGGGAGCCTGATCAACCTGGAACTGATCGGAATGGAAGCGAGTCTATCGGTTGGTGCGCGCCTGATCAGGAGCGAGGTCGTCCGACCGGATGGGACCGTCGCCCGATACCACGCCGCGGCAAAGTTCCTCCGTGAGGTCGATCTGTTTCCCTCCACGGCCAACTCGATCATGGTTGCCGCCGCCGCGGCGTCGTCCTACCGGCCAACCGTGCTCGCCGACCTGCTCGGTCGCGTGCTCGCCGAGGCCAACTGGGTTTCGAACGGCACGGCCCTTCGGACCCTCTTCGAGATGGAAGTCCGTGCGCTGGTGCGGGCGAAGGATGTCCGCATCCGCGCGGTGCCCGTACGAACGGCGGGCGGATGCCAGTCGCTTTACTTCAACATTCCGACCGTCACCGACTCCCGGCACGGCCTCCACGTCGTCTTCGAGCGAGGGTATCGGCCGACCGCAACCGAGTTCAGGCTGTTGAAAGCCGCCGCCAGCCTGGCAGCAGTACTCCTCGATCTGGCCCCGGCCGGCGAGGCGCAATCGAGCAACTGAGGGGACGTCGAGATCCCGTCGCGACCGGCTGGACTGATCGCGACGGTCGTTCCTCAGCGCTTGAACGGCTTGCCCGTGCCGAGGTGATGCGTCAGGTGCGCCTTGCCGCCGATCTGCGGCCGCGGCAGCCCTTCGCAAATGCCCTCATCCGCCGGCTCGGTCGGTACTTCACCGAGCATCTCCGGCTGCCGCCGCGGCTGGATGGCCTGTTCGAGATCGTAGGCCAGAGCCAGCAGCCGGGGTTCTTTCAGGAACCCGCTGTACATCCAAATCCCAGCTGGCTTTCCCTCGGGCGTCAGTCCAATCGGCACGGAGATATTCGGATATCCCGCGACCGCAGCCGGCGTGGATGCGAAGCTGTAGCTCGGCGCAATGATCGCGTCGAGTTTGCCGCCCGCGATCGCCGCGTCGATTCCGTGTGCGCCCGCGGCCGCCAGTGAGGACGCGCGCGCGGCGAGATAGTCCGGATCGGTCAGGTCGCCGCTCAGGTCCTCGGAAATCTCGAACAGCTCCTGCCCGAAATACTTCATCTCGGTCGGGCAATGGCGCTGATTGAAGGCGATCAGATCGCCGAGTGTTCGCATCGACGTGTGCCCGAGCGTTTCGAGATAGTCGGCAATTTGGGCCTTGAACTCGAAGAGCAGCACGGTGAACTCGGCGTCGAAATACGCCAGCGGGTCTCCGCTGTCGGTCGGCACGAGCGTCGCCCCGAGCGCGGTCATCGCGGCCATTCCTTCCTGGACGACGGCGATGAGGTCCGGCTCGCCGCCGTAGTCGGGAGTGAAGTAGCGCGCGTCGACGCCGATCCGGGCGCCCTTCAGTGCCCCGCGCTGCAGGAACACGGTGTAGTCCTGGGGCAACGGCTGACCCGCGGCCGCGCCGAAGGGTGTCTGCATAACACCGAACATGATGGCGGCGTCCGTCACCGTGCGGGTCATCGGACCCGCCGTATCCTGGCTGTGGCCGATCGGGATGATGCCGTCCTGCGACAGCAGTCCCATCGACGGCTTCAGTCCGACGACGAGGTTGTTGCCGGAAGGACAGACGATTGAGCCGTCGGTCTCGGTGCCCACCGAGGCGGCGCAGAGGTTCGCTGCCGGCGCGACCGCAGATCCCGAGCTCGAGCCGCAGGGATCGAAGTCGAGCAGGTAAGGATTGCGCGTGAACCCGCCACGGGCGCTCCAGCCGTTGAACGGCGCGAAGCCCCGGAAGTTCGCCCACTCCGACAGGTTCGTCTTGCCGAGGATCACCGCGCCCGCCGCGCGCAGCCTGCTGACGATTGGTGCGTCCGCGGGCACTTTGCTGTTGACGAGCGCCAGCGAGCCGGCGGTCGTCTGCATGTTGTCGGCAGTCGCGATGTTGTCTTTGACGAGCACCGGAATTCCGTGCAGCGGCCCGCGCACCTGGCCGTTCCGGCGTTCACGATCGCGCTGCACCGCGATCGAAATGGCGTTCGGGTTCGTCTCGATCACGGCGCCGAGCAGCGGGTTCAGTGCGGCCATCCGGGACAGATAGCCGGCTGTGAGGTCCCGGCTGGTGAGCCGGCCGCTGTTCATCAGTGCCTGTAACTGAGGAATTGTGGCTTCGAGGAATGAAGGCTGTTGAGGTGGTGCCGCCATCAACCGGGACACCGGCGAGAATGCGCCGCCCACTACCGCTGCACCGGTCGCGAGCCCGCCGCCCACGAACCGCCGTCGAGTGATCGCCATGATGTTCCCTTTCTTGCGCGATCAGGGCGCTGCACTCGAGCAGTGCTGGTGAGCGCGCAGGTTACGGGGAGAGCGCGTAATGCTACTGCTTTTTCGGGAGTCCGCTTCCAGCGAACCGCTGATGTCATCAGTCAATGGCTCAGCATAAGATTCGTCGCTGACGCTGGCGGAAATGGTCCTTCGCCGCGCCGCCCCGCTCCGCAGCGAGGCTCCTTTACGACCACGGCCCGGGAAAATCGCCCCGCAGGCCGTCTGATCCAGTCATGCGAAGCACAGCCCTTTCGGCGGCTTCAGGGGCGCCGGGTCTCGGCCCGACGGGGGTCACATGAACCAGACAACCTGGCTCGTTCAGCGCGCCGTGCTCGCCGTGGTCTTGATGGTGAGCTTCTATGCGCTCGCGCTCGGCATTGCCGGATTCCTGCTGTGGATTCCGTACGAGGCGTTCACCTACGACGTCCGGCTACCGGTAAAGCTGATGGTGGTTTGCCTCGGGTTCGCCGGCGCGATCCTCTGGGCGATCCTGCCGCGGTTCGACAGGTTCGTTCCTCCGGGTCCCGCTCTCGCCGAACACGAGGCTACGGAGCTGTTCGTCGTGTTGCGCGACATCGCGCGGGCGACGGAGCAGAAGATGCCCGTAGAGGTTTATCTTCTGAACGACGTGAACGCGTTCGTCACGCATCGCGGCGGGCTGATGGGATTCGGCAGCCGCCGTGTGATGGGTATCGGCTTACCGCTGCTGCAGTCGGTGACCGTGCAGGAACTTCGGGCCATTCTCGCCCACGAGTTCGGTCATTACAACTCCGGCGATGTGAGCATCGGTCCGTGGATATACAAGACTCGTGCGGCGATCGTGCGGACCATTCAACAGATCGGCGACAACGCCCTGCAGACGATCTTCGTCGCCTATGGGAACTGGTTCCTGCGGCTCACGCAGGCTGTGTCGCGGCGACAGGAATTCATCGCCGACGAAATCGCGGCACGCGTCGCCGGTTCGGCAGCGATGATGTCGGCGCTGAGAAAGGTGCATGGCGGCGCGCTGGCCTTTCACGGTTACTGGAACACGGAAGTCGGTCCGGTTCTGAACGCGGGCTATCTACCGCCAATCGCCGCCGGGTTCACGAAGTTCGCCGAGATCGAGTCGGTGCGGGCGCGGATCGACGATGCGGTGAACAGCGCGGAACACGTGGGGCAGTCCGATCCGTATGACACGCATCCGGCGCTCGGCGAGCGAATCGCTGCGCTCAAGGCGCTCCCGCCGGGCAGCCCGGGCGATGTCCGGCAAGCGGTTGCTCTTCTCGGCGACCCGGTGAAGTGGGAGCGATCGATTCTCGCCGCCACGGTGAACCCCGAGTGGGCGCGTTCGCTGACGCCGGTGGACTGGGAACGGGTCGTCGACACAGTCTATGTCCCGCTGTGGCGCGCGGCAGTCCGGGAGAACTCCCGCCTGCTGCGCGATGTCACCCCCGCACGCCTGCCATTCGCAGGACGCTTTCCGGAGGCGCCGCGGGAGCTCGGTGATAGCGAGCGTGCGGCGCTGAACCAGATCAACGTCGTCTCGATGGCGCTCTCGTTGGCGTTGTACGAAGCGGGCTGGACCGCGACGACATCTCCTGGTCAGGAGATCGTGTTTCGGCGCGGCGGGCACGAACTGCGCGTGTTCCCGGAGTTGATGGCTGTCGCGACGCGAAAGCGGAGTGTGCAGGAGTGGGCGGCGCGGTGCGTGGAGATGGGAATCGACGGGTTGGCGTTTGCACTGGTCGCGCAGGTGAAGTAGAGGCGCTACACGGGCATGCGGTGGCAAGCCGAAGAAACGGTGATTGGCGCCATATAATTCCCCCGCTCCATGCCTCTTGCCGCCGGCGCACGGCTTGGCCCATACGGGATCCACGATCGCCTGGGCGAAGGTGGGATGGGTGAAGTGTGGCGGGCGACTGATACGCGGCTCAATCGTGACGTCGCGATCAAAGTGCTGCCGGCCGCCTTCGTCAACGACAAGGAACGTCTCGCGCGATTCGAGCGCGAGGCACGCTTGCTCGCGCAGCTCCACCATTCCAACATCGCCGCGATTTTCGGACTCGAGGATGCCGACGGGGTTCGCGCGCTCGTCATGGAGCTGGTCGAGGGGCCGACGCTCGCCGAGCGTCTGACCGCCGGACCGATTCCGCTCGACGAAAGCCTCTCCATTGCCAGGCAGATCGCGGTGGCGCTCGAGCAGGCGCACGACAAGGGCATCATCCATCGCGATCTCAAACCCCAGAACATCAAAGCTCCCGTAGACGGCACCATCAAGGTCCTTGACTTCGGCCTTGCAAAGGCGATGGGGCCCGTGCTGCCGCCGGAACTCGACGCGCTTCGGTCCCCGATCCTGATGAACTCGCCGACCATCAGCGTGGTGCCGGGAACGCAGGCAGGCATCATTCTGGGAACGGCGGCTTACATGTCGCCCGAGCAGGCCCGCGGCGGAGTGGTCGACAAACGCACCGACATCTGGGCGTTCGGCGTCGTCCTGTTCGAGATGCTCGCCGGCCGTCAGCTCTTCGCCGCCGAGACGGTCACCGACACGCTGGTGAATGTCCTCAAGACCGACATCGATTTCTCGATGCTGCCTGCCGACACACCGCGCGCGATTCGCCAGCTGCTCCGGCGTTGCCTCGAACGCAACCCCAGCAACCGGCTCCACGACATCGCCGACGCGCGCATCGTCCTCGACGACGTGCGCGAGCGACCTGCGGAGGATGAACGAGAGCAGGTTGGTGGGTCGCCGGGACGTTCGCGCCGGGCGCGGCTGGCCTGGATCGTGGCTCCCGTGGCCCTGATCGCAGCGTTCATGCTGGGAGGATTGGTCGCGAACCGCCGTGGCACGGCGGTGGCGGGGCCGCAGCATTTCTCAATCCTGCTCGCCCCGGGCCAGGACCTGTTCACCGGCGCGAACGGCATTCTCGGGTTCTCGCCTGACGGCGGAGCTCTCGTCTTCTCGGCGCTGATGAACGGTAAACAGCTGCTGTTCCGGCGCGAACTGAGCGGAACAGAAGCAGTGGCGATCGCCGGGACCGAAGGCGGCGACTCGGTATTCTTCTCGCCGGACGGCCGATGGATCGGCTTCACTTCGGCGGGCCGAATCATGAAGGTCGCGAGCGAAGGTGGCCGCCCGTTTCGACTTGGCGAGCAGCTTGGCGTCGGCGGATCCGCATGGCTTGGCGACAACACGATCGTGTTCACGCCGGCTTACTCCGAGGGACTGTTCCGGATGTCGTCGGACGGCGGGACACCGCAGCGGCTGACGACCCCGGATCGAGCGGCAGGGGAGCTGGGTCACTGGTGGGCGGACGCACTGCCCGGCGATCGCTATGTCGTGTTCACGGCGTTTCGGACTCCAGTCGATCGCTCGCGGATTGGCGTGCTGGACCTGACCAGCGGTCAGGTCCGCTGGCTGGTTGAAGGTGGTTACTTCGCCCGTTACGCGGCGAGCGGCCATCTTCTTTACACACGCGGTCAGCGACTCTTCGCGATTCCTTTCGACCTGCCGAGCGGCACGGTGAACGGCGCCGCGGTCGCGGTGCTCGACGACCTGCTCGTATCGCAGACCAACGCGTTCGGCATGTTCGCGGTCTCGAGCCGGGGGATGCTTGCGTATGTCACCGAGTCGCTCGGGAATCCGCTGCGGGAGCTGATCTGGCTCGATCGCAAGGGCCATGCAACCCCGGCGGTCCCTGAGCCCCGCCGCTTCGTCTCCGTGAGCCTGTCGCCGGACGATCGCCAGGGCGCGCTGACGCTCCAGGGGGACAGCCGCGACCTCTGGCTCACCTCGCTCGAGCGTGGCACGCAGTCCCGGCTCACCAGCGGTGACGCGACGGAGTTCGACCCGATTTGGTCTCACGACGGACGGGAGCTGTTCTACGTCTTCGACGCTCCGCCATTCGTGGTGCAGCGGATCGGCGTCGACACCCCCGACGCCGGTCGCCCGGTGTGGAACGAAAAGACAACGATGGACACGACGGGCCTCGCGGTTTCGCACGATGGACGGATGATGGCCTTCGAGTTCTCGGCGGAACAGACGGGCCGCGATCTGTACTACCGGCCACTCAACGGCAGCACGCCCGCACAACCGATCAAAGCCACCCGCAGCGACGAGAGGAGCATCTCGTTCTCTCCCGACGACACATGGGTGGTCTATCAGTCGAACGAGATCGGCCGTCCCGAGGTCTACGCACAGCCGTTCCCCGGCCCGGGTGAACGGATCCAGGTCTCGTCCGACGGTGGTACCGACCCGCTCTGGGCGAGGAACGGGGAAGTGTTCTACCTCCACGACAACGAAGTACGCGTCGTCGCCGCTCGTCCGAAGGGACGCGTCGAATTCGACGCACCTCGTACGCTGTTCTCTTATCCAATCCTCCCCAGCGCGATGCACGAGGCGCAGACGTTCGACGTCACCGCCGACGGCGCGCGAATGATCGCGATATCGATTCCCGACGCTCGCCGGCCGCGACAGGTGGAAGTGGTCACCGACTGGGTGCGCACGCTCGAGCGGCTCGCGCCGCGCAGCGGGCGATAGTCGCGTCCGCCGGGGCGGAGGCTGGTTGCGGCTCGCGCCCCGCCGACCCCCCGACCCCCCGAACCGCCGAACCCCTGAACCCCCGACATACCGCGGCGCTATACTGCCCCAGCCATGCGAAGAGCCATCCTCGCCCTGTTGCTCGTCCCCGTCGCGCTGTCGGCCCAGCCGCGAGCGAAGAACGTCATCCTGTTTCTCGCCGACGCCGGCGGTCTCTCGACGGTCGCCGCCGCCAGCCTGCACGGCTATGGCGCCCCGCGGCGGCTCTACGTCCAGCGCATGCCTCACATCGGCCTGTCGGACACGACGACTGCGTCGCAACTCGTCACCGATTCGGCCGCCGGCATGACCGCCATCGTGACCGGTGAGAAGACGCACAACGGGGTCATCTCGCAGTCGGCGATGGCGGTGCGGAAGAAGAGCGACGGCGAACCGCTGAAGACGATCCTGGAGTACGCCGAGGAGCGCGGGCTGGCGACCGGCGTCATCACCAACGACGCGTTGACCGGCGCAACGCCGGCGGCGACGTACGCCAAGGCGAACGACAGGGGAATGACCGCGCACATCTTTCAACAGATCTTCACCCCCAGGTTCGGCGACGGCGTCGACGTCATGATCGGCGCCGGACGGCCTGCGGTGGCGGCGGCCCTGAAAGAAGCCAGCCTCGATCTCGATGCGGTCTCTCAAAAGGGCGGGAGGCCGGTGCTGAAGACGTTTTCGGAGATTCCTGACGGCGCGACGCGGGCCCTGGTGATGCTCGATTCGGGCGAGTTCGATCTGCAGACAGCGGTCGATCGAACCCTGCGTATGCTCTCCGGCAACCCGCGCGGTTATTTCCTGATGGTCGAATGGGACACCCACACCGACCATGTCCGACTGGGACTCGATCGCTTCGTCACGCTCGATCGTGTGATCGCGCGGACCGCGCAGAGGGTCGGCTCCGACACGCTGATGCTGTTCACGGCCGATCACTCCTTCGATCTCCGGTTGCGCGGCGGCACGTTCGGCCCGCAGCTGCTCGAAGGACTGGAGCAGGCCGAAGCCGAGGCCCCGAAGGGACAGGTGCGGACCACGACCTTGCGGATGGACAACGGCCACACCGGAGAGGAAGTCCTGGCAGCGGCCCAGGGACCCGGTGCCGAGCGCGTTCGTGGCTTCATGCCGAACACGGATCTCTTCCGCGTGATGATGGCGGCATACGGCTGGGAGGCGACGTCGCCGCCATCGACGCGCTGAGTGCGTCACCCCTCGACCTCGCTCGGGGTGACGCTGAGCAAAGTCGAAGCGTCACTCTCCCAACCGGAGATATCCCGCCCCGATCCGCAATCGCCCGGTGATGCTGTCGTCGAACGCGTAACGCACCGCGAGCGTTCCGAGTGCGTGCGACAGCGCGAGCGGAATGATGTTGGGATACCGATCGTAGAGCCAGCACCAGAGCAGAGCAGCGGCGGCCGTCATTGACGAAAGAAACGGATTCGGCAGATGGACGGCGCCGAACAACAGGGCGGCGACCACGACGCCGGCCTTGCGCGACGTCGCGCGCTGCGCCTCGCGCAGAACGACGGTCTGAAGCACCCACTGCTGGGCGCATCCCCACGGGATCAGTGGTGCAAGGTTGCCGAGGAAGTCGCGCCGGTCGTGCAGCGTGCCGATCGCCGCGCCGATCGCGAGCATGACGAGGCAGAGCACGAACGTGACCCCCAACGCACGGATCAGTCCAGGCCAGAGAGCCCGCCACGCGAAACCCCATTCGCGATGGCGCCAGTCGTGACCGATCGTCAGCGCGATGATGAGGCCTGCAGGAAGGACCACGATCTCGCGAGGGTAGCGTTCCTCGAGAAACCAGACCTGGAGCAGCACGGCGGCGAGGATGGCGATCGTGTTCGTCATGTCACGCTTCTCGGGCCTGGAGCAATGTCAGGGCCATGAACGTGTCCCGGGCACGGCAACTGGACTGAGCGGCAGGTGTTCGAGCTCGAGCGGCGGACCTGGAGCGATGAGGTGCTGAACATCGGAGCGGAACGCTTCGAGCGGCGGCTGGCAGAGACCGCCTCGGGTCTGCGCGTTCAGATTGCCGAAAGCGAGGCGCGCCTGCGGCAGGAACTGTCGGGGATGGAGGTGCGGATCGTCCGCGAGATCGCGGCTAGTTGCGTCGACCTCCTCAAGTGGTCGTTCGTATTCTGGATTGGCCAGGTCGTGGCCGTCTCCGCGGTGATGGCCGCGATGCTGCGCGTGGCCCGCTGAATTCTTCCGCCTCCGCGCGGTGCGCTACGGCGGACAAGCCGGCGAGGCAGGCTCAACCGAACCCGCGAGCCGCGAACTCGCGTTCTAGATCCTCAGAAAGATCTTCCGCCGATACATCCACAACAGAATCAGCCAGAACACCAGTACTACGCCAAACCCTCGCAGCACCGGCTCGAATGGTGCGCCGAAGATCACGAACGGTCC
>Ga0114129_10000493_pt1 | contig 47834 bp, 38 predicted proteins | sample RhiMetdeltSRZDD1_FD_80071 | JGI IMG/M metagenome (GOLD analysis project Ga0114129, IMG submission 80071) | Populus rhizosphere microbial communities from Tennessee, USA - Rhizosphere MetaG P. deltoides SRZDD1 (version 2) (version 2) | ecosystem: Host-associated > Plants > Roots > Rhizosphere >...
GTGCCGGTCGCCAGATCGACATGACGTCTGCTGGGCACGGCCAGCCGCTGGAGGGCGGCACTCTTGCCTTCGGTCATCGTGACGACCACCCGCGCGAGAGCCGAGGGCGTCAGCGGCCGGTTGATCAACAGCATCGTATTGATCGTGCCGGCGTACGCGGGCACCTTCTCGATGCCGGCCTCCGTTTCACGCCAGTGCGCCGGCTCGCCGGCGGCGGTCGCATTGCCTTCGACGCCTGCGGTCACCGCCGCGGTCACCGAAACGCCGGCGTCACGCTCCCTCACGATCGACACATAGTTCATGTTGGCGGCCGTTCCCATCACGGCGGTCTCGCCGCCCGGCAGCGCCGCGTCGGCGCACGCGCGATCGTGGTACGCGTCGAGACCCGCCTCGGTCATCAGGCGGTGGCGTTCGTGGTGCGCGGTGCCCTCGCAGCTCTGATGATTCAGCAGGTGGCGCAGGTAGTCGACCTGGCCGCCGTGACGCACCGACGTGCTCAGCACGCGATGCGGCGACAGGAGATCGGCAACGAGGAACCGGCCGCGCCGCCGCAGGCGGATCAGGTCATCGGCGACGAGGTCGTCCCACTGCGCTTCGACGTCGTCAATCAGGTTGGACAAGACCAAGCTCCTCGAAGTGTCGTTGATGCCGTGCGAACCAGCGGCCGAGACGGCGATAGTGGTCCGCCTTCTCGTCGACCACCGGACGCGGGATTCCGAACAACGTCGCGCAGACGCCGGGATGTTCGAGCGCGCCGTGCAGGTAGGTTCCGATCACGCGGTCCTGACGAATGCCGTCGCTCGTGCCGTCGTCGAGCTGCGCGAATGGTGCATGCGAGCGCGCCTCGTCGAAACAGGTTCTGCCCATGTGAATCTCATACGCGCCGAACTCCGTGCCGTCAGCGAGCGCGCCCGTCACCGTGCGGACCTGCTTCTCGCGAGTCAGCACCGTCGACGCCGGCACGAGCCGAAGCCCCTCGACGGTCGCCGTCGAGGACTCCACGCCCGCGGGATCGTTGATCGTCGCGCCCATCATCTGATAGCCGCCGCAGACGCCGACGATCGTCGCGCCGCCGCGGTGCTGCGCGGCAATCCACTCGGCGAGACCCACGCTGCGCAGCCAGAGCAGATCGTCGATGGTGTTCTTCGTGCCGGGCAGGATCACGAAGTCGTACTGCTGCGCAACCGGAGACGTCAGCCAGTCGGCCCACGTCAGCACGCGAAAATCGGTCGCGTTCGACAGGTGCGGGAGGCGCACCACGGCGACCGACGCGCCCGCGGGCGGCGTCGTCCGGGCGCTCGCAGGCATCGCGAGGCTGTCCTCGGCGTCGAGGTAGACGTCGTCGGCATAGGGAAAGACACCGAAGCAACGTGCGCGTGTGTGTGCCTCGAGCATCGCAACGCCCTCGTCGAACAGCGACACATCGCCGCGGAACTTGTTGACGATGAAGCCGCGGAACAGCGCGCGTTCGTCCGGCTGCAGCAGGTGCGCGGTGCCGACGATGGACGCAAACACGCCGCCGCGCTCGATATCGGCGACGAGCAGCCACGGCGCGCCTATCGCGGTCACGAAGCCGAGATTCACGAGATCGTGTTTCCGGAGGTTGATCTCGGAGACGCTGCCGGCGCCTTCGATCACGACGACGTCGAACCGGCTCGCGAGATCGTGATAGGCCTCGAGCACTTTGGCGCGCAGCGCATCGGCGTGCTGGTAATACTCGCGGGCGGTCAGCGTTTTCCAGACGCGCCCGTGAACCACGACCTGGCTGACGCCGTCGCCGCTCGGTTTCAGGAGGATCGGATTCATCGCCGGCTCGGGCTCGAGGCCGCACGCCTCGGCCTGGGCCACCTGCGCGCGTCCAATCTCGCCGCCCGCCGCGCAGGGATACGAGTTGTTCGACATGTTCTGGGCCTTGAACGGCGCGACGGAAACTCCGCGATCGCGCAGCCACGCGCAAATCGCGGTGACCATCCAGCTCTTGCCGGCGTTCGACGAGGTGCCGCCGACGAAGAGCGGCCGCGCGCTCATCGCGTCGACCCCTTGCGAATGAGCCAGATCAGGTGCGGCCCGCCGATGAACGCGGTGATCGCTCCTGCCGGGATCTCCGCCGGTGCGAGCAGCACGCGCCCGAGGGCATCGCAGGACGCAAGCAGCGCGCCGCCGAGCAGGAACGCGCACGGCATGACGATCCGATCGTCGCCGCCGACGCGCGCCCGCAGCAGGTGCGGCACGACAAGGCCCACGAATCCGATCGGACCGGTCAACGCCACCGTCATGGCCGCCAGCACGGATCCGGCGACGTACCCCGTCAGCAGCGAGTGCGCGACGTGCGCGCCGCGCGTCGCCGCCCATGCCTCACCCACCGCGAGGAGGTTCCACTGACGCGCCTCGCGGATCACGACGACCGCCGTCGCAATCACGATGACGATGTAGACGGTCAACGTCGAGAACTCGATCGCGTCGAGGCTGCCGATCAGCCACCGGGAAATCGCAAACGACTGAGAGAGCCCGCTCAGACCGTGCACGAGGAGGATCAGCGCTCCGCACACGCTGTTGATCGCGATCCCGCCCAGCAGGAGACCAGACACGGACAACTGCCCGTGCCTGCGCGCCGCGCCCATGACGAGCAGCAACACCAGCGACGCGCCGGTCAGGGCGCCGACCCAGACGCCGGCGACGCCGAGCACCGTATGGAGGTTGGCGACGATCGCCAGCACCGCACCGAGCGACGCGCCCGTCGAGACGCCGAGCGTGTACGGCGACGCGAGCGCATCGCGCAGCATCGACTGAAACAGGCTGCCCGCGAGCGCCAGCGCGCCGCCCGCAAAGAGGCCGAGGAGCGTTCGCGACAACCGCAGCTGCGTGAGGATCGACCAGTCGGGCTCCCGCCGGCTCCACAGACTCGCCAGATCCAGGCGAGATGGACCGACGAACGGAAGCACCAGAACCGCCGCGGCGAACAATGCGGCCGACCCGGCGAGCCACGTCGCGAAGGAGGGCTCACCACCGCGCGTCATTGATAACGGACCCAGCCGCGGCTGTCCGTCGCGGACTCGATGCGCAGCCGCTCGGAGAAGACGCGAAGCCACACCGACTGCGCCATCGCGCCCGCGACGGGCAGGTCGAAGGCGACCGACCGCTTCGCGAGAATGACGAGCCGCGTGCAGAACGTCAGCGCGAGGTTGATGTCGTGCGTGACGGCCAGACATGCCACGCCGCGCGCCGCCTCGTCGCGGAGCAGTGTGAAACACTGCAGCTGCTGATCGATATCGAGAAACGTCGTCGGCTCGTCGAGCAGCAGCACTTCGGGCGCCTGCGCCAGACAGGCGGCGAGAAACACGCGCTGACGTTCGCCGCCGCTCAGCGTGCCGAGCATCCGGTCGCGGTACTGATAGCAGTCGCAGCGATGCATGGCCTCGTGCGCCAGACGTCGATCGGCGGCCGACTCGAACCACTGGGCCGCGTGCGCATACCGGCCCATGAGCACCAGCGCCTCGGCGCGCATCGTCAGATCCGCTCGAACGCTCTGCGGAAGATGCGCCACGATGCGCGCGCGCTCCGTCGCCGTCCGATCCCCGAGCGGTCGATCCTTGAGAACGACCGCTCCCGCAGCGGGTGTTCGCAGGCCGCCGATGATGTCCAGCAGCGTGCTCTTGCCGGCGCCGTTGCGGCCCATGAGGGCGACGAACTCGCCGGCCCCGACATCGAGCGTGACACCGTCGAGTACCGCGACGGATCCCGCGCGCCACCCCACGTCGCGGACGCGGACGATCGGGCCACTCATGGCAACCGGACGCCATGGAGCCAGGCCGCCATCCGCTCGGCGACGTCGACCACACGCGGCCCCGGCACGACGAACGCATCGTCGGTGGTCACCTGCACGGCGCCGTCGCGCACCGCCTTGACGAGCGTCTGCCGTTGCCACAGGCCTGCCGTGATCCGGCGCCGGCGATCGGAATCGGCCGGTGTTTCGCCCATCTCGCCGACATCGAGCAAGACGTCGGGGGCGGTGCTGATCACCGTTTCCATCGAGATGCGCGGATACTCGTTCGCCGTGTCGAGCACGTTGACGCCGCCGGCGAACGCCGCGATGTCGCTCAAGTACGATCCCCGTCCCACCGCGACCATGTCGGTGAGCGTGCCGGTGCGGCGCCCGACGATGATCAAGACCTTACGGGGCGCTCGTCCGGCAACCGCGGACCTGACGGCATCAAGCCGGCGATTGATGTCCGCGACGAGACGCTCCGCGCGGTCAGGCACACCGGCGGCACCGGCGATGCCGCGGATCGTGGAAAACACCTCGGCGAGCGAGCCGGAGTCCACCGTCGCGGTCCTGATACCGAGCGAGGCGAGTTGCGCCCCGGTCGCGTTGGGCCCGGCGTGCACGAGGACGAGATCGGGTTTGAGCCGGGCGATGATCTCGGGAACCGGTTTGAGGAACGTCCCGACCTTCGGAAGGCCGTTGACGGCGGCGGGATACCGGCAGTAGTTCGAGACGCCGACGACGCGATCGCCGAGCCCCAGCGCGAAGAGCGTTTCCGTGATGCTCGGCGACGTCGAGACGATGCGCGCCGGAACGCGCGACTGCGCCGCGACAGACAGGATGCACACGCCGGTCAGGAACACGGCGAGCCCGCACGCGGATCGGGCGCGGGCGCGATGCGTCGTCGCGCTCGCTACCATGCGCGGGAGAATCGATTCCCCGCTTTTCCGGTGACCGCGCGCAGCGAACCGCTCACACCGGCGTCGTGCTCCAGTTTCCGCGCGAAGAGCCACAGGAGATCCGACAAGCGATTGACGTACGCCAGGATGGCCGGCTGCACGTGCGCGCCCGATTCCTGCAAGGTCACCAGCGCCCGCTCGGCCCGGCGGCACACCGTGCGCGCGACATCGTACGCCGCGGCGCCCGCATGCTCGCCGGCGATCGACCAGTCGCCGAGGATGCCGTCGATCGCTTCGATGCGATGCACCTCGGCCGTCAACCGATCCACGAGCGCCTGCTCGATCGTCACCGGCGGCTTTGGACTCTCAGGTGGCGTCGCCAGCGACGACCCGATCTTGAAGAGGTCCTGCTGAATCGTCTTCGTGAACGCGTTGATCTCGGCGTCATCACAGATCGACCGCGCGAACCCCATCGTCGAGTTCAACTCGTCGATCGTGCCGTACGTGTCGACTCGTGCCGATGCCTTCGAGACGCGAACGCCGCCGGCCAGACTCGTTTCGCCGCTGTCGCCGCGCATCGTGCTGATGCTTGTCATGGCTCCAAGATCCTTTCAGAAGGCGAACCGGTACGAGACCTTGAACGACAGCCCCTGCAGCGGGTAGCCGATCTTCTCGTAGTAGTAGGCATCGAACAAGTTGTTGATGGCGAGCATGACGGCGTGCTGCCGCACGAGGCGATACGTCGCGCTGGCGTCAACGACCGTGAAATCGTCGTAGTCGACGATCGGGAAGCCGGGCAGGTTGAAGTTGTTGTCCTTGCGACCCTGCACGTACCGGCCGGCGACGCGACCGGACACCCGGCCGACGTCGAGATCGACACCGGCACGGACGGTGCTGCGCGCCACGTTCAGGATGTCCTGCTCCGCACCGCTGGCGAGCCGCTCCTTGCGATTGAAGTAGTGCGTCACGTTCACGAACGTGCCGATCCGCGCGCCGATTCGCCGATCGAGCTCGGCGTCGAGGCCGCTGATGTGGGCGTCGAGCCCGTTGACCACCGACAGCACGATCGGAGCGGGCGGCGCCAGGTTGGCGATGGTGACGTTGGAGATGAAACGATCCTTCACGATCGTTCGGAACGCCGTCAGGTCGAATCGGGTCGTCGGCGTGGTCCACTCGGCGCCGACATCGAAGGACGTGCTGCGCTCGGGTCGCAGGTCCGGGTTGCCCTGGTTGATCTGCGTCCGCCCGCCGATGATCGTCGTCGTGTAGCCGGTGAGCATGATCGCCTCGGCCGGGATGAACGCGCGGCCCGCGGCGAAATGGGCGCGCAGGCCGTGCACGATTTCGTGCTTGACGCCGACGCTTGGGCTGAAGACGTTGAAGGTCGATTCCGATGGCGTGAAATTCGTCTTCAATGGCGTCGCGACGGTTTCGTTCGTGATGCGATCGACCCGGCCGCCGAGCGCGATCACCGTCCCGCCGTCCCGCAGCCTCAGCGTGTGCTCCGCGTACACGCCGCCCGTTCGCTTGTTGCTGTCGGCCGAGAACGGCGCAATCGGATCCCCGGTTCGCGCGAACGAGCGGCTCAGGCTCGTGACCTTCTCGTAGTCGAACCCCGCGACGAGGCTGCCCGAGCGCGACCAGTTCCACGTGTCCTTCGCCTGCACCCCCGCCCACGTGAGATCGCTCTCGAAGGAAAGGTACGGCAGATAGGGCCGGTCGAGCGGGTTGGTCGACGTCACGTTCCTCGTGTGACCGTTCTCCGTGGCGTGGAAGCCGGTGAACGACAGCACGTGCGACCGCACGGCTCCGCCGACGCGAACGTCCTGCGACGCGTGCTCGATGTTCTTGCTGCCCTGCGCGTTGATGCCGCTGGCCAGATCGCCCGGCGTCATGATGTCGCGCCCGCGGTAGCTCTCGGCGCGGCCGTCGATCCGCCAGCGATTGGCGAGATCCGCGCCGGCGCGGACGTCGCCGTCATAGGTCTTGAAGCTGGTCGCCGGCCGCACCTCGCCGTTGCCCATGCGAAAGTCGCCGCGCTGGTCGTAGGCGCTGCCGGTCGCGTCGAAATCGACGCGTGACGTGAGGCTGCCGCCGAGGCGGCCCGCGAACTCCGATCCACGAAAGCTCGCGCCACCCAGGCGGACGTTGCCGCCGATCTTCCCGCGCGACTGCCGGGTGATCACATTGACGACGCCGCCCATCGCCGACGATCCATAGACCGCAGACGCCGCGCCTTTGAGCACCTCGATGCGATCGACGTTGTCGAGGAGCATCGTGGCCAGATTGGTCACGCCCGACGGCCGGCCGTCAATCAACAGCAGCGATCGCTTGTTGATGCCGGAAAACTGCGGACGGAACCCGCGAATCCCGATCCCCGACAGCACGCCGCTGTACTGCACAACGTCGACGCCGGCATTCTTCTTCAGGACGTCGGTGAGATCGGCCGCGACCGATCGCTCGATGTCGGTGCGGTCGACCACCTCGACCTTCTGCGGGATCTCGGCGAGCCGCGTTTCAGCGCGGCGGGCGGTCACGACGACCGTTTCCGCGAATCCGCCGGCTTTGAGCACGATCCGAAGCCCTTCGCTCAATCCCGACGACGGAACCACGACGCGCTCGGTGGCCGGCACGAACCGGTTCATTTCGATCAGGACGTCGTAGCTGCCCGGTGCGAGCCCGCGCACGGCGAACGCGCCTGCTCCGTCGGTGATTTGGGTCTGCGCGACCGCGCCGTCGGCGCCGGCGATGGTCACGCGCGCGCCCGGAATCACGGAACCGGACTCGTCGACGACCACACCCGTGAGCGGTACCTGCGCCTGTGCGGCGGCAGCAGAGAAGAGGAGGAAGACGAGGACGACGGACACATGTGCCATGGCGCAGCCTCCGCGAGCAAGGCGATCGACGGGGGCGGCAAATGAGGAGCGCCGGAGGCGGGAATCCAGTGCAACCTTTCTGTTCGCCGCAGAAAGTCGACCGCGAAGAATCCCTGGGTAGGTCTCCTGGCTTGGAAGGTCGAGTCGCCGTTCCGACTCGAAGGCCGCTTCACCTTCCCCGGCCGGTGGGCCGAGTGGTCACTCGAAGCGACGCGCCTTCTCTCACAGTGGCGGGACCGCGCCGGATTTTCACCGGACTTCCCCGTTATGCCCTCGTGGGCACCCAAGGCAAGCGCCGATGGTAACCGCGCGCGGCAGCCGAATCAAGCATTGCCGCAACACCGCCTGAGTTTCTCGCCGTTCACGCGGTGATTCCGCTGTTGTTGCTGGCACAAATCTTTCTACTTCGGCGTGCGTCGCATGAAAGTCAGGTTGACCCGGAAGCTCGCGGAAACACTCGACGGTATCGACGTCTCGAAGGCCAAAGCCGGCGACGTGCTGGAGCTCACGCGGAACGAAGCTGAGCTGCTGGTGGCCGAAGGATGGGCCGAACAACTGAACCGCCCCGGTCGAAATGCGGCGCGAGGGCCGGTAACGACCAACAAAGTCGTTGTCGAGCACCTGAAGCGCCTGCCGGAGGAGCTCGGGCCGGGTCGACTGGTCGAGCAGGATCATCGGCGCGCCGAAGATCGGTTCCGCGACGAGCTGCGCGATTCACGCGCGCGGACGATTGGCGGTTCCGACTAACCCGTTGTCGCGCCACCGACTACGAGCGTATTCGCTCGATGCGAACCCTTTACATGTGTGTCTCATCTCGCTACGGCCGGGATGGGTAATTTCGACCTGTTCAGCGGCGAACGCGCGCGCACCAACCATTGTGGATGGAACTAATTACGCCGAACTTGCTGAGTTTTTGCGCGGGAAACATCGATGTTTGAACATATCGTCTGTCACAGACGCGTCGAGTCGGGTCCGGTGGCACTCCGGATGCTAGATTGTCAGCATAATCCCCGTGAGCAATTCTGAACGACACGGCCGTATCGACCGTACGAAGTCTGATGACGACATCGCGGAGCGAGTGATCGGGGGCGTCCGATCGCAACGGTCGACAGGCCCGCCGAAAAGCGCCGGTCGCACAGCCGCTGACGACCGGCCGAAGCGGAAAACTCGTGGCCCCACGCGACGCCGCTCCCGCTGACGGTCTCGAGAAACCGTCCTCACCCGTTCCCCAATAGCCAGTGCCGGAAGAAGTGAAGGCGAGATTGAAGCGGCTCGCCGAAGTCTCGGAACAGCTCGTCAACGCGCAGGAAAGCGCCCGCCGCACCGCCGAAATGATCAAGGCAACCCGGCGGACCGTGGACCTCGCCCGCCATGCGAACCGCGTCATCGACACGTCGGCCGAGCGGCCGCGGCGTCGAGCGGGCAAGAAGCGCTAGGATTCCTTCCGCAGCAGCAGCACGCCGGCGCCGGCCAGCGGCTTGAAGCACCCGAGCCTCAGCAGCTGCCGATCGAGCGGCTCGATGCGCGACGCGCCCTCCGGCGTCATCGCGCGCCTGCCCAGAAACGGCTCGAGCCGGGACAGCAGCCGGAACCGCTCCACCCGCATCGACGGAAACTCGCGCGCGATGGCCGCGAGCTCTCCGCGCGAGATCTTGCGCTCGTCCTCGGTAATGTGCCGCTCGAACGACATCGACTGCGGCGCGATCCGCCGCCCCAGCCAGCTCCGCCGGATCGGCTCGAAGAGCACCGCCTCGAGCGGCTCCTTGAACGTCGCCAGGCCGCCGGGTTTCAGGACGCGCCGGCATTCACGGATGGCGGTGGGGATATCCACGTGATGCAGGATGTCGACGCCCGCGATCACGTCGAAGAAGTTGTCGGGATAGCAGAGCGACTCGGCAACGCCCTGACAGAAATGGGCACGCGCCGTCATCTTGTACCTCGCCGCGAGCGCCCGCGCCGCCACGACGTTCCCGATGGAGATGTCGAAGCCGTAGACGTTGAACCCGATCTGCGCGGCCATCACGCCGTACCGGCCCGGTCCGCAGCCGAAGTCGAGGAGCCGCTGCGTCGGATCGCGGAACTCCTCCTTGATCACCTTCATGATGTACCAGTACGGGTTGAAGGCGCGGGTTTCCGCGAGCCGCAGAGGCTGCAGCGGCGGCTGCTTGCCCGTGTAATGAACGTACTTGTCGTAGTACTCGCGTTCGTGACGCTGGCGCGCGGACAGGGACATCTTCGTTGCGACGAGGAATGTATTTACCGCAAACGGCGATGCGCGACGCCGCGCAGCTCCTCCGCTTCGTGCTGATGATGGCGGGCGGCCTTTCTCAGTTCGTCGGCGATCTGCGTCAATTGCTCCGCTTGCTCGTAGCATTCAGCGGCTCTTTCCAGCTCCAGCTTCGCCGCGGCTTCGTCGACTCGTGCCATGACGTCCTCTCACCGGACAGGAATTTCAAATTTCCTGCCAGATGAAAAGGCTACCGCGGCTATTCGCCGCGAAGCCGGGCGATCGGCGCAGACCGCGCAGCGCGTGGCGGACGTCGGCGGCCAGAGATCCGACGTTAGAAGAACGCGAGCGCATTGACCGGGAATCCTGTTCCGCCTGTGACCGGCACCGGCGCAATCGTGATCATGAACTCCCACCGCCTCAGCGTCGCGGCCGTCTCGGCGACCGCCTCGAGATCCTGGTTGTCGAGGAGGTTGATGCCGAGCGCCGTGATGAGCAGCGTGTGAACGGGCAGCGCGACGCCGTCGACCTGCGACGGCGTCACCTCGGACGCGGCATCGCTGCCGACGATCGCGACGTCGCGCGCCTTGATCCACGACGCGATCGACGCGTGGAAGCCGGCGGCGCTCTGTCCGACGGCCCACGGGCCGACCTTCGCGCGGCGCGCCCAGCGCCCCGTGCGCAGCAGGATCACGTCGCCGGATGACACCTTCACGCCGGCTTTCTTCTCCCACGCCTCGAGATCCTCGGCGTAGATGGCGGTGCCCGGCTCGAGGTAGTCGACGCCTTTCAGCCTGGGGATGTCGAGGAGGATCCCGCGCGAGACGATGCCGTTCTTCAGGTTGTCGATGCCGAGCCTGGTGCAGCCCTTGTCGGTGTTGACGGCCGCGCGCGCGTAGCCGTTGTAGGTCTGGTCCTTGTAGAGGATGTGGCAGAGCGCGTCGATGTGGCTGTGCGCGTAGCCGTGGTACGAGACCGCGATGCGATCGAGGTTGTTGCCGCGCAGCATCGTGTGCTCGAACGGATTCGCGTTGTCGTCCGCCCGCTCGGTCAGCGGGTTGTGCGCCAGCGAGACCGTCACGCCGTTCCGGACGAGCGCGGCCGCCTGCTTCCGTTTGACGGCGGTGATGAGGTTGACGGCTCCGAGCTGATCGTCCCTGCCCCACCGGCCCCAGTTCGACACCTGTTTGAAGAGCGCGTCGAATTCCGCGGCGTCCCGCGGCGATCGACTCTCGGCGCGCGGCGCGACGAACGCGATGGGAATGATCAGCGCGAGTAGAAGCTTTCTCATGTCAGCTACACCGCCATGTGTGGGGCGGGTCTTTCAGACTCGCCTCTTTCGCATGTGTAGGGCGGGTCTTTCAGACCCGCCTATTTCGCCGGGTCCGGAGGACCCGGCCTACAACCGTTGGACCCGGCGATCAGAAGTTCAACTGTCCGCCGATCTTGATCAACCGCCCCTGCAGCACGTCCGTCGGCCGGAGCCATTCCGATCCGAACGTCGTGTTGTACGCGAGCACCGGGTTGCGGTTGAACAGGTTGTACACGTCGACCATGCCCTGGAACCGGTAGCGCCCGTGCCTGAAGAGGCGCGCGAACCGCATGTCCGTCTGGTTCAACCGATCGCCGTACATCGTGTTCTGTTCGATCAGCGCGACCGTGGCGCTGCCGCCCGCGAACGCCCGTCCCAACGTGACACCATTTGCCGCAGCCGTGGCGCTGGTCACCGTCCAGCTCGCGGACAGCGCCGGACCGGGGACGCTCTGGAACGTGCCGCTGATCTGCACGTCGTACGGCAGCATGTAGGACGCGAGCAGCTTGACCTGCGTCAGCCACGGCGTCGTGTTGTCGCAGAACCGCACGTCGGGGCTGTCGAACGTCTCGCAGCTCACGTTGTGGACGCGGCCGGTGCTTGCGCCGCCGGCAATCAGCAGCTTCTCGCGCGTCCTCGCGCTCACGGTGTAGTCGAACCCGTTGAACGTGTTCGAGCGCTTGCCGCTGTCGGCGAAATCGACGAGGCGGTTGATGGCGAGGTTCGGCCGCGCCGCCGGCTTCACGTCGAAGAGGCCGCAGACCTGCGTGCCGGCGTTCGGCAGCCGCGAGTCGGACGGCGCGTTGACGCAGAACGGATCGTAGTCGCCGGGACCGACGAGCAGCGCGTCGGTGTGCGTGTAGTTCCCGAACCAGCGCCGGAAATATCCGAATCCGGCCGACACCCGCGGCCGCACCTCGTGCTGCACGCTCGCCGAGTACTCCCAGTTGAACCCGCGCTTGAACCAGCCTTCCTTCACATCGGGCGATGGATTGGTGACCAGCGTGGCGGTGCCGAACAGCGGATTGCCGGTCGGGCCCAGCTCCGACAGCTGCACGATGCGATCGCCGTTCGGATCCGTCCACGTCCGCGTGTCGGCGCCGGTGCCGGAGAAGCCGGCGCCGGTGACCGTGCCGCCGAGCGGGTTGAACTGGCTCGCGAATCCGACCGTCTGGCTCGCGACGTACCGGCTCGCGCTCGTCTTGAGCGCCGTCTTGCCGTTGCCGAAGAGATCATAGGCCGCGCCGACGCGCGGGTTGATGTCCTTCCAGTTCGGAAGACCCGTGAGCTCGCCGAGCGTGCGCGCCGGCACGAACGTCCCGGCCGGAAAGCTCTGCGCCTCCAGCTTCGCGTTCAGATAGTCGAACCGGATCCCGAGGTTGAGCGTCAGCCGGTCGATCGTCCACTGATCCTGCGCGTAGATCCCGAGGTCCGCGTTCAGCCGCTCGTGCGCGTCGCGCGGCGACGCCGTGAGCACCGCCTGCGTCGGATTCGCGCCGTTGAAGTTGAGCGTCATGTCGCCGTTCACGGTCGCGCGCTCGTGGCGCGGCCCTTCGCTCATGTTCATCCCGAGCTTGAGCGCGTGCGATCCGGTGACGTACGACAGCGACGCGATGTAGGTCCGCAGCGTCGACCAGTGCTCCGAGTAGTAGGGCGCGGCGTTGATGCGGCGTCCCGTCGACGTATCGCGCACCGACAGCGTCGTCGGCGCGATGCCCGGCTGCGGCAGCCGCGTGTACTCCTGCGCGTAGTCGCTCATGCCCGCTTCGACGAGCATCCGGCTGCTCACCGTCGACGTCCATTTCACCTGCCACAGGTGATTGATCGGCGTCGTCTGGATCCAGGAGGCCTCGGGCGTCGTCAGGCCGAAGATGCCGCCCTGGCCGATGAACCAGTGGCCCGTGTAGCGATCCTGCAGATCGTAGTAGCCGGTGATCTTGTTCCGCTGCGACGCCTGCCACGTGAGGCGAACCGCGTTGCTCCGGTTCCACGTATCGTCGACGCCCTGGCGCGACGTGTCGGGCGCGTACGCGAAGTAGCGCGGGTCCGCGTCGAAGAACGAATCGGACGGGTACTTGTCGAGCCCCCAGTACCGGCTCGCGAAGTAGAACCAGAGCTTGTCCTTTCGAATCGGTCCGCCGAGCGCGCCGTTCGCGTCCCACACGCGCTTCACGCGGTTCACGGCGGTCAGGCCCTGCCGCGTGAGATCGGTTGTGAGGTTGCTGCTCTGAAAGCTCTCGTTGGCGCCGTTGAGGAACAGCGTGCCGCGGAACGTGTTGCCGCCCTCCCTGGGGACCATGTTCACTTTCACGCCGCCGGTGCTCATCTCCGCCGAGATCGCGCCGGTCTCGAAGCTGATTTGCTCGACGAGCGCGTCGTTGCCCGAGACGCCGGTGTAGGAGCCGCTCCCGCAGAGATTGTTGAAGCGCATGCCGTCCATCTGGACGACCATGTCGCCGGTGGCGCCGCCGTGGATCGCCATCTGCACCTGCTGCTCGCCCGACGATCCGCCGACGTCGTACGGCGTCGCGCCGGTTCCGCCGGCGGCGACGACGACGCCGGGGACGAGGACGCCGATGTTCTGAAACGTCTTGCCGGTCGGAACGGAGTCGATGATGTCGCGGGTCATCACCTTCTGCTGCACGATGCGCTGCGTGTCGACGACGGGCGACTCGGCCGTGACCGAGACGGTTTCGTTGATCTCCCCCACCCGCAGCTCGGCGTTGACCGGCGCGGTGAAGCCGGTCGTCAGCTCGATGCCCTCGCGCTTCACCGTGCTGAAACCCGCGAGCGCGAAGGTCACGGTGTAGACGCCGGGCCGGAGGTCGACGATTTTGTATTGCCCTTTCTCGTCGGTCGTCACGGTGCGCACGCGCTCGATCAACGCGGGGCTCGAGGCCTCGACGTTGGCGCCCGGCAGCACCGCACCGGTCGTGTCGCGCACCACGCCGGCGATGCTGCCGGACTGCGCGACCGCTGCCGCAGGTAATAGCAAACAGACACACAGAACGACGACAGCTCCGGAGATCCTCGGGGTGATCATGCAGCCGCCCTCCATTTTGTCCGCGCGCCAGGTGCAGGCCGGGTCCTCCGGACCCGGCTTCGACGGCGGGTCTACAGAGCAAGACCCGCCTTACAGACGCGCGTACGCTAACCGCTCGCGGCCGGATGTCAAGGACGAAGTGCGAGAAATCTGCGGAGGGCGCGGAACGAGGCGAGCATCTCCTCGTAGGAAAAGTTGGCGTTCCGGCCGCTGGGATTCGGCAGGACGAAGACCCGCGCGCCTTCGAACGCGTCGCGCTGCAAGCCGAGCTTGACCGGATCGCCAGGCCGGCAGGCAAACACAGCGCGATACAGCGTGACGCCGACGAACGCCACCACCTCCGGCCGCCATCGACGGACTTTGCGGCGCAGCCGTCGAACGCCTGCCACGTATTCATCGGGACGGAGCGTGTCGATCCCCGGCGTCGGCCGCGGCACCAGATTCGTCACGCCGAAGCCCCAGTCGGGCAGCCGCCGATCGTCTTCGTAGGTGATCCGCTCGGGCACGAGCCGGGAGGCGGACAGCAGCTTCCAGAATCGATTCGAGTAGCCGGCAAAATGATGTCCGGTGAGCGACGATCGGATGCCCGGATTGATGCCGACGAACAGCACGCGGACCGGGCGCCGGACGCGGTCCTTGAGCGGCTGTAGAATGGCGGCCATCGTTCGACGTCCGGGACTACTGCTCGTGACACTGGTGTTCGTCGCGATCGTCGCGACGCACCTCGACGCCATCCCGTTCTGGGACGCGAGGAATTATCTGCACTGCGTCGAGGACGCCGTCACGAAGCGATTCAACCTGTTCAATTTTCGCTGCTTCGGCCATCCGTCGATCGTCTATGCCCTCCTCTGGGGTCTGACGCAGTATGTGCGGCCATGGACGCCGGCGTCGATGTACATCGTCAATGCCGTTGTCGGCGCGGCCTCGATCGTCGCGTTCGACGGACTGCTGCGCCGGCTCTTCCCGGACGGGCATGATGTCGAGTACTCGCTGCTCACGGCGCTGTACGCGCTGGCGCCCCTGTTCGTGTCGCACGCGATCTTTCTGAACCTCGACTACGGCGCGACGGCGCTCTTCGTCATCTTTCTCTATTTCCTGCTGGCGCGCCGCTACTGGCTGGCGAGTGTCTTCGGCGTCGCGGCCAGCTTCACGAAAGAGATTGCCGCCGCGGCCTGTGCCGTCGCGATCGTGGCGGATGTCGTGGCGTTCGAGCTGCGGCCCGGCACATCCTGGCCGCAGCGCGCCGCCGCGCTTCGCTCGTACGGTCCATTGCTCGTCATTCCTTCCGCCGTCGGCGCGTACGCGCTGCTTGGCGCCGTGTTTCGGTCGGAGTGGAGCTGGTCGGACTCGTTCGCACCCGGACCGCTCGTGACCAATCGTACGGACGCCATCTGGAACACCAACCTCGCGGATCCGACGATCCGCTCCTTCCTCGCGGACATCTTCGTCCTCAATTTTCAGTGGCTGTACAGCATCGCGATCCTCGTCGCGCTCTGCGCCGCGCTGATCCGCGTCGCCCCGTCGGCCGGTGCACCGAACGACCTGCGGCGCCGCCACGTGTTCCTCGCCCTGTCGCTCGCCGGCCTCGTCTATCTCGTGACCCGCTTCCGGCCGAACAACAACGCGCGCTACGTGCTCCTGGCGTCGCCGATCCTGATCCTGGCGTTTTACGACGCGCTCGGCCGACTCTCCGCGCGCGCCGCGAATCGTTTGATCTATCTGAGTGTTTGTGCCGTGCTGGTCGTTCTGTCAAATTTCCGATCGCTCGATTTCGTGTCGCGGTCGGTATTCGGCACGTTTCCCTTCGGCTCGCATGCGCTCGTGGACACGACGTCCTTGATCGGCGGGTTGAAGCTGGATGCGATCGTGTACAACCTGGAGTTTCTCCAGCTCCAATACCTGTACGCGGACATGATCCGGGACGTCCGCCCTCGATACGGAAGCGTCCTCCTGATGGGCAACGCGATTTACAACTTTCCGCCCGACGTCGACGGACGGGACTACACGCTCACGTCGAATCCCACGCGCGCTGTTCCGTTCTTCGTGGCGATCGGCGACGTGAAACGGGACGCGATCGCATCGCACGTGCGCACCGAGGGAGAGCTCTTCTACTACGTGGCCTTCGCGAACGCCGACAACGTTCAGCTGCGCGAGTTGCTGAAGAAGTACGCGCTCGTCGGCTCGAAAACCTATTCGCGATATGGGTACACCCTGGACGTGCACACGTTCCGGTGGTCGTTCACTTCATGAACCGGAGATAGAATGGCAGCCATGAACTGGCTGTTCAAAGAGGAACCGTCGCATTACAGCTACGACGCGTTCGCGAGCGACAAGCGCGCCGTGTGGAGCGGCGTGAGAAATCCGGTGGCCCAGCGGCACCTGCACGCGGTCCGCAAGGGCGACCGCATCTTCTATTACCACACCGGCGACGAGAAGGCGATCGTCGGCATCGCGAAAGCGCTCGGGAACGCGTATCCGGATCCCGACGATCCGACCGGCAGGTTCGCGGTCGTGGAGATCGCGCCGGTCGGCAAAATGAAACGCCCGGTCACTCTGAAGGAGATCAAGGCGGACCGGGCGTTCAAGGACTTTCCGCTCGTGAGAATCTCCCGGCTGTCGGTGATGCCCGTGTCCGACGCCGAGTGGACGCGGATAGAGATGTTGGCAGGAGAGGCAGGAGCGTAACTCCTGCCCTATCTGCCCACCTGCCCGACCTGCCCTGCCTGCCCTACCCGCTCTACCTGCCCTTCCCGCCCAAGGCGCGCGGTCAATCTCGCCAGAATGATCGCGACGACGACGAGCGACGGCGCCCACACGAGCGCGAGCGTACTGAAGCCGATCCGCTCGAAGAGAAACCCACCGAGCGCCGGCCCGCCGAGCAGGCCCGCGCCCCACGCCATGTTGTAGATCCCGTACGACACGCCGAACGAGTCGATGCCGGCATCCGACGTCGCTTCTCCCATGTACGTGAGCGACGGCGTGATCACGAGCGCGCCCGTGCCCGCGCCAATCGCGAACAGCACCACCGCCGATCGAAAGCTCGACGCCTGGCCGAGCAGCGCGATGCCGACCGCGAACGCCGCGAGCCCATAGAGCGTTAGGCGCCGTGCGCCCCAGCGATCAGTCAGCCGGCCGATGAACGGATGCAGGACCGTCGACACGGTCGCGCCCATGCCGAAGATCGTGCCGACGCGGCCCGGCCCGATGCCGAGCGTCTGGAGATGGAGCGCGAGCACGGGCTCGACCATCGAGAACGTCGCCGACGCGACGACGACGGCGATCGCGCACGCGACGATGGCGGGCGTTCGAAGGACGACGCGAATCGGCACGATCTCGCGCGCCGATCGTTCGCCCGAGACGTCGAGCCAGAGAAACGCGACGACCGACAGCGCGGCCAGCACCGCCACGAACAGAAACGGCAGCCGAATGCCGCCCAGCTCGTAGAGCCATCCGCCCATCGTCGGGCCGAGGATCACGGCAAAGGTCGTCCCCGACATGACGATGCCGGTCACGCGACCGCGTTCTTCGGGGGCGTACAGGTCCGCGATCAGCGCGAAGCCGACGACCCACGTCGTCGCGTCGGCGGCGCCCTGGACGAGGCGCGCCGCGAAGAGCCACGGCAGGCTGGTGGAAAACGCGAACAGGAGCGTGGACGCGGTCAGCGCGATGAGCCCGATCACCATCGGCGGCTTTCGGCCGATGCGATCCGACACCGCGCCCATCGGCATCGAGACCGTCAGCAGCGTCACGCCGAACGATCCGAACAGCATGCCGATCACGGTCGGCGATGCGCCGAGCTGCGCGCTCATCGCGGGCAGGACGGGGAACGCGATCGAATAGGCGACGATGTCGGTGAAGGTCGCGAACGTGACCAGCGCGACGGCCGTGGACCTTCTACTCCTCAGCGGCAGCATCGTTGTGTCAACGACAGTACATCACGAAGCCTTACTTCGTGGTCTTCGTGGCTTCGTGATGAGCAGTCGTGGGAATCAGCCGCGCCTTTTCAGGTACAGACACCCGAGCGGCGGGACGGTCAACCGGATGGAGTGGTCGAACCCGTGCGCGGCGATCGGCTCGCCGTGCACGCCGCCGCCGTTCCCGACGTCGCTCCCGCCGTACAGCGAGGCGTCGCTGTTCAGGATCTCCACGTAGTAGCCCGGCGCCGGCACGCCGATGCGGTACTCGGCCCGCGGAATCGGCGTGAAGTTGAAGACCATGACGAGGAAGTCGCGCTCGTCGGCCGCGTAGCGGACCATCGACACGACGCTGTTCTCGTTGTCGTTGCAGTCGATCCAGCGGAAGCCGCGCGGCTCGAAGTCGACCTCATGGAGCGAACGCTCGGCGTGGTAGTGCCAGTTCAGGTCCTGCACGTAGCGCCGCAGCGCCGCGTGCGGCGGGTCGTCGAGCAGATGCCAGTCGAGGCTGCGATCGTGGTTCCACTCGCGCCATTGCCCGAACTCGCTCCCCATGAACAGCAGCTTCTTGCCCGGATGGCCGTACATGTAGCCGTAGAGCGTCCGCAGCGTGGCGCGCTTCTGCCACGCGTCGCCCGGCATCTTGTTGATCATCGATCCCTTGCCGTGCACGACCTCATCGTGCGAGAAGGGCAGGATGAAGTTCTCGCTGTGCATGTACAGCGCGGAGAACGTCACGAGGTTGTGGTGCCACCGGCGATGGATGGGATCCTGCCGGACGTACTCCAGCATGTCGTGCATCCAGCCCATGTTCCATTTGTAGGTGAACCCGAGGCCGCCGACGTGGACCGGCCGGCTCACGCCGGGCCACGACGTCGACTCCTCCGCGGCCGTGATCGTGCCCGGACGATCGCCGTGCGTCAGGCTGTTCAACTGCTGGAGGAATGAGATCGCGTCCAGGTTCTCGCGGCCGCCGAAGCGATTGGGGATCCACTCGCCGGCCTTGCGCGAGTAATCGAGGTACAGCATCGACGCAACGGCGTCCACGCGAAGGCCGTCGACGTGATACTCCTCGAGCCAGAAGAGCGCGTTCGAGAGCAGGAAGTTGCGGACCTCGTTCCGGCCGTAGTTGAAGATCAGCGTGCCCCAGTCCTGGTGCTCGCCCTGGCGCGGGTCCGCGTGCTCGTACAGCGCCGTGCCGTCGAAGTGCGCGAGGCCGTGCGCGTCCTTCGGGAAGTGTCCGGGCACCCAGTCGAGAATCACGCCGAGGCCCGCCTGGTGGCAGGCGTCGACGAAATACTTGAAGTCCTCCGGCGCTCCGAAGCGGCTCGTCGGCGCGAAGAAGCCGAGCACCTGATATCCCCACGATCCGGAGAACGGATGCTCCATCACCGGCAGCAGCTCGATGTGCGTGAAGCCGCACTCCTTCGCGTACGGGACGAGCCGGTGCGCGAGCTCGCGGTACGTGAGAAACCGGTTGCCTTCCTCCGGCACGCGCGCCCACGACCCGAGATGGACCTCGTAGATCGAAATCGGCCGATCGAGCCAGGCGCCGCGCGCGGCACGCGCCGTCACCCACTCGGCATCGTGCCACTCGTAGCCCGAGATATCGTGAACGATTGACGCCGACAGCGGCGGCACCTCGAACGCGACGCCGAACGGATCGCTCTTGTTCAGGAGCGCGCCGTTTTTCGTGCGCACTTCGAACTTGTACTTTTCGCCGTCGCCGAGATCGGGAATGAAGATCTCCCAGACGCCGGCCGGCGCGAGGCGCCGCATCGGGTGCACCCGGCCGTCCCACCCGTTGAAATCGCCGACGACGCTGACGCGATCGGCATTCGGCGCCCAGACGGCGAAATGCACGCCGGTCGTCGTGCCGACCGTGAGGCGATGCGCGCCCAGCTTGTCGAAGATCCGGTAGTTCGTTCCTTCGCCGAACAGGTACAGGTCGTAGTCGGTGAGGACGCGGCCGTAGCGGTACGGATCGTCGATTTCGACGACGTGATGGCCGGGATAGGTGATGCGCAGTCGATAGTCGGGGATGTCATGATCGGACGTCGTGTCCGCCTTCAGGCGGAGCTCGTACAAGCCCTCGCGATCGACGCGCGTCATCGGCCGCAGCTCGCCGGTGGCGGCCAGCCGGACCTCGACCGCCTGCGCGCCGGGATGCCTGGCGCGGATCACGACGCCTCCGTCCTCGACGTGCGGCCCGAGGACGGCGAACGGATCGCGCTCGACTACCGGGGGCATGCGCTACGCGGCTATTTCTCGATCGTCGCCTTCTTCACGTAATCGAGCTTCGGGAACTCTTTCGTGAGATAGGCGTTCCCTTCAGTCGTGATCTGGCCCTGCGACGGCCCGCGCCCGCGCGGAGGACCGTCGCCGTAACCGCTATAGAGCTTGTCGACGACGTCCATGCCCGACACGACCTGTCCGATTGGCGGAAATCCCTGGCGATCGAGCGTGCTGTTGTCGCCGAAGTTGATGAAGAACTGGGTCGTTCGCGAGTTCGGCCCCGCGTGCGCGAAGGTGACGAACCCGCGCTTGTTGCTCTGCTTGACCGGATCGTCCTGCAGCCGCGCGCTCGTCCAGGCCTTCTGGACGGCGGGATCGCCGTTCATGCCGATCTGCGCCATGAAGCCATCGATGACGCGAAAGAACCGCGTGTCGTCGTAGTAGCCGCTCTTGACGAGGTTGTAGAAGCGATCCGCGCCGAGCGGCGCCCAGTCGCGGTGTACTTCGACGACGAACGCTCCCTTGCTCGTGTCGAATTTCGCCTTGTAGGTCTCGGGCGCCTTCTCGGTCAACGCCGACGGGGTGCGCAGCTTCGCCTTCGAGAGGTCGACGCCGCTGGCCTGTCCCTGCGCCCACGCACCCGCCGGTGCGGTCATCGCGATTGCTATCGCGAACAGACGCTTCATATGCACTCCTTTTGCTCTGCCATCCATCTCACCATCTTATGTCGAACGCCGGCCGCGATATGATCGCGCCATGCTGTACGCGCATTTTACGACGAGCGAAGGGAACTTCACGGCGCGCCTCTTCGACAAGGAGACGCCGAACACGGTGGCGATTTTCACCGGACTCGCGGACGGATCGAAGGAATGGACCGACCCCCGGACGGGCAAGAAGGTTAAGCAGCCGTACTATAACGGCACGATCTTTCACCGCGTCATCGACGGGTTCATGATTCAGGGCGGCGATCCGCTCGGCCAGGGAACGGGCGGGCCGGGCTTCACGTTCGCGGACGAGTTCCACCCGTCGCTGCGCCATGGCAAGGCCGGGATGCTGTCGATGGCCAACCGCGGCCCGAATACGAACGGCGGTCAGTTCTTCATCACGCTGGCCGAGACGCCCTGGCTCGACAACAAGCACAGCGTCTTCGGCGAGATCACCGAGGGCCTCGATGTCGTGAAGAAGATAGGACGGACACCGACGAGCAAACCGGGCGACAAACCGCTCAGCGCCGTGATCATCGAAAAAGTCACGATCGAACGGAAATAACGTACAAGGTAGTTAAGCGCCATGGCGGCGCAGCAATGCCGCCGCCTCTCGTTGATTTTTCTCCTGCGCGAGCGACAGCGCCGTCTTGCCGTCGCCGTTCGCGGTGGCGACGTCGGCGCCCTGCGCGATGAGCGTCTTCATCGCGTCGAGGTTGTTGTTCGCGGCCGCGATGTGAAGCGGCCGCCAGCCGGCGGCGTCGACGGCGTTGACGTCCGCGCCGGCGCCCATCAGCAGTCCCGCGACGAGCTTGTGATTGCCGGCGAGCGCGGCGTGGAGCGCCGTGTTGCCGTTCGAGTTGCGCGAGCGCGCGGCCACGTCGGCATCGTGCGCGAGCAGCAGCTCGATCAGCTTCGCGTGCCCGAAGAACGCGGCGAGGTGCAGCGGCGTCCAGCCATCCGGACTGTACGCGTTGATCGCGGACGCATCGTCGGCAATCAGGCGCTCGGCGCGCTCGAGCTCGCCGGCCGCGCACGCCTCGTGCAGCGTCATCGCCGCGCCGCGCGCGACGAGCAGGTTCACAATTTCCTTCTGCCGATGGTAGACAGCGGTTAGGATTGCGCTGTCGCCGCTGCGGCTCCGCGCATCGATGAGCTGCGGATCGGCCGACACCATCGCCTTCACACGATCGAATTCGCCGGCCTTGATGGCATCGATGAACGAAAGGTTGTCGGGCATCGCCCGATCTTATCCCGCCCTCGCCCTCGCGCTGGCGCTTCCCGTCGCCGCCTCCGCTCAATCCAACTCGACGCCTGCCGGCGACAACCGGCCGCCGCTGGGCAGCTCGATGACCGTCGACGCCCTCGGCTCGCTGCCGGCCAGCGCCACCGTGTTCGCGCTGCTCGACACGTCGATTCCGGACGTCATCGCGGACCGGATCGACACGGGCGGCCTGAGCGCCGGCGAGCCGGCGCGCGTCGGCGCGCACGGCAGCTCGTGGACGCAGACGCTCTACCACATCGGCGACGTGGACATCACGGATCCCGGCGGGTCCGGCACGCCGCTTCTCGCGCCGGGCATCACCGAATGGGAGAGCGTGAACGTGTCGACCGGAATCATGCCGATCGACGCGAGCGCGCCCGGCATGGCCGTGACGCTCGTTCCGCGAAAGCCCTCGAGCGCATGGACCGGCACGCTGGACGCGTTCGGGTCGCCGTCGTTCCTGAACGCGAAGGGATCCCAGAACGGTCCGCCGTCGATCGCAAGAATCGACACGTGGCTGCACGGCAACCTGGTGGCCGGCGGTCCGCTGGCGCCGAATAGAGCCGGGGCGTTCACGAGCGTCGCGTGGACGCGCTCCGCGCACGTCGAGCGGCAGGGCACGCAGACGCTGGACGCGAATCTCGCCTCGGCGTTCGCGAGCATCGTGGCGACGCCCGGATCCACCGACGAGCTCCGCTTCGTCGGCTGGGGGCAGCGGACGCGCGACCCGCTCGCGCACCACGCCGCGCTCGCGCAGCCGACCGCCGCGGAGCGCGACAAGGCGCTGCACACGCAGGCCGTGTGGCAGCACCAGTTGTCCAGCGGCTCGACCGGCGTCGGCGCGTACGGCGGGTTCACGATCCGCCAGCGCGCGACCGAGATCGCCTCACCTTCGTTCGTCACCATCGAACGGCTGCGCGACGGCCCGGTGCCGGCGCTGCTCGATCCGGGCAACGGCACCGACAGCCTCCTCAACGTGGGCGCCCGCGTGCATACGTCGGCAGATGGCGTGAGCACGCATCACGGCATTAGCGCCGGCGCCGAGCTCGCCCGCGCATCGTCGACGCAGCAGGCCGCGTTCACCGGACGCGTCGGCGAGTTGGTCAACGGCATCGCCGCCCGCGCGTGGGATCTGACAGACCCGGCGGCGGAGTCGTCGTGGCGGTCCCTCACGCTCGCGGCCTACGCGTCCGACGCAATCGCGGTGACGCCGCGCATCACGATCAACGGCGGCGTGCGGTTCGAATCGGTGCGCGGCTACGCCAGCGCAACGGCGGACGCGCCGGCCATTTCGTGGACCAGCCTCCTGCCGCGCGGCGGCCTGCACATCGCGCTGGTCGACTTCTGGAACATCGCGGCCTTCGCGCAGTACGGCCGCTACGGACATCGGCTGCCGCTGCGCGACCTCGCGTACGGCGATCCCACGGCGCCGACCGGCACCGTCTACCGCTGGAACGGCGGCAACCTCCGGACGCCCAGCTCCATCGGCGCGCTCGTGCAGCGCATCGGACCGGGCAGCGGGGGGAACGCCAACTTCAGCCGCATCGATCCCGAGCTGCAGCGCCCGACGATGGACGAGATGATCTTCGGCTTCGAATCACGGCCGCATCCGACGGCGTTCGTCCGCATGGCCGCCATCGCGCGCCGCGAATCGCCTCTCGTCGGTGTCGTCGACGTCGGCGTGCCGGAGTCGGCGTACACGACCATCGGCGTGCCGGATCCCGGCATCGATCTCGTCGGGCATCAGGACGATCAGACGCTGATCTTCTACAACCGGCCGACGTCGACGTTCGGCGCCGATCGCTATCTGCTGACGAACCCGCCGGACCACGTGGCGACCTTCGTCGGCGTCGACTTCGTCGGCGAGGTGCATGCGAAGCGTCTCTTCCTGATCGCCGGCGGAACCGCGGGGCGTTCGGAAGGCCTGTCCGCGTATCGTGGCTACAGCGCCATCGAGAACGATGCGGCATCGCTCGGCGACGTGTTCGTCGACCCGAACTCGCGCGCGCACGCGCAGGGCCGGCTGTTTACCGAGCGCGGCTACACGATCAAGACGGCGATGTCCTATCAGTTCGACGGGGATTTCACCGCGGCGCTCGTGGGGCGGTATCAGGACGGCCAGCATTTCGCGCGCATGGTCGTGCTGCCGACGCTCAATCAGGGCGCCGAGGCCGTGCGCGCCTTCCGCAACGGCCGTACGCGCTTCACCTTCTCGATGACCGTCGACGTGCGGCTGCAGAAGGCCTTCACGCTCGGCGCGCGCAAGGTGACCCTCATCGCCGACGCGTACAACGTCGCGAACCAGGCGCTGTCGGTCGAGGAGATGCAGGTGACCGGCATCGGCCCGCGTCAGACCTCGGCCGTCCAGCCGCCGCGCGTCATCCACATCGGCGTTCGGATTCCGCTCTAGATAGCTCACGGCAAAACTAAAGGCTGCCGAGTGACCCGTTCGGCGAACAAAAGGTCGCTCTAATGCAGACTCTCACCGAAAAATTACGAAATTGTGAATATTCTTAACGCGAAGCTCGGGCATAGCGCTTGCGCAACGACGTGCATTCACGCGCGGCGGCGTGAAGCGTTGCACTGCTGTCACACGTCGGCTGTTGATTGCAACGGGAGGGAGCATGATTCGCGTAGCCGCGGCTGTCGCCGCACTGTTCCTGCTTGCAGCCCGCACCGCCAGCGCGTCCCCAATCCAAGTGCTCACGAACGGAAACTTTGAAACCGGCACGTTCGCAGGCTGGACGGTGAACGACCAGGGCGGCGGCAATTTCCTTATCGACACGCCTGGTACCACGACGCCAATAAGCTCGCACCCCACCGTCGGATCCGCCGCGAACGGTTCGTTCTACGCGGTTTCAGATCAGCCCGCTGCCGGCGTCCATGCCCTGCGTCAGACCTTCACGGTCGCGCCCGGCACGGTCGGCGCGATCCTGGCCTTCGACATGTTCGTCAACGACTGGGACGCCGGACCCATCGTCAATCCGGCGGGTCTGACGACCGGCGCCGGCCCCAACCAGCACGCGCGGGTCGACATTCTGACCGCGGCTGCGGGCGCCTTCGACACCGGGGCCACGGTGCTCGGCAACTTCTATCTCGGCGTCGATGGCGGCGCGGACCCGCACGCGTTCACCCATTATTCGTTCAACATCACGTCCATCGTCGGCGGCGGCGGCACATTTCAGCTGCGTTTCGCGGAAGTCGACAATCAGTTCTTCCTGAACCAGGGGGTCGACAACGTCAGCATCACGGCGGATGCGGATGCGGATGCGGTCCCCGAACCGGGCACGCTCGTGCTGCTCGGAACGAGCCTCGCCGGCGTCGGGCTGCGGCGGTGGCGCCAGCGCCGGCGCAGCTGAGACGCCGGGAACCAAAGGGTCCTGATTGAGCCGGGTCCGCAGGACCCGGCCTGCACCTGGCGACTCATCGCCGCGGCTCAGTGGCGGTCTTCGCGACCAGCGCGGCCAGCGCCTCGTCGCGCGTGCCGTGGTCGTCGAGATACGGTTTCCAGGTCTCCTGCAGCGCATTCCTGAACGGCATCCATCCGCACGCCCAGAGACCGAACGCAACGGCGTACGGAACGTGTGGCGGTCGGCGAATCGGCAAGCTCGAACGCGGTCGGCAGCCGTCCGCGTCAGACCTTGGCGGTCCAGCCGCCGCGCGTCATCCAGATCGGCGTTCGGATTCCTTTTTAGAATCCAACCCGCGAGTGTAGCGTCCTTGCGGATGCATATTATGCGGGTCACTCGATCGTCGATTGGGTCGCTATCGCCGCCGTGAACATCAGCCTGATCGGCTGCGTTCTCAATCGTCGTGGCAGCCGGGTGCCAGGGACCCGGCCTCCACCTCATTCCTGACGCAGCGCAGCTGTGGGATCGATCGATGCGGCGCGGTATGCCGGCAGCCAGGCAGCGGCAATCGCGACGAGGATAAAGACCGCGCCGGCAGTGGCGAGCGCCGTGGGATCGCTCGGCGCGAGGCCGTAGAGGAACGAGCGCGTCAGCCGTCCCGCGGCGAGCGCGCATGGAACGCCGACGACGATGCCGGCGATCGCCAGAAACAGCCCTTCGGACACGATCATCCAGACCACGCCGAACCGCGTCGCGCCCAGCGCCATGCGAACGCCAATCTCGCGCGTGCGGCACGCGGCGGCGTACGAGAGACGGCCGTATAGGCCGATCGACGCGACCAGAATCGCGAGCGCGGCGAATACCGAGGCGAGGGCGGCAAGCAGGCGTTCCTGCAGCAGGGCGTGCGCGACGTGCTCGTCGAACAGCGTGACGCCACGCATGTAGTTCGGCCCCGCGCTTGTGACAACGGTCTTCATCGCGTCGCCGGCGGCTTTGACGTCGCCGACCGTTCGCACCAGGAGATTCGGGATGCGCGCACGCTGCGGCTCCTGCAGCAGCGGCCGGAAGAGGGCGGCGGCGTGCGGCTGCCGGATGTTGCCCATGGGCGCATCTTCGACGACGCCGACGATCTCCACGGCCGGGCCGTCGGAGCGCGCTCCGATCCTGACCGTCCGGCCAATCGCGGATTCGCCGCCGAACAGTTTCCTCGCGAGGCTGATGTTCACGATACCGACCGCCGGCGATGCGCCATCGTCTTTCCACGTGAAGTCGCGACCAGCCAGCCGAGCGATGCCGAGCGTGCTGAAGAACGCCGGCGATACGGTGTCCGCGATGGCCTCGGCGCGAACCGTCGCGGTCGCCGTGTCGAGAGCGATCGTGTCCGTTCTCGGCGTCATGTTGAACAACCCCGGGAACGTCATCGAGAAGCCGACCGATTCGACGCCGGCGATCTCAGAGAGCTGGCGATCGATATCGAGAAAATACGATGCTGTTGCCGGCGGCAGCGCCGCCGGGCGGATACCCGGCTTCAGCCACATACGGCCCCACACGATCGCGCGCGACGTGAACGACGATTCGTTGCCGCGCACGTTCAGCAGGCTGCGGGCGAACAGCCCGGCGCCGAACACCAGAATCATCGAGAGCGCGACCTGCGCCACGAGAAGCGCGCGAGCCGTATACGCGCGACCTGACGTCACCGTTCGAGCGTCGCGGAGATCGATCCATCCGCGATCGCTCGTCGTCAGCCACGCCGGAAGCACGCACAGAAGCAATCCGCCAACGACGGCGATCGCGATCGCCGCGGACAAGACGCGCGGGTCTGGCGTCATCGACAACGCCAGCGCACGGTCGGAGCTCGCCCACAACATCGCTCCAAGCCAGCGGCTGCCGCTCCAGGCGAACGGCAGCGCGAGTGCCGTCCCCGCCGACGAGAGCAGCAAAGACTCGACGATGACCGCCTGAACCAGGCGGCCGCGACTGGCGCCGAGCGCGATCCGAATGGCGATCTGCTGATCGCGCCGCACGGCACGCGCGAGCAGCAGGCCGCTGACGTTGGCACAGCCGATTGCCAGGAGGACGCACGTCATCCCGACCAGAATCGCGAGCGGACTCGCATATCGCGTCCGCAGCGTCGAGAATCCGCCGGCGAGCGACTCGACGGTCATGCGGAGCGATCGCATCTGATCCTGCTGCGTTTTCGTGAGGCCGGGCGGCATCGTGTCGGATCGAATCGACGGCCAGAGGCTCACGATCTCCGCGCGGGCCTGCTCGACGGAGACACCGGCGCGCAGGCGCGCGATGACATTCCAGCCGCGAAGCGGCAGGCGCGGATCGCCGGCGAGACGCCGAAGCGCCGCGATCGGCATCGTCAGGTCGTTGCCACCGTCCACGTACAGGCCGTGGTACTCGGGCGGCGTCACGCCGACGATCGTGTGCGGCACACCGTCCACGACGAGCGGCTCGCCAATCGCGCGTGGATCACCGCCAAGCCGCCGCTGCCAGAAGCGGTACCCAATCACGACGACCGCCGGCGCGGCATCGGACGTCGGCGAATCGACGTCCCCGATCGGACGTCCGGCGATCGGTCGGACGCCGAGCATGGGATAGAGCTCGGACGTGACGCCTTCAACGGCGGCATCGACCAACGCGCCGCGCACCGTGGTGGCCAGCAGGCCGCCACCTGAATGGAGCGACATCGATTCGAAGACGTGCTGGCGCGCGCGCAGCGCCTCGAACGCGCGGAGATAAATCAGCGGCTGAGCCTGGTTCCGGTCGTCGACGACCGAGATCGCGACGAGGCGGGCCGGCTCGCGGATCGGCAGCGGCCGGAGCACCAGCGCATTGAGGACGCTGAACAGCGCGGTGTTCGCGCCGATGCTCAGCGCCAGCATCACGACGACAACGATGGTGAATCCGAGAGAGCGGACGCAGGCCCGCGCGGCGTAACGAAGATCCTGGAGGAGCGACGTCAGCATCGGGATCCTCCTGGACGCAGAGTGTAGCCGGTACACACGACAGCGCGTCGCCGGCGTTGCACGGTTTTCGGATCGCGGGGACCTAAGCCGGGTCCAGAGGACCCGGCCTACACCCCGGGTCCAGAGGACCCGGCCTACATCAGCCGGGTCCAGAGGACCCGGCCTACATCCCGGGTCCGGAGGACCCGGCCTGCATCCGGAGGACTAACGGCGGGGTTCGGTGGCGGTCTTCGCGACCAGCGCGGCCAGCGCCTCGTCGCGCGTGCCGCGGCCGTCGAGATACGGTTTCCAGGTCTCCTGCAGCGCGTCCCTGAACGAGGTCCATCCGCGCGACCAGAGACCGAACGCGTCGGCGTACGGAACGTGTTCCGGGATCGATCGGCGCACGGCGTAGCCGGCGGTGTAGAAGATCATCGTGTGGGACAGCTGTCCGGGAACGAGCTTGTCGATCTTCCTGGTCTGCGTGCGCAGCGCCTCGAACATCTGGGCGTCCCACTGATGCATGCTTTCGTGGAAAACCGTCTCGAGGCAGTTCGATTCGCGATTGCCGGCGTCGAGGCTCGAGATGACGAGGACGTTGCGGTCGGTCGGGCCCGTCGTGTAGTGCGTCGAATAGGCTCCCGCCCAGTTCGCGTACGCGGAGACGTGGACCGTATACCCGCCGGCCGGCCACGGGAATCCGTACACCTTCGTAATGAAGTCGAGGATCGCGCGGCCGTGCCGATCGACGAGCGCCTGCGTCGACGTCCGCCACGCATCGTTGCTCGCGCGGTGCGCCGGCCACCATGCTTTGCGATAGATCGGCTCGGCGCGCTCGAGCGCGCGCAGCACGGCTAGATCGAGGTCGACCGCGTACGTCGGATCGTTCTTGACGCGGATCGTGGCGGTCGGCGAATCGGCCAGCGCGAACACCGTTGAGAGCTCCGGCGCATCGTGCGCGACCGCGAGCGCCCCGGTCAGCGCCGGCAGCGGGCTGTCGCGGATCGCATCTTTCGTGCTCAGACCGCTCGAATAGAAGGTCACGACCTCTCGCCACGCGGCGCGCTCCTGCTCGCTCAGCGTCGCCAGCCCACGCGCGGCATCCGCGGGCGCATCTTTCACCGCGTCGCGCGAGGAGTCGCCCGTTTTCGCCTCCGCCCGCCCGAGCACATATAAGTAATGATGCAGGTTCAGCCAGAGCTCGTCGGTCTCGAACCGGAAGATCGGCGCCGGCTGGGCGCGCGTGAGCACCGGCGCGACGAGCAGCAGCGCGAACAGCAACTTCACGGTGCGGTTGGATGCGTGGCGGTCGACGATGGTTGGGAGCGTCACGCGGTCACGGTCCGACGGTCCGCCTGCCCGCCTTCGCCAAGGCGACGGCGGGTCGGCCGCAGCTCCAGCGGAGGCGGAAGGTGGACACCACGTACGAAAAAATCGCCGGATGACCAATCGGTCATCCGGCGACAGCTTAGCAGGATCCCTGACGATCTACTGGCGGTGCGGCGCGCAGAGGAGGCCGTTGTTGTAGGCATCCATCTGCTTGTGGAGCGGCTCGCCGATGGCCCACGCCGGGCTCGACGCCAGCACGTTGTTGCCGACCGGGCCGTACGTCGCCATCCAGGTGTTGGCCGCCGCGATCGTGCTGCCGATGCAGGCGGAATCGTTGCCGATCAGCACGTTCAGCATCGCCGGCACCAGCGAGCTGAACATCGTCGTCGTCTTGTCCTTGCCGACCTTGCTCAGCCACGAGATGGCCTGATCGATGGTGTAGGGAATACCACCGACTGTGATGCCCTGGACCGGCCACGCTTCAGGATGGTTCTTCCAGTAGCCTGGCGTGCCGGTGCCCGGATTCAGCACCGTTTTCGCCTTGAAGCCGAAGTCCGTGTTCGGATTCTCAGGCCCTGAGACGACCACGTTCGTCGCGACGCTGTTGCCGAGGCCGTCGGACACACCATTACTGTCGAGCGCGGGATTGCCTCCCTGGTTCGCGGGCGACGGGGTCATGTTGGTCGGTGTCTGCACGAAGATCGTGTACGTTCCGTCGGGCACGTTGAAGAAGTAGAACCCGTTTGCATCCGTATACGTGACGAGCGTGTCGGTGCCGTCGAAGAGCGATACCTTCGCGCCGGCGATGCCGGTCTCGCCCGCGTCCTGGATACCGTTGCCGTTCGTGTCGGTCCACACGAACCCGCAAGTGGTTCCCGCCGACTGGCACTGCGTCTGCGCGGCAGCCGGCGTCGCAAAGACCGACGCCAGCGGCACGAGCGCCGCGGCCAGCGCCGCCGCCTTTACGTGCTTCAGCGGTCCCTGCAGCAACTGCTGCGTTTCTTTCTGTAGCTCCGCCTGCTGTCCTGCTTCAGACATTTCGCTCTCCTTCGAAAGGGGGATTCGAGTCGAGTGATTGACGTTCGGTTCCCCGGTTTGTACGCTCCGTCGTGTGCGGTTCCTGCTGATCAACAACCACTGCATCAGCGACCCGACGGCGGGCGTGACGCAGAGCCTGCGCACGATCGTGGAGTGGCTCGCACAGGCCGGCCATGCATGCCACATCCTGACGACGGCGCGATTCGAGAGCCCGGTGACGTTCACGATCGAGCAGCACCTCACCGAGCGTGGAGTCGACGCCTCGCAGCTGATACCGAACGGCGGGTCGTCGAAGAAACGTGGAAAACGGCACGCCGCGCGGCGGCCGGTGGTGACGTACACCGTCGGTCAGGTGCCGGTCACGCTGCTGCTCACCCGTCACAATGACGAGGCGCGGCCCGATCGCGCGGAGGCGGCGCAGTACGGCGCGCTGTTCGATCGACTGCTGGACGAATTCGCGCCCGATCAGCTGATCGCCTGCAACGGGCACCCGATGATTTTCGAAGCGATGGCGCGCGCGAGAGCGCGCGGCATCACGACGGCTTTCGCGGTGCGCGGATTCGGCTACTACGACCCGCGCTATTTCGCCGACGTGGATCACGCGTTCACGTGCAGCGAGTTCCTGACCGACCTGTATCGCGAGAAAGTCGGGCTCGTGAGCACGCCGCTCGAGCCGCCGCTCGAATGGTCCGCCGTGGTCGCGCCGGCCGAATCGCGCGCGTTCGTGACCTTCGTCAACCCGTCGCTGCACAAAGGGCTGCTGCTCTTCGCGCGTCTCGCCGACATGCTCGGCTCGCGACGGCCGGATATCCCGGTGCTCGTCGTGCAGTCGGGCCACAGCGGCGGATCGCTCAACGCGATCCCGGGCCTCGACTTCAGCAAGTACCCGCAGATCATGGCGGCGCCGCCCGTGCCCACGCCGGCCGACTACTTCGCCCTGACCCGGCTGCTCGTCGTGCCGTCCGTCTGGGAAGAACCGTTCGGCCGCGTGGCCGCCGAGGCGATGGTGAACGGCATCCCGCCGCTCGTCAGCGATCGCGGATCGCTGCCGGCGGTCGTCGGCGGCGATTTCACCGACGGCGGCGGCGGACGCGTGCTGCCCGTTCCCGAGTGGATGACGTACAAAACCACGCGCATCCCGGCCGAAGCGGAGATCGAGCCGTGGTTCGACGCGGTCCGCTCGCTCTGGGACGACGCCGCGTTGTACGCGTCGGTCGCAAATCGCGCGCGTGCGATTGCCGACGAGCGGTACAGCGAGCGTGTCTCGCGCAGGAAACATCTCGATTACTTCACCTCGTTGAAACCGGGTGGTCCGCCCATCGTCAAGGCACAGCGGGTGCCACAGGGGCGGGCACAGATTCGTTACTGACGGCCGCTGTGTTTTCGGGCTTTTCGAGCGACAATCACAAAGATGGAATCGCGGCGGGAGGCAAAACCGTCAGCGCGCGAACAATTCAGCGCGCCTTGACAAGAGCGCGGGACCTCTCCACGATCGTCGCTGCACGGAGTTCTTATGAAAATCCTTATTCGCCGCTCCACGCTCGCCCTGCTGGCGGCGTTCACCGCAGTCGTTGCCCTTGACGCCCAGCGCGCAGCGACACAGGGCGCGAAGCCCGCCGCGACGGCCTCGACGTGGACCATGCCGCGCATGGCCGACGGACACCCCGACCTTCAGGGCATTTACGACGTCGCGACGATGACGCCGGTCGAGCGGCTCGCGGGCGTGAAGTCGCTCGTGCTGACGAAAGAGGAAGCGGCCGCGATGGAGGAATACGAGCGGCAGCGCCAGATAAAGAACGATGCGCCGCTCAGCGGCGATCGGGCTGCCCCGCCCGTCGGCGGCGAGAACACGACCCCGAAGTCGTATCTGGAGTTTCTCGAGAAAGCCGGCGGCGGGCCGGTCGGCGGCTACAACAACTTCTGGCTCGCCGGCGGCACGCATCTGATCACCGTCGACGGCCAGAAGCGCAGTTCGATCGTCGTCGATCCGCCGGATGGAAAAGTTCCGCCGATGAAACCGGAGGCCGTCAAGCGGAACGCGGCCTTCCTCGCAGGCGCGGCCGCTCCGGACGCGAGCGAATCATCGGCGGCCGGCCCTCCCGGCGCGTTCGACGGCCCCGAGGTTCGTCCGCTGGCCGAGCGCTGCCTGCTCGGATTTCTGTCGACGTCCGGGCCGCCGACGCTGCCGAACTACTTCTATAACAATCTGAAGCAGATCGTGCAGACGCCGACGCACATCATGATGTTCAACGAGATGGTGCACGACGCGCGCGTCGTGCGCATGAACGCGCCGCATCTGCCGCCGCAGGTCCGCAAGTGGATGGGCGACTCCGTCGGCCACTGGGAGGGCGACACGCTCGTGATCGACACGACGAACTTCACGAACAAGACGCAGTTCCGCGGAGCGTCCGATCAGCTGCACGTGATCGAGCGGATCAGGCGCGTCGATGCCAGGACGCTTCTGTATCGGTTCACGATCGAGGATCCGCTCACGTGGGACCGCGCGTGGGCGGGCGAGTATCCGTGGAACGCGAGCAACGAGCGCATCTTCGAGTACGCGTGCCACGAGGGGAACTACTCGCTCGCCGGCATGCTGCGCGGCGCCCGCGCGCGTGAAGCCGAGGAGAAGAAGAAGTAGACGTCCACCTCATCGACGGCACCTACGAGCTGTTCCGCTACTACCACGCGCTGCCGTCCGCGAAGCTGCCGGACGGACGTGAGGTGGCCGCGGTCCGCGGCGTCATCGGGTCGCTGCTCGGCCTCGTCTCCGGCGGCGGCGCGACGCACATCGGCGTCGCGACCGATCACGTCATCGAGTCGTTTCGCAATCGCCTGTGGCGCGGCTACAAGACCGGCGAGGGCGTCGAGCCGGATCTGCTGGCCCAGTTCGAACCGCTCGAACAGGCAATCGTGGCGCTCGGCATGACGCTGTGGCCGATGGTCGAATTCGAAGCGGACGATGCGCTGGCGGCCGCCGCGGAGGCGGCGGCGCGCGACCCGCGTGTCGATCGCGTGTTCATCTGCACGCCCGACAAAGATCTGGCGCAGTCCGTCCGCGGGACGCGCGTCGTCCAGCTGATCCGCCGCACGCGCGAGATTCGCGACGAAGCGGGCGTCGTCGCGCGGTTCGGCGTGCCACCCGCGTCGATTCCGGACTATCTGGCGCTCGTCGGCGACAGCTCCGACGGCTATCCCGGCCTGCGGGGCTGGGGTTCGAAGTCGGCGGCGGCGGTGCTCGCGAAGTTCCACCACCTCGAATCGATTCCCGACGACTGGCGGACGTGGAGTGTCAACGCGAACAACCCGGCGGCGCTCGCACGCACGCTCGCCGAGCGGCGCGACGATGTGTACTTGTTTCGCACACTCGCGACGCTTCGCACCGACGTCCCGGTCTTCGACTCGGTCGATGAGTTGCGCTGGAACGGCCCGACGCCCGCGTTCGGCGCGCTCGGGACGGAGCTCGATACCGCAAGAACCCCTCAGAACGTCTGAAATCGCTATCTTCAAAGACCGTCGCCCGCCGAGCCGATAAGACGAGGACGGGCCGATCCATGAAGGGCCAGACCGTTTCCCACTACGTTGTCCTCGAGGAGCTCGGCGCCGGCGGAAACGCCGTCGTCTACCGCGCCGAGGATCTCGCGCTGCAGCGAGAGGTCGCGCTGAAGTTCCTGTCGGCCGACGTCTCGAACTACGCCGGCGTCGCGCGCTTCCAGCACGAGGCGCGCACGGCGTCGAGCCTGAGCCACCCGAACATCTGCGCGATTTACGAGATCGGCGAGCACGAGGGCCGGCACTTTCTCGCGATGGAGCTGCTCGAGGGCAAGGTACTGTCGTATGTGATCAGCGGACGTCCGATCGATACGTACCGCCTCGTCGAGCTCGCGATGCAGATTGTCGACGCGCTCGAGGCCGCCCACGCCGCCGGAATCGTTCACCGCGACATCAAACCGGGCAACGTTTTCGTCACGACACGCGATCAGGTCAAGCTGCTCGACTTCGGCCTCGCCTTCCTGATGCCGCGCGGTCCCGCCGCGCGGGGCGCGCGGCGCGGAGCGCTGCCCGCGTTTCCCGGCGGAACGGTCCCCTACATGTCGCCGGAGCAGGTGCGCGGCGACGAGATCGATCATCGGACCGATCTGTTCTCGCTCGGTACGGTCCTTTACGAAATGGCGACCGGCGGCCGTCCGTTCAACGGCCCGACGCCGCAGGGCGTGATGGACGCGATTCTGAACTTTCCGCCGCTGCCGGCGCGCGAGATCAATCCGGCGCTGCCGGCGGAGCTCGATCGGATTATCGACAAGGCGCTGGAGAAGAACCGGAAGCTGCGCTTTCAGACCGCCTCCGACCTGCAGGCCGATCTGCGCCGCCTGAAGCGCGAGCTGGACTCCGTGACAACGGTCCACAACCGTGGGCGCGGGCCCGCACAGAAATCGGAGGCCCCGCGCTCACGGCGTGCGCCGCTCGGCGCCGTCGTCGGCGGGCTGGCGATCGCGGGCGGCGCGCTGCTCGTGGCCGGCGTCGTGAAAAGCCGCTCGAACGAGACCAGCACGACGGAAACACGGCACGGCGCAACGGGCCGGGACCTTCAACTCGAGGCGGATGCCCGGCGATCGCAAATGACAGCAGCGACGCCGATCGCGCCGGCGGCCGCGCCGTCGAGAACCGCAACCGCGCCAGCTCCTGGCGCGCCTGCGAAATCGTCTCGCGTTGCGGCGGCCGCGGCGTCGAACGAATCGATCGACGAGATCGAGACGGCACCGCCGCCCGCGACGCGGAGCAGCGTCGACAGGGAACCGGAGCCGCCGCGCTCGACGGCGCCGGACGATCTGAAGATCGCGCGCCAGAAGATCGAGCTGAAGCTCTACGATCAGGCGCTCGAGACGCTGCGCCGCGTCGCGCAGAACGCCAGCCGGCGTGACGCGGTCGACGCGTCGTTTCTCATCGCGTCGATTCACGAAACGCGCGGCTCGGTCGACGATGCGATGAGCGCGTATCTCGAGGTGGCCAGCCGGCACCCTGACGATCCGCGGGCGCCGGAAGCGTTGATGCGGCTCGCCGAATCCATGCTGCGATCGAAGCGCCGCGAACGCGACGCCGAGGCGCGCCGGACGCTGACGGAGATCGTGGCGAAGTATCCGGCCAGCCCCTGGGCGCCGCTCGCGCTGCTGCTGCGCGGCGACGTCGAGGAGCGCATGAACCTCCACCAGCGCGACGATGTGCTCAACACGTCGGTGCCGACGGCGCTCGTCACGTATCGCGAGCTGGTACAGCGGTACCGTTCGAGCTCGGCGGCCGCCACCGCGCTGAACAAGCTGGCGCACTCTTATGCCGGAACCCGGCGCTTCGACCTCGCGGCGCGGACCTTCGAGGAGCTTGCCGCCCGCGACAGCGAGAACCACTTCGACGCCTGGTTCGCCGCCGGCGATGTGTACGAAAAGCGGCTCAAGGACTCGGAACGCGCGAAATCCGCGTACTCGCGCGTCCCGCCGACCTCGGAGCGGTACCCCGAAGCGCAAAAGCGCCTGCGCAAGTGACCGTCGCCGTTCACGACACATAAAATACACTGGCGTCTGTCAGTGTCTGGTGGTAAGAAAGAGGTCTCCGGAGGAACAGCATGCGACCAGATTTCCAGTGTGTGGGGCTTTTGTGCGCGTCGATGGCGCTCGTGTCCGCGCCCGCGTTCGCCCAGGGCGGGTTGACACAGCCGAAACAGGGCCAGGGCGGCAGCGTCGTTCAGGGCGCGGCCGGGACGAACGGCGGCGTCGGCGACAACGGGCTCGAGCACTGCGACAAGCCGATGGGCGCGATGGCGGTTGTCGAACCGCAATCCGAGGTGCTCACCGCGCTGCTGCGATACAACCTCAAGTCGCCGGTCGGCCTGATTCGCATGATGATCCAGCAGTCGAACTGCTTCATCGTCGTCGAGCGCGGCGCCGGCATGCGGAACATGATGCAGGAGCGGCAGCTCGCATCGGCCGGCGAGATGCGCGACAACGCGAACATGGGCGGCGGCCAGATGGTGCCGGCCGACTTCATCATGACGCCGGCGGTCGTGTTCTCCGAAAACAACGCGGGCGGCGTCGGTGGCGCGGTCGGCGGACTGCTCGGTCGCCGCGCCGCGGCCGTCAGCGCCGTCGCCGGCGGCCTGAAGTTCAAGGAAGCGCAGACCAGCATGCTGGTCGCCGATGCGCGGTCCGGCGTTCAGGTCGCGGCGGCGGAGGGCAGCACGAAGAAAGCGGATCTGCGGCTCGGCGGTCTGTTCGTCGGGGGCGGCGTGGGCGCAGCGGCCGGCGGCTACGGCAACACGAACGAAGGCAAGATCATCGCGGCCGCGTACATGGACAACTACAACGGCGTCGTCAAGGTCGTGCGGAACGACCCGAGCCTGCAGCGGAACGTCGGCACGCTGAAGCAGGAAGCGGCGGCGGGCGGCGCGGTGAAAACCGGCGCCGGCTTCCATGAAGGCGACGTACTGATGCCGAAGATCGGGAACGTCCGCGTCCTGGCGCAGCCGGCCGACGATGCGAAGGTGCTGGCGACGCTCGCGCGCGGCGAGGAGCTCGTGGTCGTCGGCGCGGAGAAGGACGGGTTCGTCAACGTCCAGTCGGCGACGGCCACCGGCTGGATCAAGGTTGTTCTGGTCCAGAAGAAGTAGGGCTCCGCGACAGGCTGCTCCAGGGGATGGCCTGGTGCCGTCCCTTGGAGTACCACCTCTTCCGGTCCGACCGTCGCCCCTCACTACACGCCATCGCGCGATTTTTCAACATACGCTTTTCCGCCACGTACAACCGTTGACAGGTATGTAGGTTAGACGCCCCACGCGAAGGTGGCGCCGTGGTGACGCCTTTGACTGCTTACTCAGTGGGAGGCATTCGCTATGGCGAAGGCCCGGTCCATCGTCGCCGCCGAACACGACGCGATGCTGGAAGGCCTGCGGGACGAAGCGTTGTTCGTCGCCCTGGGGCGCATCGTCGACGCGCGCGATTCATCCACCGAGGGGCACTGCCAGCGTCTGTCCCTCTACGCGACGGCTCTCGGCGCGACGATGCACCTCCCGGAGGCCGACCTCGATGCGCTGTATCGAGGCGGACTGCTCCATGACATCGGCAAGATCGCCATCCCCGACCGTGTCCTGCTGAAGCGCGGACGCCTGACCGCGCGTGAGTACGAGCTGATGAAATGTCACCCGACCATCGGCGACGAGCTCTGCAGCACGGTGCCGTCGCTCGATCTCGTGCGGCCCATCGTCCGCCACCATCACGAGCGGCTCGACGGACGCGGCTATCCGGACGGCCTCGCCGGTGACCAGATTCCGCTGCTCGCGCAAATCGTCACCATTGTCGACGTGTTCGATGCCCTGACCACCGATCGACCGTATCGGCGTGCGATGTCGACCGCGCGGGCGTATGCCACGCTGCATGCGGAGTCGCGCGCCGGCGTGTACTCGCCGGAGCTCGCCGACCGGTTCGTCGAGCTTCACCGCAGCGGCGCCCTCGACCAGATGTAGGGCGGTCCTTCCGCCTCCGCTCGCACGATGGTCGTGCGAGCTTCGGCGGGATTCGCCGAAGCGACGAAGGCGCGCGAAGGCGGTTGGAGCCGCCGGCGCAGCCGGGTCCAGAGGACCCGGCCTACACCTGACCGTCCGTCGTGGAGAGCGAACAGTCGACTGTCTGCAGTCGGCAGTCGTGGCTATCGAGTCAGCCGACAGCCGCCTGGAGACTGAAAATAATGGTCGACGGTCGGCAGCCGGTCCATCGATCAATCCCGTCTAATGCGACGCGAGGGAACCACCCATGCGTCGCATCATCGAAGATCTGGCGAAGGACCTGGCGTACGCGCTGCGGCTGCTGAAGAAGTCGCCGGGCTTCACCGCGACCGCGGTCCTGTCGCTGGCGCTCGGGATCGGCGCGAACACCGCGATCTTCAGCATCGTGAACGCGTTCCTGCTGCGCGCCCTGCCGTTCGACCGTCCGGATCGCCTCGTCGCATTGTTCGAGCGCAACGTGGTCGGCAACGAGCAGGACATGGCGGTGGCGCCCGGGAACTTTCTCGACTGGCAAGCCGCGGCCCGGACGTTCGAGTCGATGAGCGCCGTCACCGGACGGCCGGTCACGCTCGGCGGCGACGGCGCCGTCGAGCCACAGCGCGTCTCGGCCTGCGCATGCTCGGGAAACCTGTTCGCCACACTCCACGTGTCCCCGATCGTCGGCCGGACGTTCCTGCCCGAGGAGGACCGATACGGCGCGCGCAAGGTCGTGATCATCAGCTACGACCTGTGGCAGCGGCAGTTCGGCGGCGCGCCGGACGTGGTCGGGAAACAGATTCGGCTGAGCGATGAGCCGCACGAGATCGTCGGCGTGATGCCGCGCGGCTTCATCTACCCGAGCCGGACGACCGACGTGTGGCTGCCGCTGCTCACCGCGTTTCCACCGGCGCAGCAGGTTCGGCACGACCTGCATTTTCTCCTGGTCGTCGCCCGCGTGCGCGACGGCGTTCCGCTCGAGCAGGCGCGCAGCGAGCTCGACACGATCGCGGCATCGTACAAACGTGCGCACCCGAACGAATCGACCGGCAAGGGCGCAAACGTGTTTCCGCTGCACGACGTGCTCGTGAGCAACGTGCGCACGCCGCTCATCGTGCTGCTCGCGGCCGTGGCGTGCGTCCTGTTGATCGCGTGCGTGAACATCGCGAACCTGATGCTGACGCGCGCGTCGGCGCGCGGTCGCGAAATCAGCATTCGCGCCGCCCTCGGCGCCGGCCGCGCGCGCATCGTCCGTCAGTTGATCGCCGAAAGCGCGGTGCTGGGCCTTGCCGGCGGAGCCGCGGGCGTCGCGCTCGCCGTCTGGATCGCCCGGCTGCTCGTCGCGCGAGCGCCCGGCGCCGAGTCGATTCTGCCGTCGGGGACCGTGCCGCTCGACGCGCCGGTCTTCGTCTTCGCGTTCGCGATGGCCATCGGCACGGGCGTCCTCGTCGGACTCTTTCCGGCCGTGCGCGGCTCGCGGGCCGACGTCACCGGCGATCTGAAGGACTCGACGAGATCCGCCACGGCCGGGCGCGCGCACGGAAGGTTCCGCGACATCCTCGTCGCGGCCGAAGTCGCGCTGTCGCTCGTCCTCCTCGTCGCCGCCGGCCTGCTCTTCCACAGCTTCTCGCGCTTGTACGACGTCGACCCCGGCGTTCAGATCGATCGCCGGCTGACGATGAGCACGACGCTGCCGGGCACCCGATATCGAGGACAGGCGCAACGCTCGGCGTTCTTCACGCAGCTGGGCAACGGTCTGCGACAGCTGCCGGGCATCACATCGGCCGGTCTGGTGTCGTGTCCGCCGCTGACCGGTTCGTGCAACACGTTGTTCTTCTACATCGAAGGCCGGCCGTTCACGCCGGGACAGTTTTTCACCGCGCTCGAGCGAAGCGCCGACCCCGAGTACTTCGCCGCCGCGGGCATCAGGCTGCTGCGCGGACGAACGTTCACGCCCGACGATGGGGTCGGGTTCGATGCACAGCATCCGCGTCCAGGCCGGATCGTGATCAGCGAGTCGATGGCGAAAACGTTCTTCGCGAGCGAGGATCCGATCGGAAAGCGGATCTTCTTCGACTTCGAAGTGCAGCGGGAACGAAACGAAGGCATCCCGGCGCCGAAGTACGAAGTGATCGGCGTCGTGGGCGACGTGGTGCCGACGCTCGATCGACGCACGACGCCGACGTTGTACCGTCCGCTGCTCGACGTGGCCCCTGGCGGCGTCTCGATTCTCGTGCATACCGCCGTCGACCCGCAGTCGGCGATCGGTCTCGTGCGAAACGAGATCCACAGGCTCGATCCGGGTCTTGCGCTCTATCAGGTGCGGACGATGGAGGAAGTGGTCGGGCGGTCGACGTCGGATCGGCAGTTCACGATGCTCCTCTTCATCACGTTCGCCGCGCTCGCGGTCGTCCTCGCCGCGATCGGGTTGTACGGGGTCGTCTCGTACGCCGTGTCGCAGCGCTCGGCCGAGATCGGCATCCGCATGGCACTCGGGGCGACGAGCGCCGACGTGAACCGGCTCGTCGTGATCCAGGGGCTGAAGCCGGCCGTCGCCGGGATCGCGCTCGGGTTCGTCGCCGCGCTCTTCGCGTCGCGCCTCCTGACCACGCTGCTCTTCGGCGTCACGCCGGTGGATCCGCTGACGTTCTCGCTCGTTACTCCGATGTTACTCGGCGTGGCCGCGCTCGCATGTTACGTGCCGGCGATGCGCGCGAGCCGCGTGGATCCGACGATCGCGTTGCGCACGGAGTAATGGGCCTTCTTTCTCGAGCTTGAAATTTTCGGCGCCGTTCAGCATAGTGGGGAGCTTCGAGGAGGTTTTATGGCACCAGCAAAGAAGCCCGTACCCGAGGGATATCACACCATCACGCCGCAGTTGACGCTCGACGACGCGCCGCGGGCGATCGATTGGTACAAGAAAGCGCTCGGCGCCGAGGAGATCTCGCGCAGCACGGGCCCTGACGGAAAGATCATGCACGCGGAGCTGAAGGTCGGCGACTCGCGCATCATGCTCAACGACGCGGTGATGGGCGGGAAAGGCCCGAAGGCGTACGGCGGATCGCCGATGACGCTGTGGGTCTACGTCCCGGACGCCGATGCGCTGTTCAACAAGGCGGTCGGCGCCGGCGCGCAGGTGCGCTTCCCGCTCGGCGATCAGTTCTGGGGCGATCGGTGCGGCAGCTTCGTCGATCCGCACGGCCACACCTGGACGATCGCGACGCGGAAGGAAGACCTGACGCGCGAGGAGATGGACCGCCGCGCGGCCGAGTTCTTCAAGCAGTTCGCGCAGCAGCCGGCGCACTCTTAGCCGTCGGCCATCAGCTCTCAGCTGTCAGCCGGCTTCACGCTGACAGCTGAGAGCTGACAGCTTCGAGAATCCCCCGTCTGGGTGATCCCTCTTCGCCGCTCCGTGGCTACAATTGTCGCCGACCGTTTCCGGCTGAGATTAGATAGCTGACACCCGAGAGCTTCGGAGATCCGTTTTCGTGAGCGACCCGACTCCAACGTCCACTTCGGTGATCGTGACGGCGCGGTCGCGCGCCGAGCTGATGTTCCCCACCCTGACGGCCGCCCAGATGGCGCGGATCGCGGCGCACGGGCGCCGCCGGCCGTTCCGGCGCGGCGACGTGCTCATCGAGCAGGGCGAGCGGGTCGTACCGTTTTTGATGATCGTCGAGGGCGAGGTCCAGATCGTTCGCCCGGAAGGCCCGAACGAGACGATCGTCACGACGCACCGGCCCGGCCAGTTCACCGGCGAAGTGAACATGCTGTCGGGCCGCCGCGCGCTGCTGCGCGCCCGCGGTGCCGAGGACGGCGAAGTCGTCGAGCTCACGCGCGAGCAGCTGCTGACGCTCGTCCAAACCGACCCGGAGCTGAGCGACATCCTGATGCGCGCGTTCATCTTCCGCCGCGTGGAGCTGGTCGCGCAGGGGCTCGGCGACGTCGCGCTGATCGGATCGTCGCATTCGGCGGGAACGCTGCGCGTCAAGGAATTCCTGACGCGCAACGGCCATCCGTACGCCTACCTCGATCTCGAGCGCGAAGCAGAGGTCCAGACGCTGCTCGACCGCTTTCAGGTCGCCGCATCCGACGTTCCGGTGCTGATCTCCCGCTGCGCCGTCGTGCTGCGCAACCCGACCAACCAGCAGATCGCCGAACTGCTCGGGTTCAACGAGTCGATCGACGAAACGCACGTCCGCGACATCGTGGTCGTCGGCGGCGGGCCGGCGGGTCTCGCCGCGGCGGTGTACGGCGCGTCCGAGGGCCTCGACGTGCTCGTCATCGAATCGAGCGCGCCCGGCGGTCAGGCGGGATCGAGCTCGAAGATCGAGAACTACCTGGGCTTTCCGACCGGCATCTCGGGGCAGGAGCTCGCCGTCCGCGCCTATACGCAGGCGCAGAAGTTCGGCGCGCAGATGGTCATCGCGCAGACCGCGGAGCGGCTCGCGTGCAACAGGCGGCCGTACGCGGTCGCGCTCGACGGCGACCGGCGCGTGCCGGCCCGCGCGATCATCATCGCCTGCGGCGCCGAATACCGCCGGCTCGCGATCGACAACCTGTCGCAGTTCGAGAACGCCGGCATCTATTACGGTGCGACGTTCGTCGAGGCCCAGATGTGCGGCGGCGAGGACGTCGTCGTCATCGGCGGCGGGAACTCCGCGGGCCAGGCCGCCGTGTTCCTCGCGCAGACGGCGAAGAAAGTGTACATGCTCGTGCGATCGAGCGGGCTGGCCGACACGATGTCGCGCTATCTGATCCGGCGCATCGAGGAGACGCCCGCCATCGAGCTGCGCACGCACACCGAGATCGTCGCGCTCGAGGGCGGCGACCGCCTCGAATGCGTCACGTGGCGCAACAGCCTGACCTCCAGGACCGAGGCGAACCAGATCAACCACGTCTTCGTCATGACCGGCGCGATCCCGAACACGCGCTGGCTCGACGGCTGCGTCGCGCTCGACAGCAAGGGGTTCATCAAGACCGGCCCGGATCTCTCGCCCGAGGATCTCACCGCGGCGAAGTGGCCGCTCGCCCGCCGTCCTCATCTGCTCGAGACGAGCCTGCCCGGCGTGTTCGCGGTCGGCGACGTGCGCGCCGGCAACATCAAGCGCGTCGCATCGGCGGTCGGCGAAGGCTCAATCGCGGTTGCGCTCGTACACCAGGTCCTGCACGAATAAGACAGCCGCCTGGAGACTGATAATCCGTCGACCGTCCGCTTCGCGGTCGCGACGACGGGTGCTACGGCATCGGAGTGCTGGGCGGTGGCAGCGCGATGGTCAACCGGGCGATCAGCGTTGCGTCGACGTCGCCGGTCAGCGGGAGACCGTCGCGGCGCTGGAATTCCCGGATCGCCGAGCGCGTCAGCGCGCCGGCGACGCCGTCGACCGGACCTGGATGGAAGCCGAGATAGGTCAGGTACAGCTGCACGCTGCGGACGTCGAGATCCGGCACGAGCCCGCTCGTGCACTTCAGATGCTCCGCGCGCAGCCGATCGTCGTACCGGTTCTTCTTGAACGCCGGACCGTTGTACGCCTTTGCGAAGGCGGTCCAGTCCAGCCGGCGCAGGAAGCCGTCCATCCCGTTCGTGACGATGAACGATGACATCGCAAGCAGCTGGCGATCCTCGGACGCGGCCATCTGCCTGACCATCTCCTCGACGTCCGCGAACCCCGACGCGGAGAAGTTCGCGCCGAGCACCTGCCCGAGCCCCCACGACGCGCTCATCAGCGCCGCCTCGCGATCCAGCTCGATCGCGCGCGCCAGGCGATCGTACTGAGCCGCGCCTCCGCGTCCGTATCCGCCCGGCTCCGCCGAGCTGATGTCTCCATCGTCGAACGCGCCGCCGGTCAGCCGATGAAACAGATGGCGCTCGTACAGGATCTTCGGCCGGCGATCGGCGAGGAAGCCGCACCCCGATGTCTCGACGCCGATGACGGCCCAGATCGTCGCGCGATCGACGCCGAGCGCCTCCAGGCTCTCGGTCACGCCGCCGCTCGTCAACGGTTGGCCCGCCGCGATCGTTGTCGTCATGACGTCCTGCCCCCCGGTCCCGCGGCCCCCTCGTGAAAGATGACGGAAGGCGCCGATTCTACTCGCGCCGCGATCGGCGGTCCCGCTTTATTTGTGAAAGTCGACACGTTGACCGCCCTGGCCAAGCCATTGGCCGGCGTCACACGGATGTCGAGTAACACTTCAGCGCGTCGCCGGTGTTATACCGCTACGGTGAAGGACGAGCTGGACGTCGCTGCGCTCAGCCACCGGTACGGACCCATGGTGCTCAGACGTTGCCGACAGATGCTCCGCGACGAAAACGACGCCCTCGATGCGTGCCAGGACGTGTTCGTTCGCGTGATCGAGCGCCGCGACCACCTGCGCTCGCAATATCCGTCGAGTCTGCTGTACCGGATCGCCACGAACGTGTGCCTCAATCGCATTCGCGCCAGGGGCCGCCAGCCTGAAACGCCAGACGAGCAGCGGCTCGCCACCATCGCGCGAGCGGGATCGCCCGGCGCCGACAGCGACGCCCGGCTGCTGCTCGACTGGCTCTTCGATCGGCATCCCGAATCGAGCCGCGTGATCGCGGTGCTCCACTACGTCGACGGTCTGACGCTCGAACAGGTCTCAGCGGAAATCGGGCTGTCGGTCTCGGGTGTCCGCAAACGCTTGCGAAAACTTCGCCACACGCTGACGGAGATCGAGGGATGAATGCAGAGACCGGCGATCCGCGTTTGCCAGACGTCGTCCTGGAGCGGTTTCATCTCGACGAGCTGCCGCCGGACGAGGCGCGCGCAATCGAAGCTCGCCTGACGAACGACGCAGCGCTGCGTCAGCGGGTGGACGCGCTGCACCGATCCGACGAAGAGATCCGTCGCACGTACTCGCCCGACTGGCTCGCGGATCGGATTCGCGCGCGGCTCCACCGACGTCAGATGCCGCGTGGTCGCGTGCGGTATTGGGGGATTCTCGCGGCCGCCGGGGCGATGGCAGTTCTGGCGCTGATGATTTTGCCTCGTCGGTCGGTGCCGGTCTCGCCACCATCCGGCACGCAAGGAGCGCCGTCGAATTCGGTCTCGCCCGAAGATAGTCGCATCAAAGGCCTCGCACCGACGCTGACGGTGTACCGCCGCACGGCAACAACGACCGAGACGCTCGCGGACGGCACCGTCGTTCGCAGAGGCGATCTCGTCCGGATCGCCTATACATCCGCGGGCCGGCCTTATGGCGTCATCCTGTCGATCGACGGGCGCGGCGGCATCACGAGGCACCTGCCGGTCGACGGCGAGGTCGCGGCGGCGCTCGAACCTGGCGCGGCGGTGCTGCTCGATCGATCGTTCGAGCTGGATGATGCACCGCGATGGGAACGGTTCTACTTCGTCACCGGAGCCTCGCGGTTCGCCGTGGCTCCGGTGCTGGAATCAGCGCGCCGTACCGCGGTGAACCCGCAACCGACCACCTCGAGATTGACGTTGCCGACAGGCCTCGAGCAGTTCACATTGACGCTTCAGAAAGAGGACCGACCATGACATGCACTCGGGTCGCTTTCGCGTTCTCGACCATGACGCTCGTGGCACCGGCGGTGACCGTCGCCGCTCCGCTGCAGCGCTACGCGCTGGTGGTTGGCGCGAATTTCGGCGGGGCGGATCGCCCGCAGCTCCAGTACGCCGTCGCCGATGCAGAGCGTTTCGCGCGCGTCATCGTCGAGCTCGGCGGCGTGCTGCCGGAGGACGAAATCATCCTCCGGGAGCCGAAGCTGCGCGACCTGACCGATGCATTCGACCGCCTGACGCGTCGTATCAGCGAGGCGCGCCAGGCGGCGACGACCGGCCGGCTGGAAGTCCTCATCTACTACTCCGGACACGCCGACGAGAAAGGTCTGCTGCTCGGCGACGATCGCTACTCCTATCAGACGCTCCGCGATCGGCTCGATCGGATCCCCGCGGACGTCCGCATCGCCGTCCTCGACGCCTGCGCATCGGGCGCGTTCACGCGGCTGAAGGGCGGACGCGCGCGCCCTCCGTTCCTCGTCGACGCGTCGGCCGACATGCGCGGCCACGCGTTTCTGACGTCGAGCGCCGAAAACGAGGCCGCACAGGAATCGGACCGGATTCGTGCGTCGTACTTTACGCATTACCTCGTGTCGGGATTCCGGGGCGCGGCGGACATCTCGGGCGACGGGAAGGTCACGCTCAACGAAGCGTATCAATTCGCGTTCAACGAGACGTTGCGGCGGACGGTCGACACGAAGGGCGGCGCGCAGCATCCGTCGTACGACATCAACCTCTCGGGCACCGGTGACGTCGTCATGACCGACGTGCACCAGAACACGGCCACGCTCGTTCTCGACGAGAATCTCGAAGGACGCGTGTTCATCCGCACCGCCAGTCAGGAGCTGGTCGTGGAGCTGTACAAGCCGGCAGGCCGAAAGGTGGAGCTCGCATTGGAGCCGGCGGTGTACGACGTTCGCGTCGAGCGCGAGACCGGATCGCTGGCGGGAAAAGCCGACGTTCGCGAAGGCGCGCGCGTCAGCCTCGACGTCGGTCAGTTCGGACCGGCGGCGCTGGAACCGACGCGGCGGCGCGGCGACGTGAGCGGATCGCGATTCGCGGTTGCCGGCCGGAACCGGATCGAGACGCGGACCGGCGTGCGCCTCACCGACGGCTCACACAGCGGAGCGAGCGTGACGGCCGGCAACATCGACAGCGAGGTGTTCGGCGGCCTCCAGTTCACGCGCTACGCACGCGAGGATCTCGCGATCACGATCGGTATCGAGGGCTTCAACGTCGAGGCGGTCGCAAGCGTCGGACCGGGGAGCGTCTCCGCTGGCACCGTGGACGGCCTCGCGCTGCCCATCGGCGTCCGGTGGAATCCGCTGAGAGTCAGCCGTCCGCCGCAGGCATTCAAGCCATTCGTCGAGCTCGCGGTCGGGCCCGTCATCGGGATGAGCAAAGGCAGCTTCATCACCAATGGAACCGTCTCGGCAGGTTCGACCTCACGTGCCACTATCGGCACCCGCATCGGCGCAGGCTTCGACGTCCACCTAGCGAGATCGTTTTCACTCGGCGTCGCCGCCGGCTACAACTGGATGGCGGATTTCTCCGAGCCTGTCGGCGTACACCGGAACTTCAACGGCGCGCAGGTTGCAATCGGGATCGGTTGGTTGTTCGGCAGGGGCAACCCCTAGCACCTTCGTGAGCCGATCAGCACGTTCGTAAGCCGATCAGCACGTTCGCGATCCGATCAGCACGTTCGCGATCCGATCAGCACATTCGCAATCCGATCAGTACGTTCGCGATCCGATCAGCACATTCGCGATCCGACCAGCACGTTCGCGATCCGATCAGCACGTTCGCGATCCGATCAGCACGTTCGCGATCCGATCAGCACGTTCGCAAGCCGATCAGCAC
>Ga0114129_10000494_pt1 | contig 47808 bp, 62 predicted proteins | sample RhiMetdeltSRZDD1_FD_80071 | JGI IMG/M metagenome (GOLD analysis project Ga0114129, IMG submission 80071) | Populus rhizosphere microbial communities from Tennessee, USA - Rhizosphere MetaG P. deltoides SRZDD1 (version 2) (version 2) | ecosystem: Host-associated > Plants > Roots > Rhizosphere >...
ACCGACTACCCGCCCCAACCCAACACCCACCAAAACCCGGAAGGAAACCAGCACCAATGACCTCCGTATTCGCCCAATACATCCCCGTCGCCTACCCCCACCAATACACCGCCACCCTCGCCGTCCACCGCCTCGCCGGCGGCATCCCCTCCGACCCCAAAGTCGCCGAAGGATGGCTCAAGACCAAACTCGTCGGAGACCGCGACGACCTCATCCGCCAAGCCGTCGCCGAAACCATGGCCGAACGGGGCATCACCGCCGAACAAGCCGCCGCCGAAGTCGACCTGCTCAAACACCTCAACGGATTCAAGCGCGCCGGCTGCCCCGAATGCCCCAACCCCACCACCGTCTCCGATCCCAACTGCCGCGGCAAGCACGAGCTGTACATCGAAGGCCGCCAAGCCAAAGCGATGATCAAAGAAGCGTCCAACGTCCGCTGGCCGTGGCCCCTCTACAACTGGACAATCAACGGCCTACGCACCAGCGGATCCGTCAAGGGCGAAGGCAAAGGCAAATCCACCATGTCCTACATCGCCGAACACGTCTTCGTCCAGGACGACCGCATCCTCCTCGGCGTCCACGAACCCGACGAAGTCGAACAGCGTTTCGTCCACACGTGGCGCGGCTCCGGCATCCAATACGAAGAGATCATCCGGGAGGCCACAGTGCGGATCACCGTCGCCACCGACCACGACCTCACCGCCGAACAGTGGGGCCTGCTGTGGCTGACCGCCGAACAGATCGGCATCGGCTCCTCACGCTCGCAGGGCTTCGGCCGGTTTGAGGTCATCGGCTGGGAGCCGGTCAAGTTGGGAGGCCGCAAGTGAGACCCGAAACCATGACCTGGGTGATGCTGTGGTCCGGGTACATGGCCGCAGCTCTGATCGCCATCACCGCCATCGCCGTATGGCCGGTCGCGGTCCGATACGAGCGGCGCCGCGCCCAGCACCGGGCCGAACACGACATCGTCCAGGCCTGTCTGTGGGCGGACACCCCGATGCAGGTGTTGGAGTTTTACGGCCGCTACCGGCCCAGCCCGCCCCCGCGGCCGCCGCTGGTGGACTTCCCGGCCTACACCGACGACCAGATCGCCAAGGACCCGGCACTTGAGCGGTTGACCCGCCACCCCGACCCGGGTACGGCCGAGCTCGCCCGGTTCCTGATCCGGCCAGCGGCGCCCTCAGATCCGGTCGAAAATCAGGAACACCACCCGGTGTCACCTGCGGAGATGGGGATCGGGCCGCGGCCGGCGGCGACCTCGCACCGGGCGATGCGCCGCCCGGTGGTGGGCTGGTGGGAGGAGTCCCGGATGGGGAAGGCGGTGGCGCGGTGGCGGGACCGGGCCGAGCCGGTCCCGGACGGGGCCGCCGGGCCGTCGGAAAGCTTTGCAAAGGACTTGGCATCCGGCTTGGCAAGCACGGATCGGGCACCCGGCACGCTCAACATCCAGGAGGCGTCCGAGCGGGACCGCGCATCGGCCGAGCAGGATCGCACGTCCGATGCATCGTCCGACGGCATACCGGCAGATATACCGGCAGATATAACGGCACCCCCAGATGGGGAGATCAACCCCCCAGATGACGCCCCACCCGACCCGCTGCTCGGCGTGGCCACCCCCACCCTGTGCCCCCGCTGCAAAGGCACCAGCCGGCTCCCCGCCATCGGCGGCACCCGACTGTGGATCGCCTGCCCCGACTGCTGTTGCACCGAACCCGGCTGCGGGCGGCGCACCGGCGGGGGGCTGTGCGACGAACACCAACAGGCCGACGACCTCCGCGCCGAGGACGCCGGCAAGCGGATGGCCGACGTATGACCGACCTCGAGCTCGCCGAGCACAAGCTTGCCCTCACCCGGGCCCTGATCCGGGAGTACCCCGTGGCCGTGCCCACGGCACTCCTGGCGATGGTCAACGTGTCCAACGGCACCATGACCATCGCCACCCTGAAAAGCCACCATGAGGCATGGGGGAGGAGCGGCGGCGGCCAATGCCCCCCGCCCGCCACGCCGCCACCACCCGGGCCCGGCGTGCCACACCCGCACCCGAACCCGACTACAGTCCCCGGCTCACCTTCCCCCGCATCTCCGCAATCGACATGTCCCTCACCTCCACCGGCCTCACCACCCTCTGGGTGCCACACCACAAGGGCGCACTACCCGGCGAGCACATCCGCACCGTCGCCTACACCACCAAAGTCCCCAACACCGCCACCCTCCAACAACGCGAAGACCGCATCCGCTACATGGTCGACAACGTCACCCTCTACCTCGCCCCCGCCGACCTGGTCATCATCGAAGGCGGCGCAACCGGCGCCGTCGGCGGACACGCCTTCGACCGAGCCGGCGCCTGGTGGCAAATCGTCCGCCACGCCCTCGCCACCGGCTGCACCGTCGTCGTGGTCAACCCCATGACCCGGGCGAAATGGGCAACCGGCAACGGCCGCGCCGACAAAGCCGCCGTCGCAGCTGCGATGACCCGGCGGATGCCGACTATTACTTTTAATAATTCCGATGAGGCCGACGCGGCGGCCCTGGCCTACATGGGCGCCCAGCGGCTCGGCTGGCGAACCGCCACCAAAACCGAGCTCGCCGCACTCGAGCCGGTCAAATGGCCGAAGGGAGTCCACGCTTGACCGACAGGGACGCGGTATTGCAGGCCATCGCCGACACGCTGCAGGTACCGGCTGCCGCGGTCGCAGCCGGTACCGGCGCCGCCAATCACTGGCTGGCGCTTATGCCCAACCCGCCCGCCTGCACCGACTACCAACCCCAAACGGAGGGCTGAACCGTGAACCTTACAACCCTGGAAATCACCGAAGACGAAGCCCGGGAACGCCTCGCCGAATACACCCAAGCCATAGGGCGGGAACGCAACGCAGAAGACGAAGCGATCGCCGCCGCCTACCGGGCCGCCGCCCGCGGACTGCCCATCATCAGCCTGCCCGCCGCGGTCACCGCCGGCGGCTTCTTCGACAACGGGCTACCCCGCATCGCGATCTGCCGGGCCGACGCGGCGAGCTGCCGCGTCGACTGGGAGGACCACAACCGGCTCGTGTTCCGCGACAACCAGGCCCAACGGTGGCGTCACGTCCGCAGCCTGGTCGGGTTGCACACCGTCTCAGTCAGGACCGAGCGGCCCACCGGGGTACGCGTCTACGCCGGCACAACCGTCGTCCCGCCCGTCCCGCCCCGCCACCGCCCCCGGCGCGGCCGCATCGGCCTGTTCCACATCCTGTGGGAAGTCGAACAATGGGACCCCACCCCACCCCGCGACCCCGCCCTGTTGCGACACATCCGCGGCGACCTGTGGGCAGTCCTCGCCACCTGGGACCTCACCGACATCGAACGCCACGTCCTAGCCCAACGGGTCCGGCCATGACCGCAACCGACACCCATACCTGCCCCGGCGGCTGCCGCACACAGGTCCCCCACGAGCTCCTGTCCTGCCGGTCCTGCTGGTACCGGCTACCCAAGCCCTACCGCGACGCCGTCAACACCGCCCACCGCAAAGGCGGCCCCGCCCACCGCTCCGCCATCGCCGCCGCCCTGCACTGGTACCAACGCAACCCCAACCCGGAGGCCGCCCCATGACCCCCGCCACCAACTGCGGACGCAGCACCCGCCACGACCCCACCTACCAGGCCTACCGCCAAGGATGCCGCTGCGACGCCACCCGACACGCAACCTTCCTCTGGCGCAAACACCACCGCCTCGGCTACCGACACCACCTGGCCGCCCACGGCGCCCGCCACCGCATCCAAGCCCTCTACGCCCTCGGCCACACCACCCGCCACATCGCCGCCTCAGCTGGCCTATCCATCGGCCAAATCTCCGGCATCGCCCACGCCCGCACCCGCATCCACCGCCGCAGCCACAACGCCATCCTCAACGTCTACACCCAACTACGCGACACCCCAGGCCCCTCCGAAATCACCCGCACCCGCGCCGCCAAATACGGCTGGTGGACCCCCACCCAATGGGACCAGCTCGGCCAAGACTGGCTAGACGAACCAGACCCGCCCCCCAACCCAACCATGATCGACCAGGCGGCTATTGTCCTCGCCGCAGCCGGGAAGGTCCCTATAGACAACCTCACCCCAAGAGAGCAGTCTGCCCTCTATCACCTCCTCCACCACACCCACAACCTCACCGACGGGCAGATCCGCTACCGCCTCGGCCTGTCCGCCGCCCAAGTCGGACGCCTCGCCCGAAACCACCAACACCACCAGGAGGACACCAATGTCCACCAGCCCGCCGCGGCGGCCTGACGAAGCAGACGACGACGCCATCTACTACCGGCCGTTCGCCGACATCATCAAAGAAATCGGCAAAGGCGGACTCCACGCCGACCTGTCCAAAGCACTCGCAGAGGTCACCGCCGCCGTGGTCGAGCACGCCCAGCCCGGCTCCATCACCCTCACCATCAAGGTGGCCCCCATCAAAGACGCCAACGCCGAAGCCCTCACCGTCTCCGGCACCTGCGTCGTCAAAAAGCCCACACTGCCCGCCACCTCCCTCATGTACGGCGACCTGGAAGGGCTCCTCACCCGCAACGACCCCCGACAGCTCGTCCTGCCCTACGAGAACCAGGAGACCCCCAGCCGATGACCAACACGAGACCCCCAACCGGCTACGGATACGGCGCCGCCAACCAGCCTGAGCCGACCCAGCTCGAGGCCGTCGCCTCCCGCACCGAAGGCGACGCCGTCGCCGAGCTCGCCCTCCGAGCCGCCGAACCCTTCGCCCTGCTCCGCGGGGAAATCTTCGTCATCCACAGCGGCGACGGCACCCTAACCACCATCGACCTCACCGGCGATCAACACCGCGACCGGCCCCGCCGCATCCGCGACCGCGTCCACCTCCACCACCTCGACAGCCTCATCGACTACGTCGGCAAACACGCCAACCCCCACTCCGAGCTGTGGGCCGACTCCACATGCCGACGCATCACCGCCATCATCGACGCCCACACCGACGCCACCACCCCACCCGACACAGCCGACACCGGCGACCACGGCGCCGCCCGCTGGCAAGCACACCGCGCCGAACTGAACCTCCACCTATCCGACCCCCTCGAAGCGTGGCTCAAAAGAGACGGATCCCCATTCACCCAAGAACAATTCGCCGAATTCGTTGAAGAACAAATCGGGTACATCCTCATCCCCGACGGGGCCACCCTCCAAGAACTCATCCACGGCCTCGAAGTCACCGTCACCGCCGAATTCCAGCAAGGGGTACGCCTTAAAACCGGAGCCCGCCGACTGTCCTTCCTCGAGAACATCGAAGGCCGCGTCAAAGACTCCACCATCGACATCCCCGACGAACTGACCATCCACGTCCCCATCTGGCGCGGCGACCGCAACACCACCGAACTCCACGCCCGGTTCCGGTTCCGCCCCAACACCCCACGCCCCGGACAAGTCGCCCTGCTCTACAAACTCAACAACATCCGCGAAACCATCGACGGGGCATTCGAAGCCGTCGTCTCCGACCTCGCCGCCGAAACCGGCCGGCCCGTGTTCCGCGGCACCCCACCCCAACCTCACCCCAACGCATAACGCATACGCATAGACCCCCGGCGGCGCCGCGCGGCCACCCGCACCTTCCCCTCACCGCGGGACCGGCCACATCCGCAGCACGGCGCCGCCGGGCCCATTCCATTCCCAAGGGGAGGAACCCGATGGCCGACAACATCCCCGCCCCGCAGCTCACCGACCCGCCCTACTGGATCCTCACCACCCAAGCAGTCGAAGCCGCAGCCCGCGCCCTGTTCGAACACGACAAGGCGACCGACGACCCGCCATGGGAGACCCTCACAGACGACGACCGGGAAAGCTACCACCACGCCGCACGGTCCACCCTCGCCGCCGCCGCGCCACACCTCATCGCAGCCGAACGTCGCCAAGTTGTGCGCACCGGCGTAGCCGTCGCCATCTACCGCGACGAACAGGTCCTCATGATCCGCCGCGACGGGTCGCACGGCGCCGGAACCTGGTCGCTCCCGGGAGGCTGGGTTGAGTACGGCGAAGACCCAGCCAACGCCGCCCGCAGAGAGATGCTCGAAGAGGTCGGCGTCACCATCAAGGGACTTCGCTACGAGACCTGGACCAGTGATGTGTTCCCGGCAGACGGCAAGCACTGCCTGACGCTGTGGTACTCGGCCGAGATCGACTCAGGAGAGCCCACAAGCCGGGAACCCGACAAGGTCACCGATGTGCGCTGGGTCGACCGCAGAGGCCCCTACCCGCAGCCGCTGTTCCTGCGACCGGACCGGTACACAGCAATCCTCCTAGGCCGACCACACAACCCCACACCCCCAGTCACCACCAACTAGCCCCCACCACACACCCACACCCACAAGGGGGCGCCATGGACCAACAACAACAACACGACCCCACCACCGAACAAGCCCTCCTCGGCGCCCTCCTCCTCAACCCCACCCTCATCCCCCAAATCACCAACATCATCAACCCCCAAGACCTCTACGACACCCGCCACCAAACCATCTACACCACCATCACCACCATCGCCCCCCTCGCCCCACCCGGACCCATCGACCCCCTCCTCATCGCCCACGCCCTCGCCCACAACGGCCAACTCAAACAAGGCCACCTCGACGGCCCCTACCTCCACACATGCCTGTCCGCATGCACCAACCCACTCTCCGCCCCCACCTTCGCCCACCAAATCCGCACCGAAGCCGACAACCGCACCCTCCACCACATCGCCGCCCGCCTCCACCACACCGCCACCCTCGACAACCCCCACCAACGCGCAACCACCCTCGCCGAGCTCCGCACCCAACTCGAGGCACTCGACACCGGCAACCGCAACGGCCGACACCCCCACCTCCAACCCGCCCACACCTACAGGATCAAAGCCGTGAAATGGATCTGGGACACCCGCATACCCATCGGCGAAATCACCCTCATCTCCGGCCGCGAAGGCGTCGGCAAATCCATATTTTTGGCATGGCTCGCCGCCGCCATCACCAACGGAAACCTCCAAGGACACTGGCACGGCCACCCCCGAGCCGTCCTCTACGCCGCCGCCGAAGACTCCTGGGAATACACCATCGCCCCCCGCATGCTCGCCGCCGGCGCCAACCTCGACCTCATCTACCGCATCGACATCGCCGAACCCGACGGCACCCACACCGGCATCAACCTCCCCCACGACATCCACCACCTACCCGCAGCTGTCCGCCAAGCCGACGCCGCCGCCCTCCTGTTGGACCCCCTCCTGTCCGTCCTCGACGACGAAATCAACGTCTTCAAAGCCCCCGAAGTAAGAGCCGTCCTCCAACCCCTCCGCGCCGCCGCCGAAACCACCGGCATCGCCATCATCGGACTCGCCCACTACAACAAAACCAAACACGCCGACTCCAACTCAATGGTCGCCAACAGCCGCGCATTCCTCGAAGTCGCCCGAGCCGCAATAGCAATCGCCCGCGACGACGACGCCGACGAATACACCTGCGTCCTGTCCCAAGCAAAAAACAACCTCGGCACCCTCGACACCCCATCCCTCAACTACACAATCGACGACGTGACACTAGAAACCGACGACGGAGAAGACGCCCACATCGGCCGGCTCCGCTGGACCGGCGAAGCCGAAATCACCGCCGACCAACTCCTCACCGGCACCGCCGGCGACCGCCCCCTCGGCGACAACGCCCAAGCCATCCTCGACTGGATCGAAAACCAGCCACCACCCGTAACCGTCCAAGAAGTCGCAACCCACTTCAAAGACGACATCAAGTACGAGACAGTAAAAAAGATCCTCGCCCGACTCGCAAGGTCCGGACGCCTCCTGTCCCCAAACCGAGGCCTCTACCAACCCACCACAAAACCCGTACGAAACCGGCGTCCTGGGAGAAACCAACCACCAAAAAGTCCCGACCCCCCAACCCCTTCAAAAAAGTGTCCCCATGTCCCTAACACCCCCCCTAACTATACAAAGGAGGAGGTAGGGGGGGGTATAGAGAGAGAAGAGGGAGTGTCCCTAGAGCTGTCCCTAGGGACAGACAGAGTGTCCCCAGAAACAGAGACAGGAATCGATGAGACAGGGACACTGGGGACGCTAGGGACAGGGGACAGAGGGTCGCGTGTAGGCGCGGGCGCGCGCGAGAGTACGACCGAACCGGCCCAACGGTCAACCCTTGCCTACGACGAAGACGAACGCGAAGAGTGGTGGAAGAAGTGACCGGCTCCACAATGGACAACGAAAACGAATGCGACCTGTGCGAACAAGCACACGTCGACAGCAAAGGCGACGCAATGTGCGCCGGACACGCACCATGCAGGCGCCGCCCCGCCGGCGGCTCCATCTACTGCTCCGGGCATCGTCTTATTCGAAGCGAGCAGCTCGGCCCGATAAACGGAACCCCGGTCACCAATCCATTGGAGCGGCTATCTGTATTGGCCGGGAAAATGGAGGCGTGGTTTAACGCCGTGTCCCAACGGCTAGAACGGATTACCACCCTAGGTGATGGGGAGGGTAGACTGAGGGCTGAGGTAAAAGCATTTAACGCCATAGCCTCGCGGCTCGGCTACCTCCTGTCCGTCATGGCCCGCCTGGACCTGGACGAACGGCTCATCCGCCTGGACCGGGCCCACGCCGACCAGATGCGGGAGATGCTTGACATGGTGATGCGCGACCCGGAGCTCGCCCTGACGCAGGAGCAGCTATCACTGTGGCCGCGGGCGTTCGCCCGGGCGGCCCGGATCCGGGCCTTGGGGGCGGCTGTGGGTTCTATCGTCGATGGGGAGGTTGTGCAGTGAGCATGCGAGACAAGTATCTAGATCACGTGGCTGCCGCCGAATATTGGAATGAACGGGTCGACGACATGGAAGCCGCAGCCATCCGCGTGGCCGGCCGGAAGCAAGACAAGAGATCAACCGCCGCAGGTCTACCGACGGACCTTGTAGCCCGGAAGCTCCTGGTAGATCACAGCGGCTACAGCGCCGCCGTCGCTGCCCGCAACTCCCACCAGCGGCGGGCGACCATGTACGGGCTGGGTGCCCTGCTGTCCGCGATCACCGACCTGCAACAGGCGCTCGAGAGGACCAGCCGGTGAGAACCTACCTGCGGGATTTCACCGACCAGCTCGGCTGGTACGCCACCATCGCCGGGCCGTGGCTGATCCTCGGCGCCGCGGTCGGCTACACCCGCAGCTGGCTTATCGCCGCCGAACTGGTCGGTGGGGTCCTCGCTGGCGCGGCCTGGTCGGCCACGGACCGCCTCCGCCGGGCCCGCCGCGCCGCCGCGTACGCCGAAGACCACCACCCCGACCATCGGCGGCCACCCGATCGCATAATCAAGGGCCGAGCCGGCCGGTGGCACCTCATCGCACAACATGGCCACCCCCCCGACGACCCGCCGCAGCCATGAACGTCCTATCCCTGTTCGCCGGCATCGGCGGCTTCGACCTCGGCCTCGAGCGGGCCGGCATGACCGTCGTCGGCCAAGTCGAACTAGACCCGTTCTGCCGCCGCGTCCTCACCGCACACTGGCCCGAGGTGCCCCGCCATGCCGACATCCGAACCTGCATCCCCTGGTGGCTGGGACAACAACCCCGCCCTCCCGTTCACGTGGTCGCCGGCGGCTTCCCCTGCCAACCCGTCTCGCAAGCGGGCGCGAAGCAAGCCCAGAAAGACCCCCGCTGGCTCTGGCCCCACATGGCCGCCGTCATCGCCGCCCTCCGACCCGCCTGGGTCATCGCCGAAAACGTCCCCGGACTCCTCCGCCGAGGATTCGGCGACGTCCTGCGAGACCTGGACACGCTCGGGTTTGATGCGGAATGGGATTGTGTACCCGCTGCCGCCGTCGGCGCCCCTCACCTCCGCGACCGGGTCTTCAGCGTCGCCCGTCTCCGGCAACCACAAGGCCGAGTATCCGACCCCGACGGCTACCCCGTACGGGTCGAGTGGCAACGGGTCGGGGAACAACACGCAGAGCCGGGGCCGGCCGTCGCTGTTCTCGATGGCCCGCCGCGGACTGTGGCCAACACCGACGTCGACCGACGGCGGGCCGAGTCTTGGCCGGGCGACCGGCCCGAACCTAGCCGGGGCGATCCGCGAGACATGGCCCACCCCGACCGCCCGGGACCACAAAGGCCCCGGATATTCCGGGCAGCTCCCCACCGAGATGAGTGGCCAACCGAGCCCGGAGTTCGTCGAGTGGCTAATGGGGTTCCCCACCAGATGGACCGACTCCGATCTTTGGGCAACGCCGTTGTTCCCCAGGTCGCCGAGCACATCGGACGACTCGTGATGTCGGCGGCGGCGCTATGACCGGCCGTGCCCTGGTACTGCGCGGCGACGCCCGCGCGCTGCCCCTGCCCGACGCCTGCGTCGACCTGATCGTCACCTCCCCGCCGTACTACGCGCTGCGCTCCTACACCGACGGCGGCGAGCACTACGACGGGCAGATCGGCTCCGAGGCGACCCCGGCCGCCTACATCGACGCCCTGATCGACTGCACCCGCGAGTGGGCGCGCGTTTTAAGGCCGGGCGGGTCAATGTTCGTCGACCTGGGCGATAAGTACAGCGGGGCCCAGGGGCAGAGCAATGGTGGGTTGGCTCCAGGAGGCGCACCTCCGTCCGGGAGTTCGGCGGACGTGTGGGCGCGGACCGACCCACGCAGGACCGGGATACCGAACAAGTCGCTGATGCTTTTGCCCGAGAGGTACCGCATCGCGGCCGTGGACCGGCTCGGCCTGATCTGCCGCGCCGTCATCGTGTGGGCCAAACCCAACGGCCTGCCCGAGAGCGTGCAGGACCGGGTCCGCCGCAGCCACGAAGACTGGGTGCATCTGGTCAAGGCGCCGCGCTACTACTCGGCGATCGACGAAATCCGCGAGGCGTACTCCCCTGACACTGCCGCCCGGTACGCACTCGGCTTCAACCTGACCGGTGTAGCCGCCGCAGGCCAATCGCGCAACGCCAAAATCGCCAAGACGGACGGTGGCCCATCATCCACGAACCCGCTGGGGAAGCTGCCCGGGTCGGTGTGGACCATCCCCACCGAACCCCTGACGGTTCCGGCCGGGCTGGGTGTGGACCACTTCGCCGCCTACCCCACCGAATGGCCCCGGCGGCTGATCCTGGGCTGGTCCCCGCCCGGCATCTGCGTGCAGTGTGGCGAAGGGCGGCGGCCCGTGGCAGACGCGGAGCGGACCGCCCGGCCAACGAGCGGACCCCTGCGGGGGGGCGCAAACCGAACCAAGCGCGATGGCCACCCGGGCACCGACGGCGATGCGGGCAACATGATGACTTTGCGGACCATCACCGGCTACGTGTGCGCCTGCACCCCCTACACCGACCACCCCGAACGCCAACAGCCCACAGTCACACCCAGCCGGTCAAAGGGCCGCGGCCACCAAGACAACGACACCCGCGCCGAAGCAGCGGGCAGCCGCCGCCACGGCAACGACTGGCCCTTCCGGTACCCCATCCGCGAGTACCACTTCGACCAGTGGACACCCGCCCCCACCCGACCCGCGGTCGTACTCGACCCGTTCGGCGGCACCGGCACCACCGCCCTAGTCGCCGCCGCATTGGGCCGCGTCGGCATCAGCGTCGACATGTCCGCCGACTACTGCCGGTTGGCTGCGTGGCGCACCACCGACCGCCGCCAAATCGCCGCCGCCATGCGTGTCACCCGACCCGACCCCGTCGCCCCCGACCAACTCGACCTGTTCTGAAAAGAGACGCCCAACATGCCGTTCCGCCTCATCACCGCGGCCGCATACCTGTCCACCATCGCCGCCGCGAACTGGGCCATCAACCAATACGGCGCCGTACCCGTCGGATTCGGCCTCATCGCCCCCGCCGGCGTGTTCTTCGCCGGCCTCGCATTCACCCTCCGCGACCTCCTCCACGAAACCGGCGGCCGAACCTGGGTACTGGCAGCCATCGCCGCCGGAGCCGCCCTCTCCTTCGCCGTCGCCAACCCCACCATCGCCATCGCCTCTGGCGCCGCATTCGCCGTGTCCGAGCTCGCCGACTGGGCCATCTACGAACCACTGCGCCGCCGCCGCTGGCTCCTCGCCGTCGCCGCATCCAACACCGTCGGCATCATCGTCGACTCGCTGCTGTTCCTCACGATCGCGTTCGGGTCGCTGGCATTCCTGCCCGGCCAACTTGTCGGAAAAACGTGGATGACCCTGTTGGCCGTCGCCCTGCTCATCCCCCTACGACGCCGCATCACCGCCCGGACCACCACGTGATCTTCTACCTAGGTGTGCACATGCCGAACTGGCTCGCCCGGTTCGGCTATCCGATGTGCATCCAACGCACCCGCCTCGCTGACCGCCGCACCTTCCCCCGCGCCCTCGGCCCCTGGATCCTCGACTCCGGCGGATTCACCCAACTCGACAAGATCGGCCACTGGACGGTCACCGCCGCCCAGTACGCCGCCCAGGTGCGCCGCTTCTCCGACGAAATCGGGAACATGGTGTGGGCCGCCCCGCAGGACTGGATGTGCGAACCGCGCATACGCGCCACTACCGGCCTGACCGTCGCCGAACACCAGACCCGTACCGTCGACAACTACCTCGAACTGCGTCACCTCGACCCCGAGTTGCCGTTCGTGCCAGTCCTGCAAGGCTGGGAACGCGACGACTACCTACGCTGCGTCGACCTCTACGGGCGCCGAGGTGTGGACCTCGCAGCCGCGCCAGCCGTCGGGCTCGGCTCGGTATGCCGGCGCCAATCGACCGGCGAAATCGCAATGGTCGTCGGGGCGCTGGCACCGCTGGGCCTGGCACTGCACGGGTTCGGCGTCAAAACCAGCGGCCTACGGTCCTACTCGGCCTATCTCGCATCGGCCGATTCGCTGGCGTGGAGCTACGACGGACGCCACACCCACCCGTGCGCGCACGGCCGGGCCCAATCGGAGGCGAACTGCCCCACCTTCGCCGACGCCTGGCGGTCCAAGGTGCTCGCATCATTTCGGTACAGCCAGCTGGACCTACTCGCCGAGGTGAGCTGAATGGACGCCTTCGGCCGCCAGATGCTCCTACTCGCCGACGACTACGACCCGCCACCCCAAGCAGACCCCGGCATCCTCGAACACCGCGTCCCCGACCCCACCGACCGCACCGCCCTCGCCGACCCCGCCACACTGGCCGGGCACCTAGCCCCCGGCTACGTCCGCCGCCCCCACACCGACGCCATCGGCGCCGAGCTCGCCGCCCTCGAGCGCAGCTGGCGGCACCGGCAGGCCACCCACACCCTCGACCGGGCGGCCGGCCACTTCGACCGGCTCGCCCTCAACATGCCCCCCCAGGTTGGCAAGACGTTCACCACCGTCGAGTGGGGTGCGTTCTGGTGGTTGTGCCTGCACCCCAACCATCACATCGTCATCGGTTCCTACGGCGATTCCCTCGCCGTCAAACGGGGCCGGGCGGTGCGGCGGCTGGTCGTCCTCTACGGCCACCGGTTCGGGCTGCGCCTGGAAAAGGGCACCGCCGCGGTGAAGGACTGGGCGGTCACATTGGGCGGCACGGTCCGATCGGTGGGCATCGGCGCCGGCATCACAGGCAACCCCGCAGACATCATCTTCATCGACGACCCGTTGAAGTCGCGGGCGGAGGCGGAGTCCGCGGACCGGCGTGAAAAAATCTACGACTGGTATTCGGCGGATATTCTGTCCCGCCAGTCCCCAGGTGCCCCCGTGGTGCTGTTGATGACCCCGTGGCACCCGGACGACCTCCGGGCCCGGGTCATCGCATCGGAGGGGCGCGTCGAGGACAGCGGCCGCTGGCGGGTCGTGATCATGCCCGCGTTCTGCACCGACCCCGAGCGGGACCCGTTGGGCCGGGCCGAGGGTGACCCGCTGCCGCATCCGAAGCTGCCCACCGACCGGGCGGTGTTGACGGCGCACTGGTCGCAGGTGAAGGCGTCGGTGACGGTTCGGGACTGGGCGGCGTTGTGGCAGTGCGACCCGAAGCCGGTGGAGGGGGCGCTGCTGTCGTATAAGACGATCCGGGAGCGGCGGTGTTTCGAGTCGCGGGAGCGGCCGTGTGCGCAGCCGGCGACGGTGGCGGTGGCGATTGACCCGTCTGGTGGTGGCCGGGATGTGGCCGGGGTGGTGGGTGGTTTCCTGGGTGTGGACGGCCGCCTGTATTGGACCCATGACCGGTCGGGGCAGATGCAACCCGACGAGTGGGGCCGGGCCGCTTGCGTGCTGGCGGCGGAGATCGGCGCGGACCGGTTTGTGATCGAGCGGAACTATGGCGGAAAGATGTGCACCTTTGTGGTGCGCACCGCGTGGGAGGCGTTGCGCCGCGAAGACCCCGACCGATATTCAATTTTCGTGCCTAGGGTTGTTGAGGTCACGGCTAGGCGTGGTAAGCTGTTGCGTGCTGAGCCGATCGCGCAGCAGGTGATTGAGGATCGGGTCCGTTTCGGTGCTCTGCTTCCGGAGTTTGAGGAGGAGTGGGCGACGTGGCGGCCGGGTCCGACATCGCCTGGGCGGATTGATGCTGGCGTGCATTTGGCTTATGAGCTGTTGCCGGTTCCGGCGTCGGGGTCCCCTTCGACGGCGGGGGCGATGGTGATGGCGCGGACGAATCTGCTGCCGGGTTTCGGCGGCGGCTACAGCAGGTAGGGGAGGAAGCAGTGTCGACAAATGCGCGGCCGGTGAAGGTGGACACGACGAACGATTTCGGGTTCGGGATCAACGGCCTCGGGGTGATCAGTAATGCGGTTCCGTTCCGGCCGATGGATCGGGGGGAGGCGTTGCGGGCGGCGGCGTGGTTGTCGTTCATCGCCGATCCGCAGGGGGATGAGTTTGCGAAGGTGTGTGAGGCGGTGCGGCGGACGTGACGCGTAGTTGGTGGACCAGGTGGGCGTTCTGGATTGGTGTTGGCGGCTCGATCTTATTCACGTCGCTCGTAATCGCCGTTTTGGCCGTGTGGTTTGCTGACGACGGGACAGCTCCGGATCCGACGCTGTATCCCAGTGTTGTCCGGCTGCCTGATGGGCGGTCGGTGACGTGTGTGGTGTTCGACCCGCCCGGGGTGGGTGGCGCCATCGACTGTGACTGGGGGACACGGCCGTGAGGCCGCCTAGGCATCGGATGCCGTGGTTCGACTGGTCCTGGTATGACGTGCTGGCCATCGGCTCCTATGTGGCGCTGGTGGTGGGGTTCGGTGTGTTCTTGATACTCGTGATCACAGGGGTGATCGAATGATGACCACGTGGATTCCCACCGGCGCCGGGCTGGTGCCCCTGCGCATCGGCTGCCCCCTCAACCCGACGCACGTCGGCGAGATCAGCGGGCTCATCTACCGGAACGCGAAACGGCTATTGACGTGGCGCGGGTTCGTGCAGCGTCCGCCCCAGATGGTGGCTTGGACGCTGTCGTGTGGCTGCCGGGTTGAGGCGGAGCAGTTCGAGCTTCGCTTCACGGTCGGTGAGCCGTCCCGGTTCGTCGCCCGGCCGGACACGCCATGAGCCGCGAGGTGTGGGTTGTGTTCGACTGCGACGACCTAGTCGCCGTCGCAGCCACCGAGGCCCGCGCCCGGCAGGCAGCCGAAGAGCACGCGGCCGACCATATCGACAAAGGCTATTTCAGCAAGGACGCGGAAAAACGATTCCAGTGGAAGGACGGCCAGATGTCGATCTGGGACCGGACCAGTCCCCGCCACCGTTCGCCCGTCGGATGGTGCCCAACTGGCTTCACGATCAACGCGGCGACCGTGTTAGACGATGATGGGGAGGCGCAGCAGTGACACGGATTGTGCTCGCCCTGTGCGTCGCGCTCGCCGCCGTAGCGGGCTGCCAGCGGCCCATCCCCGGGCAACGCCCGGGCCCCGACGACCCGGGCCGCCCCACCGTCGGGCCCACCTTCCAACGGTTCCCAGCCGACGTGGCCCGAACCGTCGTGTTCGGGGTCAAGCTCCTCAACGCCGACGGCGACCCGATCCCCGGCCGGATCACCATCTACGTCGACGTGGCCGACATCAAGGGCGGCCGCGGTGCCATGGCCCACAAGTTCCCGATCGACACCACCGTCGACTCCGGCTGGGAGGACATGGCGCAGGTGGGCCGCGACTACCGCTATGAGGTGGTGTTCGTGCTGCGGGCGACCGCGGTCGGTCTGTCGCCGGGCGAGCAGGTGGAGTGTTACCTGCAGGACGGTGACCCGCCGTTCGGGTTCTGGGACCGTAAGCGCAACCGCGTCCCCCATGACGCGAAGGTCCCGTCGGCGCCGCGGACGGTTAGCTGTACGTTTTCGTTGCTGCCATTGGAAGGGGCCGGGCCATGAGACGGGTATTGCACAGCATCGTCGGGGTCCTGGTGCTGGTCGGGATCATGGTGGCGGCGCATGGTTGCGCCCGCCGTGACTGTGTCGGCGCCGGGGGGCAGCCGGTGGCGGTGTACGGGTCGGAGGCCGGGTTTGCGTGTGTGGGTGCTGAGCCGTGACGCGTCTTGAGTGGCATGTGCGTATGCGCCTGACGGGTGATCCGGTGGAGGATGCGAAGACGAAGGCGGCGGCGTTGGATGCCCTCGCCGAGTCGGTGCGGCAGTTCCACCGCGACGCGGGCGGGGCACGGGCGGCAACGCTCGAGCTCACAGCGGAAGCCGAGGAGGTGGGCGACGATGACCGATGAACGCGACCGGTTCCCCCCCGACGACATACCGTACGACCACGACGACCAACCGATGATCGAAGCGGCGTTAGATGAAGCCCGCACCAACCTCGCCATGACCTACGCCGCCATGGAAACCCACAACAGCGGAAGCGACGAAGACCGCGCCGTCATCGACATGTGGGTCAACATCACCTACGACACCCTGCGGGCTACCCTGCCCCGCCAACAGCTCTTGCGGGCGATCGTGATTTTGCTGAACAAGGACGCACACTTCCAGGCACAGCGGATCATCGCCCAGGCCGACGCCGAGATGGCTGATACGGTCGCGCAGACATGGGGAACGGAGACGGAACAGTGAACAGGTGGCTGATGCTGGTGTTGGTGCTCCTGGCGGTGCACCGGGTGACGCGGCTGTTGGTGGACGACTCGATTCCCCTGATCGCCCGGCCGCGGGAGGCGGTGCAGCGCTACTTCGGCGAGTACGACGGGCAGGGGAACCTGTTGGGGGGCCGGCAGCTGGGGGTGGTGGGCTGGTCGGTCGCCTACCTGCTGGGCTGCCCGTGGTGTACGTCGGTGTATGTGGCGACGGGTGTGGTGTTCGGGTTGGGGGCCTGGGTGTCGGTGCCGTTGCCGTGGCTGTGGGTTGCAGCCGGGTCGTCGGTGACGGGGTTCCTGTCGGGTGTGTTGGAGTCGGAGCATGAGTTGCGGTATCGGAAGCTCGAGGCGGAGATCGACCATTTGAAGACACGCCGATGATCGGGCCGGTGATCGGGCTGGTGGTGACGATGGTTGCCGGTGTCATGTTGGGTGTCGTGAAGGATGTTCGATCGGCGGGTTTGCTTGCGGTGGCGTTTGTGTTCGCCTACGCGATCGGCTCCGGGATCGACAAGCTCATGAAGCGGCTGAGGCCGCCGCGGGTGCACGATGTGGACAAGCGATGAGGATCGTTCACGACTTCCGGTACGACCGGATGCCCGACGAACGGGGGAACCTCGTTCTGATGCTGGTGTGCCTGACGGAGGCGATCATCGACGGCGTCCACTACGGGGTTTTCTTCGCGATCGCCGCCGACGGTGAGCCGCCCGAGGGGCCGGAACGGGACCGGTTCCGGGAGGGGCAGCGTCAGATTGGTGAGGCTGCGGTCCGGGAGCGGATCCCGAGGGAGTTGACCAATGAGCCGGTTTGAGCCTGTCGCCCAGTGTGCGGGCTGCCGTGCCATGTATGGGATGGGTTTCAACTTCCATGACCCGCAGTTCGGCGACCCGACGCACCCCCTGTATCGGATCTCCTCCACGTGGTGGTGGCCGTACAAGCATCGCCCGCCTAGGTAGTGGGCTGGTATCGTGAACAGACGCAATGCGCGGTAGGGGAGTTCGGTCGTCCCCGCTGGCCTCATAAGCCGGAGATCGCCGGTCCAAATCCGGCCCGCGCTACAGCGCACAGCGCGCAACGCTCCAAATTTAGTCGCCGAGCACCATCCGCAGGGGCGCCGTCCGGCCAGCACCACCTTTGTGAACCAGACAAGCCTGATCGAGGCGAGGTCACGGCCGGGGGGCGCCCTGCGGCGTCGCATCCGGCGGCTAAGATCGTGGATGGCTACCCTGGCCGAAACCCAATTTGGGAGGAACCATGGCCCCCCACGACACCCCGGCGTTTTACAAGAGCCCCGACCCGCCGCCCCCAGCAACGGCAGAGGAGTTCTATCGCAACCCCGACGCCCCCGTCCCCGCCGCCGAGCCGGAGGGGGAGCAGACAGCCGAGGTCGGCCACGGCAGCCCGGACGCCGAAGACGACCTCTCCGCGGGCGACGCCGCCCGGCAGCAGGCTTTGGACACCAACACCGAATAGCCGCGCCGCAAAGCGGGTAAGGTCAATGCCGTGAACGTTGCCGCTACCGCCCCGCTGGCGGACCTGTACCCGCTCGGCCAAATCGTTGATGAGGGCGACACGATCCTGCAGACGCGTCGCCTCATCAAGGGGCGACGGTTCGGCATGCAGCCCCATGACGGCGTTGAAGTCGAAACCACGACGGCCGACCGGATCCCGAACACGACACCGGCCGTACCGATGATCACAGGAAGGATCCACACCGTGCGCGACCTGCCCCAGGACAAGAAGTTCACCCGCACCTACGTACCCGTTGACGAATTCGGCACCCCGACCACGGTGCCGTTCGACGGCACCCAGACCCACACGACCGCCAACCCGGAGCTCCTCAACATCACCGACAACGGTGACGGGTCGGCCGTCTACGCCGCCGTCGGTGGCGGGGCGCTGGGCCCGGCCGCGGTCACGTTCACGGCCACCCCGGCCGGCGGCGGCCCCGCAGTCGTCGTCGAAGACATCATCAACATCGTCGTCGGTGGCGCCGAGGGCTTCACCGCCACGGACAGCCCCGACGAGGAAGTCACCCCCGACGTTTAAGGCGTAGTAGCCTCGGCGTCATGCAGTCCCCCGACCACCCACAGCTCGCCTTCGTCCAGGCCAAGGGCTACACCCGCGGCCGGGCCGACGGGCCGCCGCTGTGGGTGGTCGTGCATGACATGGAGGCGTCCGAGACGCCCAACCGGGCCGAGTCGACCGCGGTCTACTTCGCGGACCCGCCCGACGGGCGTAACGTGTCGTCGCACTACTGCGCCGACGTGAATAGCGTCGTGCAGTGCGTCCTGTTGAAGGACACGGCTTGGACGGTGGGGAACCGGCCGGGCAACAACCGGGGCATCAATTGGGAGCTCGCCGGGTTCGCGTCGCAGTCGCGGGCGCAGTGGTTGGACGATTACGGGTTGGGGATGTTCGCCCAAATCGTGCCGATCATCCAGGCGGACGCGGCGAAGTTTGGGATCCCACTCGAGCGGCGGACTGTGGCCGAGCTCAAGGCGCGGGTGCCGGGGATCACGTCGCACAACGATCTGCGGCTGGCGTTTGCCGGCACCACCCACACCGACCCGGGCGGCAATTTCCCGTGGGACTACTTCATCGGGTTACTCAATGGGGTCGACATGACTGAGCAGAACCAGCACAACGCCGACGCGTACGGCGTGCAGATCGTGAAGAAGCTGCGCAGGGTCCACGTCTACGGCACCCCGGAGGCCCCGCCTGGGACGGTCGAGGTGTTAGGGAACCCGTTGGCGGACGATCTCGACGCGATCCGTGCGGATCAGGTCGAGATCAAGGCGCAGCTCGACCGGATCGAAGCGCTCCTCGGCGGCTCCGGCGGCGGGTTCGTCGCCCACCAGCACACCACAGACGGCGGCACACCCACGCCCTGAACGTCCCCCCGGCGCCCCCGGCGGGGCCGAAAATGGGGGGCGAGGCGGCGCAAAAGGCACGGGGCCAGGTAGCCCGGCCCCGCAGCACGTACCGGTAGCATGACCCCCAACCGGGTGATCACGGGGGTGATGCAATGCCGGATCTCGTGCGCCGCGCCGTCCGCCCCCCAACCCGCCCCGACCCGCTCGTCGCCGCCGCCCGCTCCTACCGGGCCGCCCAAGTCGACATCGCCAACGACCCCTTCCACTACGACTCGTGGCAGAAAGAGGCCTGGCACTACTGGCGGACCATGGGTGAAGTCTGGTACGGGCTGGACTGGCGGTCGAGGGCGATCTCCCGGGTCCGGCTGACCGCGGCCGAGATGGTCCCCGGCGGCGAGGAACCGGAGATGCTCGACACCGGCCCCGCCGCCGAACTGGTCGAATCGTTCTACGGCGGCATCGCCGGACAGTCCGCGTTCCTGCGCTCCATCGCCACCCACACCGACGTGCCCGGGGAGGGCTGGCTGGTCGCCGAACGGTACGACCCGACTATCCCCCTGCCGCTGGCCGACTGGTCGGTGCAGTCCACCGAATCGTTCCGGCCGCGCACCTTCGGCGGGGAGCGGATCTTCGAGCTGCGCGTCGATGAGCAATCGTGGCGGCCGCTGCTACCGGACAACCTGCCGGTGCGGATTTGGGAACCCGACGCCCAATTCCCGTGGCGGGCGTTCTCGACGATGCAACCTGCCCTGCCGATCTGCCGGCGGATCGAGCTCCTCGACAAGCAGCTGATCGCCCGGCTCCTCTCGAGGCTGGCCCTGAATGGGATCTTGCTGATTCCGCAGGAGGGCACCATCCCGGTGCCGGAGGAGTTCGCCGACGCCCCCGACCCGTTCATCGCAATGTTGATCGACATTGCGGCCCGGAACATCGCCAACCCCGGCTCCGCGTCCGCGGCGATCCCGATTCCGATCACCTACCAGTCCGAGTTGATCGAAAAGTGGCGTTGGCTGACGTTCGCCGACCAGATCGATGAGCACCTCCTCACCGAGCGGGAGGGTGAGCTTGACCGGCTCGCCACCACCCTCAACCTTTCCAAGGAACGCCTGACCGGCATGGGCGACCTGAACCATTGGGGGATCTCCGAGCTCGACGAAGGGGAGGTCAAAACGTCGATCGCCCCGACGGTGGAGACCATCGTCGGAGGCCTCACCAAGGGCTACCTGCAGCCGATGTTGGCCGCTTCGGGGGAATCTTTGGTCGGCCCCAGCGGCGGGAAGTTGATCGTCTGGTACGACACGTCGGAACTGACGGCCGCCCCCGACAAGTCGAAGGTGACGATCGAGCTGTACGACCGGGGCGAAGCGTCCGGCGCCGCAGCGCGCCGGGAGGCCGGCTTGGACGAATCCGACGCGATGACCCCGACCGAACTGGCCGACTGGGGTTGGAAGCGGCTGGTCGGCACCGTCGAGCTCGGCCCGACCGCGATCGCGGAACTGTCCGGGCAACCTGCTCCGGGGGCTGGGGTCAGCGGCCCAGCTGGGGAGCCGGCACCGCCGGCCCCGACAGCCCCAGCCCCCGGGACACCACCCGACACCCGCGAGAACCAGGCCCCCACCGACACGACCCCACCGGAGCAGCAGGCCGCCGCCCTGTCCCGGCTGCTACGCACCACCGGCGACATCGCCGGGCGGCAGGCCCGGGCCGCGCGGGCGCTCGAGCAACTCGCGGAGCAGCAGGGCCGCATCGCGGTTGGGGTGGCCGCCGGGCAGCACCGGGCTACCCGGAATAGCAACGGGAAGCACACCCCCAAGCATCGGCGGTGACGGGTGCCGACCGTCGACCCGTACACGGAAGCCGACATCCTCGACTGGGAGAAGCGGCTCTCCGACGCTGTCGTCCACGCCCTGCACCTGGTGTGCAATGAGGCCGCCGACCAGATCGGGCAGATTGTGGTGGCCGCGGACGGCCCGCCCGGGCAGCCGTATGTGTCGGTGGATGACCTCGCGTCGATGCCGGGGTTGTGGACAGGCCAGGTCCAAAACCTGATCATGCCGTTGGTGGGGGAGATCTACCAGGACGCGGCCGGGAAGACCCACGCCAAGATGGTGGACCTGGTCGGCCCCCAGGTGCCGTCCATCGGGTCGCAGGTCGCGGAGGACTATCTGGCCGGGGCGGCGAACCGGTGGGAGTTCATCGGCGGGGACGTGTGGGAGAACGCCCGGGCCGAGCTGTTGGACGGTTTCCAGCGGGGCGAATCGATTCCGAAGCTGGCCGCCCGGGTCCGTGGGGCGGCGAACATCAGCCAGCGGCGCGCGACGGCCCTTGCCCGTACCGAGGTCGTGTCGGCGTCGAATGCTGGGTCGTTCGCGTCGGCCCAGTCGTCCGAACTGGACATGACCAAGCAGTGGTTGGCTACGGAGGATGAGCGGACCCGGCCGACGCACCGCACCGCCGACGGTCAGTCGAGGCCGCTGAATGAGCCGTTTACGGTGGGGGTTGCGTCGCTGATGTACCCGGGCGACCCGACGGGGCCGGCGGAGGAAACCAACAACTGCCGCTGCACGATCGTCTACGACATTCCAAAGGCGACGGTGAAGGCGGCCCGGAAGAAAGCCCCGGCAACGCCCGGGCAACCCCCCCAAGCGGCGGCGATCACCCCGGGCGTCAAGTCGATCGACACCCGCACCGGCGCCCACGATGGCCTCACCGATGAGGAGTACGACGTTCTCCGCCGCTACGCCGGCGGCGACTTCGGCCCACTAAACAAGGCACACCGGGCCGGCACCGAACTGACCGGCCGGCTTGCCGCGGACACGGCCAGCATTGATGGGATTTTGGCGTCGTCGCGGACCGCGGAGTCGGTGGAGGTGTTCCGGGGGTTGCGCACGGGGCGGGGAATCTTCGGGCCCCGGGAGACGTGGCCCGACGACTTCACCGGATTCGAATGGGATGAACTGGCTTACGAATCGACGAGTCTGTTCGAATCGTCGGCGCTGGATTTCGCGGCCGGGCCGATCGGCGGGCAGCCCGGCATCTTGCTGCGAATGAGCGTCCCGCAGGGTACCGGGGCGGTCGAAATCCACGCCCTGGACGAATTTGAGCTCCTGTTGCAACGTGGTCTGCATCACCGGGTGATCGGGGAGTCAACGACGACCAGGCAGGGCCGGGTGGTGCGGGTCCTGCACGTCGATGTCACACCCGGCGAGCCGCTCCGGGACCGGCCGACCAACCTAGGCGCCCTCGTGGATCGGGAGATCGAAGCCGGGGAAGTCGACATCGCCGACTGGGAGCCGATCTTTCAGGGCACCTTCGCGAATCTCGACACCGTCCTCGAGCGGGTGGCGCTCATCTCCGATGAAGGCCAACCGGCTCTACGGGTCAGGGGCACCATCCAGACCGTAGAGGGGCAGACAGTCGGGGATTTCACCCGCCAATACGGCCGCGACCCGGACACCGGGATTTTGTGGGCCGAGCACGTCAGTTTGGAGATCAAACCGTCGTATCGTGCGGCCGGTTTTTCTGAGCAGTTCAACGCCCGACTCTTCGACGCCTACCGGGCCGCAGGAGTGCAGCAGGTGCGGCTGTCGACGGCCGATGTAGGCGGGTACGCGTGGGCGCGGGCGGGCTACGACTGGGCGAGTTCCTACACCGCCGACGGAATCAAGGAACGACTCAAGGCGGCCGTGCGGGCTTTGCGGGACCGCAACCCGAATCCGGAGGGGCACCATTGGGGGCCGGTCGTGTCGGGGTGGGTGGACAACGCCCAACTGTTGGCCCAGCCCGATGAAGACTTGGACGCGCAAATCGACCAGGCCCAAGACCTGATCGACCGGTGGGAGTCGTTGCCGTTCGGATCACGGGAGTATCCGACACCGTATGAGGTTTCGCAGCTCGGCCGCCACCAGGGGCAGCGCGGCGCCGCCGCAATGTGGTTGGGGAAATATGCGATGCTTAAATCCAATTGGAACGGGGTGCGGCGCCTATGACCACGGTCGAACCAGTCAGCCCGGAGCGGGCGGCGATGATGCGTGACCTGGCCCGGTTCCACGACGGTTGGGAGGCCGGTGCCGGGACACGAACCCGGTTCACGCCAGCAAACGGCGACCAGCTGGGCCCGGACTTCAACCTGCATTACGTGGATCTCGACGCACCCGCCGACGCGGAGGACGCCTTCCACCGGCAGGCCCGGGCGATCGTCGGCCCCCTACCGGCTTTGGTGGCCGCCGCGGCGGCGCACACCGGGGCGATGGTTGCGCTGATCCCCTCCGCCGCCGACGCCGCACGTCTCGCCGTCATCCCGGACGGGGAACCGGTCGAAGAGCTCCACGTCACCCTCGCCTACCTCGGAGAGGCCGCCACGATCGGCCCCGACACACGCGCCGCGATCATCGCCGCCTGCCAGGACGCCGCCCGGGCCACCCCACCCACCGACGCCGAGGGCTTCGCGCTGTCCCTGTTCAACCCGACGAACAGCGAACAGGACACGTGCATAGTCCTCGGCCTGTCCGGTGAGGCGCTCAGCGAAATCCACCGCGACGTGGTCTACCGCATCACCGACCACATCAGCGCCGAGCAACACGAACCGTGGATCCCTCACCTAACCCTGCTCTACACCGACGACACGAACCGGCTCGCCGAGCTCATCGACCGCACCGGACCGGTAAATTTTGACCGGCTGCGCGTAGCGTTCGCCGGTGAGAACACCGATATCCCCTTGGAGGCTGCCGTGACTACCCCAGCGCTCCTGCCCGCCGACACCGCCCCGGTGACTGGCGGGGGCGACTACGGCCTCGCAGTCGCCCCCCCGGCGGTGGAGCACTTCCACACCGTGGTCATGGAAGGCGTGTCGACCGGGCTGCGAACGTTCGCGTCCGGGTCCCTGTCGTGGCGCGAACCCCCGTTCGCGTTCCACTACGAGTACAGCTCGGCGGCGCACGGCGGGCAGATGATGACCGCGCAGGTTGGGGTGGTCACCCGCGCCGAACGGATCGGCGACACGATCCACTTTTGGGGGCCGCTGGATCTGGCCGACCCGATGGCGCTCGAGTACGCCCGCAAGTTGGTCACGGGCTTCTCCCGCTGGTCGTCGATCGGCATCGACGAGTCGTTGAAAGACTCCGACGTGGAGATGGTGTTCCCCGAGGAGGACGGCGAAGGCGAGGACGATGACGGATTCGGGTGGCTGTTCATGGACCCCGAACAGATCATTTTCCACAAGGCCCGCATCGCCGAGATCACCGCCGTGTCCGTGCCTGCCCTCGCCGACGCCACCGTTGAGCCGATGCAGGCGCTTGTGGACGCCCTCGGGCAGATGGGTGTCTTGACCGCCGCCGACATGGGGGACGTTATGACCGCCGCCGGATACACGATCACGATCCCCGATCTGCCGCCGGCCGAATGGTTCAACGAACCGGCCGAGGAGCCGGCGATTGGTGCGCTGACCATCACCGACCAGGGGCGCCTGTTCGGGTGGCTCGCCCCGGCCGGAGTGTCGCACCGCGGGTTCCGCGGCGCCGGCCGGATGGTGGTCGCCCCGACCGGGGTGGACTACTCGGAGTTCATGAACAAGACCGCCATCGTGGAAGGCGCCGACGGGCAGACGTACCGGATCAACGCCGGCAACGTCACCATGTCCTGCGAGCACGCCTCTCCCGTCGACCCGCGCCGCGGTGACCCGGGGTGGGCCACCCAGCACTACGAAAACTCGTGCTCCGTGTTCGCCCGGATCCGGGTTGGCGAGTCGAGGGGCGGCACGTGGGTGGCGGGGGCGCTGCTCCCCGACGTGAACTGGTCCCAGGTCAGCCGGGCTTTGGGTTGCGCCCTGTCCGGCGACTGGCAGGGCGGGAAGCTCAAGGCCGCCCTGTTGGTGCCGGTTGAGGGATTCCCGACGCCGGCCCACGCGTCGATCCGGATCGCGGAAGGTGTCCTGGTGTCCTCGGCGGTGCCGGTTCGGTTCCGGCGCACCGCGGCGCGGGAGCCGAATCTGCGTCCCGTGCTCGAGGCGATTGCCCGCCGGGTGGGGCGCGATAGCATGAGCCGACTGGCCGAGCTACGGGCCAGACGTACCGGAAAGGCACCATCATGATCATGTCGTGTGGGTGCGGGAAGACCACACCACCGCCGGCCGAGCCGGAACCCGCACCGCCAACCGGCGGCGAGAACAGCGCCGAGTAGAGTCGGCCATCGTATAATCGCCGCAACTTGATCGTTTGGCCGGGGCCGCGCCGAACGTGACGACCTCATCCGTCCGTCATGTCCACGGGGGCCCAGATGCCTAAGACCACACCCGGCGCCGGCGACCAGGGCGCCCCGTTCCAACTGCCACCGGACCTCACCGTCCTCTCCGATGAGGAACTGGCGGAGGCCCGCGCCGCGGCCGAGGCCGAATTCGACGCGATCTACGACAAGGACGGCGGCCCCCTGGCCACCGACCTCGAGCGGGCCCAGGAGCTTTCCGACGCCCTCGACGCGCTGCAAACCGACCAGGACCGCCGCGACACGGAGGCCCAGACGGCAGCGGACAAGCTGGCCGAGCTGCGCGCCAAGCACAAGGGCACCGACACGGACGCCAACGGCGACGGCGAACCCGCCGATGCGGCAGCGGACGCCGATGCTGGTGCGGGCGAATCCGGCGAGCCGGGAGCCGCAGCCGAGCAGGCCCCGGCCCCTGAGCCGGTCGCCGCGTCCGGGCGCGGACAGGGCGGCGCCCGGAGCGGCCTGCGCGACCTCGGCGGCGTCAACGGCCCCGGCCGCAGCCTCAACCCGTCCCTGACGGGTGCCCGACGCACCGCCCCACCGGTCGTCGCGCCGCAGGGCGCCGCGCTGGGCCTGACCGCCGCCGCGGACCTCCCGACCCGCCTCAGCCAGGGCGCCCCGATCAACGACCTCGACACGCTGGTCGACCTGATCCACCACACCGCCAAGTCGATGCCGGTCGCCCAGTCGCCCAGCTTCAACCCCGACGGCCCCTACAGCGGCCGCACGGTGGCCCGGTTCGCGAACCAGTACGACGACGTACTTCACTGGGGATCGTCCCGGGAGGCCGTGTCCGCGGCCATGAAGAAGCTGACGAACCTCGACGTGCTCACCGCCGGCGGCGGCTGGTGTGCACCGTCGGAAATCCGCTACGACTTCTTCAACGTCGCATGCGCCGACGGGCAGATCGACCTCCCCACCTTCGGCGTCCAGCGGGGCGGGCTGCGCTGGCCGGTGTCCCCGTCCCTCGCCGACGTGTTCAGCCCGGCGATCGCCCCCTTCGGGGCCACGTTCTCCAACGCCACCGTTCCGTGGCTGTGGACCGAAGGTGACGACATCTCCACCGTCACCGGCAACCCGAACAAGCCGTGCATCCGGGTCCCCTGCTCCGGCATGTCCGAAGCCCGGCTCGAGTGCTACGGGGTGTGTTTGACCGTCGGGAACCTCGCCGACGACGCATGGCCGGAGTCGACCCGCAACTTCTTGGCCCTGCTCATGTCGGCGTTTGAGCGCTCCCGGAACACCCGCTACATCTCGACGATGTTGTCCCTCATCGGGTCGCAGGTCACCGGCGCCGGCTGCGCCGCCGGGTCCGGCACCGTCGCCCCGCTGCTCGGCACGGCCGAGCTCGCGGCGGTCGACATCCGCACCCGGTTCGGGATGTGCTCCCGGGACGTCATGGAGTACGTGGCGCCGGACTGGGCGCTCCCGATGGCCCGGTCGGACCTGGCGAAGCGGACCGGCCTCGTCGAGTTCGCGGTCACCGACGCGATGGTCGGCCAGTGGTTCGACGTGCGGTCGATCCGGTCGCAGTTCGTCCAGGACTACCAGGTCCGCTCCAGCGGCCTGCCGGGCACGTCGACCCCGCTGACGGCGTGGCCGACCTCCATGGAATTCATGATCTACCCGCCGGGGACGTTCGGGCGCGGCAACGGCATGACCCTCGACCTGGGTGTCGTCCGTGACAGCACCCTGAACGCGGAGAACGACAAGACCGCGGCATGGTTCGAAGAGTGCCACCTGATCGCCATGTTCGGGCACTCCACTTCGGCGCGGCGGTACGTCGTCAACCTGTGCACCGACGGCACCACCGGCGCGGCCGACCTCACGGCCTGCTGCCCATAAGAAGCCATCACGGGATGGGACGGGTTCGGTCGGCAGGGGAAAGGGGGGTGACACATGCCAGGGCCAGCGGTTGAAGTGTCACCCCCCACCACCAAGCCCAGCCCCTACGGGCTGCTATCGGTGGCGCAGCCCGCCACCCCCGGCGCGGCCGGGGAACACTGGCGCAACGGGGTCTACTACGGCGCCCTGTGCGGCCTGACCGCCAACAACCCGGGCGGGGCGGTCACGTTCGACGACTTTTGCGCCGTGTCCGGGGTCGCCTCGAAGGCGGAGACCGCCGAACGGTTCTGGCGGGGCGCGACCCCGTTCAGCGCCTACGCCCAAGTTGAATGCTCCCCGGTGGCCGGGTTCTGGGAGAGCACGTCCTTCGCCGACGCCCAAGAGTTGGCGGCCCAGGCGTTGCAGCAGTCCGAGGGTTGGCAGGTCGAGCGGGCCTTTTGGACCGGGTCACCACCGGTTGGGGCAGTCAACCTGCAGGTGTACCCCCACCTGGCCGCGAACGCCGTCGTCCTATCCCCGTCCACGTTCAGCGGGTCGTTCTCGGTCACCCTGCAGACCGCGGCGACCGTCATCACCGGCACCGTCGACCCGGTCGAGGGCCTCGGCTGGTTGGAGAAGCAGCTCGCCAACTGCTACGGCCAACAGGGCGTCATCCACGTCACCCCCCTGATCGCAGTGGCGCTGGACTCCTACGGGCTGCTCAAAAAGGTCGGCGCCCAGCTGCAAACCCTCGCCGGGAACCTGGTCGCGGTCGGCAACGGCTACCCGGGCACGGGCCCGGACGGCACCCAAACCAGCGGCGTCGAATGGATGTACGCCACCGGGCAGGTGTTCATCTTCCGATCGGATCAGGTCCAGTTCCGGCGGGAGGAGTCTCTCGACCGCACCGAGAACACGTTGAAGCAGATCGCCGAACGGACCTTCGTGCTCGGCTGGGACTGCTGCCACTTCGGGATCCCCATCTCAACCGGCGGCCGGGCAACCGGCACCGTTTCCTCACCCGCGTGACCGGAGGCACCGATGACCGTCTCTGTCCGATGCGCGAACCCGATCCAGGGGTCCGTCATCCGCGTGACCTCCCTGACAACGTGTGGTGTCCCCGTCACCGGCGTCGGCGACTCCGACGCGTCGCCCGGCCAAATCGTTATGGACGGGTTCACGCAGGTGGCGCAGGCCTTCCAATACGAGGAAGGGGAGCGGAAGTTCCTGCGTAAGGCCAACGGCCAGCCGTGCGTCAACTTCCAAAACCAGGAGGACGCCCTCACCGACATCCAGGTCACCGCCGATTTCTGTGTCTGGCATCCCGGCCTGGTTGTGGCCGCCATCAACGCGTGTTTGCTGACCTACTCCGAGTCGCCCACCGGGACCGGTTTCGGTGTGCTCGAGGGCATCGGCGGGAAGCATTTCTCCCTTGAGCTGTGGACGCCGCTGGCTGGCGATGAGGAATGTGACCCGTCCACCGGGCAAGCCCTGTACGGGTACAACGCGTGGCCGCACGTGTGGAACGGCCACCTGGGCGACATGACGCAGGGCGCCGACCCGCACGCCCTCCAAATCCTCGGCAAGACGAAGAAGCCGTCGCCGCTGTGGACCATCGGGAACACGTGGCTCGGTACGGGGGCGGTGTCCGCCTGCCGCGGCCATTGGCTGTGGAACATCACCACAGCGGCGCCGCCGACCGTCCCGGCGTCGTGCAGCATCGCCAACGTTTAGGCTCCCGCTGTTCGTCCCAGCCTCCCCGGGACGGGCGCGGCAGCGGGAAGGGGTCCGGGGGGTCGTTCGGCAGCGTGGGGACACGGGCCCCCGGGCCCTGCGGGGGAGGAGGTGACCGGAGATGACCGCGAACACCGGCACCGTCCCGTGCGAACCGTGGGATCCGATCATCTGCGTCGCGATGCCGGCCGGCGCGTCAGCCGCGGTCACCGGCTACGCCGTCGATGCCGCATCGGAGATCCTTTGGGCCCGGTCGGGGCGCCAGTTCGGGCTGTGCGAGGTCACCCTCCGCCCCTGCCGGCGCACCTGCGACGGCGACTGGCCCTGGTTCGATAACTGGTGGGACGTGGGCGGCGGCGGGCCGCGGCCCCTCCTCTACCAGGGGGCATGGTTCAACATCGTTTGCGGGGGCTGCCCCAACGGCTGCTCCTGCACCGTCGTTGAGGAGGCCGTCCTACCGGGCCCGGTCCACACGATCGTGTCTGTGAAGCTGAACGGCACCGTCATGGCCACCGGCTCCTACCGGGTCGACAACCATCGCCTCCTGGTCCGCACCGACGGGGGCAGGTGGCCGGTCTGCCAGGACATGGCGGCCGCCGACACCGAGGACAACACCTGGTCCGTTACTGCCCTCTACGGGCAGGAGGTGCCCGTGTCGGGGCGGTTCGCGGTCGGCGAGCTCGCCGCGGAGATCGCGAAGGCGTGTGTCGGCGCGAACTGTGCGATCCCCGGCAACGCGATCCAGGTGGCCCGGCAGGGTGTCACCATCGACATGGTGAAGGTCGGTGACCTGCTGGACAAAGGCCTGTTGGGGCTCCCCATGTCGGACCGCTTCATCACCACCTTCAACCCGAAGCAGCTACAGAGCCGGCCCCGCGTGTACGACGTTGACGGCCCCAGCTTCCGGCGAACTAACACCTAGGAGGCCAATGTGAGCCAAAACACCAACGGCCTCAACGCCGCCGCCGGCGGGCTGGCGGCCGTGGTCGGGTTCATCTCCGTCCACGACGACGTTCCCGACACGGCCGGCTCCAATGAGGTCGCCGGGGGCTCCTACGCCCGGCAGGCCGTCGCCTGGGGCGCCCCAGCGGGCGGGGTGATCGGCAACACGGGCCAACTCGTCCACGCCATGCCGGCCGGGTCCGTGGCCGCGTTCTACGGGGAATGGTCCGCCGTGTCGGGGGGCACGTTCTACGGCTACATTCCGCGCGCCGGGGCGGGGCAGTCCCGGTCCGGGTTCGGGTCTGTCGATGCGGCCGGGGTCACCGCCAACGCGATCCAGTCCGCCGCGCACGGCCTCACCGACGACATGACCGTGGTCGTCTACAACGTCCTGTCCGAAGCCCTCCCGACCGGCTTGTCGGAGGGAACCGTCTACTTCGTCGTCGGGGCGACCACCGACACATTCCAGGTGTCCCTGACGCAGGCCGGCGCGGCCGTCAACATCACCGCCCAGGGGGAGCTCTACTTCGCCCGGTTCGCCGCCGAGACGTTCACCTCCGACGGGAACCTGGTCACGGATGTCGGCGACCTCACCCTGTCCACCGTTGTGATCTAGGGGGCCGGGTATGGCCCGCCGATTCACCGCCGCCAACGCCGCCGACCTGATCACGTTCACGTTGACGGCGCAGCTCGCCGCGATTCCCGCTGGCGCGCTCACCTTCGGGGTGTTGTGGCGGCCGCAGTCGAACCACCGCGGCGGCATCGTCAAGCTCACCCAGACCGGGGCAGTCCAAGCCGGCTGCAACCCGTTCGACGGGGCTGGGCACTTGTTCTTTTCGGTGAACGGCTCCGGCGACGCCGGCGCGTACACCGGCGATATCGGCAACTATCGACAGGATTGGTTCACGAAGCCGGCCGGCAACGGCGTCCAACTGCGCCACCACCTCAACCGGTACGCCGCCCCGGGCTGGGCGCACAACAACCTCGGCGCGGTCAACGCCGGCGGCGCCGCCAACGAAAACATGATCACCGGCCTGTTCGCGGCCGGGCAATGGCTCGACGCCGACATCGCCGCCATGGGCTGGTATGCCGCCAACGTCGCCGACGGCACCTTCGACGCCTCCGCCCTCATGGCCGCCTTTGATGCGTGGCGGACCCTGGCCACCCCCGCCGGGCTGTGGGCGTTCAACCAGGTCAACGCCGCCGACCCCATCCCCGACGAATCGGGCAACGGCGCCACCGGCACCCCCACCGGCACCACCATCTCCTCCGACCCGCCGGGCTTCTCATTCGCCTCCGACGTGCAGTCGGAGGGCCGCGGGTTCATCGGCGTGGCCGGGTTCTCCGCGAGCTCCAAGACGGTGGGATCGGAAGGCCACGGTACGGCCGGGGTCACCGGCGGCGGGGAGAGCGCCCAGGTCGCCCCGTCCACGGCCCTGAACTTCTTCAACGTGGTCAGCGCGATCGGCCAGTGCGCATCCGATGGGCTGGCCATCGACTCCATCGCCGGCCGGCCGTGCCGGGAATGTTTCGTGGTCGCCGGGTCGATCGTCGCCGACAGTTGCGGCTGCACCTGCGGGCCGGGCGACACACGCACCGGCCAGCTCGCCCTCTCGGTCACCCGGATCTTCCCGTCGGCGACGTTCCCCAACCCGGCGGTCGACGACGGCCGCCAGTCGAGGTGTGGCGTCCCGTTCCTGGTGGCTGAGGTGCACGTCCAGGTGCACCGCTGCGTGCACACGATGGATGAGAACGGCACCCCGCCGACGTGCGATCAACTCCTCGAGGACGCCCGGATATGGCACTCAGACGCAGCAGCGGTGCGTAAAGCGGTCGGATGCTGCGTCCGGGACATGAAAGCCGACCGGACCATCCGGGACTTCGCGATCGGGGAGACGGTGCCGCTCGGCGAGGAGGGCGGCTGCACCGGTTCGGACCTCCGCGTCTTGGTCGCGATCGCGAATTGCACATGCCCGAGGGGGTGACCCGTGGCCACGGTCACCACCTTCCAACGGATCGACCGGGGCGCCATCGCCCTGATTATGATCTCCCCGCAGCGTGGCGTGGTCCAAGACCTCATGCGGCGGGGGCTGCGGGTCGAGTCGCAAGCCAAACGCAACATCTCCGGGCAGGGCGGCACCGGCCCGAAACGGGTGGACACCGGCCGGGCCCGGTCGTCGATCACAACCGTCCTGGTGTCCCGGTCGGGGAAACCCGCCGTGGTGATCGGCTCAAACCTGGAATACATCGTGTTCCTCCACGACGGGACGGGCATCTACGGGCCCCGCAAGAAACCGATTCGGCCGATCAGCCATCAGTTCTTGCGGTTCAAGCCCAAGGGTGCGCGCGGGTACGTTTACGTCAAGCAGGTCAAGGGCATGCGGCCAAACCCGTTCCTGAAACGGGCGTTGTCCGCAGCCAAGGACTAGTCCCCAGCCCGACCGAAAGGACCCACGTGGATCAAGACCTCAACCCGGAGATCATGGACTTCTCCGTCGCCCGTGAACCCATCCCGTTTACTGCCGACGGTGACCGGTTCGAAGCCCCGGCCGTCCCGGCGCCGGAGGTTCTGGCCGACCTCATCCGCCGCACCAAGGGCTTGAACAAACTGGTTCAGGATGGCAACGCGGAGATGCTGATCGAGGCCCTCGACGGTATCTTCGCTCAGATCCTCGATGAGGACTCCGCCGCCCTGTTCTCCGAACGATTGAAGAGCCGTCGCCGCGCCTTCGACATCAAACGGCAGATCATCCCCATCCTCAACTACCTGATGGAGCGGTGGGGCCTCCGCCCTTCCGAGCCGTCGAAGAGCTCATCGACCACGCCGGCCGAAACTGGCACCGCTTCGACGGGTGGTGTGCCAGCCGAGGAATCGACCCCCTCGGACTCGACTGCCGACGCTTCCTCAACCTGATCCACTACTGGATACTGACCGAAGCACCACCCGACCAACACGAGAAGATCAACAGCGCGGTGACGGGGCCGCTTACCACGCTGCAGCGCACCAACAAACCGACCGCGGCGCCTACCGGACGCACCCTCAAACCGCCCCCATGGTGGAGAGGCCCGGCAGCCGCCGCACGGAACACACAGGCGGCCCAGCGCTCCGCACCGCAGTAGAGCTCATGGCCGTCAGCCACGGGGGATGACGGCCATGACTCAACCCATCGACCGGGCATTCGTCGAGATCGTCCCCGACTTCGACGACTTCGCCCGCGAGGTCCACGCCGGTGTAGACCGCGCCATGCGGGACCTGCGCACCGAGGTCCAACGCGGCCTCGAGCAGGTCGAGCGGTCCTTCGACAACACCGGCAGCGAGATCGGCCGCGAGTTCCAAACCGCAGGGGAGAACGCCAGCCAAGCCCTCGATGAACTGGCCGACAGCGCCGTAGTCGACGCCGAACGGGTCGGGCAAGCATTCGACTCATCGGCCGAACTAGCCGAATCGTCGATCACCGAGCTGCGCCGCTCCGCGATCCGCGACTTCGAACGCATCAACCGTGAGGCCACCGTCACCGCCGCGGCCGTGTCGGGGAAGTTCTCCGCCGCGTTCGCGTCCACGATCCCCCTCCTCGCCGGGTTCGCCGTCGCCGTCGGGGCCGGCCTGGGCGCCCTCACCGTCTTCGGGCTCAAGGCCACCGCCGAGCTCGAGCAGACACAGATCTCCTTCAACAGCCTCCTGGGATCGGCGGAGAAAGGGAAACGCGTCTTCGCGGACCTGCAGCAGTTCGCGGCGATCACCCCCTTCGAATTCCCCGACGTGGCCGGGGCCGCTCAACGGTTCTTTGCGTTCAACGACGCCGTCGGCCTGTCCGACGACGCGGTCCGGGAGTTCCTCACCACCCTCGGCAACGTCGCCTCCGTCACCGGCGGCGGCGCCCAGGCACTCAACTCCGTCACCCTCGCCATGGGGCAGATCGCCTCATCGGGGAAGGTTACCCTCGACAACCTCAACCAGATCTCCGAAGCGCTGCCCGGCTTCTCCGGCGTCGCCGCGATCGCCTCCGCACAGGGCAAAACCACCGCACAGGTGATGCAGGAAATCTCGGCCGGGTCGATCGGCGCGGCGGAGGGAATCCAAGCCCTCCTCAAAGGGATGCAGACGTTCCCCGGCGCGGCCGGGGCGATGGAGGCCCAGTCCCAAACCCTCCTCGGCGTGTTCTCCACCTTCAAAGACACCCTCTCCCAAGCCCTGGTCGCCGGGTTCGCGCCCGTCATCCCCGAGATCAAAGCAGCGCTCACCGAGGTAACCCCGATCCTGCAGGAAGCCATCGCCGACATCGCCCCCGTCCTCGGCGACACCCTGGCCCTGCTACTCCCGCTGATCGGGAACCTAGTCAAGGCCATCACACCGATCATCGGGCCAATCATCGAAGCCCTCGGCCCCGCCCTCGAAACCCTCAGCCCCCACCTGCTCGACCTGGGTGCCGCACTCGGCGAGGTCACCGTCGCCCTTGTGCCGATCCTGCCCTTGCTGGCCGAGTTCCTCGGCGCTGTGATCCAGCTGGCGATACCGGCGTTGAAGCTGCTGGCGATCGTTTTGACGCCGCTCGGGCCAGTGTTCAACTTCATGGCCGAGGCGATCGCCGAATTCAGCCGCGCCTTCGAAATGATCCCCTGGACGGAGGTGGGCGTCGACATCGTGACCACCATGGCCGACGCTGTCCAGGCGGTCATGGACTTCATCGAGATGATCCGCAAGTTCATTGACGTGGTGCCGTTGGAGACGGAGAAGGCATTCCAGTCGTTCACCGCCAGCATCCGTAATGGCATCTCCACCGCGATCGGGTTCGTTACTGGCATCCCCGGCCGGATCAAGGACGCCATCGGCGACCTCGGCGGGCTTCTGGTCAACGCGGGCCGCGACGCCATCCGCGGACTGTGGAACGGCATACAGTCTATGGGCGCGTGGCTCCGCTCCCGGATCATCGGGTTCGCGAAGTCGGCGATCCCCGACCCGCTCGAGCGGTTCTTCGGCATCGCGTCGCCGTCCAAGTTCATGGCCGACAAGATCGGCGAACCGCTTGGGTTGGGCATCGGTGTCGGCTTTGAGCGGGGCCTGTCCTCCGTGGGGCAGATGTTGGCCGACGCCACCGGCGGCATGGGCGCTGCCACCCCGGCCGGCGGCGCCGGTGGCGGTACGTCGGTTGTGTTCGGACCCAACTCGATCGTCGTTAGGATCAGCGGAAGTGTCACCGCTGAGCAGGCCCAGGCGGTCGGTGCGGCGGTCGGGAACGGTGTCGTTGACGCCATGGCCCGGCGGGGGATCACCACGGCAGTGAGGACGATGTGAGATGGGCAACTACAACCCGAGTTTGCCGGTCATCCTCGGACAGGAGTGGGTACCCATCCGCGATGAGGATCTGGTGTTCTCACCGGTCGTCAACGCCTTCGAGCAGGGCCACAAGTTCACCCTCGCCCAGTCGCGGGTGTTGCAGGACGGCCGGTTCTACATCCACGACCAGGCGCCCGGGCTGACCAACGAAGCCGTCAACCTGATCAACATCTATCCGGCTGCGTCGATCAACGCCGCCGGCCCGATCCAGTCGGTCATCATCCCCTGCAACAGCGGTGCCGTCACCGGTAGCACCACCACCATCACCGGCGGGTCCGTCGCTGCGGCGCTCGCCGACCCCAGCGACGGCTTCGGCATCCACTCGACCTTCAACGCCGTCCAGCAGGAAATCGGCTTGTTCTTCGCGGTCAACAGCTACTCGGCGGCCCTCACCAACAAACGCATAGTGGGCGTCCAATTCCTTTACACCGCCTACGCCGTCAACGACAACACCGCCGGCCCATTCATCAACCAACAGGGCACCACCCCACCCACCTACCTATTCATCGCCGCCGACAACGTCCCCCTAGGCATCGACTACGGACCCCTCACCGACACCCTCTACACCGCCACCGTCGCGCAAGCCCCCTACACCACACCCATCGGCAGTCTCAACATGGGCGAGGTTTCCCAGTTTTGGAGCACCTCACCCGGCGACGAACGGCTCCCCTGGAAGTTCGCCGATCTACAACGTTTCGAAGCCAGCGCTGGCGCCACCCGGCGTTTCTTCCGCATCGTCGTCCAGATGATGTCCAACGCCGGTGATCGGTTCTTCCTCGGCTACGCCGCCCTGCGGGTCCTCTACTGCGAGGAGACCCGCACCGCCTACGGCGGGCGCCGCAACAACAACAATCAAATCCTCGGGGTGCAAACCGTCCCCCTGCGCACCGCCACCGCCAACACCCTCAACCCCGTCCTGACCGCCGGGGATTACATCGTCACCGTCTCCGCCGCGGACATCGGCGCACTGAACGCCAGCGCCGGCGCGATCACCACCTACCCGGCGCTGAACGCCTTACGCGAGCTCTACTCCATCCCCCCGCACCCCGGTACCCAACTGAAACTGACCACAGTGGAGGGGGAGACGTTCACCCCCTTAGAAACCCACATCCTGCCCCAACTGTCCCTGCACACCTCCGGTGGGCCGCTCACCGAACCGCACGTCTACGGCCGGCAGGCAGCCGCCCACATCTACGGGTCGATCATCGCGTCCCAAGAGATACTCGACCCCGGCCCGGGCGGCTCATCGTGGCCGCAGGTCCGCTACTACGCCCGCCGGTTCGGCGACACCACCGTCCCTCTGCTGCTCTTCTCCCCCGACATCACGGGCTCCGGGGCGAGCGTGAGCATCACACCCACCGAACACGACGCCCTCCCCGAGATCATGGACGGGTGGAAGGAAGTAACCCTCCGGTTCACCACCCCCCCGACGATGCCGGCCGGGCAGACTCGCTGGCGGTGGTCCGCGACCGGTGAAGCCGCCGGTAGCCGGTGGGAAGTTCTCGGCGCGATCGCCCCAGCCATCTCCGGTACTCCCGGCAACAGCCTCAACAAAGTGCCCGCTCCGCACCAACTGTCCACAGCCACCTACGGGGCACCCACCCAGGGCGACACCACCAACCTCGGATGGGTCCCCGGCTACTCCCCGATCGTCACCTCCGTCACCGACGACCAAACCGCAGACGCCACCCTCCTGTTCTCCCAAGACCCGCCCACCATCACCGGCGTCGCGATCACCCAACTCAGCCAAACCGTCACCGGCATCGGCCTGGACTGCGGCACCATCCCGTGCTGCATCCCCACCGGCATCGGCTACAACCGGGTCACCTGGCCCGTGTCGTCGATGCCCATCACCGGCTTCGGCGCATACGAGCTGCAGCGGTGGGACTCGGTCACCGACTGGCAGACCATCATGTCGGCGTCCTCGCCGGCAATAACCGGCTTCAACGACTTCGAAGCCCGTGTCGGGTTGGCGTCGGTCTACCGGATCCGGATAACGAACCTGTACGACTTCGCCGGGGGCTGGTCGACGCAAGTCACCGGCACCGTGGCGTCGCCTGGTGTGGACGGCTGCGCCGCAGACGGCGGGGTATTGATCTTCACCACCAATGATGACCAAACCGGCGCGTCGAATTTGGCCTACAGCCCCGGCTGGGAGGGGTCCACCGAGGAGACATTCGACTTCCCCGAAGCGGACCAGGTCACCTATCAACGCATGTATAACCGGGACGGGTCTGTCGCCTTCCACGGCACGGAACGGGGCCTCGAGCACTTCACGCGGCTGTTGGTCATCCAACAGGCCGCCATCGACCCGATACGGCTGGCGAACCTGCGCAGCCTCCGCGACCTCGCCTGGGCGGACCATCCCTATGTGTGCGTCCGCGACGATGTCGGGGACCGGTGGTTCGCGAGCGTCCGCGTCCCGAACGAACGCGTCCACCAACGGGCCCTGTATCTGGCCACGGTGGACGTAACCGAGGTCACGCAAACCGCCGCGCCGATCGACCCGAGCTGACGCCGATGACCCTCACAACGTTGCCGTTCGACGACCTCCTCGACGTGGCCCCCCACGTCGGGCAGCGGGTCGCCACGTTCGCGTGGCAGCTGGTCGACGGGGTCACCGATCAAGTGTTGGGGGACCTGCGTCCGATCCTGGACGCGCCGCCGGTCATCAGCCACGACACCAGCCAGGCCATCAAACGCACCATCCAAAGCATCCGCTTCGGGGTCGAGGACACGGCCGCCATCAACGCCCTGACCGACCGGATCCGCCCCTACATGGTCATCGGTGGGGTGTCGTGGCCGCTGGGCCGGTTCATGTTCACCGACGATTCTGAGTTCGTCAGCACGGGCGGGGACACATCAAACGATGTGCTGGTCGATGAGATGTTCATCGTGGACCAACAAATCGACCGGGGCTTCGCCACCCTGGACACGGCCACGGGCACCGTCGTCGACCTGATCAGCGGACTGCCCCTGGTCACCCCGTTCAACATCGCGGCGTCCCCGTACGCGGCGCAGGGCGGCTGGTCCGCCGGCACCCGCCGCGCCCAGATCCTCGATGAGCTCGCCGTCCAGGGCGACTACTTCACCGCGTGGATGAACAACCTGGGCCAGTTCTCGATGATCCGCACCTTTGACCCGGCCGTGGTCGTCCCGCAGTTCGACTGGGATGTCGGCGGGAAGGTGCTGCGGGACTTCCCGATCCGCACCTCCGATGTGCTCTCCGCCCCAAACCGGTTCGTGGTCATCTCCAACTCCGAATCGGCCGGGGATATCCCCATCGTCGGCACCTACGACGTGCCGCCCTCCGCCCCCCACTCCATCGCCAACCGCGGCTTTGTGATCCCCGACGTGCGTGATGTCCAACTAGCCGACCCCACCCAGGCCAACGCGGCCGCCCGCAACATCGGCATGCGGCAGACCATCTTTGAACGGTTCGACATCACCACCGCACCCGACCCGCGGCACGACTCCTATGACACGGTGCACTGGCTGGGCGTCAACTGGCTCGAGCTTTTCTGGTCGATCACCTGTGTCGAAGGGGCACCCATGCGGCACATCATCCGCCGGAGCTACCAGTGAGCCCCGAGGAAGCCAAAGCCTTCGCTGGTGCGCTTGTGGCCGAGGCGAAGCGGCTCGGCCTGACCTGGTCGATCCGCCCGGCGACCGTGTTCACCGCCGAAACGGGCAGCCTGGTCGCGACTGGCATTTTCGACGGCGACAACACCAACGTTCCGATGATCAACCTGTTGGGTGCGGACATCGGCGACCGGGTCTACGTCATCCAAATACCGCAGGGCGGCAACTACATATTCGGATCCTCCGCCCCCACCGGCCTGATCGCCCAGGTCGACTCCGCCACCAACTCCGCCGCGGTCGGCGCCGAAGCCGTGGTTCTCACCTTGCCGACAACCGTGTTCCTCAACGAACGCGCCTACCGGGCCAGGTTCCGGGGCGGCACCCTCTCGTCGGGGGCGAACGGGTTCGTATACCGGATCCGGCAGACCAGCGTGGCGGGCACCATCCTGCACGTCACACAGGACTTGGGGAACACCACCGGGGTCAGCATGTTCGATGAGATGGTCATGGTCCGCACCGCCGGGTCGGACCTGGTCGACAACCTAGTTTTGACGCTGCAGGCATTGGCGGGGACGGTGACGATGCTCGGTAACGCGTCGTTCGTGCGGTACTTCGAGCTGGAAAACGCCGGCCCGTCCAGCCGGTACACCAACCGTATTGCGATCTAGAAACGGCTGGGTAGCCTAAACTGGATTTCCCGACTAACCCCCGGAAGGCAAGCCAGTGGATGACACCCAGCCCTACCGGTATGCGGTCATCACCACCCGCAACCGGTCCTCCGAGCTCGCCCGCGCTGTCGCCGCGCTCACCGGACAGGTCCAACAGGTGATCGTGGTTGACAACAACGACATGGGGTCCCCGCACCGGGTCACCCCCAACCCGGCCGCGGACAGCCCACCCGACCGGGTGATCTGGTCGTCGATCAATGTGGTGCTGTGGGATCCGGAGCAGCCACCCAACCTGTCCCGGCTGTGGAACCTCGGCATCGACTGGGCCCGGGAGCACGCCGCCCGGCTCGGCGAGGACCGGTGGGATGTGGCCGTCCTCAACGACGACGCGATCGTGCCCCCCGGCTGGTTCGACCAGCTCGCCCAACCCATGCGGCTGTGGAACTGCGCCGCCGCGTCCGCTGGCCTGTCCGACGGCACCCCCGGCAGCCGCATCCACCGCACCCCCGGCACGACCTCCCTGCACCAGCGGATGCAGGGGTTCGCGTTCATTCTCAAGGGCGAGGCGGGGCTACGCGCCGACGAACGGCTCCGCTGGTGGTGCGGCGACAACGACCTCGACATGCAGGCCCGCGCCGCGGGCGGCACACTGGTGGCCGCCACCCCCGTGATCGAACATCTCCATCCTGACCAGTCCACCACCGGCGTCCTCGCCGAACAAACCGGCATCGACATGGCCACGTTTGTGGACAAGTGGGGGTTCCGGCCATGGTGAACATGCAAGCCGACCGGTACCGGACCGCGCTGGCAATCATCGTCCGGTCCGACATCAACCGGACCCTGATCGCCGCCGGGCGGACGCCCACGAACACCGACCGACTCCACGCCGACGACCTCAACTACGACTGGCGGGCCATCACCCGCTACCGGCCGGCGGTCGAGCGGGCCAGCCGATGACCCGCCACGAGTTCCTTACCGCCCTCCACGCCCTCCTCAAACCGAAGGTGTATCTCGAGGTCGGCGTTCAGCACGGAACCAGCCTCGCCCTGTGCCAGTTCGGCACAACCCAGGGCTACGGCATCGACCCCAACCCGCTGGTCGACTGGCCCGGCCTGTTCCGGATGACCTCCGACCAGTTCTTCGACATCGCCGACCCCGACAACCTCGACGGCCTCCTCGGCGGCCGCGTCGACCTTGGCTTCATCGACGGGATGCACCTGGTGGAGTTCGCGCTCCGCGACTTCATCGGCATGGAGCGGCTATGCCAACCGGCCACCTTCCGGGAAACCGAAACCGCGTACGTCCAAGTCGAAGCGTCAACCTCCGTCATCGTGTTCGACGACGTACTTCCCCGCAACCAGGCCGAGGCCGCCCGCGACCAATGCCCCGGCGACTGGACAGGCGACGTGTGGCGCATCGATGAGATCCTGTCCCGGTTCCGCACCGACCTCGACCTGATGCTCATCGACACCCAACCAACCGGCCTGCTGGTGGTCACCAACCTCAACCCGGACAACCGGATCCTGTCCGAACGGGCCGACGACATCGCCACCCGCTGGCCGCCCGAAGAGCAAACCGTCCCCGCTGCGATCCTCGCCCGCGCGGAGGCGTGGCAGCCCCCCGACGCGTTGCAGGCCATCGCTGACTGGTGGCGTATCTTGTCGGCAACACGACCCCGCCCGGAGGTGGCCCAGTGAAGATTGCAGTGACCGGTGGCAGCGGATTCCTCGGCCAAGCCGCCATCCGCGCCGCCCGGGTGGCCGGACACACCGCCTGGGCGTTCGACCGGCACGAAGGCAACGACGTGCTCGGCGACCTGTCCGGGCTGGACTCCGCAGACTGTGTCATCCACCTAGCCGGCATGTTGGGGACGGCCGAGCTGTTCGCCCACGCAGAGGAGGCCGTCCACGCCAACGTCATCGGCGCCCTGCGGATCCTCGACTGGTGCGCCCGCACCGGCGCGTCCTACGTCGGTATCACAATGCCCGACTCCAGCTGGGCGAACGTGTATCAGGCGACCAAGCTGTGCGCTAACCGGCTCGCCACGGCGTGGCACCAGTCCAAGGGGGTGCCGGTGTCGCATGTGCGGGCGTTCAACGCCTACGGCCCCGGCCAGAAGCACGGCCCCGGGCATCCGCGGAAGATCCTGCCCGCGTTCGCTTCGGACGCGTGGGCGCGGCGGCCGATCCAGATCTGGGGCGACGGCACCCAGACGGTGGACCTGATCCACGCCGATGATGTGGGCCGGATCCTGAACATTGCCACGGCGTTCGGCGACGACCAGATCATCGACGCCGGGACGGGGGTGGCGGTGACTGTGAACGACGTGGCCGATTTCGTGAACGCCTACACCGGCAACCCGGCCGGTGTGGTGCACCTGCCGATGAGGGAGGGGGAGACCCCAAACACGTCGATCATCGCCCGGGGTGAGGGTTGGGGGTTGTTGGGGTGGCGGCCGGAGTTCGACTGGGAGCGGCTGGTGCCGACGATCCTCTCGTACGGACCCGACCTGTGATCGTGTACGTGTCGATCGGCAACTCCGACGACAAACTCACACAGGCCGAGTGGGCACGGTTCTACTCGGAGACCGCGCTTTTGCTCCAACGCTCCGCGAAGGTGGTACACGGACAGTGGGTGTCCGAACCGGCATCGGCGTGGCAGAACGCCTGTTGGTGCATTGAGGTCGATCCCATGGATGTCGGGTTGATCGAGTTCATCAAAGCCCAACTGATCGAGATTGCGGTGTGGGCACGACAGGACTCGATCGCGTGGGCGGCGGTCGCCGAGACCGAATTTCTACGACCATGAACACGGACCTCCGCGAGCACAAGTGGCTCACCCCCGAGGACGCCCGCCGCGGCAAGTGGGGTTGGGTAGCCGTCCTGGTGGCATGGTTCGCCGTCGACTTCCTTGCCTGGACGTATTGGCATCCGGTGTGGGAGGTGGCCAACCTGATCGGCTTGTGGACCGTCGGGATCGGCTTCGGGCTCCTCGAGATCTTCGGCGCCGGGTCTTGGGTGCGTGGCTGGCAGACCCGCGACCGGCAACGCCGGGGGCAGCCGTGATCGTGATCTATTCGGCGCTGTACGGCGACTACGACACCGTCAAACCGATCGACGCCGGCGTCCCCGCCTACCTGTTCACCGACCAGCCCGACATGGACGCCCCCGGCTGGACAGTCATCTACCGCCCCCATCGGGTCGTCACCCGCAACGGGCCGGCCGACCTGGTCGCGCCGATGCTGGCCCACAAGTGGTGGAAGACCCACCCCCACCGGGCAGCATCAGCCGCCGCCGAATACTGCCTGCCCCCCGACCCGGCCGACGTGACCATCTGGATTGACGCGTCCATCACCCCCGAACCCGGGTTCGTCGACAAGACCCTCGCCGCACTCGGCGACGACGACTGGGCGATGGTCCCCCACCCCTGGCGCACCTGCATCTACACCGAAGCCGACTACTCCGCCACCCTCCACCGGTACGCCGGCCTCGCCGGGCGGATCCTCGAGCAGTCAGCGTTCTACCGCAACGTCGTCGGCCACCCCCCCAACGCGGGCCTCATCGCCACCGGCGTCAACGCCCGCCGCCACACCCCAGCCGTCATCAAGGTCAGCGAGCTGTGGTGGATGGAATGCCTGACCTGGACACACCAGGATCAGATCTCCCTGCCCGTCCTGCTGCACATAGCCAGCCAGTGGGGGGAACGGCCGCGGTGGAACACCAACATCGGATGGTTGGAAGGGTGGGGGCTGTGGCCGCATCTGAGGTAACCGCCGTCATCCCCGCCCACCCGGCCCGCCTGTCCAACGGCCTCCTGACACGGGCGCTCGCGTCGGTCGCCGCGCAAACCCACCCCCCGGCGGCTGTAGCCGTCGCCATCGACCTGCACCGGGAAGGTGCGGCGGTTACCCGGCAACGCGCCCTCGACGCCGTCCGGACGCCGTGGGTGGCGTTCCTGGACTCCGACGACGAATGGCTCCCCCACCATCTCGAGGCCCTGACCGCGGTCGCGGACCAGGTGGACCGGTGCATCTGGGTGCACTCCTACTTTGAGCCGGTCGGCATGGGTGACCCGCTCGGACACTTCGGGCTGCCGTTCAACCCGGCTACCCCCCACCACACCACCATGACCGTCCTGGTACGCACCGACATCGCCCGGGAGGTCGGCTTCCGGGGTGAGGCGCCGGTGACGCTGTCGCCGTTCTGCAATGAGGACTGGGGGTTCATCACGGGGGTGTGCGCCCTCGCGGTCGCCCGGGATCTGGTGATGATGCCGTTGGCGGAGCGGACGTGGCGGTATCACGGGCATGGGGGTAACACGTCGGGTATGCCACACAAGGGAGACGCAGGGCGATGACTAGAGGCGACCGGGGCTATCTCACGCAAGCGCTGGTGCTGGCGCTGGTGCTTGTCGCGTTGAAGCTCACCCAGGTCATCAACTGGTCATGGTGGTGGATCGCCTCCCCGCTGGCCGGCGGCGCCGCCGTGGTCCTGCTGCGCAGGTCCGGCCGGCGCGAAGCGGGGCGGTCCGAATGACCCCCGCCCTCACCCTCTACCGGCCGTGGCCAGCCCTCATCTTCCGCGCCGGCAAGGACATCGAAAACCGGGGCTGGCGCACCGGCTACCGCGGCCGCCTGCTCATCCACGCCGGCCGCCGCTGGGACCATGCCGCCCTCGAGCTCGCCAGCCTCATCCGAGTCGGCGACACCGACACGGTGGCCCTCGACTGGATCTCCCAAAACCCCGACGACCACCCCACCGGCATCGTCGGCGCCGTCCACCTCTACGACTGCCACCGGGCCACGCCCAGCCCATGGGCAGCACACGACCAATGGAACTGGATGATCGAAGACCCCCGCGAGTTTCCCGAACCGATTCCCTGCGCAGGCAAGCAACAACTCTGGGCGCCACCCGCCGAACTAAGGGCCGCGCTGGCGGCAGCCCTGCAGGTTGTCGGGCTCACCGCATGAAGGTCAACGTCGGCTGCGGCCGGTTCCCCGCCAACGGCTGGATCAACATCGACGCCGACCCCGGCGTCATCGCCGACCGGGTCATCGACATCACCCAAAACCTCCCCCCCGACATCACCGGCATCACCGCCGTCTACCTCGGCCACATCCTCCACCTCATCCCACCCGCCGACGTACCCGTCGCCCTCCACCAAATCTGGCAACGCTGCCAACCCGGCGCCCAAGTAGCCATCGTCGGCCCCGACGCCCTCCGCCTCCTCGACAAGGGCCTCGACATGGCCAAGATCTACCAACACTTGGGAGGCGACCAACGGGCCTGGGCCTGCGACGCCCGCCGGCTCCTCGACATCGTCCGCATGTCCGGACTCCAACGCGCCCGACCCGTCGACATCGACTCTGAACACCTCCAAGGATTCCCCGTCGTCTCACGGGTCACCTGGCAATGCGCCGTCCGGGGACAGGTTCGCTAAACTCGGTTCCCGAAACCCCATTAGAAAGGGAACCCATGTCCATCGACACCGACCACACCCCCGCCAACGACACCAAGCGCACCAAGACACCGAAGGCCGCCGCACCGCCCGCCAAGCGGGCCGGGCGGCCCGCCGCCCCCCAAACCGTCGATGAGATGGTCGACGCCTACACCAAGCAGATCCAGGCCGCCCGGAAGTCCCTCAACGGCGCCGCCGGCCTCCTGTCTCGGATCGCCTCGAGCAGCTCGGACCCCACCATCGGCGGTGTCGGCGACTCCGGCCTCATCAACTGGCGCCACCTGGACGTGGTCCGCAGCAAGCTCACCGGCATCGACTACAACCTCCACGCCGCCCAACTGATGATCGGCCGCACCGGGTTCAGCGAGCCCACCGACAAGCTCTGAGCCCGAACGGGGGGCGATGAAGGTCTACGTCTACCCAGCCGACGTTTACGGCTGCGGCTGCTATCGGATGATCTGGGTATCCCAAACCCTGAAAGCCCAAGGGTATGACATCACCATCATCGCCCCCCAGGACCGGGGCAACTCCATCGGCGGGGACCTCGACTCCCAAGACAACTACCGGCTAGTCGCCCTCGGCCAAATCCCCGAAGACGCCGACGTGATCGTCATGCAACGCATCGTCCTCGCCCAGCTCGCCCAAGCAATCCCCATGCTCCGCGCCCGCGGCATCGCGATCGTCATCGACATGGACGACGACCTCACCACCATCCACCCCTCCAACATCGCATTCACCCGCCTCCACCCCAAGAACACCGACACCCGCTTCTACAGCTGGACCCACGCCGAACACGCCTGCCGCGACGCGACCCTCGTGACCGTGTCCACCCCGCCGCTACTGCGGGTCTACGCCCCCCACGGGCGGGGCCGGGTCTTGTTCAACCACATCCCCAGCCGCTACCTCGAGATCGCCCACTACGACAACGACCGGGTCGGGTGGGGCGGCTCCCTGCACTCCCACCCCGATGATCTGATGACCGTCGGCCCGGCGGTGGCCCGGTTGGAGAAAGAAAACAAGACCCGGTTTCTTTCCGTCGGCGACCCCGATGGGCTCCGCAAGACGCTCGGCCTGGCTGCCGAACCCGACTCGTTCGGGGCGGTCCACGTCACCGAATGGCCCTACGCCCTCTCGTGCATCGGTGTCGGCATGGCGCCCCTGGCGGACTCCCGGTTCAACGCCGCCAAGTCGTGGCTCAAGCCGCTCGAGATGTCCGCGTGTGGGGTGCCGTGGGTGGCGTCGCCGCGGCCGGAGTATGAGCGTTTCCACGCCCTCGGGGTGGGTGTGCTGGCAGACAAACCCCGCGACTGGTACCGGCAGCTCCGGGGGCTCATCGACGACCCGGCGCGGCGGGCAGAGCAGATCGAAATCGGCCGGGCGGTGGCCGCCGACTACACGATTGAGGCCAACGCGTGGCGGTGGTGGGAGGCGTGGTCGGAGGCCCTGGCGATCCAGCGGGGCGCATAAACTGGACATGTGGTCGGGTATGTGGGGCGGCATCGGCTGCGTCGGGTGGCTCCGCTGGTGGCGGTCACCGTCGCGGTGAGCGTGGCGGCAACCGTCGCGGTCATCCACAACCCGCCCCCGCCGCCGGTCCCGCCCGGTATGGTCGTCCCAGGGCCGACCAGCCCGCCCGCGACGCAGCCACCGGGGCAGCCGCCGGCTCCTGTGCCGCAGCCTCCCCCACCGGCGCCCACCGCGCGGCAGACCCCGGCACCCGGGCCGACCCCCGTCGTCGGAATCACGATCGGAATCGGACCGTGCAAGATCTCCATTTTGCGCGTTGACTGTACGATCACCTAGTCGGTGGTTGAATGCCTTCATGGATGGAAAGCATGCAGCGCCGCGCAAGCCGCGCCGACCCACGCGAATCCGCCGCCGACTCGACCTAATCGCCGCCGTCATCCTGATCGCCGCGTTCCTGGGTGCCGTGCTCGACAACAGCAACCAACCCGCCCCAGCTGCTGCCGCCCCGGCCGCGGCGCCCGCCCTCGAGGCGGTCGCCGACCCGGGCCAACTACGCGACCCGTTGGTGAGCCTGCAGGAGCGGCTACGGGATTGTGAAATCGACCTCGCTTCGGCGACCACGAAGGCACAGCGGGACGACGCCCGCAGGTGCATCGCCGCGTCTAACCGGTCGATCGCGTGGCTGCT
>Ga0114129_10000495_pt1 | contig 47768 bp, 43 predicted proteins | sample RhiMetdeltSRZDD1_FD_80071 | JGI IMG/M metagenome (GOLD analysis project Ga0114129, IMG submission 80071) | Populus rhizosphere microbial communities from Tennessee, USA - Rhizosphere MetaG P. deltoides SRZDD1 (version 2) (version 2) | ecosystem: Host-associated > Plants > Roots > Rhizosphere >...
CGAGCGCGACCCCGTCGTGCGCTTCGGCCACCTGGTCGTGGACAAGAAGGCGCTGACGTCGATGCGGCTCAAGGAGCTCGAGCAGGCGGTCGAGCTGGCGCTCGACGAGGCGGTGCGCTTCGGGATGGCCAGCCAGGAACCGACCGTGGAGATGATGGAGTCGTCGGTGTACGCACCACACGCCCCCTGGAACGAGCCGACGTCGCGCGGGACGCGCCAGCTCGCCATGAACGAGGCGCTCAACGAGGCCTTCCACCAGGAGATGGCCCGGGATTCCCGCGTGTTCATCATGGGCGAGGACGTGGGGTTGATCGGTGGGATCTTCCAGGTCACCAAGGGGCTCCGGGACCGCTTCGGCGAGGACCGGGTGCGTGACACGCCGATCTCGGAGGCGACGTTCGTCGGGGCCGGCGTCGGCGCGGCGGTGGCGGGCATGCGGCCGGTCGTGGAGATCCAGATCTGGGACTTCATCGCGATGACGATGGACCAGGTCGTGAACCAGGCGGCGAAGTTCCGCTACATGCTGGGCGGGACGCCCACCGTACCGCTCGTCATCCGGGGCCCCCAGGGCGGCGGCATCCGCCTGGCCGCGCAGCACTCGCAGAGCCTCGAGGCGTGGTTCACCCACGTCCCCGGGCTGGTCGTGATCGCCCCCTCGACGCCGTACGACGCCAAGGGTCTCCTCACCGCGGCGATCCGCGACGACAATCCGGTCATCTTCCTCGAGCACAAGGCGCTCTACGCCATCAAAGGGGAAGTGCCGGAAGAGCCGTACGCCATCCCGATCGGCAAGGCGGACGTCAAGCGCGCCGGCCGGGACGTCACGGTAATCGCCACCCAGGCCATGGTCGCCCGGGCCCTCCAGGCCGCCGGGGACCTCGAGAAGGAGGGGGTGAGCGTCGAGGTCATCGACCCGCGCACTCTGGCGCCCCTCGACGAGACGATGATCCTCGAGTCCGTCGGCAAGACGCACCGGCTCGTCATCGCGCACGAGGCGGTCAAGCGTGGAGGCTTCGGGGCCGAGGTCGCCGCGCTGGTCAGCGAGAAGGCGCTGGACGAGCTCGACGCGCCGATCGCCCGGGTCGCCGCCCGCACCGTGCCGATGCCCTACAACGACAACCTCGAGCGCGCGACCATCCCCACCAAGGAGGACATCGTCGCCGCCATCCGGTCTCTCCTCGCGTGAGGCGGGCAGCCGAGCGCCGCGGCCGCGCGCCGGGAGGGCGTCCGTGAGGCCATCGTGAGGATCGAGGCGATCCCCTTCGACACGACCGACTGGAGCGTGGTCGAGCCGACGCGCCACGCAGGCGAGACGGGCACGGCCAGCTGGCGGACCCGGGAGGTCGGGGAGATCCGGGTGCGGATGGTCGAGTACTCGCCGGGCTACCGGGCGGACCACTGGTGCCGGAAGGGCCACGTGCTGCTCGTGCTGGAGGGCGAGCTCGAGACCGAGCTCGAGGACGGGCGGCGCTTCCTCCTCCGCCCGGGGATGAGTTACCAGGTCGCCGACGCGCACGAGGCGCACCGCTCGTCCACGCGGACGGGCGCGCGCCTGTTCATCGTCGACTGAGTACGGGGCCCGGGCTCAGCGGTGCAGTGGCGTCTGGCCCGCCTCCCGGGCGGCCTCTCCGACCTCGGCGGCCGGCGCCGACACGTCGATCCCGACCCGGAGCGCCCGAAGCCCCTGGACACCCTGGAGCTCGTCGAGCGCGAGGTCCTCGATCTCGCCGGTCACGTAGCCGCGCGCGCCAAGGTACTCGAGGTAGGCGCGGTACTCCGCCGCTTCCGCCGGTTGCGAGTAGACGATCGCCAGCTTGCGCGGCTGCGTGATGCGCTCACGGGTCCCCTGCACCACCGCCTTGTCGATGCGCTTCTTGATGACCTCGTAGCGGACGTTGTAGGCGCCGTCGACGTCGAAGCGCCGCTCGTCGAAGCGGAAGCGGATGGACAGCGGCGCGTGGTGAGCCAGGACCAGGTGTGTCGTCTCGAGCGGCACGGTCAGGCGGGGCAGGACCGCCTCCGTCCGGCGCGCGATCCCGCACGTCACCATCAGCTGCCAGAGCCGGAGGTTCCGGAGGTAGAGCCCGTCGAACCGGCCGTCCTCGACCAGGCTTCGGCCCACGTAGATTGTGTGGTCCACCCCATCGGTCCGCTGCCGTTCGAAGTAGTGCGGGAACATCGACTGGGCCAGCTCCTCCTCGGCGTCGAGGTACGCCGAGATCGTGTCGCTGACCAGGTTCATGCTCTCCTCGTAGTCGCGCCGCTGACGGTACACGGTCCCGAGACCCGGATCGAGCGCTGCCCGGTACGCTTCGAGGCTCTGCTGCACTTCCGGACCGAAGTCAGCCAGCTGCTCGAAGAGGGGCTCGACGTGCTGCCGGAGAAACGCCAGCACCGTCACCTCGTCTCCCGAGGCGAGCGCCTGCTCGACCTGTCGGAGGTGCCGCTCGATACGGTAGCCGACCTCGTCGAGGATCGGGAGCGGCCGAATGCGGCGCGCGGTTTCGACGACGTCGAGGGCCAGGCCCAGGTGGACGCCCAGGTCGGCCTGGACTGCGATGTTCCGCTGGACCGACGACCCGCGGATGTCGGTCGCCGCGTAGAGAGGGTGCACGTCCCGGAAGACGATCGGCTCCAGCTCGGTGGCCTCCTCGCCCTCGTGGTCCTCGATGCTGTCGAGGACGGCCCGCCGGAAGCGCCACTCCACCGACGGGTGGATGGCGGTGCACTTCTCCTTGATCACCGCCTGTACGTGCGCCTCGAGCTCGTCGAGGCTGCGTCGCACCGCCATCGAGAACAGCGGCAGCACCTCGCGGAGCTTGAACAGGCTCACGGGACCGAGGTCGCCCGGATTCGGCGAGGTCAGCTCGAGCGTGCCGATCGGCCGGTCCTGGTAGAACAGCGGGGCAACCAGAATGTTTCGCACCCCCTGGGCCAGGAGTGACTCCTCGTACGCGGTCCGCCGCGTGTCGTCGATGAGATCGTCCATGACGAGGGGCCGGCCCTGGGAGACCGCTCGCTCGTGGACGGACCCGGCGAAGTCGCTCATCCGGAGGTGCTCGGTGTCCGCGAAGATGCACCCGTGCTCGATCTCGCAGTTGTAGTTCAGGACGAAGACACGCCCGTCGTGGAAAGCGGCCAGGCCGAGGCGCAGGGCCGGACGGCGCAGGAGGGTTCGGAGCTTGTCCTCGAGCTCCTGGAACCGCTCGGTCGAGACGATCGACTCCTTGTCGATCAGGTCCCGCTCGATGCCGGAGAGCACCTCCTGGTCCGTCACGTCCGTCGCTCGCACGACGACGAAGCCGGAGAACTCGAACGTGTCCGGCGGGAACAGCTCCGCGAGACGCTCCCGCGCGGTGCCCCCCTGGACGAGCTGCCGCCGCGTCGCTTCGTCGAGAGGAGGGACGGAGCGGAGCGCCCGCGCCTCGAGGAAGCGCGTGTCGAACTGGATGCGGAAGTGCCGCTCGAGCCCGGAGTCGGGATCGCGCGCGGCGAGGATGAGCGGATAGTCCACGTCGAGCGTCATGCCGTAGTGAGAGCGCAGGATGGCGTCGTAGGCGTGGAGGAGCCGCCCGTGGGCAGCCTCCTCCGCATCCAGGTTGAGCAAGCCCTGGAGCACCCCGTCCGCGTCGAGCAGGAGACGCCGGAAGCTGGGTGTCGCGTGGAACGCGCGCAGCTGAAAGGGGACCATGGCAGCCCCGTAGTCCTGCTCCCAGGAGCCCCCCGGGAAGACGCGCGACATCAGCACCTCGACGAGGTCGCGGTGGCGCTCGAGCACGGACGGGTCGTTGATCGGGGCGCGGAGCTCGGGTGCCCGCTCGAGCCCCTGGCAGACGGCGCGGGCGACGGCGCCCGCGATACCGGGCTCGGCGGCCGCCGCCTCCCACGCGGCAACCAGGAGACCCAGGTTCAGCTCGCGCCGGTACGGGAACACCGTCGACGAAAGCTCGAGCCGGAAGCGCGTCTGGGGAGCGGAGGAAGTCGACCGGTCCATGATGCCTCCGCGGCGCCGCACGTAGGGACGGCCGCCCGCCGTGATCTTTCGGGCCCTGCGCCGGCGCGGCAGCTCCGCGTCTTTCAGGCTACCACGGCACGCAACGCGATCTCCCGCGACGGGCGGGTCCCGTCAGAGGTCGCGCTCGAGGAAGATGGGCGCCATCAGGTTGTCGGCGGGCGCGTAGTCGTCGGTCAGCCTCAGACGACGCCGCAGGCCGTGAAGGCCCCGCGCCGGGTCACGCCAGACGCACGCGGCGGGGGAGCCCGGCGAGAACCGTCCGCGCCTCCCGGACGATGGTCTCGACCACCTCGCCCGCCCCCGGCAGATCGCGGACGAGGCCAACCCCCTGCCCCGACAGCATCGGGAAGTACTCCCCGTCCGCCCGCCGCCGCGCTTCTTCGACGACATCCTGGGCCGCGCGTGTCTGGAGGAGCGCGGGCAGGACCGGCGCGCCCGACGCCCGGTACTCGGTGGTGTAGGTGTTACGGAGCGTGCGGAGCCAGAGCCCCGAAAACGCGTCGGTGACCGTCGTGTCGTCTCCCTCCCGCTCGAGGACCGACTTCTTCCAGAACTCCGGCGCCATGGACTCCCGAGTGGCGACGAACCGGGTCCCGAGCAGGATCCCGACCGCCCCCAGGGCCAGGGCGGCCACCAGCCCGCGCCCGTCGGCGATGCCTCCTGCCGCCACGACGGGGACCGGGACCGCATCAACGATCTGGGGCACGAGCGCCATCGCCCCGACGCTCGCCGCGTCGGGTGACGGCCGCTTGACCCACGTCGAGCGGTGGCCGCCCGCCTCGCTCCCCTGGGCGACGACAACGTCGACACCCGACGCCACGACTGCCCGCGCGTCCTCCACCGTGGCGACCATGGCGGCCACCTTGATCCCCTCCGCCCGGCAGCGGCGCACGAGATCCGGACCGGGGTCCCCGAGTCCGATGCTGAAGAACGGCGGACGCTCCTCCAGGATCACCTCGATCTGCGACGCGATGATGTCGGGGATGGCGTCGGGTCGCGCGGACCGGGCGGGGAGCCCAAGCCGAGCGCGGAACCGGTTCAGCACCGAGTGCACAGCGGCCAGCCGGTCGTCGGATATCGTCGCCGGGTCGGCCGGGGGACGCAGCTCCGTGTGGAGCCACAGGTTGACGCCGAACGGGCGATCGGTCAGCGCGCGCACCTGGCGGATTCGGGTCCGCAGCTCGTCAGGGGGCACGTTGAGGCCGGCCAGGATTCCGAGGCCGCCGGCACGCGACACCTCGGCGACCAGGTCAGACCCGGCGATGCCTCCCATGCCGGACTGGATGACCGGATACTCGATCCCCAAGAGGTCGCACAGCGCCGTCTGGAGAACATCCCGCATACCAGGTCTCCTCTCAAACGCCCGCCGCTTGGCTCCCTGCTCCACCGCGCGAGAGCGCGCCCGCGACGGTCCCGAGCGCGACCAGCGTCAGTCCCACGGCGAGGACGATGGCCCGCGTCCCCATGTAGGCGATCAGGACGAACGCCGTCAGGAACGTGCCGACGAGGCTGCCGACGGTTGACGCGGCGTACACCCGGCCCACGACCTTCCCGGCCTGGCCCAGGCCCTCCAGGATGAGCTTGATAGCCACGGGCGGAATCATCCCGAGCAGGAGACTCGGTAGGAAGAAGAGTAGGGTCGTGAGCAGCACGATGCGGAGGAGGAGCGGGTAGCCGCGGGGCGCGAGGGCGCCGAGGGCGCCCGCCAGCGGTAACACCGCGACAGTCGCCAGCCCCCCCGCGCGCAGGAGGATCCCGAGCGCCCGGCCGGAGCCCGCGTGGTCCGCCAGCACGCCGCCCAAGTAGGTTCCGAGGGAAATGCCGGCAAGCACGACGCCGATGATGCTCGTCCACGTGTGAATCGACACGCCGACGAACGGGGCCAGGATCCGGCCAGCCACAAGCTCGAGGACGAGCGTGCACCCGCTCGCGACGAGGACGATCAGGTACGCCGTCCACGGCCGCTCGACCACGCCTGCTCCCCTCTCCGATCGATACGCCTGGCACCGGCGACCAAAACGGGAATGTACCGGCCCCTCATCATACGGCGGAGGCTGTCCCCAGCCGTCGCGCCCTCACCAGAGAAGGATGATGTAGCCTGAGCCGCCGGGCAGTCCTCGGCGCCCGGCATCGCCTCCCGCGCCGCCGGCCCCGCCGCGGGGCGGCGGCTCCACGCTTCCACGCGCGACGACGCCGCCCGCCCCCCCGCGGCCAGGCGACAAACACGTCGAGGGTGACAAAGGAGCCGGCCGGCACGTGTCGCCCGCCCCGCCCTGGCTCCCATCCCGTCCGATTCCGAGCGCGGGCTCGGCTCGGCCGCCGTTGCCGCCGACCCCTGGTGCGCCATCCGGACGCCCTGGACCGCCGCCTTGACCGGGTCGCACCGAGACCAGCACCGTGCCGGTGGTCGCATCGCGAATCTGGGTGTCGCGCCCGTCCCCGCCTCCGGCCGGATCCGCCTGACCCCCGTCGCCCACGATGACGTCGTAAGTCGTCCCCGGCACGACTGCCAGCACGACACGCTGGTACGCGCCCGCACCACCACCACCGCCGCCGCCCTGCAAGCCGGGTGAGCCCGACCCACCGGCGCCTCCCGCACCCCACCCTTCCACCATCACGCGCGTTACGCCGGAGGGCGCCGTCCACGTCCCGCTCGCCCGGTACTCACGGAGTCCGCCGATCATCGCGGAAGGGGGCGCGGGCACCACGACCGCCGCGGTCTGAGCCGGCGCCCCCGCGCCCGGGCCGGCCGGACCACGTTCGCCCGCAGGACCCGGGGGCCCGGCGGGACCCGCGGGCCCCGGAGGACCCGGCGGCCCCGCGGCTCCCGTGGCTCTGAGGGTGATCTCGAGCTCGGGCTCATGGCTCGTCGCCGCGTTCTCCTTGCTGTCGAACTCGACGGACACGCCGGAGGCGTTCGCCACCAGCACGAGTCCGTTGTTCTCGAGCGTCCGATCGAGCCACTCCTGAACGAGCTCGGTCACGTCCACCACCAGGAAGCGGTTCCGATCCCGCGGCGAGACGGTAATGCCGATCAGCTCGTCCCGGCCCCGGCCGGGAGCGTTCGCCGCTGTGAGCGCCTCCTCGCTCCACCCACCCCGCACGGAGTGAACGTCGAACATCCCACCGCGAGTCACCTTAGCAACCCACAGCCTGAGAACGGCGCGGGCGACGTCGGGGCCCCGGGTACCAGCCGGCAAGGTCGTCAGGTCGAAGCGCACGTAGGCCTCCGCCGCCGTCGGCCCGGGCCCCTGGACCAGGAGCGTCGTAGCGGAGCCGAAGTTCGCCGTCCGCGCGGACAGGGACACGTGCGCGTCGTCGCTCAAGCGGGCCAGCACGGCGGCCGCCGGTGAAGGCATCCCGCCGACGATGGCCGCCACGGCTAGTGGCGCACCCGCGACGCACAGGGTTCTCCAGACGGTCGTTCGCAACGGGATCCTCCTTAGGTGTGATTCTGCCCCCGGGACGGCTCGGTCGACGCGGTGGCTCACGGGCAGGATATGGCACGGCCCAGAGCCTGGCAACCGCGTGTGCCTGACGTCCCGTCGTCGGTCTTGCCCGACCGAGCCCCGTGCTCTACGCTGCCCTCATACCGGCGGGCGCGGTCGTCCCGGCGTCCGCCGGCCAATGGAGGTCAGTATGAAACTCCGGGACAAGGTGGCGCTGGTGACGGGGGCCGGGTCCGGCATCGGCCGGGCCACGGCGCTCCTCTTCGCACAAGAGGGCGGTCGCGTGGCCGTGGTGGATCTGCGGGAGGACGCCGCCAAGGCGACGGCCGAGGCGATCGAGCAGGCCGGGGGCCACGCCCTCGCGCTCCGCGCGGACGTGAGCCGGAGCGTGGACAACGCGGCAGCGGTGGCCGCCACCGTGGCGCGCTGGGGGCGTCTAGACGTCTTCTACGCCAACGCCGGCGTTCCGCAGGCGCCCACTCCGGTCGAGGAGGTCGACGAGGCCATCTTCGATCGCATCATGGCGGTCAACGTCAAAGGTGTCTTCCTCGGCGCCAAGCACGCGGCGCCGGTGATGAAGCGCCAGCGTGCCGGCGTCATCCTGGTCACCGCCTCGACGTCGGCCATCCGCCCGCGACCGGGGGTGCAATCCTACTCGGCCTCCAAGGGCGCAGTCGTCGCCCTGACGAAGAGCCTCGCCCTCGAGCTCGCACCGTTCGGCGTCCGGGCGGTCGCCATCGCGCCTGTGGCCACCGAAACGCCAATGTTGCCGCGATTCTCCGGCAAGGAGCGGGTGGACGAGGACCTCCTCCGGAAGTACCTGCCGACCATCCCCCTCGGGAGACTCAACGCGCCCGAGGACGTGGCCCGGACCGCGTTGTTCCTCGCGTCCGACGACGCCGCGATGATCACCGGCGCTTGCGTCGAGGTCGACGGAGGTCGTTGTATCTGACCTCCGCCCAGCGTCCCTGGACACCTTTTCCCCGAAGGCCCGTCCGGTCTCGCTTCGGCCGAAGGTCAGCCCGAGCTCGACAGAAGGAGACAGCTGGGCCATGACATCAACGTGCTGGGAAGTATAGCCGCCGCCTCCCTCGAGATGGCGAGAAGCCTGGGACCGCGCGTGTGCGCCCCATGATCCGTCCGACTATGCCTTCACTGCACCTCAGCCACCAGCTCGGCCTCGCCGTCGGCGGCCTGCTCCTCGTGGTGGGGTCTCTCGTCGGCTGGAATCTGGTGGTCACGCGGCAGCTGACCGACGCTCACCGAAGTCTGGTGGACACGGGGATCCCGACGGTGCGCCTCGAGGTCGGCCTTCTGGAGCACGTCGGCGCCCTGAGGCGGATGGAGGGGCGCTACACCATCCTCAAGGATCCCGCCTTCCTCGCGCTCTTCCGCGACCGGATGCGCGCCGCCCTCGGCGATCTCGACCGACTGGAGGGACTTCTCGAGACGCCGGCCGAGCAGACTCTCCTGCGGGGGGCGCGGACCTCCCTCGACGCGTATCGCCAGCTCCTGGAGCAAGGCGGGGCCGCCGTGGAGGATCAGGTAAATCCAGCCGCGGAGCTCGAGGACGTCCTCGACCGGCTCTACCAGGCCTCCCGGATCGAGCTCCAACGGCGGCAGGCGGCTCTCGAGTCGATGGGGAGGCGTTCGCGAACCCTCGGTCTCACGGCGCTGGCCGCGGCGGTACTGATCGGGCTCGGGCTCGGGGCCTTCGCCGTCCTGCGCGTGGCGCGGCCGCTCCACGCGCTCCGCATGGCCACGCAGGCCGTGGCTTCGCGCGAGTTCTCGGAGCCACTCCACGTCGCCGGTCCGAGCGAGATCCGTGACCTGACGGAGGCCTTCAACCGGATGGCGGCGCAGCTCGGGGAAATCGACCGGCTCAAGGACGAGGTCTTCACCGGGATCTCCCACGATCTACTGACGCCCCTCTCCGCGATCCGTGGGTCCGCGGATCTCCTCCACACGGAGTCCCCCGGACCGCTCACGCCGAAGCAGATGCGCCTGGCGGAGAGCATCCAGTCGAGCAGCCGGAGGCTCCTCGCGCTGGTCGGACAGATCGTGGACCTCGGACGCCTCCGGGCAGGACGGCTCGAGCTCGACCTTGGCCCGATCGACCTCGGGATCGTGATCGGCCAGGCTATCGAGGAGGTACGGCTCCTTGCCGAGCGCGGTCAGCTCCGCCTCGACGTCGCCTTGCCCGACGGCCTGCCGCCCATCATCGCGGACGCGGAGCGGGTCCAGCAGATCGTGGTGAACCTCCTCGCGAACGCGGTGCGCTTCACCCCGCCCGGCGGACGCGTCCTGGTCAGCGCCACGATGGAGGCAGCCGCGGTGGCCGTCCAGGTGGCGGACACCGGTGTGGGGATCCCCGCCGACCTGGTAGCCAAGATCTTCGAGCCGTACGAGCAGGCGCACCGGGGCCGAGGCGGCAGCGGTGTCGGGCTCACGGTGGTGCGCTTCCTGGTCGAGGCGCACGGGGGCCACGTCTGGGTCGAGTCGGAAGAGGGGCGGGGGAGCCGCTTCACGTTCACCCTCCCCGTCTCGGCACCCGCGGTCCGGAGCTCGCTCGCGTGACGGCCTGGCGACTCCTCCCGCTCCTCCTGGTCCTGACCGCCTGCGCCCTCGGGCGGACGCCGCCGGACGTGGCCGCGCCGCCCGACGACGCGGAGCGTCTCGTCCGCCTGGCCGAGGCGCGGGCAAAAGCCGGCGAGCACGCCGAGGCCGTGCGGCTGTTCGAGGAGGTCACGAGCAACCCGAGCGCCGCGTTCGCGGACCGCGCGCTCCTCGGGCTCACGCGGAGCCTGTGCAACCGGGAGTACGCCGGCCACGACTACCTCCAGGCCTACCTCGCCGCCGATCGCCTCGTGCGTGAGTACCCCGACTCGCAGCACGCCGACGAGGGGCGGGCATGGCGCGACCTGCTCGTGGCCTACCTGACTCGGGGCCAAGAGCTCGACCGGCGCACCATCGAGCGGGAGCAGCTCCTCCTCGAGCTCGAACGCCTCAAGCAGGTGGACGTCGAGCTGGAGCGCCGTACGCGCGAGCTGCAGCGGCGCACGCAGGAGCTCGAACGGCTCAAGCAGGTGGACCTGGAGCTGGAACGGCGCACGCAGGAGCTCGAACGGCTCAAGCGCCTGGACCTCGAGCTGGAACAACGGAAGCGAAAGCCCTGACGGCAGGCACGGCCGGGACGCCGATGACGACGGCGGCCTGGCGAGGCAGCGGAGCGCAGCGTCTCCGGAGGAACCGATGACCGCGACCCGATCCCTCTGCCACGAGGCGCCCGACCTCCTCGAGTTCGAGGCCACCGTTCTCGACGCGCGGCCCGGCATGGTCTTGCTGAGCCGCTCGGCCTTCTACCCGGGCGGCGGCGGGCAGCCTGCCGACCGCGGCATCCTCCGCTGGACCGGCGGGGAAGCGCGCGTGGAGCGGTTCGAGGGGGAGGGCGACGCCCTGTGGCACGTGCTCACCGATCCCGTGCTGGTCGAGGGGTCGGTGCTGGGCGTGGTGGATGCAGCGTTCCGACGTCAGATGTGCCAGCTCCACACCGACCTCCACATCGTCAACGCGCTCGCCTTCCGGGCCTTCGACGGAGCCCTGGTCACAGGCGCCCAGATCGGGGACGACGGCACCGCCCGCATCGACCTCGACCTTCCGGGCGCCGACAACGACCGGGTGCGAGCCCTGGAGCCGGCGATCAACGACGCCATCCGCCAAGACCTGGCGGTCGGCCAGGTCTACGTGCCGTCCGACCTGGCCGGCGCCGAGCGCGGGCTCCTGCGCAGCCGCTCGGTCGCCCCGCCGCCCCAGGCCGACGGGACGATCCGCGTGATCGAGATCGCCGGGCTCGACCGTCAGGCGTGCGGCGGCACCCACCTCTCGTCGACCGGTCAGTCGCCTCCGGTGCGCATCCTCAAGGTCGACAACAAGGGTCGCCACAACCGGCGGATCCGGATCGGCCTCGCGCGCTAGGCGTCCCGATCGGTCACCGAGTCGGCCGCCCCGGGCCGGGGTGTACAATCGGGGCCGCCATGGCCCAGGCGGTTTACCTCCAGACCTACGGCTGCCAGATGAACGAGCGGGACTCCGAGGAGATCCTCGGCATGCTCACCGCTCAGGGGTACGCCGTCGTCGAGCGCGAGGAGGAGGCGGACGTCATCCTCCTGAACACGTGCTCGGTCCGCGCGCACGCCGAGGAGCGAGCATTCGGCAAGATGGGACTCATGCAGAAGCTCAAGCGGGAGCGTCCCGGACTCGTCCTCGGCGTTCTGGGCTGCATGGCCAAGGCGCAGCGGGAGGAGGTCTTCCGACGGCTCCCCCAGGTCGACCTCGTGGCGGGCCCGGCGGAGATCTACGACCTGCCGGACCTCCTGGCGGGCGTCGCCGAGCGGCGTCAACGGGCGGGGCTCGGCGGGGGCGTGCACGTCCTGGCCGTCGACCGCAAGGTGCGGCCGCTCGACCGCCGGCCGGTCACCGACTACCGGGCGGGCCGAGTCACCGCGTTCGTGACGATCATGGAAGGCTGCGACAAGAAGTGCGCCTACTGCATCGTGCCGACGACGCGGGGCCAGGAGGTCTCGCGGACGATCGACGAGATCCTCGACGAGGTCCAGCGGCTCGCGCGTGCTGGCTATCGCCAGGTCACCTTGCTGGGCCAGAACGTGAACTCTTACGGCAAGCGGTTCGCCGATGGATCCGGCTGGGTCGGGCCCGCCCGCCGGCGCGCGCTCCTCCAGCTCGAGGTCCGCCGCGATTCGGAGGGGGCCGGCGCCGATGTGCAAGACGCGCCGCGGCTGGTCGACTTCCCTGCCCTCCTGCGCGCGATCGATAGCAAGACGTCCATCGACCGCGTGCGCTTCACGACGAGCCACCCCTTCGACGCTCACGAGGAGCTGTTCCGGGCCATGGCGGAGTGCCACGCGGTCTGCGAGTCGCTCCACCTCCCCGTCCAGACGGGCTCCGACCGGGTCCTCCGAGCGATGCGGCGCGGTTACACCGCGGACAGCTATCTCGTGCAGATCGCCCGCCTCCGAATGCTGGTCCCCGAGGTGGCGCTATCCACGGACATCATCGTGGGCTTCCCCGGCGAGACCGAGGCCGACTTCGAGGCGACGTGCGCCCTGATGGAGCGCGTGCGCTACGACAGCGCGTTCGTCTTCAAGTACTCGCCCCGCCCCGGGACCGAGGCGGCCGGCTGGCCCGACGACGTGCCCCCGCCCGTCAAGGAACGTCGCAACCAGGTCATCCTGGAGCTCCAGGCGGGCATCTCCCGCCAGAAGCTCGAGCCGTGGATCGGCGGTGAGGTCGAGGTGCTCATCGAGGAGCGGAACCGCCGCGGCCAGCTCACGGGCAAGAGCCGCGGCAACACGACGGTCGTCCTCGAGGGCCCCGGCGCCCTGGTCGGCGAGCTGGTCCCCGTCCGCGTGACCCGTGTCACCGGCACGACGATGATCGGCGAGCTGGCGGCCCGCGCCGCGCTGGCGCGGTGAGCGGGCGGCCCGGCCCGACGCCGGCGGCCGGATACTCGGGCAAGCCCCTCGCCGGGAAGCTCGGACTGCGCCCGGGCTCGCGAGTGCTGACCGTCGCCGCGCCGCGGGACTACCGAGGTCTTCTAGGCGAGCTCCCCGATGGCGTGCGGTTCGCCGCGCGCGGGGCGGGGCCGTACGACCTCGTGCACCTGTTCGTCACGACGCGCGCCGGGCTCGCGGCCCGGCTCCCGGCCCTCACGAGCCGCGTCACGCCGGCCGGCGCGATCTGGGTATCCTGGCCGAAGCGCGCCGCGAAGGTGCCGACCGACGTGACCGAGGACACGGTGCGCGGGATCGCGCTGCCGCTCGGCCTGGTGGACGTCAAGGTCTGCGCGGTGAACGAGGTCTAGTCCGGCCTGAAGCTGGTCGTCCGCGTCGCGAACCGCCCGTGCTGAGACCTTCTCCGAGTGGCGCTGGTCACGCGCCGGCAATCGCGACGGCGGCGCAGTTGACCCTCTTCGCGCCCCGGCGACACTGAAGATCGTCCGCTCATCGCGGACCAAAGGGAGACGGACATGCGGCTCAAGGGCAAAATCGCACTGATCACGGCGTCGGCATCGGGCATCGGGCGCGCAGCCGCGGTGCTCTTCTCGCGCGAGGGAGCGGCGGTGGCGGTGGCCGACATCGACAAGGGGCGGATCGGCGACACCGTCGCCGAGATCAAGGCCAGCGGCGGGCGAGCGCACGGCATTCCCTGCGACCTCACGAGAGACGCTGATAGCAGGCGCATCGTGCGCGAGACGCAGGACGCGCTCGGCGGCCTCGACATCCTGTGGAACAACGTCGGACATCCCGGGCCGGGGCGGGTCGAGGGCATCCTCATCGACGACTACGACCTGGCGATGACTCTCAACGTGCGGAGCGTGGTCATCACGACGGCCGAGGCCATCCCGGCGCTCCGCGCGCGGGGCGGCGGGAGCATCCTCTTCACCAGCTCGATCGCCGGGATCTACGGCTCCCCGTTCAGTCCCGTCTACTCCGCGGCGAAGTTCGGCGTGACCGGCCTCACGAAGTCCCTCGCCCTCCGCCTCGCTGCCGACAACATCCGGGTCAACTGCGTGTGCCCCGCCCCGATCGACACGCCGATGCTCGACATCTTCATGGGTCGGCCCGACGTGGAGGCGAACAAGCACGAGAACCTCGCGCGCATGAAGCAGGCGGTCCCGCTCGGGCGCGTCGGCACGCCGATGGAAGTGGCCCAGGCCGGGCTGTTCCTCGCCTCCGACGAGGCGAGCTACATCACGGGCGTGGCGCTTCCCGTCGACGGTGGGTACACGGCGAGGTAGCCGCCCGGATCCACGCGACGGAATCCCGGCCCCCGAAAGGCCGCCTGGCTCAGTCTCCTCGCCGGCGTCGCAGGGTCCCTGCCTTCGCGACTCGGCAGCGAGGTGACGCGGTACATGCAGCGCCGGCAGGTCAGCCTGGTCCCGAGCGAACGGGCGCGGGCGGCCGCGATCACGACGGCCGGGACGCACGGCCCTGGACGGGAGCGGCTGGGCGGCGACAGCATAGGGTAGAGTAGGAGCCGCAGGGACCAGGGCATGGCCGACCGCAAGTACCGTCAGCAAGGCTATCGGAAGCAGGACACCGACCCGCGCAAGCCAGAGCGGCCAGCCGCCGACGCTCCGCGGAGCCGGGGGATGCTCGCGCAACGCACCGTCTCCCGCTGCGGGGCCTGCGGCGTCGTCCTGCCGATCGCCACCGCGTCGCTCGAGCAGTGCCCGTCCTGTCGGGCTGCCATCCACGCCTGCCGGCAGTGCACGCACTTCGACACGAGCCGGCGTTTCGAATGTACGCAGCCCATCCCCGAGCGGCTGGCGGACAAGAGCGCGCGCAACGACTGCGCGATGTTTTCACTCCGCGTGACCGTCGAGCGCGACGCCTCTCCCGACTCGGTCCGCCCGGCTGACATCCGCCGCGGCTTCGACGACCTCTTCCGGAAATAGCCCCGCGGGGCCCGCACCAGGGGCGCCACGGCCACGCCGGCCGTCGGCCAGCCGGCGCCCAGCCGGCGCATTGTCGGCGAGAGCGTGCCGGTGTGTTGAGGCCCGCTACTCCGCGTCGAGGTGCCGGAGGACGTGGGGCGCCACCAGGTCGGCCCGGTCGCGCGCGAACATGTGGCCGGGGGTCGGGAGCACGACCAGCTCGGCGCGCGGCAACAGCTGGGCCAGGCGCTGACCGACGCCGAGGGGGCTGATCGGATCGGCATCGCTCCACAGGAGCAGCGTCGGCGCCGTCACCGACGGAAGCCTGGCCGAGAGATCTGGCTGGCTGGCGAGGATCCACGGCGCCGCGCGCGGAAACTCCTGGACGTACTCGGGCCGCCAGTCCTCGGGCGAGAACGGCGTGATGTCGATGCCCGTCGACGTCGCGGTGAGGATGAGCCGGCGCACGAGGTCCAGCCGGGCGAGCGTGGCCAGCATCGCCACGACACCGCCCATCGACTGCGCGACCAGATCGGCGGGTCCCGGTCCCGCCCGCTCGAGCACGAGACGCGCCAGGTCGTCGAGGCCGCCGACGTCCGATCGCGGCGGGACATGGCCGAGGCCCGGCCAGTCGAAGAATGTTCTGTCCCACCCCGCAGGAAGACGCTCGGCGACCGGGTGCCAGAAGCGCCCGTCCCCCGAGGCGCCGGGCAGGAACAGGACGCGACGTGAAGAGGTCACCGGAGTGTCAGGCCGTTGCGGACGACCCCGGACCCTGGACAGAGGAGACGCTCAGTACCCCGCGACGTACGGCAGGGCGTGAGCAGTGCGCTCGATCGCGTCGCCCGCGTCCAGCAGCACGCCCATCGAGTTCCAGCTTCCGCTGACGAGCTGGTGACGGGCGCCGTCCGGGATGCCGGCCCGGATCGCCCGGCCGTTGAACCGGACCTCGCGGCGCTCGACGTCGACCTCGACGGGCCGGTCAGGGTGCTTCTCGACCTCGCGGAGCAGCCACTCGATGTCACTCATCTCGGCGGTCAGGCAGGGGATCCCGAGCACCGTGCAGTTCCCGAAGAAAATCTCGCCGAACGAGCCGCCCACGACCGCACCGATGCCCCAGTCCCGGAGCGCCTGGGGCGCGTGCTCGCGCGAGGAGCCGCAGCCGAAGTTCTGGCCCGCGATCAGGACGGACGCACCCTGAAACTGCGGCCGGTTGAACGGGTGCTCGGGCACGGCCTTCCGCTCGTCGCCGAAGACGTGCTCGCCGAGGCCCTCGAAGGTCACGCTCTTCAGGTAGCGGGCCGGGATGATCCGGTCGGTGTCGATGTCGTTACCGGGGAGCGGGATGCCCCGCCCGACGACCTGCCGTCGCACGTGCGCCGCACTCATCGGAGCATCTCCCGCACGTCGGTGACGGCCCCCGCGATAGCGGCCGCCGCCACCATGGCCGGACTCATGAGGAGGGTCCGCCCCGTCGGACTCCCCTGCCGACCCTTGAAGTTCCGGTTTGACGATGAGGCGCTAACCTCGCGTCCTTGCAGCTTGTCCTCGTTCATGCCGAGACACATCGAGCAGCCGGCCTTCCGCCACTCGAAGCCGGCGGCCTGGAAGATCTCGTCGAGCCCCTCGGCCTCGGCCGCGCGTGCCACTTCCTGCGACCCGGGCACGATCAGCGCCCGGACGCCCGAGGCGACCTTCCGGCCCCGGGCAATCTCGGCGGCGACCCTCAGGTCGGACAGCCGGCCGTTGGTGCACGATCCGACGAAGGCCACGTCGATCTTCGTACCGGCGATCGGCTGGCCGGCCTTGAAGCCCATGAACTGGAGCGCCTCGTGCCAGGTCGGCCGGTCCTCAGCGGGCGCCTCGCGGGGGTCGGGGATGCGCTCGGCAACGCCGACCGACTGACCCGGGTTGATGCCCCACGTGACGACCGGCTGGATCGTCGCGCCGTCGATCCGAGCCACGTCGTCGAACGGCGCGTGAGGATCGCTCGCGATGCTCCGCCACCACGACACGGCCCGGTCGAACGCTGCCCCGGCCGGCGCATAGGGCCGGCCGCGCAGGTAGTCAAAGGTCGTCTGGTCGGGATTGATGTAGCCGAAGCGCGCCCCGCCCTCGATCGACATGTTGCAGACGGTCAGGCGCTCCTCCATCGTCATCCGCTCGATCACCGGCCCCGCGTACTCGTACGCGTAGCCGACCCCACCCTTCACCCCCAGCACGTGAATGATCCAGAGGGTCACGTCCTTGGCGTAGACGCCGGGGGCGAGGGTCCCCTCGACCCGGACCTGGCGGATCCTCGGCTTGGCCATGGCGAGGCACTGCGTCGCCAGGACGTCCCGCACCTGGGTCGTCCCGATCCCGAGGGCCAGCGCTCCGACGGCGCCGTGCGTGGAGGTGTGGCTGTCGCCACAGGCGATCGTCATCCCGGGCTGGCTGAGGCCGAGCTCGGGGCCGATCACGTGGACGATCCCCTGGCGACCGCTGTCCAGGTCGAAGAGCGCGACACCGGAGGCCTTCGCGTTCCGGACTAGGTGGACGGTCATCTCCTCGGCCAGCTCGTCGGCGAACGGGCGGTGCTGGCGGTCGGCCGCGGTCGGGATGATGTGGTCGATCGTGGCGAACGTGCGCTCGGGCATCCGAACGCGAAGACCCGCCTCCTTCAGCATCTGGTACGCCTGCGGGCTCGTCACTTCATGGACCAGGTGGAGACCGATCAGGAGCTGGGTCTGCCCGGACGGCAGCGTCCGCACCGTGTGCGCGTCCCACACCTTGTCGAGCAGCGTGCGTGCCATGCACTCCTCCTTGCGACCGCGGGTGCGCCCGCCAGGGAACGGCCGGCGCCGCCGTGACCCGTATCCTGCCCGAATGGCACTGTGTAGTCCAGTGAAACGTTCTTCACTGAATGATAAGATTCACTTCATGATCGACACGAGCCTCTTTCCCGCGCTCGAGACGCTGCTCGCGGTGGCGCGCACGGGCTCGGTGGGAGCGGCCGCGCGACAGCGCCACGTCACCTCCTCGGCAGTGAGCCAGCAGATCCGACGGCTCGAGGGCCACTTCGGCATCAAGCTCCTCGAGCGCTCCGGGCGCGGCGTGCGCCTCACCGCCGCCGGCGAGACGGCACTGCCCGTCGTGCGCGAGCTGTGGAGTGGGGCCGAGACCGCCTTCGGCCAGCTTGCCGAGCTGGCCGGCCGCCCCACCATCACGCTCCGCATGGCGGTCAGCGACTATCTCGGCAAGGGGCTGCTCGCGCCGGTGCTCCGCGACCTGCTCGACGAGAAGCCGCCCGTGCGCTTCGAGATCGTCACAACCCACTCGCGCGCCGGCGTGCGCTTGGTGGCCGGTGGCGACGTCGACCTCGCCGTGGTGACGGGCCAGGACATTCCACGCGGTCTCGAGGACCGGCACCTCTTCGATCAGCCCTTCGTCTGGGTGGGTCCGCGGCATGGGCATCGAGACCGGTCCCCGCTGACGGAGCGACTGCGCCGAGAGCCCGTCCTGCGGCTGGCCGCCGAGAGCCGTGGCCGCGCCCTGCTCGACCAGTACCTCGCCGACAACCGGATCCGCCCGGTGTCGACAATCGACGTGCCGAGCGTGTCCCTCCTGCTGTCCTACGTCTCGGGCGGGCTCGGCATCGGGCTGGTTCCGGCGCTCGCGCTCCGCGAGACGCCGCGAGATCACGTCGCCAGCGCCCCGGCGCGCGTCCCGGCGCTGCCCGTCACCCTGGTCTGGCGCGTGACCGTCCGCCGCCCGCCCGCGCTGGCTCGGCTGGCCGATCTGCTCGCTGCCGCCGGCGCCAGGCTCGGGGCGCGGCTCGCCCGTAGAGGTGATCCGAGAAGGACGGGCGTCTGACGCGCGCCCACAGGGACCCGCGCGCGGGTTAACGCCGAGAACTCCGGCCAGACGAACGACAGCTTCACGAGCGTTGCAGGAGTTCAGCTGCGGTAATGTTTGTGAGTCGAAGTCCGAGCCCCTAAACTACCTTCGATGACGTGGCTCACCGAGATCGAGCGCGATCCGACGCCCGCCGGCGAGCGAATGGCCGCGCTGTGGGCGGAGCCCGGGATCCTCGGGCTGCCCGGCGCCCACGATCCGCTCGCGGCGCTCCTCGCGCGGCGAGCCGGCTTCCGGGCGCTTTACGTCTCGGGCGCGGGGCTCGCGGCGAGCCTGGCACTTCCCGACCTCGGCCTCCTCACGCTCGGCGAGCTCACCTACTTCACCCGGGCGATCGTGCGCGCGTGCGGGCTGCCGGTTCTCGTCGACGGCGACACGGGCTACGGCGAGGTGCTGAACGTCGTGCGCCTCGTCCGCGAGCTAGAGGACGCGGGAGCCGCCGCCGTCCAGCTCGAGGATCAGGTGCTGCCCAAGAAGTGCGGACACCTCTCGGGCAAGCGCCTGGTCACACCGGAGGAGATGGCGCGGAAGATCGCCGCGGCCGTGCGGGCGGCACGCCGCCTCCGGATCGTCGCCCGGACCGACGCGGTGGAGCTCGAAGGCCTCGACCAGGCGATCGCACGGGCCCGGCTCTACCGCGAGGCCGGCGCCCACGCGATCTTCCCGGAGGCGCTCCGCACGGCCGAGGAGCTTCGGACCTTCTCGGGCGCCGTCCCGGGACCGCTCCTCGCCAACATGACGGAGTTCGGCCGGACGCCCCTCCTCCCGGCATCGGAGCTCGCGCGCCTTGGCTACAAGATGGTCATCTGGCCGGTGTCGGCACTGCGCGTGGCCGCGCGCGCGATGGAGGCCTTCTACGGTGACCTCGCCCGCGCCGGCACCCAGGCGGCGTGGCTTGACCGGATGCAGACGCGACGGGAACTGTACGAGCTGATCGGCTACCACGACTACGAGGCGCTCGACGACGCGATCGCCCGAAGCGTCCTCCCCGACCAGCTTGCCAACGACCCGGCCACCCAGCATGGAGGTCCATAGGGTCCGGGTTCACCCGGCGGCGGCGCGCCTTCCGCGCGAAGCCCAGCTCGCTTGGAAGCTCGCCGCTTTCGCCGCTACCGCCCCGGCGGTCGGCGTCGACGCCGACGTCGCCGACATGGTCGCCTGCCGCGTCGTGGACAACGCGGCTGTCGCGCTCGCCGCCCTCGACCGCGCGCCCGTGGCCGCGGCCCGTGCCATGGCCCTCGCCCATCCGCGCCCGGGCGGGGGGACGGTCATCGGCCTTCCTGAAGCGACCGCCGTGCACGCCGAGTGGGCGGCGTGGGCGAACGGTACGGCCGTGCGCGAGCTCGACTTCCACGACACGTTCCTCGCGGCAGACTACGCCCACCCCGCGGACAGCATCCCGCCGCTCATCGCCGTCGCCCAGCAGAAGGGCCTGGACGGCGCGCGGCTGCTTCCCGCCATCGCCACGGCCTACGAGGTCCACGTGAGCCTCGTCAAGGGGATCTCCCTCCACGCGCAGAAGAAGGACCACGTGGCCCACCTGGCGCCGGCGATCGCGGCCGGGCTCGGCGCGCTCCTCGGTCTCGAGACCGCCGTCATCTACCACGCGATCAACCAGGCGGTGCACTTGAGCTTCTCGACGCGCCAGTCGCGGAAGGGCGAGATCACCTCGTGGAAGGCGTCCGCGCCCGCGTGGGCCGGCAAGCTCGCCATCGAGGCGGTGGACCGCGCGATGCGAGGCGAGGGGGCGCCGAACCCCATCTACGAGGGTGCGGACGGCGTGATCGCCTGGATGCTGGCCGGTCCCGACGCCGAGTACGCCGTGCCCCTCCCGGCACGCGGCGAGCGCCCTCGCGCGATCCTCGAGACCTACCCCAAGGGGCACTCCGCCGAGTACCAGGCCCAGGCGTTGATCGACCTCGCGTTCGACCTCCGACATCGCGTCGACCCCGGCGCCTGGGGGCGCGTCCGCGAGGTCCTCGTCCACACGAGCCACCACACGCACACGGTCATCGGCTCCGGCTCGAATGACCCCGAGAAGTACGATCCCGACGCCTCCCGCGAGACACTCGACCACTCCGTCATGTACATCCTGGCGGTTGCCCTCGAGGACGGCCGCTGGCACCATGTCGACTCCTACCGGCCCGAGCGCGCGCACCGCGCCTCCACCGTGGCGCTCTGGCGCAAGATCCAGACCGTGGAAGACCCGGCGTGGACGGCGCGCTATCACGACCCGGACCCAGGGCGGCGGGCGTTCGGGGGCCGCGTCGACGTGACGCTCGACGACGGCACCGTGGTGAGCGAGGAGCGCCTCGTCGCGGACGCGCATCCGAACGGACGGCGGCCCTGGCGCTGGCCGGACTACCTCGGGAAGCTGGAGGAGCTGACCGGCGGGCGGCTGGACCGGGACGCCCGCGAGCGCTTCGTCGACCTCGCGGCGCGTCTAGCGCGCCTCTCGGCCGACGAGGTTCGCCAGCTCAACCCGACCTTGCCGGCGGGCACCGTCCTGCCGGACCGTCCGGACGGGCACGGAATCTTCTAGCCAGCCCGCGATCCCGTGATCCGGCCGGCCGCGTGACGACGAAGCCGACTGGGGTAGAATGATCCCCGGAAAACCGGACAGGCTCCGTGGAAAACCGGACAGGTTCGATGAACTCTCCAACGGAGAGGGGTTGCCAATGAGAAAGCGAACGCTCGCGGTCCTCACGCTCGCCGTCCTGGTGCCGTTCCTGGCGGTCGCGGCCGAGCCCATCAAGCTCATGGTCCCCGCCAACCCGGGCGGCGGCTGGGACACGACCGGACGTTCCGTCCTGGCGGCGCTGGAGGCCGAGGGCATCCACAAGGCCGGGGCCCAGGTCACCAACAAGGGCGGGGCGGGCGGCACGATCGGTCTCGCCGAGTTCGTGAGCAGCATGAAGGGTAACGACAACGCCATGATGGTCATGGGCGCGATCATGGTCGGTGGCATCCTCACGAACAAGTCGCCCGTGACCCTCGAGCAGGTCACTCCGCTCGCCCGGCTCACGATCGAGTACAACGCGATCGCCGTCGCCCCGAGCTCGCCCCTCAAGACGGTGAAGGACTTCACCGACGCGCTCAAGGCCGATCCCGGCAAGGTCTCGGTCGGTGGCGGCTCGGCGGGCGGTGTCGATCACATCACCCTCGCGCTCATCGGGCAGGCCGTCGGGGCGCCCGCGGCGAAGCTCAACTACGTGCCCTTCCAGGGTGGGGGCGAGATGATCGCGGCCGTCGCCGGCGGCAAGCTCACCGCGGCGATCTCGGGGGCATCGGAGTTCAAGCAGTACGTCGACACGGGACGCCTCCGCCTGCTCGCCGTCACGTCCGACTCGCGCCTGGCGGGCGTGAACGCCCCGACGCTCAAGGAGTCGGGGGTCAACGTCGTCATCGGCAACTGGCGCGGTCTCGTGGGACCCCCCGGCATGTCGGCCGGCGGCCGCTCGAATTTCATCGGGATGCTCGACAAGATGCACCCCTCGAAGGCGTGGCAGGAGACGCTCAAGAAGCAGGGATGGGACGACGCCTACCTCTCCGGCGAGGCGTTCGGCGGGTTCCTCAAGGAGGAGAACGTGCGGATCGCGGCCGTGCTGAAGGAGGTCGGACTCGTCAAGTAGCCGGCGCCCTACCCCGGCATGTCCACGGCGCGGGAGCTGACCTGGTGAGCAGCCGCCCCACCGAGGCGGAGCCCGCGCCGGACACATCGTCCACCGGGACGCGGCCGCCACCCCGGCCCTCGTGGCTCGGGGTCGCCGTCATCGCCCTCGGCCTCGTCTGGCTCTACGGGGCGCTGTCGCTTCCCCAGGCCGCCACCTACGCCGTCGTCGGTCCCGGATTCTTTCCGGCCGTGATCGGCGCCGGGCTGGTCATCCTCGGGGTGCTCCTCCTGGTCGCCGTCGCCCGCGGCGAGCGCTTCGAGCCCCAGGACGCGGAAGACGCGGACGCGACCCGGGCGCCGTCTCGCGCGGCGTTCTGGACCACGGTCGCCGCCGGGGTGGCCCCGGTCTTCGTCATCCGACCGCTCGGCTTCCCGATCGCGGCCGCGGTCACGTTCGCCCTCACGGCGCGGGCGTTCGGGTCGCGTCGGACCCTCCTCGACCTCGGTGTGGGGCTGCTCCTGGGTATCGCCTGCTGGCTCCTCTTCTCCCGGCTCCTCGGCCTCTCCCTGCCCGGGTTCCCTCCCCTGGGAGTGGCCTGAGCCCACAGGCCGAAAGGCCGTCCAATGAACGTGCGCGGCGCCAGGGTAGCGTAGCGAGCATGGAGGCCCTCCACCAGCTCGCCCACGGCTTCGTCGTGGCGCTCTCGCCCCTGAACCTCTTCTGGGCGTTCGTCGGCTCGGTCCTCGGGACGGCGATCGGGGTCCTGCCCGGCATCGGTCCCGCGCTCACGATCGCTCTCCTCCTCCCGGTGACGACGCAGATGAACCCAACCGGCGCCTTCATCATGTTCGCCGGCATCCTCTACGGCGCGATGTACGGAGGCTCCACGACGTCGATCCTGCTGAACACGCCCGGCGAGAGCGGCGCGATCATGACGGCGCTCGAGGGCAACCGCATGGCCCGACGCGGCCGCGGCGCGGCTGCCCTCGCCACCGCGGCGATCGGCTCGTTCATCGCCGGCACGCTGGCCACCATCGTGCTCACGTTCGCGGCGCCGACCGTGGCTGAGCTGGCGTTCGTGTTCGGGCCGGCGGACTACTTTGCGCTCATGGTGCTCGCCTTCACGTCAGTGTCGTGCGTCCTCGGGGCCTCGCGGGTCCGCGGCTTCGTGTCCCTGTTCCTCGGGCTCGCCCTCGGCGTCATGGGGATCGACGCCCAGACCGGCCAGGCGCGGCTGACGTTCGGCTCGCCGGAGCTACTGGACGGGATGGAGCTGGTCGTCGTCCTCGTCGGCCTGTTCGCCGTGGGCGAGACGATCTACGTCGCGAGCCGGTACGGGGGCGGCCAGCTCCTGCTGAACCCACTGGCCGGCGGGGTCTGGATGACCCGCGAGGACTGGCGCCGGTCGTGGAAGCCCTGGCTCCGGGGCACGCTCCTCGGCTTTCCCATCGGGGCGCTTCCCGCCGGCGGCTCGGAGATCCCGACGTTCCTGTCCTACATGGTCGAGCGGCGCCTCGCGCCCAAGCGCGAGGAGTTCGGTCGCGAGGGTGCGATCGAGGGCGTGGCCGGGCCGGAAGCCGCCAACAACGCCGCGGCGGCCGGCGTCCTCGTCCCGCTCCTCACGCTCGGCCTGCCGACGTCCGCGACGGCGGCGATTCTCCTGGCGGCGTTCCAGAACTACGGGCTCCAGCCGGGCCCGTACCTCTTCCTGAACAACCCCGACCTCGTCTGGGGGCTCATCGCGTCGCTCTACATCGGCAACGTGATGCTGCTGGTGCTGAACCTCCCGCTGGTCGGTATCTGGGTGCGCCTCCTCCTGATCCCCCGCCCCTGGCTCTATGCCGGTATCATGGTGTTCGGTATCGTCGGTGTGTACGGGCTCGGCGGCTCGGAGCTCGACCTCGCCCTCATGGTCGTGGTTGGCCTCGCGGGCTACGCGATGCGCGTCTACGATTTCCCGATCGCGCCGGCGCTGCTTGGCATGATCCTCGGACCGATGGCCGAGACCCAGCTCCGGCGGGCGCTGGCCATCGGCCAGGGGTCCCCGTGGACCCTCGTCGAGTCGCCGCTCTCGGCCACGATCCTCGTCCTGGCGGTGGCGGTCCTGCTCCTTCCGACCGTGCTCCGACGGCTCCAACCGGCCTGAGGAAAGGTCCCGGTGTCGACCGTCGCCTACTTCTCGATGGAGTTCGGGCTCCACGAGGAGTTTCCGTCCTACTCGGGAGGACTGGGCGTGCTAGCAGGCGACTTCCTCAAGGGAGCCCATGACCTCGGCCTGCCCGTCGTCGGGGTCGGGCTCCGCTGGGCGGAGGGCTACACCACGCAGCGGCTCGACTCCGCGGGCGAGCCCGTGGACGAGTGGCACGAGCACCGCCCGGACTTCCTCGAGGACACCGGCGTCCGTGTGCGGGTCCGGGTAGCCGGTCGCAACGTCGAGTGCAGCGTGTGGCGCGTGGGGCGTTACGCGATCGTCCCCCTCTACCTTCTCGAGCCGACCGACCCGCGGGACCACTGGATCACGCGGCGGCTCTACGACCCCCGCCCTGACCACCGCGTCGCCCAGGAGATGCTCCTCGGGATCGGGGGGGCGCGCGCCATGCGGCTCCTCCACCCGGAGGTGAAGACATATCACTTCAACGAGGGTCACGCGGTCTTTGCGGGCGTGGAGCTGATCGCGGCTCACATGGAGGGCGGCGCGACGTTCGAGGCGGGGTGGAACGCGGCGCGGGCCCGGATCGTGTTCACCACGCACACGCCGGTCCCGGCCGGGAACGAGATCCACCCGCTCGCTGACATCCTGCGCCTCGGGGCCGGGTGCGAGCTGGTGGCCGCCGAGTTGCGCCAACTGGGAGGTGACCCGTTCAACATGACGGTCGCGGGCCTTCGGTTGGCCCGCCGGGCGAATGCCGTGTCCGAGCGCCACGGCCGGACGGCCCGGGCGATGTGGGCCGATGTCCACGACGCGGCGCCGATCGTTGCCGTCACGAACGGCGTGCACGTCCCGACGTGGCAGGACCCGCGCATGGCCGCCGCGTTCGTGAGCGACGACACGCTCGAGGCCCTTCACCGGGAGCTCAAGGCCGACCTGCTGGCCGCGATCGAGCGCCGCACCGGCGTGCGGCTCGCCCCCGACGTGCTCACGGTGGCGGTGGCGCGACGGGCGGCGACCTACAAGCGCCCCGACCTCGTGCTCCGCGACGTCGAGCGGGTCGGGCGCCTCCTGAAGGGCCGGCAGCTCCAGCTCGTCTTCGCCGGGAAGGCGCATCCCGCCGATCGGGCTGGCAAGGCCATGGTGACGCGGCTGGTCCGGGCGATCCGCCAGTGGCCCGACGCCGCCGTGTTCCTTGAGAACTACGACATGGGCCTCGCGCGGCTCCTCACCCGCGGGTCTGACGTGTGGCTCAACACGCCCCGTCCACCCCTCGAGGCCAGCGGCACCTCGGGAATGAAGGCGGCCCTCAACGGAGTGCTCCACTGCTCGACCCTCGACGGCTGGTGGCCCGAGGGGTGCGAGCACGGCGTGACGGGGTGGGCGATCGGCGACGGGGTGGAGGGCGAGCGCCCCGAGGAGCACGACGCGCGCGATCACGCCTCGCTCTTCAAGATCCTGGAGGGCGAGATTCTGCCGACCTATGGCGACCGTCCCCGGTGGCTGGCGATGATGCGCGCGTCGGTCCGCATGGCTGCCGAGCGCTTCTCCGCCGAGCGCATGGTGCGCGACTACTTCGCCCGCCTCTACGCCGACTCCTGACGGCGCCCTGACCGCGCCGGTGACGACGGGCGACCTCGACCGGCGGCTGCGCCAGGCCTTCCGGTTCGAGGCCGCCGACCTCGCCGCGAATCGCGCGGGCCGGCTCTCGCCGCGCCAGACGGTGCTCCTCCGCGCGGGCCGGATGGGCATGCGGCTGTCACTCGCGGTCTTCGCGCTGGTGATGCTGGGCACCGTCGGCCTCGTGGCCTTCTTCAACTGGCGTCTTCAAGCGCCGGGCGGCTGGGGCAGCGGTCTCGGGGTGGCGGCGGCCGTCGCGGTCGCCGTGATCACGCTCGGCTCCATCGTGAGCCGCCGCTATCTGTCGGCGGCCCGCGTCCGGCAGCTCGGTGTGGCGAGGGGGCCCGTCGAGATCCTCTCGGACGCTCCCGACGACTGCCGGGTCCGGATCGGCGGCACCCCGCTACGCCTGCCGGATGCGACAGCGCTCCCGGCCTTCCAGCCCGGAACCGAGTACCGCGTGTACTACCTGGCGGCCCCGGTGGCGATCGTGCTCTCCGGGGAAGCCCTCCGCGACGCGATGGGCCCATCCGACCGGGCCACGGGCGCGGACGCGGACGAGCATGAGATGGCGACCGCCCAGATCGCCGTCGTCCGGCGCGGCTACCTGATCGTGGTCCTGCTCGGGGTCCTGGCGCTCGGCATTCCCCTGGCGGGCGGCCTCGTGGGCGACCTCCCACCCCGCCTCCGCCCGCCCGCGTGGATCGGTCTCGTGGCCGTCGCGCTGGGGTTCGTCTGGCTCGCTCTTGCCTGGCTCGATCCCTGGAAGCGCCGGCGCCCTTGAGCCCTACCCGATCCTGCAATTCCATCGGCCCGAGCCGGGCGGGGGCCGGCTACCCGAGGCGGCCCGTGAACGCGAACGTGATGTCGGGGACGTGGGGGCGCGCCGTCACGCCGACGAAGCCCGCCTCCGACATGGCCCGCGTGATCTCCTCCACCGTGTGCGGGTGCGTCGAGGCCGAGATGGCCAGGTTTGCGAAGTACCAGAGGGCCGCGTTGCGCGGCCCGGGACGGTCTCCGAGGAGGGCGAAGTCGTGGATGACGAGGCCCCCTCCCGACGGGAGGTACGCGCGGGCCCGGGTGAGGAGATCCCGCAGGGTCGCGGGGCCGTACGAGCTCACCACGTAGGAGAGCAGGATGAGGTCCGCCCCCTCGGGCCAGGGCCCGGCGACGACGTCCCCCGCCACGCAACGGATCCGGTCCGCGAGGCCAGCCTCCCCGACGATCTTCCGGGCCACGGCGACGACCGACGGATGGTCGACGACGATCGCCGAGAGCGCGTGCCGTCGCACCATCTCGATCGCAAAGGCGCCCGAGCCACCGCCGAGGTCCAGGAGACAGGTGAACGGGGCGAGGTCGTGGGTCTTGGCGAGGAGGTACGCCGGCCCGGACGAGCCGGCGTGCTGGCCCCGGATGAACTCCTCCGCGCGGGCCGGGTCGTCAAGAAAGCCGGCGTAGGTCGCACCGCCGGCCTCACCTCGGACGACCGCGCGAGCAGCAGGGACCTGGAGATAGAGGGTGGCCGCGATCTGACGCAGGTAGTAGTCGCCCACGTAGCCGCGCGCGTGACGGACCAGGTATCGGTCGGCGGCAGCGCTGTTCCGATAGCGGTCCCCATCGCGCTCGAGGAGCTCCGTCGCCACGCACGCCTCGAGAAGAGCCAGAAGCACGCGTGGCCTGGACCCGAGCCGCTGAGCCAGCTCCGCGAGGGACGCGGGACCAGCGGCCAGCTCGGTGAACAGTCCGACCTCGAGGGCGGCGAACAGCGCCTGGGAGCCCATGAAGCCGTACGCCACCGACGAGACAGCCGTCACGCCATCGTCCCGCCGCGCGGCGGGCAGGTTAGCCCGCGAATCCCCCGGCCGCGGCTCCATGGCGAGAGAGTAGGCAGCCCCTCGCGAGGCGTCAACCGCGCGAGGCAGCGGGGTCAGCGCCCCCGTGCCATCTCCCTCCAGCAGGCCTCCACGCGGGTGACGGCCTCCGCGGACAGCGGACCCTTGGCCACCGCGGCGGCCGCGCCCTCGAGGTGCTCCAGGCTCGAGTAGCCGAGGAGCACCGTCGAGACCGCGTCCGAGCCCAGCGGGAACCGGAGCGCCGCCTCGACCAGGCTCGTCGCGTGGCCCTCGTCGACGAGAACCCGGAGAGCCCGGGCCCGGCTGACGTCGGTCGCGTAGTCGGGACCCGAGGCGATCGGGTCGACGGCCGGGACGGCGATCGGATGACGCGTCAGCTCGCCCGACAGCGCCCCCGCCGCCAGCACCCGGATCACCACGACTCCCATCCGCTGCGCGAGGGTGCGAGTGAGCAACCGGTCGAAGTCCTGTCCCGGAAAACCGGGCGGCACGGCGAAGCCCGCACTCGGATTCAGCAGGTTGAAGCACACCTGCGCCGAGTCCACCGCGCCCCCCGTGAGAACCCGGTGGACCGCCGGCGTGTCGCCGATGGCCGTCATCCCGACGAACCCCACCTTGCCGGCCCGTCGCAGCGCTTCGAACGCCGGCAGGATGCGCTCGAGAACCTCGTCCGCCCCGGGCTCGCCGTCGGCGCGGGCGGCGCGGACCGGGTCGTGGAGCTGGAGGAGATCGACCCGATCGCGCCGGAGCCTCCGGAGACTCGTCTCGAGCGAGCGCGTCACGGCCTTGGCCGGGTCGGCAAGGCCGTCCGGGCCCAGGCGGACCTTCGTCGCCACTAAGCACCGGGCCCCCAGCGTCTCCAGGGTCTCTCCGAGATGCTCCTCCGACACGCCGTCGCCGTAGGCGGGGGCGGTGTCGAAGAAGTTCACGCCGAGCTCGAGGGCCCGGGCCACGGCCCGCTCGCGCTCGGCCCGGGTACCGCGGATCATCAGGCCTCCGACGTTACCGCAGCCGAACCCCAGGACCGACACGCGAAGGTTGGTACGGCCCAGCACGCGGTATTCCATCTGCGTCTCTCCTTGTCCGTGGGTCGCCAGGATCCCCGGCGCGGGGGCGATCGTCGCCCGGGGCCTGGGGCTATCCCGAGCCGATCAGCTTCTCGAGCCGCTCGAGCTGATCGCCCGTCCCGAGTGCGAGCAGACGGTCCCCGGCTCGGAGCGTCAGGTCGGGCGGCGGATTCGGGATCGGCGCCCCCTCGCGGAGCACCGCCAGCACCGAGGCGCCCGTCGCCTGCCGCACGGAGAGCGCCTCGAGCGTCCGACCGATCGCGCTGCTCGATTGAGGGAGCGCGATGTCCTCGATCGCCAGGGCTTCCTGGCCGCGCTTGAGCGCCGTCTCGAAGAAATCGACGACGGCCGGGCTCAGAATCAGGTGCGCCAAGCGGTGCCCTCCGATGGCGTACGGACTGATGGCCCGATCGGCTCCGGCCCGGAGGAGCTTCGGCACGCTGGCCTCGTCGGCGGCGCGCGCGACGATGCGAAGCGTCGGGTTGAGCACGCGCGCCGACAGCACGATGTACATGTTGGTGGCGTCGTTGGCGGTCGTTGCGATGAGACCACGAGCCCGGCGCACGCCGGCCCGCTCGAGGATCGCGTCCTCGGTGGCGTCGCCCGCCAGGTGGAGGAAGCCCCGGTCCTCGGCGAAGCGTGCCGCCGCCGGACCCGGGTCGAGGACAACGAACGGCGTCCCGGCCTCGGCCAGCTCCGTGACGGCCTGCCGGCCCACCCGTCCGAGCCCAGCCACGATCACGTGCCCCTCCAACTCCGCGATGCGCCGCTCCATCCTGCGCCTCCCCCGGGGATCGGCCATGCCCGTCGCCACCAGGTGATCGAGCACGACGCTGAACGTGTAGAAGAATGCGCCGATCCCGGCCACCGCCACCGCCATGGTGAAGACGCGGCCCGGCCCGTCGAGCGGCTTCACCTCGCCGTATCCGATCGTCGTGATCGTCGTGAAGGTCATGAAGAGCCCGTCGAGCCACGTGCCGCCGATGTCGCGCCAGAGCCAGCGGTAGCCGAGCGTGCCGGTGGCCACCACGCCGACGAGCAGCGTGAGCGGCAGGACGAGGCGGGCCTTGAGCGAGCCCGGACCCGAAGCCTCCACCATTCGCCTCTGGGCGCCTCCGGCGCGATTATACTGGCCGAGGCGTCCGGCCCGGCGGGAGGTTCGTCGGCGCCACCGCCTCGGCTCGCACCCAGGCCCCGCGGAGGACTCCCCATGATCGACGGCTGCTCGGGCGGCGACGACGCCCTCTTCGACGTCCAGAAGGTGGCGGACGGCGTCCATGTCGCCGTGGCTGCGCGCGCGTACAAGGTCAACTGCAACACCGCCCTCATCGAGACGGACGACGGGGTCCTCGTGGTCGACTCCCATTCCAAGCCCTCCGCGGCGCGGGTCGTCGTCGAGCGGCTTCGCGAGGTCACCCCGAAGCCCGTTCGCTACGTCGTGAACACCCACTTCCACTGGGACCACTGGCAGGGCAACGAGGCCTATCCGTCCGCCTACGGCCACGTCGAGGTGATCACGAACGACATCACTCGGGAGGCGATAGTCCGGAAGAGCCTGAAGCGCATCCAGGACCACGTGCGCCAGATGCCCGTCGAGATCGAGGGGCTGCGGGCCCAGCTCGCCGCCGCGACGAGCGGCGATCAGCGCGCTGAGCTGGCCTCGAACCTCCGCCAGGCCGAGCAGTACCTCGCCGAGGTCGGGGCGCTCCGGCCGGCGCTCCCCACCATGGCCTTCGAGCGGACCATGCGGATCTTCCAGCGGGACCGGGAGATCCACCTCCTCTTCCTCGGGCGCTCTCACACCGAGGGCGACGTCTTCGTGCACCTCCCGAAGGAGAAGGTGGTGGTGACCGGGGACGCCGTCATCGGCTGGACCCCGTACATGGGGGACGGGTATCCGCAGGACTGGCCGGACACGCTTCGTCGCCTCGAGCAGCTCGACTTCGACCGCATGATCCTGGGCCACGGTCAGGTGGCGGGCCGCGACTGGCTCCGCACCTTCCGGGGCTACGTCGGGGACCTGGTGGAGGCGGTGCGACAAGAGGTGTGGGCCGGCACGAGCCTCGAGGAGACGAAAGAGCGCGTTCGGGATGCGCTCGCCCCGAAGTATGAGGCCGCGCTCACACGCGAGGGCGGCACCTACCGGCCCTGGCGGACTCTCGTGCTCGCCAACATCGAGCGCGCCTACCAGATGGTGAGCTAACCGTCCGGAGGCGGGACGGCGATGCTCAGGTCCGCGGGGGACTCGAGACCCTCGTCGGCAGCGAGCAGGCTCAGCGGGAGGCGCTCGGACAGAGCGTCGAGCAGCTCCGGCGGCAGATCGCCGATCTCCAGGCCAGGCTCGACGCGGTGGAGGCTCGACAGGGCTAGCCGGCCCGCTGGGCGGCGGCGACGGCGAACTGGAAGACCACGTTGGCGGCCAGGATGCTCGACTGCGCCCGGGCATCCGTCATCGGGTTGAGCTCGTTCAGCGCGAAACCCCGCATGGACGGCGCCAGCGCGACGACCAGGTCGAGGACCTGCCGGCTGGTCAGCCCCCCCGGCTCGTGCCAGCCAACCCCGGGCGCGTGGGCGGGGTCGAGGACGTCGAGGTCCACGCTCAGGAAGACGTGGTCCGCGCCCGCGACGACCTCCCGGATCCGCCCGAGGGCCCAGTCGAGACCACGCCGCGCCACGAGTGTCGCGGGCAGCTCGGTCAACCCGACCTCGTCGATGAAGCGCTTCGAGCTCGGGAAGTTGAAGCTCCGCGTCCCCACCTGGACCGAGTGCCGCGCGCGCACCCGCGGAAGCTCGAGCGCGCGACGCATCCCGCTCGACTGGCTGAAGCGCCCCTGCGCGGGTGACTCGTCGAGGAGGTCCAGGTGGGCGTCGAGGTGCACGATGCCGAGGCTGCCCGTGACGGCGTCGTGGACGCCCGCCACCGCCGGGAACAGGATCGAGTCGTCCCCGCCGACCACCGCGGGGACGCGCCCGGCGACGGCCTCGTCGCGAGTCTTCGCCCTCACGGCGGCGAGGGTCGCCGCGAGGTCGTGCGGCACGACCGCCGCGTCGCCGGCGTCGACGAGCTGCTCCGGGCGCCAGGGAACGACGCGGTCCTGGTCGACCCAGTAGATGCGTCCGTCCTGGACGCGCATCCGCATCCAGGCGAGGTGCCGCCGCACCTCATCCGGCGCGTAGCGGGCGCCCGGCCACCCGAGGGTCGCCGCCCCGTCGTACGGCGCACCTACGAGCGCGACCACGACGTCACGGCTCATCCCCTTGCCCCCTGCCCTACCAGGACACGCAGGCGATCGCCGCCAGGGTCGCGACCGCGCCGGCCGCCTGTCAGCCCGTCAGGCGCTCGCCGAGCAGCAGGCACGCCAGGACCACGGTGGAGGCGGGATAAAGCGAGGACAGGACGCCTGCGACGTCCAGCCGACCGGCCTTCGCGGCGAGCACGAAGAACGCGTTCCCTCCCGTGTCGAGAATGCCGGCCAGGCACGTGAGCCCGAGCGTCCCCGTCACACCGCCGATCGCCGTCAGCACGCCCATCGAGGTCGCCTGCGCGGCGGTCAGCGGCCAGAGAACCGCCGACCCGCCCGCTCGGAGGATGCACACGAGGAACAGGCCGAAGCTCACGCCCGCCAGCACGGGCAGCGTGAGCTCCCGCCGACTTGCGCGGCTGACACCACCATGGGCCGCGGTGAGGAGCCACACTCCCTGCCAGCGCCAGGGCGAACCCCAGGAACCGGAGCGCTCCGGGCGACCCGTAGACAACCGTCCCCACGATGACGGGCACGACGGCACCGACGACGCCCGACACGGGCGCCGCGATCCCCATCCGGCCGGAGGCGAGCGCGGAGTAGAGCGCGAGGAGGCCGAAGGCCCCGTTCGCTCCCGCAAGCGCTGCCCACACCAGCTGACCAGGGGTCGGAGCCGCCTCCCCCGTCACGGCCGCGAGGGCGACCAGCAGCACGATGCCGACAGCCTGTGAAGCCACGGCCACACCGGCGGCCGGAGCCTGCCGGCTCGCCAGCCCGCCGCTGAAGTCTCCGGCGCCCCAGCTCGCCGCCGAGGCGAGGCCGAGCGCTACCGACCCGAAGGCCGAGGAGTCGCCTGCCACGGAGGCTCGCGTCGCGCCCTAGTAGATCGAGAAGTCCTCGGCCTTCTCCGTGATGAACTCGAGCAGCGCCGGGACGCCGCCCTCGGTCTTCTTGATCGCGCGCCGGATGGCCGGGACGATCTCCGCGGGCTCGGAGACGCGCTCGCCGTAGCCCCCGAAGGCCTTCGCCATGTCGGCGTAGTGCCCGGAGATGTCGGTGCTCCGATACTTCTCGGTCGACACCTTCATGATCTTGAGCTCGATCGCCATTGAGAAGTTGTTCAGCAGGACGGACAGGATGGGGATGCGCTCCCGCACCGCTGTCTCGAAGTCCATGCCGGTGAAGCCGATCGCCGCGTCTCCCCAGACGTTGACGCACAGCCGGTCGGGATGGGCCAGCTTCGCCCCCATGGCGAGCCCGAGGCCGTAACCCAGCTGGGTCGTCTTCCCCCAGCCGATGTAGGAAAGCGGCGTGACGCACTCCCAGAACGGGGAGAGCTGGTCGCGCGGGCTGCCCGCGTCGTGCGTGATGATGGTCCGGGAGACGTCCACGGTGTGCAAGAGGTCCCAGATCACCCGGTACGGAGAGAGCGGCTTCGTCGCCTGCGTCAGGCGCGGCATCCACTGGGCGAGCCAGGCGGACTTCACCTCGCGGATCCGGTCCGTCACCGTGCCCGAGCGTCCGCGGGGCTTGCCGTGCAGACGATCCTTGATCTCCACCAGGAGGGCGTCCAGGACGAGGCCCGCATCGCCGATCAGCGCGTGGTCCGCCCGCACGTCCTTCGAGAGGTCTGCGGGATCGAGCGTCGAGTGGACGATCCGTTTGCCCTTCGGCATCTTCACGCCGTAGTTCGTCGTGGAGAAGCTGCAGCCCACGCCGAAGATCACGTCGGCCTCGTCCAGGAACTGGCGGACCGCCTTCGGGACCGAGCGTCCACCGGAGCCCAACGACAGGGCATGGGTCTCGGGGAACGCGCTCTTCCCCTCGAGGCTGGTCGTGACCGGGCACTCGAGGAGCTCGGCAAGCGCCCGGAGCCCCTCCCATGCCTTGGCGTAGTGGACGCCCTGCCCCGCGTAGATGACGGGCCGCTCGGCCGCCACGAGCACGCGGGCGACCTCGCTCACGGCCACCGGGTCGGGCGCCACGCGCGTCCGGAGGGCCCGCACGTAGTCGAGGGGCTCCGTCACCTCCTCGGTCATGAGATCGACCGGGATCTCGACCAGGACCGGCCGGGGCCGCCCGTTCCGCACCTGCGTGAACGCCCGGCGCATGGCGTCGGGGATCGCGTCGGCCATGATCACCTGCTCGGCCGACTTCGTGACGTGCTGGTAGTTGAGGAAGGCGTTGAAGTTAGGCGGCACGTTGGTCAGGCGCCGCGGATATCCACCGGGGATCACCACGATGGGGACCGAATCTCCGTAGGCCTGGGCGACGCCGCCGAACGAGTTCTCGACGCCCGGGCCGTGCTGCATCGCGAATACGCCGATGCGGTCGCCGGAGGTGACCCGGCTCACGGCGTCCGCCATGTGGAGTCCGGTGCGCTCCTGGCGGACGATGATCGTCCGGATGTCGGCCTGCGCGGAAGCCTCGATGACGCTGTTGACCGGATATCCGATCAGGAACTCGACTCCCTCGCGCTTGAGGATCTCGGCGACGGCGGCGGCGCCCTTCATGGATGGCCTCCTCGGGACAGAGATGACGTCGACACGCGCGGATGATAGCACGCCGCACCGCGGCGGGTCCGCCGTCGGTCGACGCGATCGTGCTAAACTGACAGTCCGGCCCTGGAGGACGGGACCGGCACACCACCGAGAGAGGCGTCAGCGAGGACGACGATGACCCACCCGATTCGGATCACTCGCGCCACTCAGAAGAAGCCCAAGCCGAGAGACAGCGAGCTCGCGTTCGGCACCGTCTTCACGGACCACATGTTCGTCGCCGACTTCCAGGAGGAGAAGGGCTGGTACGATCCCCGGATCGAGCCGTACGGCCCCATCTCCCTGGACCCGGCCGCGGCGGTGCTGCACTATGCCCAGGCGGTCTTCGACGGGCTCAAGGCGTTCCGCGGCCAGGACGGCCGGGTGCGGCTCTTCCGGCCCCAGAAGCACGTCGAGCGGATGAACCACTCTGCCCGGCGGCTCTGCATCCCGGAGCTCGACCCGGAGCTCGGCCTCCAGTCGCTGGTCGACCTGGTGCGTGTCGAGCAGGAGTGGGTGCCGTCGAGCGTCGGCACCGCGCTGTACATCCGGCCCACGATCATCGCCAACGAGCCGTTTCTTGGCGTCCGTCCGGCGAAGCAGTACCGCTACTTCGTGATCCTGTCGCCCGTCGGGGCCTACTACAAGGAAGGCATGAACCCCGTCAAGATCCGTGTCGAGGACAAGTACGTCCGCGCGGTGGAAGGCGGGGTCGGCGGCGCGAAGACCGGCGGGAACTACGCCGCGAGCCTGCTCGCCGCCGAGGAGGCGCACCACGCTGGCTTCACGCAGGTGCTGTGGCTGGATGGCGCCCACCGGAAATACGTGGACGAGGTGGGCACCATGAACATCATGATGCGGATCGGCGACGAGGTCCTGACGCCACCGCTGACGACCAGCACGATCCTCCCCGGCGTCACGCGTGACTCGGTGCTCGCGCTCCTCCGCGAATGGGGGGTCCGCGTCTCCGAGCGCCCGATCGCCATCGACGAGGTCATCGACGCGGCGCACCGGGGCACGCTCCGCGAGGTGTGGGGCACCGGGACGGCCGCGGTCATCTCGCCGGTCGGTGAGCTCGCCTACAAGGGCGAGCGCCTCGTCATCGGAGGCAGCCGGATCGGCGAGCTGACGCGGAAGTTGTACGACGCCATCGTGGACATCCAGTACGCGCGCGTGCCGGACACGCGCGGCTGGACCGTGCAGGTCTGACCGCCACCTGCGCCGCGGCTCGGCCACGCATGGCTCGGCACGCGGGCGGGTCCTGCCGCCACCTGCCCGGATGTGGTCAGCCATCATCGAACGCGTTGAGGTGACCTGATGGCGTATGAAGGGCCACGGTCGTACCGTCCGCTGATCATGGGCCGGCGGGGCGCCGTCGCGTCGAACCATCCCCTCGCCACCCAGGCGGGCCTCCTCGCGCTCCAGGCGGGAGGCACCGCCGTCGACGCGGCGGTGGCCGTGGCGGCCACGCTCTCGGTCGTCGAGCCATACATGTCGGGTCTCGGCGGCGACGGCTTCTATCACGTCCACGTCCGGAAGACAGGCGAGGCGGTCGTCTTCAACGGGACGGGGCCCGCCCCGCGCGCGGCGACACCGGAGCGCTACGCGGCCGGTCTCCCGCTGACCGGGCCCCTCGCCGTCTCGGTCCCCGGCTCGGTGGGCGCGTGGGGCGCGATGCACGCCCGCTTCGGACGGCGGCCGTGGGCGTCGCTCCTGGACGCGGCGGTCCACTACGCGCGGGAGGGGTTCGGCGCGACTCGCGCCTGCCGGCACTTCGCGGGGGAACACGTCGCGCCCCTCCTCGCCGACCCTCGCAGCGCCAGGGTGTTCCTCCGCGACGGCGGCCCGCCGACCGTCGGCATGCCGATCGTCCAGACCGACCTTGCCCGTAGCCTCGAGCGGCTCGCCGGGGCCGGGGCCGAGGACTTCTACCGCGGCGACCTCGGCCGGGCGCTCGCTGCCGGGTGCCAGGCGGCCGGCGGCCTCGTGACGGCCGGCGACCTCGCCGCCTTCGAGCCCGAAACCCAGGCGCCGATCGAGATCGCCTACCGCGGGTTCACGGTCCGGGAGGCGCCGCCGAACTCCATGGGGTGGGTGCTACTCGAGGAGCTCGGCATCGCCGAGCACTTCGATCTCGCCGCGATGGGCCCGCTCTCGGCCGACCTCGTCCACACGCTGGTCGAGGCGAAGAAGCTCGCGTTCGCCGACCGGGATCGGTGGAGCGGCGACCCACGGTTCGCCGAGGCGCCGCTCGCCGAGCTCCTGTCGCCGCGATACCTGGCCCGCCGCGCGGCCGAGATCGACCCGAAGCGGGCGGCACCCGCGGGGGTGGCCGCGGCCACGGTGCCCCCGGACACCACCTACTTCTGCGTGGTGGACGGCGAGGGCAACGCGGTGTCCGGTATCCAGAGCCTCAACAGCGCGTTCGGCTCCGGCGTGACCGCGGGCGACACGGGCATCCTCCTGAACAACCGGATGGCACCCTGGCACCTCGAGCCGGGCCATCCGAACCACCTCGTCCCGGGCAAGCGGGTCCGCCACACGATGAACCCGCCCATGGTGTTCAAGGACGGCGAGCTGTGGGCCGTCTTCGGCACGCCGGGTGGCGACAACCAGGTCCAGGTGAACCTGCAGATCCTCACCGCGATGGTCGACCTCGGCTACGACCCCCAGCAGGCGGCCGAGATGCCGCGCTGGTCGAGCACCCAGCCGGGCCAGGAGGCGAACTGGCCTCACGACTGCCCTGACGCGCTCGACCTGGAGGCTCGCTTCCCGGCGGACGTCCGAGCGGAGCTTGCCGATCGCGGCCATCCGGTGGTCGTCCTCGGCGAGCTCGACGGCCCCTGCTCCATCGAGATCATCCGCCGCGACGCCGCCACGGGGATGCTCCTGGCCGGCTCCGACCCCCGCCGCGACGGCTGGGCGCTCGCGTGCTAGTCAGGTCCGCCCGGCCACCTACGCCGTGGTCACCGAGCGCAACATGACCGACTGGACTCAGCTCTTTCTCCTGGCGGGGCTCCAGGTGGGACTCTTCGGCCTTCTGGCCGACGTCGTCGCGCGCACCAGGCTCAGGGGCTAGTCCGCACGGGTGGTGCGCCCTGGTGCGGGTGCCGCGAAAGGAGTGGCCCGTCTACGCGGCGGCCGGCTGGGCCTCGTGGCGGGCCCGGCGCACGATGAAGTCCGCAAAGCGCGCGGTCGGGTCGAAGCCGAGGACGGCCTCGGCGTTCGCGACGAAGTTCGACGTCGAGTTCACGTCGTAGTAGTAGAGCCGGCCGTCGGCCTTCGAGACGAGGTATTCCACGCCGCCGACGTCGATGGACGCCGCGCGCGCGAGCCGGATGACGGTCTCGATCGCCTCCGCGGGAGCGTCGAAGCGGCTGACCGTCAGGCCCGTCGGCGCGCTCACGGGGCACGCCCCGAGATCGGCGCTCGGCGCGGGCGCGCCATCTGGCACCTGGCAGATGTCGGCGGGACACAGGTTGAACCCGGCCTGCGTGTCGCGAACGATGCGGATCGCGTAGAGATACTCGCCGCCCAGCACCTCCACGCGGACGATCGCGCCCTCCAACGGCTCGACGTACTCCTGGACGAGAGCGGTGCCGTCCGGACCGAGGTCGAGTCGATCGAGCGCCGTCTCGAGCTCGGCCTTCGAGTCCACGCGCACGATCCCTGCCCCTGATCCGCCCACGTTCGGCTTGACAACCACCGGGAGCCGGAGTTTGTCGAGCGCCGCCAGCGCCTGGATCGGATGGTTCACGACCACGCTGCGGGGGTAGCGGGCGCCCACGCGCTCGAAGAGCCCGAGCTGGAGCGCCTTGGACTTCTCGAAGCGATAGGCGGCGACGGGATTGACGACCGGGATCCCGAGCGACTCGTAGTGGGCGAGCAGCGCCTCCGCGTAGAACAGCACGCCCTTGTGGCCGCGCGTGTGGGAGGAGGGGCTCGTGCGGTTCACGATGACCGAGTGGCGGGCGCGGCGCTCCCGGGGATCGAAGGCGTGACTCGAGTGGTCGATCTTCTCCCAGCGGAGGCCTCGCCGGTCGAGCTCGTCCAGAAGCCGGCGCGACCAGTCCGGGTGCTCGTCCAGGATGCCGATGGGACCGACCAGTGCCCCCGACATGCTCGAGTCCTCCGTATTGCACAAATTGTCGATCGGGATTAGATAGATTCGAGAATGCCCTCCAGACCTGGGGATTGTCAAGAGGCTCGTCAGACCGCCCTGCCCGGTCTGGAGATAGGTCAATGCCAGTAGAGGCTTGGATATCTCCTCGGGCTGGCGAAGTGCGGCGGTCAGTCGAACGAGGCCTGGACAGCTCCGAACGGGGTGAAGCGGGTCTCGATCCGATCCCCGGGCGCGATCGGGTACTGCTCGGTGAACGAGCCCGACATGATCCGCTGCCCGGGCTCGAGCCGCCGGCCGAACTCCGCGAGCTTCTTCGCGAGCCAGGCCACCGCGCCGAGCGGATGGCCCGTCTCCTCGCTGCCCACCGCATGGTCGAGCCGCCGGCCGTTGACGGACACCTCCACCGTCGTGTCGGTAGGCTCCCAGCCCGCCGGGAGCGGACTCGCCGGCCCCGTCACGAACGCCTTCTGCTGGCAGTTGTCAGTGAGGGACAGGGTCAGGTCCGCCCGGAAGTCGCCTCGTCCTTCGACGATCTCGAACGCCGGCTGGACGGCCGTGATCGCGGCGCGGGCCTGGCCCCGCGTGACGGCCGGCCCCTCGAGGCGCGTCCCTACCGTGAGGCAGAGCTCGTTCTCGAAACCCGGCTCGATCAGTTGGCCGTGCCGGAACGTGGCGCTGCTCTCACGGTGGCCGCTCTCGAGCAGGAAGCCCATGACCGGCTCGTGCATCCCGAACTGCTTCTGGATCACCGGGGCCGTGAGCCCGACCTTCCACCCCGCCAGCCGTTCGCCCTGCGCCACCCAGCGATCGAGGAGCCCGAGCTGAACCCGGTAAGCCTGCTCGATCGACAGCCGGCCCTTCCACTCCGCCGGGAAGTAGCTTCGACGCCGAGTGTGCTGCCAGATCGACTCGACGACCGCCTCGATGTCCATTCGGACTCCCCTCCTCTTGACTGGACAGCCTTCGGCCTGTGGGACGGACGGCCTTCAGCCCGTGGGCTGCTTAGCCCCCCAGGCGCGCCCGGGCTTCGTCGATCCGGCGGCGAGCCTCGGGCGCGTACCAGGCGTCGACGAATGCGCGGCGGAGCGGCCCGAGTGTCACGCGTGCCCGCTCCACGGCCGACCCCTTGAGCGCAAGCTTGATGGCCTCGAAGGCGCCGGCCGGCGCCGCCGCGAGCCGCGCGCAAGTCTGACGGGCCGCCTCCACGGCGTCGCCGTCGACGAGGTCCGTGACGAGGCCTCGTGCCAGGGCCTCCCGTGGATCGTGTAGCTCGCCCTCGTAGAGGACCTGCGCGACCCACCCCGCCGGGACGGCGTGACGGACGATCTCGAGGGCCGAGGCCGGGAACGGTACACCAAGCCGGATCTCGTTGAGCCCGAACCACCCGGCGCCGACGCTCATCACCCGCGCGTCGCACGCCAGCGCCAGGACGGCGCCACCGGCGACCGCGTGACCGCCGACCGCGGCCACCACTGGCCGAGGAAAGGCGAAGACCCGCAGCATGACGGCATCGAACCACGCCATGAACCCGTCCATGGCGTCCCGCTCGAGTCCGTACAAGGTCACGAGGTCGAGGCCGGCCGAGAAGAACCGCTCGTAGCCGGTGAGGACGAGGCCCCGGGCTCCCCCGCTCGCCGCCTCGTCGAGCGCGCGCTCGATCGCGGCGAGACTTCGCGGGTTCAGCGCGTTAGCCTTCCCGCAGGTGAGTCGGACGAGCGCCAGGCCGTCGCGCCAGTCGAGACGATAGGTCGCTGCCTCGCCCGTGGCACCCTCCGCGATCACTGCCGGCCGCGTCAAGCGCGTCGCGCGGCGGCGAGGCCGGACTCGAGCCGCGTGAGGCCCTCGGCCAGATCCTCGTCCGACGACGCGTAGGAGAGCCGGAGGAAGCCCCCCGACCGCGGGCCGAATGCCTCACCCGGCGAGACGACCACACGGTGCTCGAAGAGAAGCCGCTCGGCCAGGCTCCGCGTGTCGTGAGTCACCTCCCGGACGTCCGGGAACGCGTAGAAGGCGCCATCCGGCCGCGGGCAGCGTACGCCCGGGATCCCACCGAGCCGCTCGACGACCAGGTCCCGCCGCCGCTGGTAGGCGCGCCGCATGGTCTCGACGCAGTCCTGGGGACCGCGGACGGCGGCGAGCGCGGCGCGCTGGGTGGCCGAGTTCACGCACGAGGCCATCTGCTCCTGGACGACCGCCATCACGCGGAGCATGGGCGCCGGCCCGGTAAGGTAGCCGATGCGCCAGCCCGTCATCGCGTATTCCTTGGAGAAGGAGTAGACGGACACCGTGCGGTCCCGCAGGCCTGGAAACGATGCCGGGCTGACGCTCCGGATGTCGCCGTACGTCAGGGCGCTGTACGTCTCGTCGGAGACCAGGAGGAGGTCGTGGCGAACGCAGATGTCCGCGATCGCGTGCAGGAGGTCACGCGGGTACACGGCGCCGGTCGGGTTCGACGGGCTGTTGACCAGGATGGCGCGCGTCCGCGCCGTCACCGCGGCCTCCACGTCCTCGGCGTGTGGCAGGTAGCCTCGCCCCGGGTCGGTCGGGACGAAGACCGGTCGCCCGCCCGCCAGGGTGATCTGTCCCTCAAAGTTCGTGTAGCTCGGGTCGGTGATGAGCACCTCGTCCCCCGGGTCGATCCCGACCATAAAGGTGAGCAGCAGCGCTTCCATGGCGCCGACCGTCACGAAGGCCTCCGAGGCCGGGTCGACCCGGTAGCCGTTGACCCGCTCGATCTTCTCCGCGATCGCTTCCCGGAGGTCGAGGTAGCCCTCGTTCGGCGAGTACTTGGTGAAGCCGTCGTGGAGCGCCTGACAGGCCGCCTCGATGATGTGCGGCGGCGTCGCGAAGCCCGGCTCGCCGACCGCCAGGCTGATCGCCCCGGGCACGCGGGGCGTCATGTCGAACATGCGGCGGATGAGCGACGCGGGCACCGCCCTCGCCCGTGCGCTCACCCGGTTGGTCGTGCTCCCCATCAGGGCCTCCCTCGATGCCCGCGCGGGGTCAGGCCCCTGCGATGACGGCGATCTCGACCAGGTAGTCGGGGGTCGCCAGCCGCGCCTCGACGGTGGCCCGGGCGGGCGCGTTGGCTTTGTCGAGCCACGCGTCCCACGCGGCGTTCATGCCGTCGTAGTGACGGATGTCCGAGACCCACACGTTCGCCCACACGATCTTCGACTTGTTACTGCCGAAGTGCGCCAGCGCCTCGTCGATCTTCCGCAGGATCTGCGCCGCCTGACCCCTGGCGTCCTGCTTCGTATCGTCGGCGACGGTGCCGGCTACGTAGATGGTGTCTCCGTGCTTGGCGGCGGCAGCGATCCGGGGTCCGACCTTGTAGCGCGCGATGCTCATCGGTGGCTCCTCCCGAGCTCGTGGTTGCGGTGGTGGGGGTCCGGCGGGATTCAGCCGAACCAGAGACGCTCGGCCGTCCCGCCCATGACGAGGTCCAGCTCTTCCTTGGACAGAAATGTCGCTTCTCGGGGCAAAAGGTGCCGGCTGCGGACGTAGCCGCAGCCGGCCAGCACGTGGGGGAAGTCCGAGCCCCACATGCACCGGTTCGCGCCGAAGGCACGCACGGCCGCCTCGGCGAACGGCCGCCCGTCGCGATACGGGTACCGCTCCCGGCACCAGTGGTGGAAGCCGGAAAGCTTGACGTGCACCTGCGGGTGACGCGCGAGGTCGAGCAGAGCCCGGAAGGCCGGCTGCCCGAGCCCGTCATCCGGGACCGGGTTGTTGAGGTGGTCGATCACCACCCTGAGCGACGGGAAGCGGGCGAGGAGCGCGGGCAGCCGCGCGAGGTCCGTGCCGGCGTGGAGCACACACACGACCGTACCGGTCTCCGCTAGCGCCTCCCAGAGGGGGAGGGTCTCGTCCGCTCCGAGCCAGGGGCCGTGGGCCGGCCGCTCGCCCTCGCGGCGGGGCCGCAAGCGGATTCCGGTCACCCCTTCGGCTTGCCAGCGCCTGAGGCTCGCCGGCGCCTCCGGCCCCCGGGGGTCGATCACGCACACCCCGCGGAACCGGTCGGGGAAGCGCCGGAGGCACGACGCCATGTAGCGATTGTCCCAGTGGTAGAACCACGGCTGGACGAACACGGCGCGGTCGACGCCGGCCTCGTCCATGTAGTCCATGAAAAGCTCGACCGAGGCCGTCGCCTGCGCGCTGTATCCGATCTTCATCGGACCCGGGTCGAGCCCCGCGGCGGTCCCGTCCCACACGTGGAGGTGCGAATCGATCACGGCGTGGGCCACGAGGACACAGGGTAGCACGAGCATTCGCGAACCGGCAGCGCCTGCCTGTCCGGTCCCGTGCGATACTGCCGAAACGCGGCGTCACGAGGCGACACCGGCACACTCCACGACCGGAGGTCCCATGAGCGCTCGGCCCGACGTCGTCATCGTCATCCCCGGGGACGACCCCGCACAGATCCAGGGCTCCCCGCACCTGGAGCGGCTGCGGCAGTACGGCGACGTGCGCCTCCACACCGACCGGCCCGCGACGTTCGACGAGAAGATCGCGCGGGCACGCGATGCCGTCTGCCTCGTGAACACGCGGGGCGCCATCAAGTGGCCCCGCGAGGCGCTCGCGGCATTGCCCCGCCTCCGGATGGCCACCGTTTGCGGGATCGGCACTGACGCCTTCGACCTCGTCGCCGCCCGCGAGCGGGGTATCGTCGTGTGCAACATTCCCGGCAAGACCGCGCCGATCGTCGCCGAGCACGCGTTCGGCCTCATGCTCGCGGCGGCCAAGCGCGCCCATTTCCAGACGGCCGAGCTCAAGGCGGGTCGATGGACCCGCATGGACAACGTCTACCTCCACGGCAAGACGCTCGGCGTCGTCGGGACCGGGGCGATCGGCGGGGCCATGGCCCGCCTCGGCCGCGCGATCGGCATGGACGGCGTCGCCTGGACGTTCAGCCCGACGCCGGCGCGGGCGGCGGAGCTCGATGTCCGCTACGTCCCGCTCGACGAGCTCCTCGGAACGGCGGACGTGGTGTCGGTCCACGTGCGGCTCACGCCCGAGAGCCGTGGCCTGCTCGGCGCGCGCGAGATCGGGCTCATGAAGCCGGGCGCCATCCTCGTCAACACCGCACGCGGGCCGATCGTGGACACCGACGCCCTGGTCGCGGCGCTCCACACCGGCCGCCTGGCCGGGGCCGCGCTCGACGTCTTCGACGCCGAGCCGCTCCCGGCCGGACATCCCCTGCTCACTTGCAAGCAGGTCGTCCTCACCCCGCACAATGCGGATCAGACGCCCGAGGGGATGGACCTCCTCAATGCCGGCGTCGTCGACAACGTGATCGCGTTCCTGGAGGGCCGGCCCCAGAACGTCGTCGTGTAGCCCGCAGCCGCACGGCACTGCCGTCGGCCCTCGCTCTCCCCTACAGCTCGACGACGGACTCTATGCGGACCCTCACAGCCAGTTCGGAACCAGAAGCTTCGGAAGCAGGAGCACGGTCCAGGGGGCGAGCGCGCACAGCACGATGACGATGAGCAGCGGGATCATCATGAGGTGGAGCAGCATCTGGATCTTCATCATCGGCACGCCCGCCACCGCGCAGGCAGTCATCGCGACCATGCCCAGCGGCGGCGTGAGCAGACCGAAGGACTGCGTCATCACCACGATGACGCCCAGGTGCACCGGATGGATCCCAACCGCGACCGCGAGCGGGTGAATGATCGGCACGAAGATGAGGATCGCCGGCAAGGCGTCCATGAACGTCCCCAGCAGCACGTTGGCCACGACGATCAGGACCATGATGGCGATCGGGTCGCGCGTGAAGCCGACGATGAAACTGGTCACCATGTCCGGCACCTGGTAGAACGCGAGCAGCCAGCCGAAGATCGAGGCTCCGCCGAGGCAAAACAGCACCTGCGAGAACTGAATCGTGGTCTCGGCAAAGAGCTTCCTCAGTTGACCCAGCCGTAGGCTACGGAAGACCACGAGCGTCACGAACAGGGAATACACCGCGGCGATCGAGGCCGATTCGGTTGGCGTGAAGACGCCGCCGACCATGCCGACGACGATGATGACGGGCACGCCGAGCGGCCACGCCGCGGTCCTGATGCCGTCCCAGATGGCGGTCAGGCCGAGGAACCTCGGATGCTCGCGAGGAAAGTCGAACTTCAGCGCGAAGAAGTGCGACTGCACCATCAGACTGAGGCCCATCAGGACGCCCGGCAGGATCCCGCCGATCAGCAATGCCCCGATCGAGACGCCGGCCGTCGCGCCGTAGATCACCACCAGGATCGACGGCGGAATGACTGCGCCCATGGTCGCGGTGCACGCGGTCAAGCAGACGGCAAAGTTCTCGTCGTAGCCGCGTCGCACCATCGCCCGGTGGAAGATCGAGCCGATGGCGGCCGCGTCCGCGGTGCTGCTGCCGGAGATGCCCGAGAGGAACATGCCGACCACCACGTTCACGTGCGCGAGTCCGCCGCGAAGATGGCCCACCAGGGCCATCGCCAGCTTGACGAGGCGCTCCGAGATGCCACCTTCGGTCATCACGTTGCCGGCAAGGAAGAAGAACGGCAGCGCGAGCAGCGTGAACGCGTTGACGCCCGTGAACATCTGCTGGACCGCGACCGTCAGCGGCAGGTCCGCCACCCAGATGACCAGCAGCGAGCACAGGATCAGAGAGAACGAGACCGGAACGCCGATGATCATGAACACCGACATCGACACGAGCAAGAGGGTGAGTGGATGCGTCATGCGGAGAAGTCGATCCGGGGCTGGGTACTCGGCGCCGCGCCGGGGCGCTCGCCGGTGGCGATCTGGTAGCAATCGCGCACGATATCCATCAGACATACCAGCGTCATCAGGACACCGCTCACCGGGATGACGATCGTCGGCACGAAGAGCGTGATGCCCAGCGCCGGGGACAGGCGCGCCAGGCTGAGCGTGGAGAACTGCCACCCGGTGATCACGATCACGACGGTGACCGCGAGCACGCACAGATCGACGATCAATCGCTGCACCCCCGCTGCGCGGCCTCGCAGCGCGTAGAACATGTCGAAGCTGAAATGCGTGTGGCGCGAGGAGCAGATGGCGGTGCCGAGGAAGATGCACCAGATGAAGGCGAACAGGGAGAGCTCCTCGCCCCACAGGAAGGACATCGCGAACACGTAGCGCAGGACGACCTGGATGAAGACCCCGATCGTGATGAACGCCAGGAGCGCGGCGAGGACCGGCCCGAGCCAGCGCTCGAGCCGGTCGAAGAGTCTCTGCACGCGCCGAGCCGGGTATTACTTCCCGTGACTACGGACGATCTGCAGCAGATCGGTCGTCTTCAGCTCGCTCGCCACCTCATCCTGGATCGGCGCGATCAGGGCGATGAACTTCGCCTTGTCGGGCGTGGTGAGGGTGGCGCCCTTGGACTTCAGACGGTCGGCGGCGGCGGCGACGAGCTCCGCGTCCTTCTTGCGTTCGTAGGCAGCTGCCTCGAGCGCCGCGTCCAGCACGATCTTCTGCAGGTCGGCGGGCATGCTCGCCAGCTTCTTCTCGTTGATGTACAGGGCGGAGAGGTTGCGCTGGTGCTCGGTCTGGGAGATGTACTTGGCCGCTTCGTAGTGCTTGTTCGACTCGATCACCGCGAGGCCGTTCTCGGCGGCGTCGAGCACGCCCGACTGCAGCGCCTGATAGACCTCGCCGAAGTTCATCGGCGTCGGGATCGCGCCGAAGGTCTTCCACACCTTGACCTCGATCGGGTTGTTCTGCACCCGGATCTTCACCCCTTTGAGGTCGTCCGGGCTGGCGACCGAGCCCTTGCGGCTGTAGATGTTGCGTACGCCGGCCGCGTAGAAGCCCAGTCGCTTGATACCGAGGTTCTTGCTCGTGATGATCTCGTCGACCCGCTTGATGAACTGCGGGTCGTTCACCACCCGCTCGAAGTGCGGAATGTCCTTGAACAAGTAGGCCACGCTGAAGAGGCCGAGCTCCGGCACGAAGGCCGCCGCGTTGGGCGCATTGGCGCAGATGACGTCGATCGAACCCAGGCGAAGGCCTTCGACCATGGCGACCTCGGAGCCGAGCTGCGCGGCGGGAAATACGGATGCCTTGATGCGGCCGTTGCTTCGCTCCTCGACCAGTTTCTTGAACATGCCGTGGCCTTCGTCGTACATGCTGCCGACGGGCTGGTCGTGACCCATTCGGAGCGTGATCTGCTGGGCCCAGGCCGACCCCGACGCCAGCACGAACAATGTGCACGCCAGCAGGGCTGCGGTGCGCTTCATGGTGTGCATCCTCCTCGTGAATGGGTGTTGGCGGTCCCAGCGCCCCTTCGAGGCATCGCGTCGCCCCGCCCCACGTGGGTCCCCGCAGCCTCCACACGCAGATCGGGTGGGACGATACCGCGCCCGGCCGCAAGGAACAAGGGGCCTTGCACGGAAGCTAGGGATAATCGGAGGCCCGGAAGGAATCTCATCGGGCCCGTCACCGGCGCCGCGCTACCGGCGGCCCTCGCTCTGCAGGCGCCGGAGCGCCTCCTCCAACTTTCGCAGGTCCTCCGCGAAGCCCGCGAAGTCACCCCGACCGAAGCGCTCACGCGCCCGGGTGAAGTGCTCGAGCGCCTCGGCCGCCAGCCGCGAGGGGACACCGCCAGCGGCTGGCGGCGCGCCGGCCACGGGAGGCGCGCCAGGCGCCGCGGGGCGGGCCCCGAAGAGCTGCTGGAGTGAGGCCTCCAGCGTCTCGTCCATGGCGATCCGGTTCCCGTAAGCCACGATCACGCGCTTGAGCTCCGGCAGGCGCCCGC
>Ga0114129_10000497_pt1 | contig 47712 bp, 51 predicted proteins | sample RhiMetdeltSRZDD1_FD_80071 | JGI IMG/M metagenome (GOLD analysis project Ga0114129, IMG submission 80071) | Populus rhizosphere microbial communities from Tennessee, USA - Rhizosphere MetaG P. deltoides SRZDD1 (version 2) (version 2) | ecosystem: Host-associated > Plants > Roots > Rhizosphere >...
AGGGATGGTCCCGCTGAAGTGCCCGAAGTGCGGCTCGACGTCGATCCGGCGGTCTCATCGACGATGGATCGAACGTCTCTTGAGTCTCGTCTACGTCTATCCGTATCGGTGCGAAAGGTGCGATCACCGATTCCACGTTCTCCGTCGGCACCCGCGCGACATTGGGTATCGGTAGCCCGTTCACTCCAGCAGCGCCGTCACCGGCACGCCGATGAGGGCCGGAGCTTGCGGACAACGCCTACGGCTATCGCCGTCCACACTACCGTTCCAACCACGAGTAGCCCCGTGACGAACACGGCACGCGGCAGCGTCCACACAAAATCGCGCGGGAGTAGGAACCCTTCGGGCAGGAGCAGCAGAAGGAGAGGCATCGCCCACAGTCCCAGCGCGCCCCGCCAGTGGAGAGCCAGGAGACCCCAGAAGATGCCCAAGCGGACCGTGATGGCGATGGACGCGGCCTTCTGCCATAAGGCCAAATAGCCGGCAGTATGGGACAGAGAAGCGACGAAGACAACGTAGATAGCGAACAGGAGGAGCGGACCCAGGAACGCGATCATGTCTACTGCAGCAGCGCCGTCACCGGCACGCCGAGGGCCTGTGGCCAACACACGACGCTATCCGTCACAGACAACCGTGACGGACGCCGCGATGGATGTGCCCGGAGAATTCGTCCACGCAGCCGGGCGGCAGGGGGGAGGCGGACTCCACGGGCGCCTGGACCCCCGCGCATCCGCCCAGGCCGAGGAGCATGACCGCGATGGCCCCACGCCACACGCGTCGCACCCAGGCGCCGACCCTCACGGGAGGAGCTCCGTTACCGGGACGCCGAGAGCTTTGGCGAGGCGCTTCAGGACGGGCAGGGACGGGTTCCTCCTCGCGCCGCTTTCAAGTTGCGACACGTAAGCCTCAGTCACCTTGGCCCGGCGCGCCAGTTCGCGCTTCGTCAAGCCCTTCGACTTTCTGAGTCTCGCCAGCACAATCTTGAGCCTTTGTGTGGACAACTTAACTCTCCGCTAAGTATGAGTCAAGAGGATTCACCCGTGCCTGGGTGCGGTCCACCCGGCAGCGTCGAGCCAGATGTGCGGTCGGCGGCTTGTCAGTGTCAGTCTCGTCTCCTAACGCTCCCCGGCTCAGATTCCATGGTGCCGCCCGGACCCCTGAGGCCAACCACGTTGATGTCCCCTGGAGAGCCCTCGGGAAGAGCTCGCATCGGCAGCGGAATCCACACTTCTCGACTGTAGTTGTACTCGTAGACGCCGCCGCTCGTCGTCAGCCCGTACAGCAGCGCGCCCTGGGAGGTGACTGCAGCCACGATCTGCACGAAGCTCACCGTCTCGCTCATCTCTACCTCGCTTCCAACGGCGCTCAACCGAGCCTCGGCGATGGCGCCGGCCAGAGTCAGAGTCACTGTGGGCCACCAGCTCCGCCCGAGCCTCCCAGATCCCCAACGCCTGTCCTCAGCGCGGCTGCGGCGGCCCGCACCGCCGGAGGGGGTGGTCCGTCTGACCGGGGTCCCAGATCGGCACCAGGTCCCACCACCCGTCGCCCGCGGGCACCGGAAGGTACTCCGTCGTGCAGCCGCACCAGTCGGGAATGTGGAGCGTTTGGCCGGGCTGCCACCCGTGCGGGCGAAGGTCGCCGGCTCGGAACCGCATGGGGGCAACCTCTCGCCCACAGGTCCAGTGGGCGAGCGTCGGGCGGGGGCGGCCAGCGGCGTCGAGCCAGGTCGCCGGGGTCACTGGTAGGGTCGAGGACTGGCGCGGTGCCCAAAGGAGCCCGCCTCCAGCCCCCGCCTCCTCGAACGGCGCGAACGGATTTCCCGTACGCCGCTCTCCTGTCTGCTTCGCGTCATGGGTTATGCGACCTATCGACCGGGAGCGCTTTCGGGCACGAGCCAATCGCGGACCTTGACTCCGACGACCGTTCTCATGGATGGATCACCTCATCGGCCCGCGTGAGCACCGCCGACGGGATCGTGAGGCCGAGGGCCTTCGCGGTCTTGAGGTTGATGACCAGCTCGAATTTCGTCGGTTGCTCGACCGGGAGGTCGGCAGGCTTGGCGCCCTTCAGGATCTTGTCCACGTAGGCGGCGGCCCGGCGGTAGAGGTCCACGACGCTCGCGCCGTAGGACATCAGGCCTCCATCTTCCACGAATTCCCGACGCCAATAGATCGCGGGCAACTGGCCCTTCGCGGTCAGCTCGACGATCCTTTTCCTGTTACTGCCCAGGAGCCCGTCGGCGATGAGGAGCAGGGCCATAGCATGCTTCGCTCGCACCGTCGCGAAAGCTCGATCGATGTCATCCAGGCGTCGGGCCTCAACGGAGAGGATGCTCACGCCGAGCGCCGATGCCGCTTCCTGGATCAGCCGCATCTGCGGCAGATTGCTGGAGTTGTCCGGGTTTAGCAACACGGCGACGCGGGTTGCGGAGGGAATCACCTCCTTGATGAGCTCGAGCCGCTTTGCCACCACGCCAGGGGCGAGATCCGTCAGGCCGGTCACGTTTCCACCGGGCCGCGCGAGGCTGGTGACGAGACCTGTGCCCACCGGATCGGCGGCCGTGACTGTGACGATGGGGATGAGGGGCGTCGCATTTTTCGCGGCATGGGCCGCGGGCGTGCCCGTCACCACTAGGATGTCGACCTTGAGACGGACCAATTCCGCCGCTAGCTCGGGAAGCGTATCGAACCTTCCCGCCGCGTATCTCCGGTCGACGAGGAGGTTCTTGCCCTCCGAATAGCCAAGATCACGGAGGCTCTGCTCAAACGCGGCCAGGTAGCCCTGTTCACGCTCGGGCGAGGATGACGAGAGAACACCGATTCGAGCGCGGCCCTGCGCCTGCTGCGCGTCGGCGGCGAGCGGCGCGGCGAGGAGGGCCAGGGCAACGGCGCTCGAAGCCAGCCGGGTCTTCATCGCGTGCCCCTACGCCGCCTCCGCCTGGGTTAGGTAAAACCCCATGTCCATCTCGCGGTACATCGCCGTCGCGCTGCACAGGTGCTCGTCCGCCTTCGCGCGGTCGCCCGTGCAGCGGTACAGCTTGCCGAGGCCGAGGTGGCAGTGGGCCACGAGCGGGCGCATGTCCAGCTCGGATGCCAGAGCCAGGGCAGCGCCATAGTGCGCCCCGGCCGCCGTCACGTCGGGACCGCGAGGATGCGCGGCAATCTCGGCCAGGAGGCGGAGGGTCCACGCCTCGTGGCCGCGCTCGCCCCGCTGGCGGGCCAGCGTGATGGCCGGCGGTGGCCCGGGCATCTTCCAGCCGAGGATACGTCCCACGGTGTTCAGCGCGCTCACAGGTTCAGCTCCACCGTGATACCCTGCGGCGTATCAAACGCCCGCAAGGACGACCGGCCCATGGCCGAGGCGCCGCGCCCGCCCCACTCTACGAGCCACCCCGAATCGAGCGCGTCCTAACCTCGGCGGACCTGACACACGAAGTCCTGTACGCGGGGCCGGTGGCGACGCCCGCTACCGACCTTTCCCAACCGTAGCTTCACACGGCGCTGCGGAACCAAGGTCACCGCCAGCGGGCACCGCGACGAACTGACCTCCCGGCGGATCGTGACGAACCTGACGCTCGATTGACCGGCTTCCGAGCACCGGCTCGGCCCGCCCGATCACAGGGCGCACCTTGGCACCAGACGAGCCGCAACACGGCTGAAGTCGCACTGCAGAGGCCGCGCGCCCGTGCGGGCAGCGCCAGGAGTGGCATCGAGCCCGCCTCTCCCACGGTGACCGCCGCGCCATCGGTCCAGCCGGAGGTCCACGTGCCAGACGCGGTCATGCTCTACATCGCACCGGGGGGTCCGGCATTGTCAGGACGACCGATCTCGGCGTGGGCGGCCTGAGCCTCGCGCCTTGTCTCGGGCCTCTTCAAGGCGCTGTTTCGCGAACTCGATCCTCGCGGCTGCGGCATCCAGCTTCACCTCGGCCGCGTTCAGATCGGCTTCGGCCGCGTCGAAGTTTGCGCGGATCGGTGCGAGCGCACTGTCCGGCTCTCCGGCTCCGGCTCGACGGATGAGAGTCGCCCGGCCTCGCGCGATCGCCACGCGGCCTCTCGCTAGATTGGCGCGCCCCTTGGCGAGCTCCGTGAGAGCTGTGACCTGCTTCCCCTCGGCGACCTTCAAGTCCTTGGCCGCCTGGCGAGGCGTGGCTGGGCGTTCGTTCGGATCTTCGGGCATGGTGCCTCTCCCTACTCCGGCAGCGCCGTCAGCCGCATGCCGGGCGTCCTGGCCAGAGCGCTACGAGATCCTGGATCGGTACGTCTTCTCGGGTCCGAATACGGGCGCTCCGGACTAGCGCGGGCCCGACTTGACGCCCGTCTTGCCCAACGCGTCGATCGTGTTGGCGACCGTCTCGAGCACGTGCGCGATGTGACCGGCGACGACCTCGTCGGTTCCCGTCACCTCCGTCCGACTCAACCAGGCCACCACGATGTCCTTCGCGGCCGCAATCGCAGTTGACGTCGCCAATGGGATCCCCTCCGGGTAGCTGTGTGGGGCTCGACTCTCAACCCGCCACGATCCGACCGCCCGCTGGGCCCCGGCGCCCTCCGCGTGGGACTCCGCCCGGATCCGCTCGCGGACCCTGTCGGACGACGCACAGGGTGCCCACGCCTGCCGCGAGTCCAGGATGGGCGGACAGCGACGCTCCGTGAAGGGCGCGGGAGCGTTCCGCGCCGCCGATCGGTGGTGCGGACGTCGCCGCAAGGACGAGCACGGCGCGCCACGTCTGCGGACGGTCGCCCCTAGCCACTTGGGCCAGGCCGCCCGACCTCGTCGACCGGACGATCGCGTGAGCGCCCTTATGGCGCGGCGGGGGAGCCAGGCTCAGCAGACTCGCCGCCTCGCCGTCCTCCCCCGCCAGCGTCGTGAGACTGGAGCGGGAAACGGGATTTGAACCCGCGACCCCAACCTTGGCAAGGTTGTGCTCTACCCCTGAGCTATTCCCGCTCAACGCCACGGATTCTAGCAGGGCCCCCCCGGAGGGTCAACGCGAGCGCCTCGGTCACGGCCGAACCACACCGGGGGGCGTGTCCGCTAGGCGGAGGAAGCGCGCCGCGTCCTCGGGAGGCGTCGGGTTGATGAAGAAGCCCGTGCCGAGCTCGAACCCGGCGACTCGCGTCAGCTTCGGCATGAGCTCGAGGTGCCAGTGGAAATGCTCGGGTTCCGTACCCCGGAGGGGCGCCGTGTGAAGCGCGAAGTTGTACGGGGGATCCGCGAACAGCCGGCCCAAACGGGCGACCAGCTCGCGGAGCAGCCGCGCGAGCGCGTCCACCTCGTCCGGAAGGAGGCTCTCGAAGCTCGGCCGGTGGGCGATCGGCAGGATCCACATCTCGTAAGGGAAGCGCGAGGCGTAGGGCGAGACCGCCACGAACCCCTCGTCGTCGAGGACCAGGCGGGCCCCATCCCGTCGCTCCTGCCGGACGATGTCACACCACACGCAGCGCTCCTTCATCCGGAAGTACCGCACCGCTCCTTGGAGCTCCTCCGTCACCAGCTCCGGCAGGATCGGCGTGGCAATGAGCTGGGAGTGCGGGTGCCCGAGCGATGCGCCCGCTGCCACGCCATGGTTCTTGAAGATCAGGACGTACTCGAGTCGCGGGTCCTTGCGGAGGGCGAGCAGGCGCTCGCGATACGCCGCCAGCACCTCGCCGACGTGCGCCACCGAGAGCGTGCCGAGGCCCGCGAAGTGATCCGGACTCTCGATGATGACCTCGTGCGCCCCCACCCCGTCGATCCGGTCGTAGACCCCCTCTCCGGCCGCGTGGACCTCTCCGTCCGCGTGGAGGGCCGGGAACTTGTTCGGGACCACCCTGACGGTCCAGGGGCCGTCCTCCGAGCCGCCGGAGCGGAACACCTCCGGGGGGGTCCGGTCCTCGTGACCCGGGCAGAAGGGGCACAGGTCCGGCCCGCGGAGCGGGATCACCTCGGGGGCGAAGTCCGTTGGCCGTCGGGCGCGCTCGGTGGCGATGATCACCCAGCGCTCGACTACCGGGTCCTTCCGCAGCTCAGGCATCGTCCGTCCCCGTGAGATCGTAGGGCTCCTCCTCGGGACGGGCCGAGCGCGACAGGAGCGCGAGGAGCGCCTCCCGTGGAGCCTTGCGTTCGAAGAGCACGGCCGCGACCTCCGCGATCACCGGTGTGGTCACGCCGGCGCGCCGGGCGAGGGCGAGCCCCGCCTGAGCGGTGCGCACTCCTTCCGCCACCGAGCGCGTGCCGGCCTGCCACTCCGTCAGGGATTCGCCGTGCGCGAGGGCGAGGCCGAGCCGTCGGTTGCGCGACAGCTCCCCGGTGCAGGTCAGGATCAGGTCGCCGAGGCCCGCGAGCCCCGCGAACGTGCGCGCCCTCGCGCCTAGCGCGACCCCGAGGCGGGTGATCTCGGCCAGCCCTCGCGTCAGGAGGGCGGCCCGGGCGTTATACCCGAGCTCGAGGCCGTCCGTGATACCGGTGGCGATCGCCATCACGTTCTTGAGGGCGCCGCCGAGCTCCACCCCGGCCACGTCCGCCTGCGTGTAGAGGCGGAAGGTCGGCGTGGCCAGCGCCGTCTGGAGCGATCTGGCCAGCTCCCGATCGGGCGAGGCGAGGACCGCGGCCGTCGGTCGCCCGTGTCCGACCTCGTGCGCGAAGGTCGGCCCTGAGAGAACGGCCACGCGGCGCGAATGGGCGGGCGGCAGCACCTCGATCAAAATCTCGGACATCCGCGCGAGGCGATGCTCCTCGATCCCCTTCGCGGCCGAGAGGACACGCGCGCCCGGGGCGAGGTGCGGCGCCATGGCCCGAGCGACGCCCCGGAAGACGTGGGATGGCACCGCGATCACCACGGTCTCCGCCGCCCCCACCACCGCACCGAGGTCCCCGAGCGGCTCGATCGAACCAGGCAGCCGCACACCCGGCAGATACCAGGAATTCTCGGAGGACTTCTGGAGGATCTCGAGGAGCTCCGGCTCGAACACCCAGAGACGCGGCGCGAACCCCGCGCGGGCGCCCTGGACGGCAAGGGCGGTGCCCCACGCCCCCGCGCCGACGACCGCCAGCCCCCCCGTGGTCACCGCGGGCCGCCCGACGCGGGCGGCACTCCCTCCGCGCTCGGTGCCGGCACCCGCTCACCGAAGCGCGGCTCGGTGCCCGCCAGGAGACGCTGGATGTTCTCGCGGTGCCGGGCGACGATGATGACCGCGACGGCAAGGCCGGCGAGGGCGAGCGCCACCGGATATTGGAGGGCCAGGATGGCGAGCGGGAGCCCGATCACCGCGCAGAGGGAGGCGAGGGACACGAAGCGGAACGACGCAAACAGGCTCGCGAACACGACCGCCGCCGGGATCAGGGCCCAGGGCGTGACGCGGAGAAACGCGCCGAGCGCGGTCGCCACGCCTTTCCCGCCTCGGAACCCGAGAAACACCGGCCAGCAGTTACCGATGATCGCCAGGACCGCCGCCGCGCCTGCCCAGGCGGGTCCAGCGCCCGCCCAGCTGCCGATCCAGGTCGCGACGTACCCCTTCCCGACGTCACCGAGGAGGGTGGCGAAAGCGGGCGTCCAGCCCACCGTGCGGAGGACGTTCGTGGCCCCGATGTTCCCGCTGCCCCGCCGGCGGATGTCGACACCCAAGATGCGCGCGACCACGTAACCCACCGGGATGGCGCCGATCAGATAGGCGCCGAGGAGCCACAGGGCGCTCAGCGCCAGCGATCCTCTCCCCGAACCACGGCGTCGACGTCGGAGGCGCGGTAGAAGCGGACGAAGTAGTCGATGCCTGAGAACACGGTCAGGGTGAGCGCCGCCCAGAGCATGCCGCGCGAAAGGTAGACGAACTCGGAGTCGAGGCCGGCCGGAACGCTGCGCTCGAGGATCAGCAGCGTCACGGCCAGGTACTGGGCGAACGTCTTGTACTTGCCCAGGTCCGACGCCTCGATCACGAGCCCTTGGGCCGCAGAGACGCTCCGGAGTCCCGTCACCGCGAACTCCCGCCCGATCACGATCACGACCATCCACGCCTCGACCGTGCCGACCTGGACCAGCGAGATGAGGGCGGCGGACACGAGCACCTTATCGGCGACCGGATCGAGGAGCTTGCCGAGAGTGGTGACCTGACCGCGCCGCCGGGCGATCAGCCCATCGAGCCAGTCGGTGAGCGCGGCGCCGGCGAACAGCACCGAAGCGACGAGCGCGTGAGTGGACTCGTTCGAGATGAGGAAGGCGACGACGAGCGGCACGAGACAGATCCGCCCCAGTGTCAGCTGTGTCGGTAGGTTCACGCCTCGCCTCCGGGCGCGCGTCGCACCACGTCATTATGGCGGGGCGCGCCGAGGGGGGTCAAGTTACCGTCGCTCGGGACCAGGACGCCGTCGCGGAGCACCGGAACCACGCTGTGGACGTCGAGGGCCACGCAGAGGGGAAGGTCGGCACCCCGGCCCTGGGCCACCAGCGCCTGGGCCCACGTCGCGTCGGCCAGCATCGCCTCCAGGTCGTCCGCGTAGCGCTCCCAGAGGGCCCGCGCCGCCCGCGCCGCGTCGGTCAGCGGTCGGTCCGCGGTTGCGAGGCGCGAGACGAGAAGCCCGGCGCATACCGCGTCCTCCAGGCAAAAGCGCCCCCTCTCCCCGGCGCACACCAGGAGGACGTCGCCCGGCTCGGCCGCTGCCCAGCGGGCGACGGCGTCGGCGTTGACGAAGCCGCCGACCGCGATCCGGTCCGCCCGCGCGAGGGCGAGGAGGGCCCGGGTGCCGTTCGTGGTCGTGAACACAACCGTGCGCCCGCGGACCCGATCGGGCGTGTACTCGGCGGGGGAGTTTCCGTGATCGAACCCCGGTGGCGGCGCCCCACCGCGCTCGCCCCCGACGAGAACGGGACCCGCGTCCCCCTCCCGGCCGAGCGCCCGGGCTTCGTCTGGTGTGGCGACTGGAAGCACGGCTCGCGCCCCGCCGGCCAGCGCGGCGACGATCGTCGTGGAGGCCCGCACCACGTCCAGGACGACCGTGGTCACGCCGGCGAGCGGTATCCCGCGCACCTCCTCGAGCGTGAGCGCGACGTCGATCACGAGGGGCCGACGGCGCGGTCCTGGTCGCGGAGGGCTCGGATACGGAGGCGCAGAGCGTTCAGACGGATGAAACCCTCGGCGTCCTTCTGGCGGTACACGGAGTCGGCTTCGAAGGTCACCACGTCCTGCCGGTAGAGCGAGCGCGGAGAGCGTCGCCCGGCCACCGTGACGTTGCCCTTGTAGAGCTTGAGCCGCACGTGCCCGGTGACGTCCCGCTGCGCATGGTCCATGAAGACCTGGAGGGCCTCCCGCTCCGGAGCGTACCAGAAGCCGTAGTAGATCATTTCCGCGTAGCGCGGTACCAGGGAGTCGCGGAGGTGCAGGAGCTCCCGGTCCATCGTGATGGACTCGAGCGCGCGGTGAGCCGCGTGGAGGATGGTCCCACCCGGCGTCTCGTACACGCCGCGGGACTTCATCCCGACGTACCGGTTCTCCACGAGGTCGATCCGGCCGACCCCGTTCTCGCCGCCGATGCGGTTAAGGCGCTCGAGGAGCGCCACGGGGCCGAGTCGCTTGCCGTCGACCGCGACGGGGTTTCCCGCTGCGAACTCGACCTCGACCGGCGTGGGCACGTCCGGCGCTTCCTCGGGCGATCGGGTCAGGAGGAACATCTTTTCCGGGGGCTCGACCCAGGGATCTTCCAGGATCCCGCCCTCGTACGAGATGTGGAAGAGGTTCCGGTCCATCGAGTACGGGCGGGCGGGCGTGGTCGGAACCGGGATCCCGTGGCGCTCGGCGTAGGCCATGAGGTCCGTGCGCGAGCGGAGGTCCCAGTCCCGCCATGGCGCGACGATGCGGAGGTCCGGGGCCAAGGCCGCGTAGGTCAGCTCGAAACGCACCTGGTCGTTGCCCTTGCCGGTCGCGCCGTGCGCGACCGCGTCCGCGCCCTCGGCCCGGGCGACCGCCACCTGCCCTTTCGCGATGAGCGGCCTCGCGAAGGACGTGCCCAGAAGATACCCGGCCTCGTAGGTGGCGTTCGCCCGTAGCACGGGGAACACGAAGTCACGGACGAATTCCTCGCGGAGGTCGACGATGTGCACCGAGCTCGCCCCGGTCCGGAGGGCCTTCTCGCGGACGGGGATCAGCTCCTCCGCCTGCCCGAGGTCGGCCGTGTAGGCCACGATCTCGGCCCCGTAGGTCTCCCGGAGCCAGGCCAGGATCACCGACGTGTCGAGGCCGCCGGAGTACGCGAGGACGATCTTCTTGGGTCCGTTCATCGGTCAGCCTCCGGCCTAGCCCTTCCCCAGGAGCCGGAGCAGGACGGCCTTCTGCACGTGCAGCCGGTTCTCGGCCTGATCGAGCGCCACGCTCTGCGGCCCGTCGAGGACGGCGTCGGTGATCTCCTCGCCGCGGTGCGCGGGTAGGCAGTGCATCACGACCGCCGCCGGCTTCGCGAATCCCACGACCCGGTCGTTCACCTGATAACGCGAGAAGGCCTCCAGCCGGCGCTCCCGCTCGGCCTCCTGCCCCATGCTGATCCACACGTCGGTATAGATCGCGTCGGCCCCGCGGGCGGCCTCGGGGACGTCGTCGGTGACCCTGACGCGCCCGCCCCACGCCCGGGCGGTCTCGAGGACCCGCGCGTCGGGCTCGAATCCCGGGGGCACTGCCACGACCATCTCCGTCCCCAGGAGCCCCGCCAGGAGGATGAGCGAATGACACACGTTGTTGCCGTCGCCGATCCAGGCCAGGCGCAGGTGGCGAAGATCGAGCCCGCGCTCCCTGAGCGTGAAGAAGTCGGCCAGCGCCTGGCACGGGTCCTCGTGGTCGGAGAGGGCGTTGACGACGGGGATCCCGGCGTGACGCGCGAGGTCGTCGACGGTCGCCTGGGCGAAAGTCCGGGCCGCTACGACGTCGACCCAGCGGCCGAGGTTCCGGGCCACGTCCGTGATCGACTCGCGTCGCCCGAGGCCGATGTCCTGCCCCGCGAGGTACACCGAGGCGCCCCCGAGCTGGGCCATCCCCACCTCGAAGGTGACCCGGGTCCGGAGCGACGGCTTCTCGAAGACGAGAGCGAGCGAGTAGCCGGCGAGCGGCGTCCTCGCCTCGCGCGCCTTGGTCCGGGCCTTCCACTCGGCGGCGAGGCCGAACAGCTCCTCGACATCCTTGGCCGAGAGGTCCGCGATCGACAGGAGGCGCTTCACGGCTTCGTCTGCCGGAGCGCGTCCTCGACGATCGCGACGGCCCGGTCGGCGTCGCCCTCGTCCACGATGAGCGGGGGCGTCATGCGGAGGACCTTCTCGCCCGCCGTCAGGACCAGGAGGCCTCGGTCGCGGCACGCGTCCACGACTGGCCCCGCCGGCCGATCGAGGTCCATGCCGATGAGGAGGCCCTTGCCCCGGACCTCGCGGATCGCCGGGAGCCCCGCGGCGAGGGCGCGGAGCCGTCCCATGAGGTGCGTGCCCACCCGGTCGGCGCGCTCGGGGAGTCGGTCCTCGAGCATGGTGGTGAAGGTCGCGACGCCGACCGTCGTGGCGAAGGGGTTGCCGCCGAACGTCGTGCCGTGCGTGCCGGCGATCATCACGCGCGCGCACGACTCCCGCGCGACCATCGCGCCGATCGGGACCCCGCTGGCCAGGGCTTTCGCCAGCGTCATGACGTCGGGCTCGACGCCCCAGTGCTGGTACCCCCAGAGGCGGCCGGTTCGCCCCATGCCGGTCTGGATCTCGTCGAACATGAGGAGGGCCCCGGTCTCGTCGCACAGCCGGCGGAGCACCGCGAGGTAACCGTCGGGCGCGACGTTGACGCCGCCCTCGCCCTGGATCGGCTCGACCAGGATGGCGGCCGTCCGGTTGTCCACCGCGCGCTCGACCGCCTTGACGTCGCCGAAGGGGACGTACTTGAAGCCCGGCACGAGCGGCTCGAAGCCGTGCTGGTACTTCTCGGTGGGCGTCGCCGACAGGGCTCCGAGCGTCCGGCCGTGGAACGCGCCTCGCATGGTGATGATGTCGACCACGTCGGTGGCGCGGGTCTCCTTCGCGTACTTCCGCGCGAGCTTGATCGCCGCCTCGTTCGCCTCCGTGCCCGAGTTGCAGAAGAAGGCACGGTCCCCGAACGAGTGGTCGACCAGGAGCTTCGCCAGGTGGATCTGCGACGGAATCTGGTAGAGGTTCGACACCTGGAGGAGCGCAGTCGCCTGCTCGCGGATCGCGCCGACGATCTTCGGGTGCGAGTGGCCGAGCGCGTCCACGGCGATCCCGCCGACGAAGTCGAGGTACTCCTTGCCGTCCGTGTCCCACACACGGGCCCCCTCGCCGCGGATCAGGCAGAGCGGCGCCCGCGCGTAGTTCTGGAAGAGGTACTTGTTGCCCCACTCGAGAAGGGTCTTCGTGTCCTGGCTCATCGAGGCCTCCGGAAGCGGCGTTCGCCGCGTGAGTTCGAAGGGAGACGCCAGCGGGGCCGCTTGGCCGGTCTAGCGGGCGGCGGCCCGGTCCACGTCGGGAGCCCCGGGATGGCGGCGGCGCGCAGCGCTCAGCCGCGACCCGGGGTCTGGCCTCATCCGGAGGGAGGGCAGCAACATGGCCCCGCCATTGTACCGCAAGACCACGCCGGCCAACCGACGCGGGTCCGTGGACCGCAGTCGGCCCGGGCGAGCCCGCCGGGGCGCCCGGGCGTCGACGCGGGCCGGGGGGGCCGGCCGTTCACCCCTGCAGTCCCGGCATCGTGAACCGGGCCTGCTCGAGCTGGCTCACCAGCGCCGCGCCCTGCTCCCGCGTGAGCGCCACCAGCGGTGGGCGGACAGTCACCCAGGCCGGATCGCCGCTCCAGTGGGCGACGGCGGCCTTGAGCGCCGGGATCATGGGAAACTTCGCGAAGATGCCGCGGATCTCGTTCAGCCGTGCCTGGCGGGCGTCGGCGTCGGCCGCCTGCCAGGTTTCGTAGAGCCGCGCGATCGCCGCCGGGTTCACGTTGGCCGTGGCGCTGATACAGCCGGCGCCACCGTGCCGCATGCCCTGCAGCAGGAAGGTCTCGGCACCCGGGAAGACGTCGAAGCCACCCTTCCCGAAGGCGTCGAGGAAGGCCTGCGTGTTGCTCCAGTCGCCGCCGCTGTCTTTCATGCCGGCAATCTGCTCCGGGTAGGTCTTCAGCAGCCGCTCGACCAGGCCGAGCGTGATCGGCACCTGGGCCACCGGCGGGATGTGATAGAGGTACACGCGCAGGCGCGCCTCCCCGACCCGCTCGATGATCTCGGCAAAGTTGCGGAACTGGCCGTCGTCGCTCACGCCCTTGTAGTAGAACGGCGGCAGCATCAGCACGCCACCGCAGCCCAGCTTGACCGCGTGCGCCGTCAAGCGCACCGAGTCCGGAAGCGCACAGTGCCCCGTCCCCGGCATCATGCGCGCCGGGTCGAGACCGCTACCGACCAGCCCGTCGAGGAGCTCGATCTTTTCCTCGACCGACAGGGAATTCCCCTCCGAGTTGGTGCCGAAGACCGCCAGGCCGACGTTCTGCGACAGCAGCCACCGGCACTGGCACGCGAAGCGTTCGGAGTCGGGCGACAGATCGGCCCGGAAGGGCGTGACGACGGGCGAGAGGACGCCCTTGATCCGCGGGGTGTTCTTCATGCGGGATAGGCTACCACGCCCATGTGTTCGGAGACCGGTCACGCGTTGCCGGACTCTGGGCTCGGGCGCGCGCCTACATCAGGGCCATGCGGCAGGGTAGATTCCGCGCGCCATGGCCAAGCTCTGTTCTACAGCACGATCTCGGTGCCGATCCCTTCCTTGGTGAAGATCTCCAGCAGGATCGCGTGAGGGATGCGGCCATCGAGGATGTGGGCCTTGGCGGTGCCAGCTTCGAGGGCTCGAAGCGCGGACTCGACCTTCGGCAGCATGCCGCCCTCGATCACCCCGGCGGCCACCAGGCGGCGCGCCTCCGCCTGCGACAGGGTGGAGATCAGGTCCCCGCCGGGCCCCTTGATCCCCTCGACGTCCGTCAGGTGGATCAGCTTCTCCGCCTGGAGCGCCGCGGCGACCTCGCCCGCGACCAGGTCGGCGTTGATGTTGTAGCTCTCTCCGCCGTCACCGACGCCGACGGGGGCGATCACCGGGATGAACCCATGCTCGTCGAGGAGCCGGATCGGCTCGGGGTTGACGTGCGTCACGTCCCCCACCAGCCCGAGGTCGAGCTCCTCCCCGGTCGGCGTACGATGCACCCGCCGTCGGGCCCGGATCAGCGTGCCGTCCTTGCCCGAGAGCCCCACGGCCTTGCCGCCGTGGTGGTTGATCAGTCCGACGATCTCCTTGTTGATCCGGCCGACGAGGACCATCTCGACGATCTCCATCGTCTCCTCGTCGGTGACGCGCATCCCTCCGACGAACCGCGGCTCCTTCCCGAGCCGCTTCATCAGCGCCCCGATCTGAGGGCCGCCGCCGTGCACGATCACCGGGTTCATGCCGACGTACTTGAGGAGGACCACGTCGCGGGCGAACCCCTCGGCCAGCTGGGGGGATTCCATCGCGTGCCCGCCGTACTTGATGACGAGCGTCTTCCCCCAGAACGCCCGGATGTAGGGCAAAGCGTCCATGAGGGTCCCGGCCTTCTCGATCAGCTTCTCCATGGCGCTCGTCACGAGCTCTCGGTAGCCTCCCTCACAGGATGTACCGGCTCACGTCGTCGTCCCGGATGGCGTCCGCCAGCCGCGCGTGCACGAAGCCCGCGTCGACCGTCACCGTCTTGCCGGCCAGGTCGGGGGCCTGGAAGGAAACGTCCTCCAGGACCCGCTCCAGGATCGTGTAGAGCCGGCGGGCGCCGATGTTCTCGGCGCGCTCGTTCACCCGCGTCGCGATCTCCGCCACGGCCTCCACCGCGTCCGGGGTGAAGTCAAGCGTCACGCCCTCGGTCCGGAGGAGCGCCCGGTACTGCTTGATGAGCGCACTCTCCGGCTCGGTCAGGATCCGCACGAAGTCGGCCCGAGAGAGTGGCTCGAGCTCCACCCGGATGGGAAAGCGCCCCTGGAGCTCCGGGATCAGGTCGGCCGGCTTCGCGACGTGGAACGCGCCGGCGGCCACGAAGAGGACGTGGTCGGTGCGCACCACGCCGTACTTGGTGGTGACGGCGGTCCCCTCGACGATCGGCAGGAGATCCCGCTGGACGCCCTCCCGGGAGACGTCCGGGCCCTGGCCGCGCTCCCGCCCGGCGATCTTGTCGATCTCGTCCAGGAACACGATACCGGAGTCCTGGACGCGCCGGATCGCCTGGCCGGCCACCTCGTCCATATCGATCAGCTTCTGTGTCTCCTCCTGGATGAGCAGACGCCGCGCCTCCGAGACCCGTACCTTGCGGAGCTTCGTCCGACTCGGCAGCATGCTGCCGAGCATCTCGCGCAGGTTCTGGTCCATCTCACCCATGCCCGCCCCGGCGAACATCTCCATCACCGGGATGCCCTGGGTCCGCACCTCCAGCTCGATCTGGCGGTCGTCGAGCCGGCCGACGCGGAGCTGCTCGCGGAGCTTCTCCCGCGTGGCGGCCCCGCTGGCCTCCGGGGACACCGGCTCCAGGCTGCCGAGCCCGACGGCGTCCCGGATCCGCGCGCGCGGCAGGAGCAACTCGAGGAGCCGCTCCTCGGCCGCGTGCGCGGCCCGCTCGGCGACGCTCTCGGCCATCTCGCTCTTGACCATGTTGACGGCCAGCTCGGTCAGGTCCCGGATCATCGACTCCACGTCGCGGCCGACGTAGCCCACCTCCGTGTACTTGGAGGCCTCGACCTTGAGGAATGGCGCCTGGGCGAGCCGGGCCAGGCGCCGCGCGATCTCCGTCTTCCCGACGCCGGTGGGGCCGATCATAATGATGTTCTTCGGTGCGACCTCGTCCCTGAGCTCCGGGGGCAGGTTCTGACGCCGCCATCGGTTCCGGAGCGCGATGGCGACCGCGCGCTTCGCCCGGCCCTGTCCCACGACGTAGCGGTCGAGCTCGGTCACGATCTGGGCGGGCGTGAGCTGCCCCCCGTCGAGCCGGGCCGTCATATCTCCTCCACCGTGACCTGGTCGTTCGTGTACACGCAGATCCCGGCCGCGACGCGCATGGCTTCGACCGCGATCGCCTTGGCGTCGAGCGTGGAGTGCGTGACGAGCGCGCGCGCGGCCGCCAGCGCGAACGGCCCACCCGAGCCGATTCCGATCAGCCCGTCGTCCGGCTCGATCACCTCACCCGTCCCCGACACGATGAAAGAGGCGTCGGCGTCCGCCACCGCGAGGAGGGCCTCGAGCCGACGCAGGACGCGGTCGCTCCGCCACTCCTTGGCCAGCTCGACCGCCGCTCGCCGGAGGTTGCCGCGGTGCTCGTCGAGCCGCGCCTCAAACCGCTCGAAGAGCGTGAAGGCGTCGGCCGCCGCACCGGCGAACCCCGCGAGCACCCGGTCGTGATAGACGCGCCGCACCTTGCGCGCGGTGTGCTTCACGATCGTCGCCCCGAGGCTCACCTGTCCGTCCCCGGCCATCGCCACCCGCCCCCGGTGCCGCACGGAGACGACCGTCGTCGCGTGCAGCGTTCCGGCCATCGTCATGCCCGCGCCCGGGGATGGGCCGTGTCGTAGACCTTCGCGAGCCGGTCCGCGCTCACGTGCGTGTAGCGCTGGGTCGTCGTCAGCCGGGCGTGCCCCAGGAGCTCCTGGATCAGCCGGAGGTCCGCGCCAGCGTCGAGGAGGTGGGTGGCGAACGTGTGGCGGAGGGTGTGGGGCGTCACCCGCCCGGCCAGCCCCGCGCCCTGCGCGCGCGCCCGGACGATCCGGTGGAGGCTCCGCACCGTGAGGCGCCCGCCCCGGGGGTTCCGGAAGAGGGCGCCGCGCGTGCCCTCGCGCGCTCCCAGGTACGTCCGGAGTGCCTCGACGGCCTTCCGGCCGAGCGGGACGATGCGCTCCTTGCGACCCTTGCCGAGGACCCGCACGCTGCCGTCGCGGAGGTCGACGTCCTCCACGTCCAGCCCGGACAGCTCGGCCACGCGGACCCCGCTGGCGTAGAGCACCTCCAGGATGGCCCGGTCCCGCCGGCCCGCCTCGTCGTCGCCGAGGGGCTGGCGGAAGAGCGCCTCGCTCTGGTCGATCGGGAGGTGCGAGGGCAGCCGGCCAGGGAGGCGCGGCGTCCGGACCTCCCGGGCCGGATTGACTCGGGCGCGGCCCCGCCGGATCAGGAAGCGGAAGAAGCTGCGGAGCGTGGCGAGGCGCCGCGCGATGGACGTCCGGGCCAGTCCCCGGGCGTGGAGGTCCGCGAGGTACCCGCGCACGACGCGAGCGTCCGCGTCCGGCAGCGCGCCGAGGGCCCGACGCTCGAGAAAGGCGACGCAGTCCAAGAGATCGGCCCGGTAGCTCCGGACCGTGTGCTCCGACGCGCCCCGCTCGGCCGCGAGGTACCGCAGAAACGCGGCCACCGCCGGCCCGCCCCGCTCGCCGCCGGCCGGCTTCACGCGCTCTCGATCTCGCGCCGGTAGTCGCAGCCCTCGCGCCAGCACGCCACGAAGCGCTTGCCCCGCCCTCCGCGCTGAGTCAGAAACGGCGCGCCGCACTTCGGGCACGGGGAGGCGACCGGGCGCTGCCAGACGACAAAGCGGCAGGTCGGGAAGTTCGAGCAGCCGAAATACGCCCGGCCGCGCTTGGAGCGCCGCTCGGTCACCTCCCCACCGCAGCCCTCCTGGGGGCACGGAATGCCGAGCGTGATCGGCTTGATGTTCTTGCACTCGGGGTATCCCGAGCAGCCGATGAACCGGCCGTAGCGGCTCTGCTTGTAGACCATGGGTCGGCCGCACTTGTCACAGGTGATCCCGGCCTGCTCGGGCTCCGGCTGGGCGCTGTCTCCCGGGTTACGCGTGTACTTACAGTCCGGGTAGCGCTCGCACGCCAGGAATCGGCCGTACCGGCCCCACTTCTCCAAGAGCTTCCCCTCGCCGCACTGGGGGCACGTCTCGTCGGTGGCCTTGCCCTTCTTCAGGTCCTCCATCTCGATGCCGGCCTGCTTGAGGTCCTTGGCGAAGGGCCCGTAGAACTGGCGCACCGTCTCGACCCACTTCTGATCCCCTTCCTCGATCTCGTCGAGGGACTCCTCCATCTGGGCCGTGAACGCCACCTCAAAGATGTCGGGGAAGGCCTTGACGAGGAGGTCCGTCACGGTCTCGCCCAGGTCGGTGGGGGACAGCGCGCCCCGGTCCTTCTGGACGTACTCGCGCTTCTGGATCGTGGTCAGGATCTGGGCGTAGGTCGAGGGTCGCCCGATCCCTTTCTCCTCCAGCTCCTTCACGAGCGAGGCCTCGGTGTAGCGGGGTGGCGGCTGCGTGAAGTGCTGCTTCGGCTCGAGCCGGACCAGACCGAGCCGCTGCCCCACCTCGAGAGAGGGCAGCCCCGAGACCTCGGACTCGATCTCGTCCGGGACCGCCGACGCCACGGACTCGTCGGGCGCCTCGATGTACACGGCCATGAAGCCCGGGGCGCGAAGCGCGGAGCCCAGGGCGCGGAACAAGTACGGCCCGGCCGTCACGTCGACGGTCAGGGTGTCGTAGAGGGCGGGGCCCATCTGGCTGGCCAGGAACCGCTCCCAGACCAGCCGGTAGAGTGCGAGCTGATCCCGGCTGAGGTGGCGCGCCAGGCGTTCGGGCGGGTGGTCGAGAAGCGTCGGGCGGATCGACTCGTGGGCCTCCTGGGCCGACTTGCGAGCCCGGTAGAACGGCGACCGCTCGGGCAGCGTCTCCGGACCGTACCGGGCCGCGATCACGTCGCGGGCCGCGGCCTGCGCCTCGGCGGCCACGCGCGGCGAGTCCGTCCGCATGTAGGTGATCAGGCCGACCGGCCCCTCGTTGTCGATGTCGACGCCCTCGTAGAGCTGCTGGGCGATCATCATGGTCTTCGACGCCGAGAAGCGCAGTTTCCGCGCCGCGTCCTGCTGAAGGGTCGACGTGATGAAGGGCGGCGACGGGTTCTTCCGCCGCTCGCCCCGGTCGACCGCCTTCACCACGAATGGCAGGCGCTCCAACTCCGCGACGATCGCCTGGGTCTCGGCCTCGGTGGACGGGACGATCTTCTCCCCGGCCTTCTCCCGGAGCGTGGCGACGAACTCGGGCGGCGTCGCCGCGGCCAGGTAGGCGTGGAGGCTCCAGTACTCCTGGGGCACGAAGGCGCGGATCTCCCGCTCCCGCTCGCAGATCAAGCGCACCGCGACCGACTGGACGCGACCAGCCGACAGGCCTCGGCGGACGCGCTCCCAGAGGAGCGGGCTGATCTTGTAGCCGACCAGGCGGTCGAGCACCCGCCGCGCCTGCTGGGCGTCGACCTTCTTCTGGTCGATCCGTCCCGGGTCTTTGAACGCGGCCTTCACCGCCTTCTCGGTGATCTCGTTGAAGAGCACGCGGTAGACGCGCTCCGGCGGGAGGCCGAGCTCCTGGGCGATATGCCAGCCAATCGCCTCGCCCTCGCGATCGGGGTCCGTGGCGACGTAGAGTGCCTTCGCCTTCTTGCCCGCGCGCTTGAGCTCATCCAGGGTCTTCGCCTTCGCGCGCACGGGGACATACTGCGGCGCGAAGTTCTTCTTCACGTCGATGCCGAGCTTGCTCTTCGGCAGGTCCTTCAGGTGACCGAGCGAAGCCTTCACCACATACCCCCGGTCGAGGTACTTCTGGATGGTCTTCACCTTGGTGGGTGACTCGACCACGACCAGGGACGTTCGTCCTGCCACGCTCCCTCCTCAGCTCCGGATGTATCGCTGTCCGGCAATCCGGCGCACGAGCCCGCGAAGCTCGAGGGCCATGAGCCCCGCCGACACCTGGCTCGATGGAAGCCGGCTCCGCTCCACCACCGCGTCCACCGCGACCGGTTCATCGCCGAGCAGCGCGAGGATGGCACGCTCCCCGGGCTCGACCGGCCCCTCGGCATCCCGCTGCGTCGATGCCGCTGACACCGGCAGCGGCCGCAACGCTCGCCGCCACTCGGGGGGCCACTCGTCCACCACGTCTTCCCAGCCTTGGACAAGCTTGGCGCCGTCCTGGAGCAAACTGTTCGTGCCGAGGCTTTCGGGGGACGAGACGTTCCCGGGCACCGCGTAGACCTCCCGACCCAGCTCCCCCGCCAGCCGCGCGGTGATGAGGGCACCGCTCCGCTCGGCCGCCTCGACGACCACGGTGCCCAGCGTGAGACCCGCGATAACCCGGTTTCGCGCCGGGAAGTGGTGCGGTAGCGGAGCCGTCCCCATCGGGAACTGCGATACGACGGCGCCAGCCTCTACGACCTCGGCCGCCAGCCGTCGGTTCTCGGGTGGATACACGACGTCCACACCCGAACCCAGCACGGCCAGGGTCCGGCCGCCGGCGCCGAGCGCGCCCCGGTGCGCCGCGGTGTCCACCCCCCGCGCCAGCCCGCTCACCACCGTGACGCCACGCGCTCCGAGGTCCGCACCCAACCGTTCGGCCACCCGGAGCCCGTAGGGCGTCCCGCGGCGCGAGCCGACGATGGCCACCGCCAGGCCGTCCTCGCGCAGAAGCCCCCCGCGGATCAGCAGGAACGGGGGCGGCAGGTCGATCGCCCGAAGCGAAGGAGGATATTCCGCATCTTCCAGGAGCACGAGGCGGGCCGCACACCGGGCCGCGGCCGCGGCCTGCTGGTGTGCCGCCCGGCGCCAGTCGAACCCCGTCACCGCGGTGGCGGCCGCTTCCCCCACCGAACCGGCAAGGGCCCGACGGGGCGCACGGAAGACCTCCGCGGGCGGTCCTAGGCGCAGGAGGTCGTGGTAGCGCCGCGCGTTCGCGGCGACCTCTGGCACTAGGCCCAGCGATACCCACGCCCACCGCTCGTCGGCCACCGTCACCGCCTCGAGCGCAGTCACACCCTGCTCAGAAGCACTAAACATTTGCAAAGCAAGCGCCATGATATACACCCCGTCGGAGGGACGTCAAGAAACCGGACGGTCCTTGGTCACACTGGCGCGCGAGGATTCGGCCGTTCTGATGAAGAGTTGAGCCTGAACTCCTGCTACCGTGGCTCCGCTGGCCCGACCGTGCGGCCCGACTGGCGGAGCACGGCGCGAGCGCGCAGCGCCGCCTCACTCTCCGGAAAGTCGCGCACGAGCCGGGCCCACACCTCGCGCGCTCGATCTTCGCGGCGAAGCGAGCGGAGGGCCAGGCCGAGACGGAGCAGGGCATCGGGAGTCCGCTCGCCTGTTGGGGCGAGGTCGATCGCCTTCTGGTACTTGCTGGCGGCCTGCTCGAAGTCACGGCTCCGGAAGTACGCCTCACCGATCCAGAACTGGGTGCTCGCCGCCAGGGGATGCCCCGGGTGCTTGTCCGCGAACTCCTCGAAATCCAACACTGCCTGCCCCAGCTCCCCGGCTCGGAAGCTCTCCATTCCGCGATCGAACAGCTCCTCGGCCGAGATGGACGGTCCTGGGTGCCGGGGTCTGGAGGGTCGCGCCCGCGGGAGGGCCGCCGAGCTTGCGCTCCCCGCCTCGAACCGGGCGAATTGTTCCGCCAGGTTCCCGACGCCGAGCTCCAGCCCCGTGACGCCGTCGGCCAGCTCCTCGACCCGGCGCTCGGCCGTCGCGAGGCGCGTGGCGAGCGCCTCCTGCGCTTCGCGCGCGCGCGCCTCCTCCGCCTCCCGGGCCGTCGCCGCGCGTCCGAGTCCGCTCTCGAGAGTCGCGCGGAGCCCGCTGACCTCCTCGCGGAGGCTCCGGAGGTCCGTCCGTAGCCCATCGACGCTCGTCCGGAGGTCGGAGAGGGCGACGTCCTGTCGCGCCACCTGGTCGCGGAGGGCGCCCGTGCACCCGACGAGCCCGGTCGCGAGGCCGAGGGCCAGGATCGAGACGGAGAGCCTCGCGCGGGAGCGCGGTCTGGGCCAGCCGCGGGAGGGACGCACGCTCATGAGCTGGCCGCCGTCGCGACGCGCGCGGTGACGCCCGCCGACATCCGGCGTTCGAGCGCCTGGCTGACGAGCGACATCCCATACGTGAGCAGCCAGTAGACGATCGCGATGAACAGGTAAAGCTCGAAAGGTCGGATCTCACGCTGGTTGACGGTCTGGGCGGCCTTCGTGAGGTCCATGTACCCGATGATCGAGGCGAGCGAGGTGTCCTTGACCAGGACGATGAACTGGGTCACGAGCGAGGGCAGCATATTTCGCACCGCCTGCGGCAGGACCACGTGACGCATCGTGGTGCCGTAGCGAAGTCCCGTGGCCTGGGCCGCTTCTACCTGTCCGCGCGGGACGGACTGGATGCCCGCGCGGATGATCTCGCCGAGATACGCCGCCTCGAAGACGACGAAGGCGACGAGGGCCACCCAGTACTGTGGGAGCGGAACGCCGACCGCGATGGGGATGAAGAACCAGAACCAGAACACCACCATGACTAGGGGGACGCCCCGGATCACCTGGACGTACAGCGAGGCCGGGTAGTAGAGCCATGCGTGCCCGGACAGCCGGGCCAGCGCGACTCCGATCCCGAGGACGAAGCCGAGCACGATCGTCGGGATCGCTAGCGCGAGGGTCCCGCCCCCAAAGGCCCCGATCCCGAGCAGACCCTGGAGGAGGAGGAAGCGCCAATTGTCCGCGATGACGCCGAAGTCGAGGGTCATCTCTGATCCCGCGGCGCCTGGGGTCGGCGGCCGTGCCGACGGCCTTGATAGGACGGCCTTCGGCCTGTGGCGGCCGGGGGGCGACGGCGCGTCCCTTGCGTCAATGCTCCGCTCCCCCACCCCGCACGATGAGGCCAGGGATCGCGACCCGGCGCTCGACGCGCGCCATGGCACCCGCCACGCCGAGGCAGAGCCCAAGGTAGATCAGCGTACCGGCCGTGAGTGCCTCGAAGCCCTTCGCTGTGTAGCTCTCGATCTGCCGCGTCATGAACGTCGTCTCGGCGACGCCGATGGTCAGCGCGAGCGACGAGTTCTTCAGCAGGTTGAGCGACTCGCTGGTGAGCGGGGGCACGATGAGCCGGAGCGCGATCGGCAGCAGCACCAGCCGGTACGCCTGGGCCAGGGTGAGGCCGGTGGACAGGGCCGCTTCCAGCTGCGTGGCCGGGACCGACTGGATGCCGGCCCGCACCACCTCTGCGAGGCGCGCCCCGTGATAGACGCCCAGGGCGGCCACCGCGGCGACGAACTCCCCGTGGTGGCGGTTCAGCCAGTCTTGAGCGGCCGAGGGCAGCACCTGGGGTACCCCGAAGTACCAGAGGAACATCCAGACCAGGAGCGGGACGTTGCGGAAGAACTCGACGTACGCGGCGCCGAGCCCACGCAGAAGGCGCGACGGAACGGTCCGCACCGCGCCGAAGACGGCACCGAGCGCCGCGGCGAGCATCCAGCCGAGGCCCGCCAATGTGAGCGTCGTCAAGATGCCCTGGAGGAGCCAGGCGAGGTAGGGGCTCGTCCAGAGGATGCTCCACTGGAACTGGTAAGCGATGGCGAAGAATGGACGCGGCATCCGTGGGCTTCGCGGGGCCCCGGCCGTCAGGCCGGGACCCCGCGATGCGGGAACTCAGCGCGGAATGACCTGCATCTGGAGGAAGATCCGGGCCGACTCGGACAGGGGGTATGGCACTTCGCCCTGCGGACCGAACCACTTGTCGTAGAGCTTCTGGTACTCGCCGCTCTCAATGGCCTCCATGAGCGTGAAGTCCACCACGTTCCGGAAGTCCGTCTCGTTCTTGCGCATCGCCATGCCGTACGGCTCGTAGGTGAAGAACTCGCCGACCACGTCCCACTCTCCGGGGGTCGGCGCCTTCGCCTTGAGGCCGGCCAGCTGCACGCCGTCGTTCGTGTAGGCGTCGACCTTGCCCTGCACGAGCGCGGTGAAGGCCGCCGGCTGGTCGGGGAACACGACCAGCTGGGCCTGCGGGTACTTCTCGCGGATTACCTTTTCGTTCGTGGAACCCTGCTGGGCGCCGATGCGCTTGCCGCCGATGCTCTGGGCTCCCCGGATGGGACTCCCCTTCTTGACCAGGAACTGGGCGCCGGTCACGAAGAAGACGGCGCTGAAGTCCAGGCTATCGCGCCGGGCCCGGGTAATCGTCATGGTACCCGCGATGAGGTCGACGGCGCCGCTCGTGAGGAGTGGGATGCGCGTGGCGGGCGTGGATTCCTTGAGCTCGAACTTGACCGGTTTCCCCAGCTTCTTCTCGATGTTGGCGTGCACGAGCTTGGCGAGATCCACGGAGAAGCCACCCCAGTTGTTCTGCTTGTCGATGAACCCGAACGGTGGCGATCCGGTCCGCGTCCCGACCACGAACGTGCCCGTGCGCCCGATCTTCTCGAGCGTCGTCTCCGCCAGAACCGGCCCGGCTTCGATGAGGAGCATGCCCAGAGCCAGCCCCGCTGCCACGGTCCGTGTCAGTGCCACCATGCGTCTCGCTCCTTTCCCTCGCCGTCCGTCAGTAGGCGAGGATCTTCGACAGGAAGTGACGCGTCCGTTCATGCCTCGGCCGGTCAAAGAAGGCGTCCGGCGCCGCTTGCTCCACGATCCGCCCCTCGTCCATGAACACTACTCTATGCGCCACCTTGCGGGCGAACCCCATCTCGTGGGTCACCACGACCATCGTCATACCCTCACTCGCGAGTGCCACCATCACGTCCAGTACCTCGTTGATCATCTCCGGGTCGAGGGCCGATGTCGGCTCGTCGAACAGCATGATCTTCGGCTGCATGGCAAGGGCGCGCGCGATGGCAACCCGCTGCTGCTGGCCGCCCGAGAGCTGGGCAGGGTATGCTCCGGCCTTGTCCGGGATGTCGACCTTGGCCAGGAGGTCCATCCCCACCCGCTCCGCCTCCCGCCGTGGGCGCCCCCGCACCCGGATGGGCGCCAGCGTGACGTTCTCCAGCGCGGTCATGTGAGGATAGAGGTTGAACTGCTGAAAGACCATGCCGATGTCGGCCCGCAGCCGCGGCAGGTCCACGTCCGGTCCCTGCACGTCGCGCCCGTCCACCGTCAGGCGGCCCGCCTGGATCGGCTCGAGCCGGTTCACGCAGCGGATCAGCGTGCTCTTGCCTGAGCCGCTCGGCCCACACACCACGAGGACCTCGCCGCGCGCGACGTCGAGGTCCACGTCCTTGAGGACGTGGAGCTTTCCGAACCACTTGTTCACCCGCTCGTAGCGAATGATCGGATCGGTCGTCGGGCTCACCGCTCCGTGCCGTGCTCCGGTCACTCGCTCTCCTCGTTTCGTTCAGTAGATCGGCGGTATCGCTGGCGCCGCGTCGGGTCGCGTTCGCACGGACTGCCGGCCCCGATCGACGTGCCCCGAAGCATCACCCCGAGGCGGGCGCGACCGGCCCACACGCCTGAGCAGCCGCGGGGCCCGACCGGCCGCACGGGCGGCCCCGGTAGGGGTCGCGGATCGACGGCAGCCGCGAGCGACGAAGGCGCTCGCTGGGGCGGAGTATATCTGGCCCTCCCAAGCCTCACAAGCGGCGATCCCGGTGACCGCGCCCCAGAGAGCTCGCGTGGACGGGCCGCGGCGCGAGTCGACCCGGATGCATGCGGTCCGGCGGCGCGCGCTTGCCGTGGGCCTGGCGCCACGGCTAAGATCGCGACGGTGGAGGCATCCGCACTCGTCGCGACGGGAAGCGCGCTCCTGGCGGGGCTCCTGTTCGGCTACTGCGCGCAGCGCGGCGGCTTCTGCCTGACCCGGGCGCTCTCCAACTGGGTTCTCATGGGCGACACGGCGATCCTCCGCGCGTACGTTCTCGCGCTCCTCGTCGCAGTCGTCGGCGTCCACGTGCTCGAGCTCGGTCTCGTCGAGTCGATCCCCGTCCGGCCGTTCCGCTGGCTTGCCAATGCCACCGGCGGGTTCGTCTTCGGGGTGGGCATGATCCTCGGGGGCGGATGCGCCGGCAGCTCCTGGTACCGCCTGGGCGAGGGTGCGCTGGGCGCGTGGGTGGTCCTGGTGGGGTTCGCAATGGGGGCGAGCGCGACGAGCGTCGGCGCCCTGCAGCCGGTGCGGACAACCCTCCAGGCCTTCGAGTACGCCATCGACGAGCAGCCGGCGACGCTCTACGGGATCCTGGGCGTCCCGCCGTGGCCGGTCATCGCCGTACTCGCCGTGGTGCTGGGCGTGTGGCTCGTCCGCAACCGTCCCGAGGAGGGCGAGCACGGGAAGTGGCGTTGGCCCGTCACCGGCGGCGCCATCGGGCTGGTCATCGTGCTGGGCTGGTACCTCTCGGCGCTGGGGGGCAGCCCGACGGGCATCACCTTCGCCGCCAACACCGGGCACCTCCTGACGTATCCGCTCGTGGGCTACCCGAACCGGGCGACCTGGGGCATGGTACTCCTCCTCGGCGTGGCCGCGGGAGCGGCCCTGGCGGCGTGGCGCGCCGGCGAGTTCGCATGGAGGCCGGTGCCGGGCTTCACCATCGTGAAGCTCTTCGCTGGCGGGCTCATCATGGGCACCGGGGCGCTGGTCGCCGACGGGTGCAACATCACCCAGGGACTGACGAACTCCGCCACCCTAGCGCTCGGCAGCCTGACGGCATTCGCCTCCATGCTCGTCGGGGGCTGGGTGGCCCTGTGGGTGCTCTTCTCCCCACGACGAGGATAGCGGCGCCGGTTCCCGCTCGGCCTTGGCCGGGATCGCTGGTGCCGACGGAGCGCGCGCGGATCCCGCCTACCGCAGGCTCGAGTAGTACGCCGCCAGGTCCGCGAGCGTCTCGTCCGGAAGGCTCTGGATCAGCAGCTTGAGCGCCTTGAGCTGCGCATCCCCCGGGCTCCGCTGATCCTGCTTGAACAGCAAGAGCTGGTTCTGCAGGTATCCAGAGGGTTGCCCGGTGAGGTCCGGGATCAGCTTCGCGCGATCGCCCTTCCCGTCGGCTCCATGGCAAACGGTACACGAGGCCGCCGCCGCGCGGCCCCGCTGGACGGCCGCGCGGTCCGTCTTGACCGGCGTGGCCTGGCGCGGCTGGCTCGCGAAGTACGCCACGATCTCGTCCACGCCGAAGTGGAGGGCCATCTTCGCGTAGGGTTCCATCTCGGGCGACGGCCGGCGCCCGCCGGCGTAGTCGGAGAGCGCCTTCTTCAGGTACGCGGCGTCTGCGCCCGCCAGGATCGGGACCGTGTCCCCGCGGCTGTTCCCCGCGAAGCCGTGGCAGGCGCTGCACACGAGGGCCTTCTGCGCGCCCGGTCCATCCAGCGGACCGGCCACGGCCGGGGTGACGATGACGAGCAGTGCCAACCCGGTCGCGCCGAGCAGCAGCCGTGCCCCACTACTCCACGTCCGCATCGTTCCTCCTTCGCTCGCCCTAGCCGAGGACGTCGTTCCAGATGCTGGTCCGCCACGCGATCGAGTTCTGCGCGACTGACACCGCCGCGCGAGGGGTCAGCTTCTGCTCGATCTGGACGACTTTGCCGTTGTCGATCCGGTACGCGTTGACGACGGCGATGGCTTCCCGATCGCTGACCCAGCTGTAGCAGGTGTTGCCGGGCGCGAGGACCGGGGGTTCCTTGCCGTTCAGCAGGTGGACGACTGCCGTCGCGCAGATCTTGCCCGTCGCGTTCGCGATGTTGCCCGACTTCGGCACCGGTAACCCGGTGGTGGCGTCACCGATGACGTGAACTCCGGCCCGCTTCGGCGACTCGAAGGTGACGTGGTTCACCTCGCACCACCGGTTGTTGGTATCCGCCAGGCCGCCCTGTATGGCGATGGCGCCGGCGCGCTGGGGCGGGATCAGGTTGAGCACGTCGTACCGCACGCGGTCGCCGATGGCCGGTACGACCTCCCGCGCCTCCAGGTCCACCCGCTCGATCTTGCTCGTGGGACGGTAGTCGAGGTTGGGATAGTTCCGAAAGGCCGCCTTGAAGAGCGCGGTCTTCGACACGATGTCGTTGTTCGCGTCGAGCACGACCAGCTTCGCGTCGGGCTTCTTCGTCTTGAGGTACCAAGCGATCTGGCAGGCCCGCTCGTACGGACCCGGCGGGCAGCGGTACGGGGCCGGCGGCACCGTCATGAGAACCACGCCGCCGGCGGGCAGGGCCTGGAGCCGGCTGGCCAGCTCGACTGTCTGCGGCCCCGCCTTCCACGCGTGAAGGACGGTGCTCTCCCGGCCGGCCACGCCCTCCACCTGATCCCACATGAAGTCGACGCCCGGCGCCACGATCAGACGGTCGTACTCGAGATACCCCTCGCCGATGCGGACGCGCTTGGTGTCGGGCTCGATGGCGGTGGCGGTCTCGTGCCTGACCTTGACCCCGTGCGCCCGGAGCCGATCGTAACCGAACGTGAGCGTGTCGATCGACTCCACCCCGCTCAGGACCAGATTGCTGAAGGGGCACGAGACGAACGTGCGGTTCGGCTCGAGGAGGATGACCTCGATCGAGGGATCCTGAAGCCGAACGTACTTCGCTGCCGTCGCGCCGCCCCACCCGCCGCCGATGACCACCACCCGGCGCCCGGACTTCCTCGCCAGGTCGCCCTTCACGGGGGCGGCGCACCCCCCGAGGACGCCACCCGCCGCCGCGCCGAGCCCGACGCCGGCCGCCGTCGCCCGAAGGAAGTCTCTCCGCGAGAGCTGCGTCATGGCCACCTCCATTGGGGGTCCGTTCAAACTCGGATCGCCTGCAGCACGTCCCAGCGCTGCTCCTCGCTGTTTACGAACTGGACCCGGAGCGTCGCCGGGCGGGTCACCTTGAGGGGAAAGCGGATCAACGGGTTCGGGCTCACCGCGGACGTCATCTGGAACTCGCACACCCGCTGGTCGTCCAGCCAAACGGTCATCTGCTTGACGTAGTACTCGGGCAGCTCCCGGACGTACTTTCCCTGCTTCAGCACGAGGCCCGTGTACGAGCCGTGGATCACCCGGGCGCGCACCTCGAAGGGCTCTCCCGCCTTCATCGCGCGCGGGAGTCGAAGCTCCGGGCTACCCGCCCGGTCGCGGGCTCCGCGCTCGGGCGGCGTGCTGCAGCCTCCCTCGACGACCCGGACCTCGTGGGACGCCAGGAACTCGCCGTGCCGGTTGCAGACGGCGACGGCCTTGACCAGCCCACCGGTTCCCGACCGCATCTGGTAGGCCGCCCACGGCCGCCCGTTGGCGGGCGAGAACAGGAACTTCCCCTTGGCCGGCACCGGATCGCGGTCGATCGAGACCTCGATGGACTGGATGTAGTGCTCAGGCTCCATCGGATGGTCGACCCCCACCCGGATCGGCACGGCCGCGGGCTCCTCGGACAGGATCGGCACGTCGAGATCGATCCGGTGATCGCGGTCGGGGCGAGTCTGGGCAGCGGCCGGCCGGGAGATCCGGGACACCGCCATCGCGCCGCCGGACAGCGCCCGAAGAAATGATCGCCTGTTCATTCCATGAACCCTATCGGTAATGCGACTATACCGCAGCTTCTCGAGCAAACTCAATCGCCAACGCGATCAGGCACGCGTGCTTAGGGACCCATCACTCATGAGGAGGATGACCTCGACCTCCCCGTCTCTGGGGATCCGCGTGTCGCCCGGGATGATGGCGAGTCCGTCCGCCAGCAGCATCGAGCGCAGGATCCCGGAGCCCTGCTCCCCGGTCGGTCTTGCGCCCACTCCCTCCCCGAGCGGCTCGAGTCGGACTCGAAGATAGCCGGGCCGACTGCCGGGGTTGTCGATGGGCTCCAGCGCCCGCGCCCGGACCCGCGGCCGCCCGAGGGTCCGATGTCCTCCCAGTCGACGGAGGACGGGGCGGACGAACAGCTCGAAGGTCACCATGGACGACACGGGATTGCCTGGGAGTCCGAAGAAGAGGCGCTCGCCGATCCGCCCGAACGTGAGCGGCTTGCCGGGGCGCATGTTCACCTTCCAGAAATCGAGGCGGGCGCCGAGCGTTTCCACGGCCTCCCGCACGAAATCACGGTCTCCCACCGACACGCCCGCCGATGAGACGAGCACGTCCGCCTCCAGCCCTTCACGAAGGCGGTCTACGAGCTCCTCGCGCCGGTCCCGCGCGATCCCGAGGCTCAGGGGGACCGCCCCGGCCTCGAGCACGAGGCCAGAGAGCGTGTACGTGTTCGAGTCCGGGATCTGACCGGGTCCGAGCGGAGCCTCGGGCGCGACGAGCTCGTCCCCCGTGGAGAGGATGGCGACCCTCGGGCGGCGGTGGACGCTCACGCGCGCGTGGCCAAGCGCCGCCAGCACGCCGAGCGCGGCGGGCCGCAGCACCACCCCCGGCTCCAGCAGCCGGTCGCCCGCATGGATATCCTCGCCCCGAGGGCGCACGCAGGCGCCCCGCTTGACGGGGCGTCCGAGCACCACGTGACCGCCGTCACGCTGGACCTCCTCCTGGGGCACGACGGCGTCGCTCCCGGCCGGCAACGGAGCACCCGTCAAGATGCGATACGCCTGCTCCGGGCCGAGTTCGTGGAGGGCGATCCTGCCCGCGGCGACCTCGCCGACGACCGCGAGCGTCACCGGATGGTCCTCAGTGGCCGTCCGCGTGTCGGCAGCGCGGAGCGCGTAGCCGTCCATCGACGAGTTATCCCAGGGTGGGATCTCCCGCCCGGCGACGATGGACTCGGCCAGGACGCGCCCGAGCGCCTCCCCGAGTGGGACGCTCTCGGCGCTCAGGACGGGAACCCCTGTGAGCACGCGCTCGAGGGCCTCGGCGACGGATAGCACGCTGGGAGCTCCTCTGGCCCGATGGGAAGAGGGCCGACTCCGCCGCCAGTGTAGAGCCTAATCCGGCGCTTGGGGAGACGACGCCGAGCCGAGCCTGTTCCCAGCTACGCCCGCCGGGCGGCAAGCCTGGATCGGCCCCCCGCGGGTCTGGCCCTACGCCTCCCCTCGGGGGGTCAGACCGAACCGCGGCACGAAGATCCGGAAGGAGAGGATGAAGAGCGCAGCGAACCCTAGCGTGATCAGCAGGGTCAGGAGCAGGTCGGCCGCGCGGTAAGGCCCGCCGCCCGACTGGACGGTCGAAGGCAGCACGAGGACGATCCGCTCGAGAAAGATCGCGATCAGCGAGAGGCAGGAGACGGCGACGAGGATCCGGTGCCCCTCCGGCGGGCGCCCGGTGAGACGGCCGAGGAGATAGGAGAACGGAATGACCCAGCCAATGAAGAACGCGCAGATGGCCAGGCGTCGCCAGGGATCCTCGAAGAATCGCGCCAGGACGTACCGGATCTCGATCGGCACATTCCCGTACCAGATCACCAGATACTGCGACCAGAAGAAGTACATCCACACAATGGACGTGGCGAAGACGAGCTTCGCGAGGTCCTGCATCTCCTTGGGGGGCATGACCCAGCCCGGCCGTCCGATGCTGTAGAGCCCCGTGAGCAGGACGAGGAACGCGAAGCCCGAGTAGAGCATCCCGACCACCACGTAGCCCCCGAGGAGCCCGCTGAACCAGTGGGGGTCGAGCGACATTACGAGGTCAAAGCCAAGGAGCGAGCCGACGATGACGAAGAGGAACAGGAGCCAGACGGCGAGACGTGCCCGCTCCGCCCGTCCGGGCTCCTCGGATGCCCCTGCCCGTGAGCCGTGGACGGCCTTCGCGAAGCGGACGCTCACCCAGTAGAGCGCCCCCACTCCGACGACCGTGCGGAGCACGAAGAAGGGCACGTTGAGCCAGGCCGCCTTCGCCGGGATCGGCACGGTGACCCACGGGTAGAGGGCCCGCATCCCGACCAGGAGCAGGAGGAACAGCACGAAGGACACCGGCATGAACGCCACCGTGGTCGTCGAGATTCGCCGGAGTCGCGCGGCCCACCGCGCCTCGGTGAGCTCGAAGATTCCCGCGATCGCCGGGCCGGCGGCCGACAGCCCCGACCAGAACAGGAGGTTCACGAGAAAGACGGCCCAGGCGTGCGTCCCGGATCCGCCGGCCAGAGCCACCAGGAAACTCACGGCCCCAAGGGCGACGAGTCCTCCCAGCACGAGACCTGCCCTCCCTGCCAGCCCTTGCTCCGAGCTCCCGGTGGGCACGTTCACCCCTTCTTGGCCAGCGCGCGGATGTGGTTCACGATGTCCCACCGGTCCGTCACCGACAGGGCCTCGCCGTAGGCCGGCATGATCGCGCCACCATAGCCGATGTAGTAGGAGAAGTGCCCGTCGGGCTTGGCTTGCACCGGCTGGCTCGTCAGGTCGGGCGGCGGGATGAACCGCGGCGTCACCAGGCCATCACCCTTGCCGCCCGGCCCATGGCAGGGAGTGCAGTAGATGTCGAAGAGCTGCTTCCCGCGCGCGAGCGACTGCGCGTCGGGCACGACCGGGTTCTTCCGGGTCGCGTACGTCTCGCGCGCGACCACGAGCTCGGACCCCTCCCGCGGCACCGTCCCGGGGGGCTGGACCATCGTCACCTGGCCAGGAACCAGCTTCACGTCGTTCTGCATACTGGTCGTCCAGCGGTAGGCGACCAGCGCGCCCATCACGCCGGCGACCGCGCCGACGATCAGCAGGCACAGGAGGAACACCCACTTCATCCCCGGACCTCCTCGGCACCCGCGTCTCGCAGGAGGTCTTCCACTGCCCGACGCTCGGCGGCCTCGCACGTCACCTCGACACCGAAGCGGTCCGCGCTGAACCGAGGGTCGTATCGCGGCGACAACCTGAGGCTCGGCAGCCGGGCCGTGACAAACAGCCCGAGCAGTGTGCAGAGCCCGCCCAGCAGGATGGTCAGCTCGAAGGCGATGATCACGAACGGCGGGATCGAAACCACGGGCTTGCCCCCGGTGATCAGGTTCCACTTGAGCGCCGTCCAGATCGTCAGCGCGAACCCACTGGCGGTTCCGGTAACCGCGCCCACCAGCGTGAAGAGCCGCACCGGGCTCCGCGGCAGCCCGTGTCCCGTCAGCGCCTCCTCGAACTCATCGAGGGGCACCGGGCTGTACGTCGCGATCGAGCGCATGCTCCGGGCTCGGAGCTCGCGGATGGCCCGGGTGGCCGTGTCCACGTGCGCGAAGACGCCGAGGATGGTCGAGGCTGCCATCAGTGGGCATGACCATCTCGCACCGGATGCGGGATGGTCTCCTTCACCTCGACGATCGACATGGACGGCATCACCTTGATGAAGCCCATGAACAGGATGAGGAACCAGGCGAAGCTCCCGATGACGATGCCGCTGTCGACCAGCGTCGGGATGTAGGTGCCGAAGGTGTACGGGTAGAACCCGTGGGCGAGGCCGGGAACGATGATGTTGAAGCGCTCGAACCACATGCCGATCAGCACGAGGATCGACACGACGTAGAGCGTGGGCACGTGCGTCCGCGCGGGCCGCCAGAAGAACACGAGCGGCGCCACGCTGTTGCAGAAGAGCTGGAGCCACCACCACGGCGCGTAGGCTCCGACCCACTTGAACAGGTACGAGGCCCGCTCTATGGGCTCGCCGCTGTACCAGGAGGTGAAGCCCTCGCACGCGTAGAAGTAGGTCAGCACCAGCCCGGTGACAAGGATCAGCTTGGCCATGTTGTCGAGGTGCCGGTCCGTGATGTACGCGTACAGGTTGAAGTAGCGCCGCATGGGGATGAGGAGCACGAGAACCATGGCGAATCCGGAGAAGATCGCGCCATCGACGAAGAAGGGGGCGAAGAGGGTCGAGTGCCAGCCCGGGACCAGCGCCATCGCGAAGTCCCAGGACACCACGCTGTGGACTGACACGACCAGGGGGGTCGCGAGGGCCGCGAAGAGGCCGTACGCCCGTCGGTAATGACGCCACTGGCGGTCGCTGCCCTGCCAGCCCATCGCCAGAAGCCCGTAGATGAACCGCTTCCAGCCGGTGTTGGCGTCCCGCAGCGCGGCGATGTCCGGCACGAGCCCGACGATGAAGAAGACCATGCTGATGGTCAGATACGTCGAGATCGCGAACACGTCCCAGACGAGGGGCGAGCGGAAGTTCGGCCACAGGAACCGCTCGCTCGGGTACGGGATGAGCCAGTACGCGTACCACATCCGGCCGGCGTGGATGACCGGGAACAGGCCGGCCGTCATGACGGCAAAGATCGTCATCGCCTCGGAGCCGCGGTAGATCGACGTTCGCCACTTCGCCCGGAACAGGTACAGGATCGCGGAGATCAGCGTCCCCGCGTGCCCGATGCCGATCCAGAAGACGAACGTCGTGATGTACATCGCCCACATCTGGGGATTGCGCTTCCCCGCCATCCCCATACCGAAGTAGACCTGGAGGACCCAGCAGCCGATCCCGGTGGCCAGGATGAGGGCGATGAGAGACATCCAGCCGAAGTAGGCCGACCCCGGAAAATCCAGGGTCCGGAGGACGTCACGGTTGACGTCGGCGAAGGTCGGGGAGGCGCCGACGGCGCCACCGGCGATCGGCCGGGCCGGGCGCTCGGTGCCGCTCGGCGCGCTCACGCGTGCTCCTCCCGCAGGATCTTCTTCAGGTACGTCAGCGCCGGGCGCGTGCCCAGCTCGCCGAGGACGTGATAGCCGCGCGAGGAGCCGGAGAGCCGGGAGACTCGGCTCTTACCATCCTTCAGATCCCCGAACGTGATCGCCTGCGTGGGGCACGTCTGCTGGCAGGCGGTCTGGATCTCCCCGTCCCGCGGGAGCCGGCCCTCGTCGCGGGCGCGGTCGCGGCCGGCAATGATCCGCTGCACACACATCGTGCATTTCTCCATGATGCCGCGGTCGCGGACGGCGACGTCCGGGTTGAGCTGGAGGTTCATCGGCGCCGGCCACTCGTAGCGGTACCAGTTGAAGCGCCGCACCATGTACGGGCAGTTGTTGCCGCAGTAGCGTGTCCCGACGCACCGGTTGTAGATCTGCGCGTTGAGCCCGTCCGCGGTGTGATACGCCGCGAAGACCGGGCAGACGGGCTCGCACGGCGCCACCTCGCAGTGCTGGCAGAGCATCGGCAGAAATCGCGCGCTCGGCCGCCCGGCGGCGGGCGTCTCCGCCGCCTGTGCGACGCCGATCCCCCCCGGAACCGCCGCGTGCCCCGTGGCCGCCGCACCGCCGTGACCCCGATCCCACCACCGCTCGACACGAAGCCAGTGGACGCTCCGCCCGTAGTCGATGTCGCCCTTGCCCACCGAGGGAACGTTGTTCTCCGCCTGGCAAGCCACGACGCACGCCTGGCAGCCGGTGCAGGCGTCGAGGTCGATCGTCATCCCCCAGCGGTTCTGGGGGTATTTGAGGTCGGGGTACATGGAGGGCAGGTTCGCGTGCGCGGGCGCCTTGCCACCCCGCTCGAGCTTCACGGCCTCCGTGAGCCCCACCGTCTCGAAGATCTCCCGCGAGTGGTCAACCTCCGTCACGCCGGCTGGCGAGGCGAGCTTCTCGCGCCGCCCGGTCTTCTGCAGTCGGACCCGGACGCCCAGCCATCGGCGACCGCCAGACCCCGCGGTCGGCTCGGCCGGCAGGAGGGCGTAGGGACTCTGGCCGACTCCCCGAGCGAACCGCCCGTACGCCGTGTGCCCGAGCCCGGTGGGGACCGCCACCGCGCCGGCCGACAGGGTCTCCGAGACGTATGCGGGCGCCTCGATGGCGCCGTGCGGCGACTCCACCCGCAGCACGTCACCCGACTGGACCCCGAGGCTCCGGGCCGTTTCCGCCGGAACCTCGACCCAGCTCCCATAGACCACCTGGGTCATGGGATCGGGCGCCTCGTGGAGCCACACCTTGTTGGCGCCGCGGCCGTCGTAGTAGCGCGACGACGGCACGACCAGGAGGGCCGGATCGGTCGCGCTCCCGTCGAGGGGTGGCGCCTGGGCAGAGACCTTCACCCCCGCGCGGAGGGCGACCTTCGTAGCCGGCACGTCGGCCCAGTACCCGCCTCGGCGAAGCGCGTCTTCCCAGAACCCGTCGAACGCGGCCTTCGGGGACACGGTCTTGGCCATGGCCCGCCAGGACTCGCGCAGGTAGTCGGCGAAGGACTTCGCCAGGAAGAGCGTCTTCTCGGAGCCCGGGACCAACGCCCGCCCGGTGTCCAGCAGGAGATCGCCCGTCGCCTTCGTCTCGACCCCCGGGAACGTCTCCGGGGCTTTCCGCCCCAGTGCGTCCCGGACCGCCCTGAGCTGAGGCAGGTCGAGCGCGTCGGGGTTCGTCGGTCCGACCTTCGGCACCGGCGCCATCGCCGGCTGGAGAAGCCCCCACACGCCCTCGCGTGGCGAGTAGTCGCCCCAGGACTCGAGCGGCGTGAGGTCGGGGATGACCAGATGCGCGCGGGCGGAGGTCTCGTCCAGGTGGCTCGAGAGGCTCACCACGAACGGGACCTTGCCGAGCGCCTCCGCGAACGCGGCCCGCGCCGGGAGGGTGAAGGCGGGATTCGCGTCCTTCACGATGAGCACGGCGATCTCGCCCTGGGCCATCGCCTTCGTCAGGGCGAGCACGTCCGCGTAACGGCTGGCCCGCGACAGGGACGAGCTCGGGCCGAACCGGACCGTCCGGCCGACATTCCCGAGGGCGTAGTTGAGGAGGTTCACGGAGATGGCCGCGTCGACCCCGCCCGATCCACTCGCCGCCACGCCGCCGGACACGACCAGGCTCGGCGCCCCCTTGACCAAGGCCTCGGCCAGGGACTTGAGCTTGGACACGGGAACGCCACTCTGCTTGGCGACCGCCTCCACGTCCACCGCCCCGGCGGCCGCCACAAGGGCCGCGACCTCCTTGGCCGGCAAGGCGGGGATCTGGCGCGACTCGAGCACGAGCCGCAGGAGTGTGAGCGCGATCGCCCCCTCGGCGCCGGGCAGACTCCTGATCCACTCGTCCGCATTAGCCGCCGTCATCGAGTATCGCGGCTCGACGTGGATCACCCGGGCGGAGTGCTCCTCCCGCAGAGCGTGCGCTCGGCGGAAGGCGCCCGCGTACCCCACCGGCGACACCCACGTCTCCAGGAAGTCCACGCCGAGGGAGAGGATCGTCTTCGCGTCCTCGAAGGCATGGTAGGGGATCGCGTCGACCCCGAAGACGGCCAGGCTCGCGGCGCGAAGATCCTCGTGGGCGAAGGTCTCGTAGGCGACGCGCGGACGGCCGCCGACCGCCTTCAGCCACTCGTCCGCCAGGCGTCCGAGGCTTCCCGTCTCGAGCTGCGTCAGCATCGCGATGCGGCCCGTGCCCGCCTGTCGCGCCGCCGCGAGCTTCTCGACGAGGAGCTTCTGCGCATCGGCGACCAGCACCGGCCGCCAGGCATCCCCCTCGCGGACGCGCGGCCCCGGGAGGCGATCCGGGTCGTAGGTCGAGAGGAGGCTCGCCTGACCGCGCGCGCACAGGGCGCCCCGATTCACCGGGTGGTCGGGATTGCCCTCAAGCTTCACGATCCGGCCTTCCCGGCTCTTCGCCAGGACCCCACAGCCGGCGGGGCACTCCCGGCACACCGTGGCGAACCACGTCGCCGCCCCGGGCACGATGTGCTCCGCCGGGATGACGTAGGGCAGGATCGCCTCGGTCGTCTTGCCGCAGCCGGCGGCCGCCGCGGCCGCGCTGCTCGCGCCGACGATCCGGAAGAAGCCTCGGCGGTCCATCCCCTCTCCCGCGCGCCGTCCGTCCCGCATCCCCGGCTCCGTCAGTGGTGGCAGACCACGCAGTCGAGCGGTCCCTGGCGCTCGGCGTGACAGGACACGCACCAGCCCATGGTCAGCGGCGCCACCTGGGCGACCTCGGTCATCGTCTGCACCTCCCCGTGGCACTGCTGGCAGGCCAGTCCCTTCTGCACATGCCGCTTGTGGGGAAAGTATACGAACCCGGCGAGCTTGTGGATACGGACCCACTCGACCGGGCGGGCCTCCTTCCAGAGGGCGCGCAGCTTCTCGACCTCCTTCTGGAGCTCCGCGTCCTTTGAGGCCACGATCTGGTGGCAACCCATGCAGCGCTTCACGGAGGGAAGACCCGCGTAGGACGAGCGGCGGGCGTCCGCGTGGCAGTACTGGCAGTCGATCTTGAAGTCGCCGGCGTGGATCTTGTGACTGAAGAGGATGGGCTGCTTCGGAGCCGGCGCGATCGGCGTCTGTGCGGAGGCGGGGGTGACGTCGGTTCCGGGCAGGAGCATCGCCGCGATCGAGAGGATCAGGCCGACGAGCAGTTCCCGCACGCGGACCTGCATCCGCCCCGTCCTCGTCTGGCTCGCCGTCAGCCGGTAACGCCCGCGCCTGATCAGGGCGGGCCGAGAAGGCAAGTACGCTCTTTCACAAGGGCAGGCGGATGATAGCAGCGGCCCTCTGACCCGTCAACGCTTTTTTGCCCGGACCGCTCCTTCGTCCACCACGAGCGGGATCTCGACGAACGCGTGGGCCTCGGGGCTCCAGCGATGCGCGCGCGCCTCTGCCACCCGTCCCTCGGCGACGGCGACGACCACGTAGGTCGCCTGGGGGTACGCGGGGGTTCCGTCGATCATGGCGTTCTGGCGGTCCGTCTCGGAGAAGTAGGCGCCGGCGTCGACGTGCGAATGGTAGATCACCCGCACCTCGAACCCTTCTCCTTCTTGGCGTCCGATCTCCAGAAGATCCTCGTGGGCGATGTAGTAGGCAGTCCGGGCGGTCCGCTGGAAGCGGCCGGGATCGCGCGCGTGAAGCTCGTCCTGGATGTTGCGGCAAGCGAGGAGCCGTCGCTCGACGACGTCGCCTGGGGCGCCCGGCCGGATCAGCAACACGCCGCAGCACTCTGCGGGGTAGTCGGCCCGCGCGTGCCGCTGAATCGCCTCGAGCTCCGCCGCCGTGAGGAGGGGGATCACGCGCCGCCAGCGAGCGCCGGGATGATTGACACCTCGTCTCCGTCCTTGAGCCGAGTCGCCGGCCCCTGGAGACTGCCGATCTCCTCCCCGTTCACGTACAGGTTCACGTGGTGGTGCACCTGCCCCGTTGCGTCGCGCACCAGGCCCCGGAGGCCCTCGAAGCGCGCCTCGAGGGCGTCGAGCAGTTCCTTCACGTCGGCCGCGTCCAGGTCGACCCGCGGCTGGTTCTCGGTCGCACGCCGGAACGGCGTCGGGATGTATACGCTCACGGCCATCGCTGCGCCTCCTCCCGGTCCCCTCAGCGCTCGGCGGCTTCCAGCGGGACGCTCAGGTACCGCTCGCCGGTATCGCAGAGGACCGTCACCACCGTCCGGCCGGTACCGAGCCGCTCGGCCACGCCGAGCGCCGCCCACACGTTCGCCCCGGCCGAGATACCCACGAGAAGCCCCTCCTCGCGCGCCAGCCGGAGCGCGGTGGCCATCGCGTCCTCGTCCTTGACCTGGACGATCTCGTCTATCACAGCGCGGTTGAGAATGCCGGGCACGAACGAGGCGCCGATCCCCTGGATCCCGTGCACCCGCGCCTTCCCCCCCGAAAGCACCGGCGATCGGGCTGGCTCCACCGCGACGATGCGGACGCGGGGAATGCGTTCCCGCAGCACCTCGCCGACCCCGGTGATCGTGCCACCCGTCCCCACGCCGGCCACGAAGCCGTCCACCTTGCCGCCCGTGGCCTCGAGGATCTCCTGAGCCGTGGTCCGCCGATGGGCGTCCGGGTTGGCCGGGTTCTCGAACTGCTGCAGCATCACGTAGCCCGGGTTCGCGCGGCAGAGCTCCTGCGCGGCGTACACGGCCCCCGTCATCCCCTCGATCGCGGGCGTGAGGACCAGCTCGGCGCCCAGTCGCGCCAGCAGCCGCCGCCGCTCGAGGCTCATATCGTCCGGCATCGTGAGGATGAGGCGATAGCCCTTCACGGCGGCGACGATCGCCAGGCCGATTCCCGTATTCCCGCTGGTGGGCTCCACGAGGGTCGAGCCGGACCGGAGCGTGCCCCGGCGCTCCGCGTCCTCGATCATCGAGCGCGCGATCCGGTCCTTCACGCTGCCGCCGGGGTTCTGGGACTCGACCTTGGCCAGGATCGTGGCGCTGCCCGCCGGCACGATCCGGCCAAGCCTGACGAGCGGGGTGTGCCCGATGAGGTCCAGGACGCTGTCAGCGACGCGCGGACGCCCGGCCATGGGTTCCCCCCCGGGGCTCATCGATTCAGATGTGGTAGATCGTGCGCTCGGGTGATCGGCGCGCCTTGACCTGCTCCGCGAGGTCACCGAAGGTCGTGCGGTCGATCACCGCGGCCACCGCTCCCGCGATCTCGCGCCAGAGGGGCGCCAGGTCGGAGACGGCCGCTTCGCTCGCCCTGCCCGGGTGCCGCCCCGCCACCTCCAGTGCCGTCAGCCGACCCTCGACCGCCCGGAGCACCTCACCCGCAGAGATCCCTGCCGGCGCCCGGACCAGCTGGTAGCCCCCCGCCGATCCGCGCTTGGACTCCAGGAGCCCTGCGCGCTTGAGGAGGAGCAAGACCTGCTCGAGATAGCGCTGGGGGATTCCCTGCCGGCGAGCGACCTCCTGGATAGGGACCAGGCCCTCGCCATGGTGGACGGCGAGGTCGAGGAGGGCGCGGATCGCGTACTCACCCTTCGCTGAAATTCGCATATCCGGTCAAGAATGGAGTGTACCGACCGCCGCGGAGTACCGTCAAGGACAGCTTGGCGCTGGCAACACCGGTCCACGCCTGCGCAACACGTCAGCGCCGGGGCGTGCGAGCCCGTGGCATGCCGCCGCCGGCGCCTGGCCGCTTCAGTCGCGGCGAAGGCGGGGGTTCAGCCAGTCCTGGAGTCCGTCGCCGAGGAAGTTGAACCCGAGGACGATGGACAGGATCGCGAGGCCCGGGAAGGTAGCGACCCACCAATACTCGAACTTGCTCTGCCCTGCGGCGATCATCGCGCCCCACTCCGGGGCGGGCGGGACCGCGCCGAGCCCGATGAAGGACAGCGCGGCGGTGAAGATGATGGCGTTGCCGACGTCGAGCGAGCCCTTGACGACGATCGGGGGAAACGCGTTCGGGAGGATGTGGGTCAGCACGACGCGGAAGCCGGGCGCCCCGAGCGCCCGGGCCGCGATCACGTAATCATTCTCCTTGATCGCCAGGACCTGTCCCCGCATGAGCCGGCTGAACTCCGGCCACGATACGAGGAGGATCGCGAGCATCGCGTTGCGGAGCCCGGCCCCGAGAGCCGCGGTGATCGCCATGGCCAGGACGATGGGCGGGAACGCGAGGACGATGTCGACCACTCGCATGAGGACCTCGTCCACTCGCCCGCCCACGTACCCGGCCACCGCGCCGACCCCCGCCCCGAACAGGCTCGCCAGCAGGATCACTGTGAAGGCCAGTGGCACCGTGATGCGGGCACCGTAGAGGACGCGTGAGAAGTTGTCACGGCCCGCCTCGTCGGTCCCGAAGAGGTGGGTGGACCCCGGCGACTCCAGCCGGTTCATGACATCCAAGTCCGTCGGGCTGTGGGGCGCGAGCCACGGGGCAAACGCCGCCACGAAAACCCAGGCGCCCACGACGACCACGCCGACGATGAGCGCGATGTTCGCACGCCCAGGACTCCCCGTGGCCTCGCGAGGAACTGTCAGGACGCTCGGACGGGCGATCGGCTGGGCTGTGGGCACGTCGCGCCGATCACCGCACGCGTATGCGCGGGTCGAGGACGCCGTAGAGGAGATCGACGATGAGGTTCACGGTGATGTAGATGACCGCGGTCAGCATCGTGACGCCGAGGATGGCGGGATAGTCGAGCCGGGTCGAGGCCGTCACCGCGTAGCGCCCGATCCCGGGCCAGGCGAAGACCGTCTCGGTCAGCACCGCGCCGGACAGGAGGCCCGCGAAGGTGAGACCAATGATGGTGACCACCGGGATCAAGGCGTTCCGCAGCGCGTGGAAACCCACGACGAGGCCCTCGCCGAGCCCCTTCGCCCGGGCCGTTCGCACGTAGTCGGTGGCGAGAACCTCGAGCAGGGACGACCGCGTCGTGCGGGCGATGATGCCCAGGATGAACCAGCCCAGGACGAGGGCCGGCAGAATCAGGTGCCGGAGCGCCGACGCGAAAAGCTCCAGGTTCCCCGCGGCGAGGCTGTCCACGAGGAGGAACCCGGTGACGCGAGGCGGCATGGTCTGGTGGCTGTCCAGGCGGCCGGGCCCCGGCGCCCACTCGAGAAGGTAGTAGAAGACGTAGAGCGCGATGAGACCGGTCCAGAAGATCGGCGAGGCGGCACCGACCAGCGACACGGCGCGAGCGGCGTGATCGGGCAGCCGGTTGTGATGGACCGCCGCCCAAACTCCCAGCGGCACGCCGAAGCACACGGCCACCGCGAGGGCGGCCAGCGAAAGCTCCACCGTGGCGGGCAGGAACTGCTTCAGGTCCTGCAGGACCGGCCTGCGCGTGGTGAAGGACTCGCCGAGGTCTCCCCGCAGGACGTTCGCCAGGTAGGCGCCGAACTGCTCGGGCAGGGTGCGGTCGAGCCCCCAGCGCTTGACGTAGGCCGCACGGATGGAGGGGTCCTTGGTCGCCTGCTCCGAGAGCACCGTGGCCAGGGGATCCGCCGGCACGCTGTGCGCGACGAGAAACGCGGTGAGGACGACACCGAACAGGGCGACGACGGCCAGTACCATCCGTCGTCCGAGGTATGTCAGCAGCATGGGTGCGGCTCGCCGGGAGTGGCCCCGGTGAGAGGACTCCTGGCGAGCCGCATCACGCGCCGTTTACCGGCTGAGGTTCGCCACGGTGACCCACCAGATCGGATGGATGGCGTAGCCCTTGATCGCGGGATTCAGTCCCACAAAATTCTTGGGCTGGACCAGCATGATCTCCGGCACGTCCTCCAGGGCGATCTTGTTCATCTCCATGTAGAGGGCCTCGCGCTTCTTCGGATCCTGCTCCTTCTTGGCCGTCGCGATGATGTCGTTGACCTTCGGATTGGAGTACTTCACCCGCTTCGGCACCGGGCCGGCGCCGTAGAAGGCGTCCGCGTAGGGGTCCGGGTCCAGGTAGTCCGGCGACCATGAGGCGAGCATCAGCTGGATCTTCCCGGCCCGATACTCGGCGATCGCCACCGAGCGCTCCTTGGGATCGAGCGTCACCTTGATGCCCGCCTGCGCCAGGTCGGCCTGGAGCTTGGCCGCCAGGGGCTCGGACGCGACCCCCAGGAGCGGCGCCGTCCAGTATGTCAGCTTGAGCTCAACGCCGTTCGGGTACCCGGCCTCGGTGAGGAGCTGCTTGGCCTTGGCCACGTCGCGCTTGCGCGCCAGCGACTTGTCGCCCCCGAGGATCCCGAGCGGGATCATGGTCGAGGGTCGCTCGCCTGCGCCCCGTACGATTCCCTTGATGATCCCGTCGTAGTCGATCGCGTAGGCGACGGCCTGGCGGACCCGCTTGTCGGCCAACTCCTTGCTCATCTCGGCGCTGTTGGTGACCCCCACGTACACCTGGTTCATCGAAAGGCCCTCGAGGATCTTGATCTTGGGGCCCTGGGTGATCTTGGCCACGATGTCGACGTCGAAGTCGTGGGCGACGTCGGCATCACCCCGCTCGACCATCTCGCGCTGCGTGGTCCCCGTAGGCACGTGCTTGAAGATCACCTTCGCGAAGTAGGGCTTCTTGCCCCAGTACCCCGCGTTCCGTTCCAGGACCGCCTCGACGTTCTTCGTGAACGACACCAGCTTGTACGGCCCCGAGCCCTCCGACTGGTTGTTGAGCCACTCGGTGGCCTTGTCCTTGTCCTTGGCGTCGTCCGCGTCCGTGCCGCCCTTAGCCATCACGACCTTGGAGTCGGCGACGCCGCAGGGCACGGCTGCGAGGGCCGCGAGGAACGACGCGTCGGGAGCGTTGAGGACGATCCGGATGGTCAAGTCGTCAACCACCTGGATGTCTTTGACGGGATCCATGAAGAACGACGGGTTGTCCTTCAGATTCTTCAGCCGTCGCAGCGAGAACCGGACATCATTGGCGGTGAGCGGATTGCCCGAAGTGAACTTGACACCGGGTCGGATCTTGAACGTGTAGGTCGTCCCATCCGGGGAGACCGTCCAGGACGCGGCCAGGCGCGGCTGGATCTTGGTGAAGTCGGGCGCATCCACCGTGACGAGGGTGTCGTAGGCGGCGGTGTCCAGGATCTGCGACGTGTACTCGTAGGTGCGGTGCACGTCGTTCGTGACGTAGTCGTCGATGTTGCGGGCGATGATCAGGGTCTCCTGCCGACTCTGCGCCTGCACCGGTCCACCCCCGGCGAGCAAGACGACGGCGAGGCCCAGCGTCGAGACAGCCAGGAACCTCATGACGTTCCGTGTGACAAGCATGTGTGTGATCTCCTCCCAGTGAAGCCAGTGAAGGTTGACGGACAGGACGACGCCCGTTCTCACGAGGTCGGGCGCACCACCAGGGTCTCGGTGACCGTCACCCCGTCGATGGCCCGGATGCGGCCCACGACCTCGGACGCCGCGTGCAGGTCCAGGGAGCGGATGAGCGCCACCATGTCGTAGCGGCCGAACAGCTGGTACACGTACGAGAGCCCCTCCAGCTTCCGGAGCGCGTCGAGCACCTCCGTCTCCCGCTGGGGCTGGCATCGGATCAGGACACCCGCGACCATCGGATCCCTCCTTCGCGGCCCGAAGGGCCTCTACCGCTTCACCGCGTCTGCCCGGGCCCCGCCCACCGTCTCGCTTCCGAGCACGGCGAGAATGGCCTTGACACCCTGGCGAGAGAGCACGAACTCGAACGCCTCCTGAGCCTGGTCGAGCGGGAACACGTGGCGCGTGAGCGGCTCGACGTCCACCCGGCCCTGGGCCAGGAGGGCCAGGGCTCTCTGGTACTCCCGGTACGAGTAGCAGATCGCCCCCACCAGGTGCAACTCACCCCGGACGGCTGGCTCGAGATCGATCTCGACCCGCTTGTGGACGGTCAGCATCACCACGGACCCGCCCTTGCGAGCCATGGCGATGCCCTGGCCGAGCGCCTCGGCGCTTCCCGCGGCCTCGTAGACGAAGTCCGCCCCTCCGTCCGTCAGCTCCCGGACCGCCGCCACCGGGTCGCGCTCGTGCACGTTGACGACCTCGTCGGCCCCCATGCCGCGGGCGAGCGCCAGGCGGTCGTCGCGCGTCCCGATCACCACCACCCGCGCCCGCAGGATGCGCTTGATCACCTGGGTCGCGAGCAGCCCCATCTGCCCGGGTCCCAGGACGGCGACCCACGCCCCCGAGGTGACGGTGATCATCTCGAGACCCCGGATCACGCAGGCGAGCGGATCCGCGAGCACGGCCGCCTCGTACGCGAGGCCCGGCGGCAGGACGTGGACGTTCCGGGCCGGGACCGCAACGAGCTCGGTCATTCCACCGTCGACGGTGACGCCGAGCTCTTCCAGCTTCTCGCAGAGGTTGACCCGGCCGACCTTGCAGTGACGGCAGATGCCGCAGCCGATGCAGATCTCGACGGCGACGGACGCCCCCAGCGGCACCTCCGTCACGCGCTCGCCGACCGCGACGACCTCGCCCGCGATCTCGTGGCCGACGATGAACCGCCGGCGGCGTGCCGGGTTCACCTCGTTGTAGATCCGCTGGTCGCTGCCGCAGATCCCCGCCATGCGGACGCGGACGAGCACCTCCCAGGGTCCCACCGTGGGGACCGGCACGTCCTCGAGGATGATGCCGCGCTTGGCCGGATCCTTGACGACGGCCAGCATGCGTGGCTCCGCTAGAGCGAGCTCGTGAACCGCTGGCGCTCCAGCAGCCGCGCGGCCTCGCGCGCGAAGTAGGTGATGATCAGGTCGGCGCCCGCTCGCCGGATCGCCGTGAGCGCCTCCAGCATGCACCGCTCCTCGTCGAGCCATCCGAGGCGGGCGGCGGCCTTGATCATGGCGTACTCCCCCGAGACCGAGTAGGCCGCCAGGGGCAGCCCGAACTCCTGGCGCACCCGCGCGATCACGTCCAGGTACGGGAGGGCCGGCTTGACCATCACGATGTCGGCCCCCTCGTCGACGTCCAGACCGACCTCGCGGAGCGCCTCCGCGGCGTTCGCGGGATCCATCTGATACGAGCGGCGATCCCCGAACTGGGGCGCCGACTCCGCCGCCTCCCGGAACGGCCCGTAGAACGCCGACGCGTACTTCGCCGAGTAGGCCATGATGGGCGTCTCGGTGTAGCCCGCCTCGTCGAGCGCCTCCCGGATCGCCCCGACCCGCCCGTCCATCATGTCCGAGGGCGCGACGACGTCCGCCCCCGACTCCATGTGGGACAGAGCGACGCGGGCCAGGAGCTCCACGCTCGCGTCGTTCTTGACGCGCCCGTCCTCGACCAGCCCGCAGTGGCCGTGGCTCGTGTACTGGCAGAGGCACACGTCCGTGATCACGAGGAGGTCCGGGATCGTCTCCTTCACCGCGCGGGCCGCCTGCTGCACGATGCCGTCCTCGGCGTACGCCTCCGATCCCCGCGGATCCTTCGACTGGGGCACGCCGAAGAGCAGGACCGCGGGAATACCCATGCTCGCGGCGTCCTTGGATTCCTTCAGCAGCTCGTCGAGCGAGAGCCGTGACACCCCCGGCATCGAGCCGACCGGATCCCGCACCCCCCGGCCGTGGACCGCGAACAGCGGCAGGATGAGGTTCTCGACGCCGAGCCGTGTCTCCCGCACCATCCGTCGGATGAGCGGGGACTCCCTGAGCCGGCGCGGGCGGTACAAGGGGTGTGCCATGAGGAGTTCCTCCTGCCTGGTCCCGGATCAGCCCCGCAGTGTCGCCGGCGGGGACGTCTCGAAGTGGCCGGCGAGCGCGTCGGCGAGTGCCGGGACCGTGTATTCGGGGGGGATGACACTCACGTGAAGGCCGTGCTCGGCAGCCGTCTCGGCCGTGATCGGCCCAATGGCCGCCACGACCACTCCCTCGAGGAGCCGACGCGGGTCCGCGGGCGCGAGGAGCGCGAGGAACCCGCGGACCGTCGACGAGCTGGTGAAGGTAACCGCGTCGATCCGTCGTGACTCGAGCAGCGGGACGATCTCACCCGCCCCGTTCCGCGCGAAGACGGTCTGATACGCCGGGGCGACCGTCACTCGGACGCCGCGCGCCTCGAGCTCCCGCGGCAGCACCTGCCGCGCCTCGGCCGCCCGCACCAGCAGCACCGCGTCCCCGCGGTCGACCCGGGCCCTGAGCGCGTCGACCAGTCCCTCGGCCCGGTACTCCGCCGGCACCAGATCGGGTTCGATCCCTCCGCGACGAAGGGCGTCGGCGGTCTCCGGACCGATCGCGGCCACCCGGCGACCGGCGAGGCTCCGTGCGTCCAGCCCCGCGTGCGCGAGCCGTTCGCGGAACGCCACCACGCCGTTCACGCTGGTGAAGACGACCCACCGGAAGGTGTCGAGCGAGCGGATCGCCTCGTCGAGCGCGCTCCAGTCCTCGGGCGGCCCGATCTGGATGGCGGGCAGAGTGATCGCCTCCGCGCCGTACGCTTCCAGGAGCCCGACCAGCCGCCCGGCCTGGACCCTTGGCCGGGTCACCAGCACGCGCCGCCCGTGCAGCGGACGGCGCACCAGCCACGTCTCGACGACCCCCGGCGCCACGCCGGGGACGACGTCGAAGGCGACTCCCCAGCTGTCGAGAGTGGTCGCCTCGTCCCGAAAAGCCTCTCCGTCTCCCCCGACCAGCCGAACGACGCGTCGCCCGGCGGCCGCGTGAGCGCGCAGGAGAGCCGGCACCGCCTCGCGAGGCACCCCGCGCCCGTCCGCCGTCACGCGTACCCGCTCGGCGCTGTCGGGCGCGACGTCCAGCACCGCGGGCGCCACCCCTGGATCGGCGACCACGACCTCGGCGGCCGCCAGAGCCTGCTGCGCCCGGACGGCGAGCAAGCCGGGGTCCCCAGGGCCCGTGCCGGCGAAGGTGACGAGGGTTCGTGTCCTCACGCGACCCGCCCGGCCTCGATGATGTCGGCGGCGCCCGCCACCAGGAGCCTCGCCGCCAGGTGCCGCCCCAGCGCCCTAGGAGCGCCCGGATCGCCGACGTCGCTGTCTCGCAGCGCGCGAGTCCCGTCGGGCGTCG
>Ga0114129_10000498_pt1 | contig 47684 bp, 39 predicted proteins | sample RhiMetdeltSRZDD1_FD_80071 | JGI IMG/M metagenome (GOLD analysis project Ga0114129, IMG submission 80071) | Populus rhizosphere microbial communities from Tennessee, USA - Rhizosphere MetaG P. deltoides SRZDD1 (version 2) (version 2) | ecosystem: Host-associated > Plants > Roots > Rhizosphere >...
CGCCGCGCACTCCGGGAGATGGTCCTGGCGGACGCCGATGAGGCCACCTTCAGCGCCAAGTCCGCGGAGGTCCGCGAGCTGACGGGCCAGGTCCTCGAGGCGCGCGCCCGGACGTTCCAGGAGGTGGCCCGGGTTCTCACGCCCGAGCAGCGGGAGAAGCTCCGCGAGCTCCGCCCCTTCCGCTTCCACCGTCCGGCGCCGCTCGCCGGCTGAGCCCTCGCCGCGACAGGGTCCCTTGGGGAGCGGCGGTGCGCTCCCCCAGGGGACCCCAGCGTCAACTCAGACGTCCCGACTGGCCGTGTACGGGCAGATCTGGCTGTAGGCGCAGTACCGACAGGCCTGATACGACGGCGTCGCGGTGAAGCGCCGCGCGCGGATCCCCACCGCCGCCGCGCGCACGGCCTCGAGCGCCGTCTCCGCGTCCGCCTCGGTCGGCGCGTGGCGACCCACCACACCGGACTCGAGGAATCGCAGCTCGACGCGCGTCGGGAGGCGGCCGAACATCTCCCGCCACGCCAGCGCGTAGATCCGGAGCTGGAGGCTCTCCGCCGCCCGCTCCTCGGCGTGCTCGGCCTCCCGGACGTCGGAGGACTTGTAGTCCACGATCACGGAACCGTCCTCCGTCTCGTCGACGCGGTCCCACCGGCCGCGGACCCGGGTGAGCCCCGCGGGGTCGGGTAGGCTCACGCCGAACTCTCGCTCGACGAACGTCGGGCGCGTGCCCGAAGCCTCCTCCTCGTGCCAGAAGCGCACGATGGCCGCCCGACCGGCGTCCTGACGCGCGGCCTCGTGCGCCCACGTGAGGAACCCCTCGTTCCGCCACTCGCGGTCGTACGTCTCGCGCAGGTCCTCGAGCGGCGTGTAGAGCCCGGCCGCCCGCCGCCGCAGGTAGTGCTCGACCACCCGGTGGAGCGTCTCCCCGTACACCACCGTGTGATGGCGGCGGATCGGGACCCGCAGCACGTGCACGTACCGGTACTTCAGCGGGCAGGTCTGATAGTCATCGACCTGCCGGTGGCTCAGCTCGAGGATCACGTCGGGGCCGAGGGGTGCCTCGGTCTCGGTCCCGGTCCCGGCGGGTGCCGCGAACCCCCGCAGATCCTCCAGCGCCGTGCCCCTGACGGGCCGGGCGGCGTCCTGCTGGAGGTCGAGGGCCTCGAGGACGAACTGGCTGACCTTCCGCGTGCTCCGGCCCCCGTAGTCGCGTGCCGACGTCAGGTAGAGCACCTCCTTCGTCCGCGTCATCGCGACGTAGAAGAGTCGCCGCTCCTCCTGGAGGCGAAAGTCGGCCGACGACGGCCGGTCGCGGACGAGCGCGTCGGGCAGCTCCAGGACGTCTCCGCGGCTCGGCCAGGGAAACCGGCCCTGAACCAGCCCCACCACGAACACCACCGGGAACTCGAGCCCCTTCGCCTTGTGGACCGTGAGAACACGCACCGCGGGCATGTCGACGTCCGCCTCCGCGACGGCGGGGTCTTCGCCAGCATCGATCAGCGCGTCGAGGTGGTCCACGAACTCCCGCACGTGGTCCCGCGGCAAGACCCGGGTCGCGTCCTGGATCCGGCGGAAGAAGCGCGCGACATTCTGGACCTCGGCCTCTTCGCGCGGCGTGCTCGCCCGCGACATCCGACCCAGCCAGCCGCTGTCCGCGAGGAACTGGTAAAGAAGCTCCCCGGTCCCGAGCTCCGCGGCGAGTTCCAGGTAGCGCTCCAGCTCCTTCACCAGGCGGGCAATCGCCTCGGCGCCCTCCACCGAGAGCGCGGCGCGGAGCTCGGGAGTCTCACCGAGGCCCCGGAGGACGTCGAACAGCCACCGGTTCCGGCGGTCCGCGTGGGCGCCGCAGCGCGCGAGATCGACGGCCGGCACCGCGAAGAGCCGCGACGCCGCCAGCGCATAGAGGCTCACCGAGTCGTCCGGGCGTGCGAGGACCCGGAGTAACGCGATGCAGAGCCGCACCTCGGGGCGCGCGTACAGGCCCTGGTTTCCCGAGAAGGTCCACGGGATTCCTCGCACGTTGAGCGACCGGAGGAACGGGTCCGCGTCGGCATTGGCCCGGACCAGGATCGCGAAGTCGCGGTACGCGCGCCGCCCCGCCTCCACCTCCTCCTCGATCGTCCGGGCGACGGCGTCGGCCTCCTGGGTGACCGTCTCGTAGAGGGTGTGCACGGGCTCCGACCCCGGGCCGCCGGCCGCCACGAGCCGCTTGTCGATCCCCTGGGCCGCCTCGAGCCGGTCGGGATCGTTGTGGCGAATCAGCCGGTAAGCCGCGTCCAGCAGCCGCTGTCCCGAACGGTAGTTCTGGACGAGGACCACCCGCCGGGCGTCGGGATACGCGGCGTCGAACCCGAGGATGTTGCTCATGGAGGCGCCGCGGAAGCGGAAGATCGCCTGGTCGTCGTCTCCCACGACCGTCACGTTCCGGTGCCGGGCCGCCAGGAGCTTCACCAGCTCGAACTGCGCGTGGTTCGTGTCCTGGAACTCGTCAACCAGGATGTAACGGAACCGCCGCTGGTAGTGGGCGAGGACGTACGGTCGCTCCCGGAGCAGGCGCAGCGCCAGGAAGATCTGATCGCCGAAGTCGACGAACCCGGCCCGCGCCATGAGGTCCCGGTACGCCGCGTACGTGCGCGCCAGCTCGAGGGTGCGCGTGGCGAGATCGCGCCGCTCGGCGTCCTCCGGATGCGCTGCGGCCTCGGCCGCGAGCGCCGCCGCGTGGGCCGAGTACGCCTCCGGCGAAATGTCCTCGTCCTTGGCGCGCCCGAACAGCCCGGCGAGCGCCTGCAGGTGGCGCGTCGGGTCGCCGAGCGGTCGGAAGTGGTCGAGCGGCAGCTCGAACAGGCGCGTCCGGAGGAACAGGACCTGTTCGGCCCGGTTCAGCACTCGGAAGGCCGGCGTCAGCCCGAGCTCGAGGGCGTGCTCGCGGAGCAGCCAGTCCCCGAACGCGTGGAACGTCGCGATCCGCACGTCGGCGTACCCATAGGGCACGAGAACGTCGACGCGCTCCTCCATCTCGAGCGCAGCCTTGTCGGTGAAGGTGAGCGCGAGGATCTCCTCCGGTCGCGCCCGGCGCGTGGCGATCAGATAGGCGATGCGGCGCGTGAGGACGGTGGTCTTGCCGGTGCCGGCCCCCGCGACGATCAGGAGCGGTCCCTGGTCGTGGGTGACCGCCTCGACCTGGGCCGGGTTCAGCTCCTCGAGGATGCGCGGCGCGGCGGGGTCCGGGAGCTCCGGGGCCGCCGTCGAAGACCGAGGTGAGTCAGGGCGGGACACGCCCGATCTTAGCCTCGCCGACAGATCGGGACAAGCGAGTGGCCCGCCGGGGGCTCGAGTTCCGCACCCGGCGGGCCGCAGCGCGATCCGCGACCGGCCGCCGCTCAGCGCCCGTAGACCGGCGTCAGCCAGCGGCGGTAGGCCGGCTTCTCGCCCCGGACCACCGCGAAGTAGCACGCCTGGATCGCTTGCGTCATCGGGCCCGGCCGAACGCCGTCCCCGAGAGGCAGCCGGTCGATCGAGACGACGGGCGTGATCTCCCAGCCGCTCCCGCAGAGGAAAACCTCGTCCGCGACGTACAGCTCGGTGCGGTCGATGTCGCGCTCGACCGGCGCTTGCCCGAGCTCGGTCCGGAACAGCTCGAGGAGCGTGGTTCGCGTCACCGATTCCAGGATGTCCGCGGTCACCGGCGGCGTGAGGGGGATGCCCCCGCGCACGACGAAGCAGCAGGCCCCCGGCGCCTCGGCAAGCTTCCCCCGGCTGTTCAGGAGGAGAGCGCCATCATACCCGTTCGCCTTCGCCTCCAGCATGGCGAGGCGCCCGTTCTGGTAGTTCGCCGAGCACTTGATGCGGGGAGGCATCGCGCCGTCCGCGATGCGCGTCCACGACGACACGCCGACGGTGATGCCGGGTTTGTTCGTCGCCTTCCGCGGCCGCGCGTCGACCGCGAGCCCCACCGGCCCGGTCGCGTCGAGATCGCCATCGCCGTCGAGGAATGCCGTCTGACGGAGGTGGACGTCCTCGCGCACCTTGTTCTTCCCGAGGACGTCGAGGATCGACCGCACGAGCTCCTCGCGGGTCAATGAGTGCTGCATCCGCATGAGGCGCATCGAGGCGAAGAGCCGGTCGATGTGCTCCTGGAGCCGGAAGACGTATAGCTCCTCGTGGGCCGGATTCCAGTACGCTCGGAGGCCCTCGAAGACCGACCCCCCGTACTTCACCGCGGTCGACTGGACGTGGATCCGCGCGTCCGCGTACGGCACGAGCTCACCATTGAGATAGACGTACCGGCCCGTCGTCACCAGGGTCCTCCCTTTCCGCCCGCCGCGGGGGCGGGCCTCACCGCCGGATGCGCGGATCCGGCTGCGCCAGGAGCTCCTCGAGCTCACCGGGCCGGATCACCGCGATGTCCCCCCACATCGTACACTTGAGCGCTGCCAGCGCCGTGCCGAGGTCCTGGGCTCGCTGCGCATCCCCCGTCGTCAGCCAGCCATGCAGGAACCCCGCCGCGAACGCATCGCCCGCCCCGACCCGATCCGCCACCAGGTCCAGGCTGTAGAGGCGCGTCGGCCGGTACGGCCGGTCGGTCAGGACCACGGAGCCCTGGTCGCCGAGCGTCAAGGCGACGATCGCCCCGGGCGCGAGCTTGCGCAGCCCCACCGCGATGGCCTCGGCGTCGCCGGTGAGCCCGAAGACGCGCCGCGCGTCCTCGATCCCCACGAAGAGGAGCCCCACTCGGGGGAGCAGCGGCTCGAGATACGCCCCCGCGGCCTCGTGCGTCCAGAGGGCGGTGCGGTGATTCACGTCGAGCGACAGGAGGGCCCCGCTCGCCCGGGCCGACTCGACCGCGCGCTCGAAGACCCGGCGCGGGCGCGGACCCAGCGCGGCGGTGATCCCCGTGACGTGGACGACGCGCGTGCGGGACACCGTGGTCCAGTCCACCTCCGACTCGTCCAGGGCCGCGAAGGCGGAGTCCTTCCGGTCATAGACGACCCGAATGGGGCGGGGCGCCACGCCGTACTCGATGAAGTAGGTGCCGATCCGGCCGCCCTCCCGCCAGGCGACGTGCGCGACGTCCACGCCGTGGCCCCGGAGCTCCCGGGCGAGGCGCTCGCCCCATACGTTCGTCGGCAGGGCCGAGATCCACGCCGTCCGGTGCCCGAGGCGCGCCAGCGCGCACAGCACGTTGGCCTCGGTTCCGCCGTAAGAGACGTCGAGCTCCCGTGCCTGTTCGAGCCGGATGGGCGGCCGCGAGGCCAGGCGCAGCATGACCTCGCCGGGGGCGACGACGTCGAAGAGCGGCTCGGGCACGCCGGTCAGCCGCCGGCGGCCGGCGGCCGGCGCGGGCGCCCCAGCACCTCGGGGTTGACGCAGTGGCGCGGCCGCTCGCCCCGCAGCACCCGGACCGCCTCTTCGGCCGCGCGCCGCTTGAGGTCGGAGCGCCCCTCCTCCGAGTACCAGGCAGCGTGCGGTGTCAGGATCACCTGCTCCATCCGGAGGAGCGGGCTTGCCGGGTCAACGGGCTCCTCCTCGAGCACGTCGAGCCCCGCCCCCGCCAGGACCCCCTGCTGAAGGGCCTCGACGAGCGCACCAGTGTCGACGATCCCGCCGCGTGCCGTGTTGATCAGCACCGCGGTCGGTCGCATCCACGCGAGGGACTCCGCGTCGAAGGCGTGTCGGGTCTCGTCCGTGAGGGGGCAGTGGATGGTGACGTAGTCCGACTCGGCCAGGAGCCGCTCGAAGGCGACCGGCTGCACCCCGGGCGGGAACGTGTCGACGTAGGGATCGCAGCCGAGCAGCCGCACGTCGAAGCCACCGAGCTTCCGGGCGACGGCCGACCCGATGCGGCCGCATCCCACGATGCCCACGGTCTGACCGGCGAGGCGGGTCACGGGGCCGATCCGGAACACGTCCCAGCCGCCGCTCCGCGTCTGGCGGTCGAGCCGGGTGATCTTGCGGGCCAGGGCGAGGAGAAGCGCCACTGCGTGGTTCGCGACCTCGTCGGTCCCGTAGTCCGGCACGTTCACGACCGGCACACCATGGTCGGTCGCCGCCGCCACGTCGATGCCATCCACGCCAACGCCGTACCGGACCACCACGCGGACCCGCGGCAGCCCTTCGAAAACGCGGCGTGAGAGGTCGCCGTACTGGATCAGCAGGCCGTCGGCCCGGGCGCACCGCTCGAGGTACTCGGCCTCGGTGCGCGCGACCACTATCTGGAGCTGCACGCCCGCCTTCCCGAAGACGTCCTGCTCCTCGGTGACGTTTGCGTGGTCGAGCCCGCAGACGACGACCAGTGGCGCGGCCGGCGGGGCGGGTGTCATGCCGGCGAGCGCCTCAAGCGGTGGATGGCGGGAGGGGCAATCGCGGCAGGGTGGGCGCTAGCCGCGCTTCATCGGGCGCCCGCAGCACACCTTCTGCACGGGAGCCGTCTTGAGGCACTTCGGACAGTAGAATCCCGCCATCGTCGATCCCTCAGAGGCGCTCGATGACCGTCGCGATCCCCTGCCCGAACCCGATGCACATCGTCGCAAGCCCGAACCGCCCACCGGATCGCTCGAGCTCGTGGAGGAGCGTCACGAGGAGTCGCGCGCCCGAGCAGCCGAGCGGGTGGCCGAGCGCGATGGCCCCCCCGTTGACGTTCACCCGGCTCATGTCCGGATGGAACTCCCGCTCCCAGGCGAGCACGACCGAGGCGAAGGCCTCGTTCACCTCGAAGCGGTCGACGTCGCCGAGGCCCAGGCCTGCCTTGGCGAGGACGCGCCGGGTGGCCGGGATCGGGCCGGTCAGCATGATCGTTGGGTCGACGCCCGCGAGCGCGGTCGCGACGAACCGGGCCCGAGGCCGGAGCCCGAGCGCCCGGGCCTTGCTGTCCGACATGACGAGCAACGCCGCCGCGCCGTCCGAGATCTGACTCGAGTTCGCCGCCGTCACCGTCCCCTCGGGCTTGAACGCGGGCGCCAGCGCGGCGATCCGGGCCCGGTCGACCGGAACGCGGACACCCTCGTCGACGTCGAACGTCGACCCGTCCGACAGCACCACCGGCGTGATCTCGCGACGGAACCGCCCTTCGGCGATCGCGCGCCCGGCCTTCTCGTGGCTCTGCGCCGCGAACTCGTCGAGATCCGCGCGCGCGAGCCCCCACTTCTCGACGAGAAGCTCCGCCGAGATGCCCTGGGGCACGATCTCGTAGCGCTCGGCGAGCCGGGGGCTGATCGGCCCCTCCCCGGGCCCGTTCGCGTTCGACCCCATGGGCACGCGCGTCATGCTCTCGACGCCGCCCACGATCAGGCAGTCGTGCTGCCCGGCGGCGATCATCCCGAAGCCGAAGTTCGCCGCCTGCTGGCCGGATCCGCACATCCGATCGAGGGTCACGCCGCAGACGTCGAGGGGGAGGCCGGCGATGAGAGCCGCGTTCCGGGCGATGTTGAACGCCTGCTCGCCGACCTGGTCGACACAGCCGAGGATCACGTCCTCGATGACGGCCGGATCGACGCCGGCGCGTTCGACGACCGCGCTGAGCACATGGGCCGCGAGATCGTCAGGGCGGACCCCGGCGAGCCTCCCGTTGCGCCGACCAACGGGCGAGCGGACGGCTTCCACGATCACGGCCTGGAGCATGGGCGCCTCCTCGACGCGCGGACGGCCCCGCGCGGAGTCATCATACCGGCGCCCTTCCGGAGCCGCAACGGGCGCGCCCCGCAGATCGCCGGGCGGACCGTCGCGTCAGGTCCTCTCGCCCCCCGCGAGGGCGTCGCCCACGCGATAGAGGACCTCGGCGGCCTGGAACGGCTTGGCGACAACGAACCGCACCCCGTGGCGCGCGAGCTCGTCCGGATCGAGGTGATCGCCCCAGCCCGTAATCAGCCCGACCGGGACGTCCGGGAACCGGGCATGGCAGGCCTCGGCCACCTCCCAGCCCGACATGCCGGGCATCGACACGTCGCTCAGGACGACGTCGATCGCCTCCGTCTCGCACAGCGCCAGGCCCGTGGGGCCGTCCGGCACATCGACGACCGTGTAGCCCTCGCTGCCGAGGAGCTCCCGGAGCACCGCGCGCACGCCTGCCTCGTCGTCGACCACGAGGACGCGCGCGGGCCGCGCGGGGCGGGCGGGGGCGGACCCGGCCGGCGGCTCCCGCACCGACCGGGCCCCGGGGAGCCGCACCGTGAACGTGCTCCCCTCCCCGGGCCGGCTGTCCACCTCCACCGTGCCGCCGTGGCGCGCCACGATGCCCCAGACGACGGCGAGGCCGAGGCCGCTGCCTTGCGGACCCTTCGTCGTGAAGAACGGCTCGAAAACCCGCCGCGCGGTCTCGGGCGACATGCCGACCCCGGTGTCGCGCACGGTCACCACGGCGCCGCGCCCCTCCGCCTGCAGCCCGAAGACGAGACGGCCTCCGGCGGGCATCGCCTCGAGGGCGTTGGCCAGGAGATTGGTGAAGACCTCGCGCAGCTCCTCCGGGCGCCCGGCGACCCACGGTCCGGGCCCGCCCTGGATCTCCACCTCGTAGGAGACGCCTCGGCTCTGCGCCTCGTCCTTCCAGCGCGGCCGGGTCATCTCGACGACCTCCCGGACGATGTCCAGGAGATCCACCCGACGGAACGGGCGGGTCCGGCGGGTCCGGGTGAACTCCTGAATGCGCCGGACCGTCTGGGCGCCGTCGAGAGCCGCCTGGTGAATCGTCTGGAGGCCGCGGGTGATCTCGGTCCCCTGCGCGCGGCGCAGCAGCAGCTCGGCCCGGCCGACGATGACGGCGAGGAGGTTGTTGAAGTCGTGGGCCACCCCGGCCGCCATCTCGCCGAGCGCCCGCAGCTTCTCGGTCCGGACCAGGTGGTCCTGGGCCTGCGTGAGCTCCCGGTACGTCGCCGAACGCTCCTCGTAGAGCCGCGCGCTCCGGAGCGCCAGCGCCGTGAGGCTGGCGATGTTGCTCAGCAGACGCTCGTCGGCCTCGGTGAACGGACGGGCGGCGGCCGCGAGGGTCAAGACTCCCAGCACGTCGTCTCCAGCGACGATCGGCACCCCGAGCCAGTGCGGCATGGCCAGGGCTTCGGGCACGGGCACGACAGCTTCCCGCTCGCACGCCGCTGCGTAGTCGGCGGTGCGCAGCGGTGCCCGCCGCGTCACGACGGCGGTCGCGAGCCCTACGCCGAGGGCGCGACGCCGCGGAAGGTCCGGCTCCCGCGTCCCATCCCATTCCCGGAGCGCGATCTCCAGCTCGCGACGGGCGGGATCGTAGAAGAAGATGGCTAGGTTGCGGACGTCCAGCACCCGTGCGACCTCGCGGTGGACGGCCTCGACGAGCTGAGCCGTGTCCAGCTGGCCTGTGACCGCCCGCGAGAGCTCGTATAGCGCGGACAGCTCGGCCAGCTTCCGCCGGTCGTCCGCGAACAGGCGGGCGTTCTCGAGCGCGATTCCGGCCTGGTTCGCCATTGCGTCCACCAGCGCGAGCTCCCGGTCGCCACACGTCAGCTCGCGCTCCCACCAGACCACGATGATCGCGCCGACCAGGCGCTCGTTGGCGACGATGGGAGCGAAGAGCTGGGCGCGGTGCGGCGCGAGGGCCACGAACCCCGGGGGGAGTCCCGCGTCGCGCGCCGCGTCCTTCGACGTCACCACGGCGCGCCGGGCGATCGCGTCCGCGTAGAGGGGGCACCGGCCGGGATCGAACCGGACTCCGCGCAGCCGCTCGACGACGGGGGGCGGGACGTGGTACCCCGCGAATGACTCGAGCTCTCCCGTGGCGGGGTCGGCGAGCCACATGCCCGCGGAGTCGGCGCCGGCGGTCCGAGTGACCTGCTGGAGAAGGGTTCGCAGGAGCGGTCCGAGCTCGATCGTCGAGGACAAGGCCCGGCTGACGCTGAGCAGCCGCTCCATCTCGTCCAGCTTCTCGGCCGTCTGCCGCGCCAGCTCGGCGTTTTCGACTGCCAGGGCCACCTGGGACGCGACGGCCTCGACGAGACGGATCTCGGACGGCCCGAAGGTGCGGCCGCACGCCCACCATACGAGGAAGATGCCGCCGACCACCTCTCCACGGACGAGGGTGGGCGCGAACAGAACCGCACCGGGGCGGACCGCCGCGATGAGCGGAAAGTCGATGCGCTCATCGGCCAGGTAGTCCGACGTCCAGGTGGGCCGGCGCTCGGCAAGGGCCGCGCCGAGGAGCTCCACGGGGAGCGGGGTCTCCACGAACGCGGGAAGGAGGTGCTTCGGCACGTGGTACCCCGCCACGGGCCGGAACGCCTGCCGGGCCGCGTCGAGGAAGTAGATACCCGCCATGTCGGCGGCGAAGGAACGCGCCACTTCCCGGGCCACGCGCCGCATCGCCTCCGCGATCGGGACCGGCTGGGAGAGCAGCCCGGCCACGGTCAGGAGCATCTCGCTCTCGGCCAGACGCCCGCGCGTTTCGGCGAACAGACGGGCGTTCTCGAGGGTCAGCGTGACCTGATCCGCGAAGGCTTCCGCCAGGCGGACCTCGTCCTCCGCGAGGACGCGGCCCAGCGGATAGCCGATGATGATCGCGCCGATAACGGCGCCGCGGGTCTTCAGCGGCACGGCAAGGACGGCCCGATCCTCCGTGGCTTCGCCGACCCGGCGCAAATCCGGCGTCAGCCGGATGTCGGGATCGGTCAGCACGTCCGGGGTCCACACCGCCCGGCCGAGCGCAACGGCCCGCGCGCCCATTGCCATCCCGGCGGGCAGGACGTGCCTGCGCTCGAATGCGGGTGCGCTCGACCTTCCGACCCCGGCGAGGGTCACAAGCGATCCACCCGGCTCCAGACGCCGGATGCACGCGGAGGCGGCGTCGAACAGCTCGAGGACGCTCCGGGCGACGCGCTCGGCCAGGTCCTCGACGGCGAGACTCTCGCCCGCCAGGCGCGCCGCGGCGGCCATCGCCTGCGCCTCGCGCTGGCGGCGGACAGCCTCCTGCTCGAGCTCCCTGACGCGGGCGCGGAGGGTGGAGAGGTTGTCGCGATTGGACGGGCTCGGCGGCTTTGGCGGCATGGCTCCTGTCGCGCGGCTCCGAGGTCGCGGGCCGTGCTTGACCCCGACCACGCCGCGGGCTAGCGTACCGCGTCGTGCAGGCCCCCACCAAAACTTCCCGGACGCCCGCCCCGGCCGTCCGCGGGGTCATCTTCGACTTCGGCGGCGTGCTGATAGACATGCGGTGGGACGTCCCCGCCGGCCTCGAACAGACCCACGGCCTGCCCCCGCACGCCCTCCTCGAGACCCTGTACCGGACTCCGACGTGGCGGGACATCGAACGGGGCCAGGGTGACCTCCTCGCGTGGCGTGCCGAGGCGCACCGGTTGCTCGAGGAGCAGGCCGGCCGATCCCTGCCACGGCTCCACGACGCCTGGATGGCGGCCCGGCACCTGATCCGGGCCAACGTCCTCCTGGCCCGGAGACTCCGGCCCGCGTATCGCACCGCGATCCTCTCGAACGCCGATCGGAGCTTGCGTGGCCGCCTCCGTCAGCTCGGAATCCACGACCTCTTCGACACGGTCGTGTCGTCGGCGGAGGAGGGCGTGGCCAAGCCGGACGCCGAGATTTATCGGCGAGCGGTGGAGCGGCTCGGGCTCCCGCCCGAGTCGTGCGTCTTCGTGGATGACTACGAGGCCAACGTCCAGGCGGCCCAGGCGCTCGGCATGCGGGGCGTCGTCTACCGGGTGGACCGCGGTCAGGATCTCGCGGCGCTCCTCGCGGACCTCGACGTCATCGCCCGGGGAGCGAGTCTCATGTCAGCATAGGGAACACGACGGCGCGAGCTCCGGGCCGCGCTTCGGCCGACCCTCAGCTGCCCAGCTCCGCCTCGAGATCGAGCCGCCAGCGGTCGCGGGCGGCGAGGACGCGTACCCCCGTCTCCTGCGAGAGCGTCTCGGCCAGCTCCCAGGGGCGCGCCCTCAGCATAGTCAGACCGAAGTGCGTGATGACCGCCAGGCGGGGCTGCATGGCGGCGATGAGCCGACGCGCATCGGGGAGAGCCAGGTGGATCTCGTCTCGCGGCTCGCGATAGACGACGTTGAGGATCAAGAGGTCCGCGGACAGGGCCGTCTCGATCTCGGGCAGGTACCCCGTGCAGGCCACGAGCCCGACGGTGAAGCGGCGGCCGACGAAGCGGAGGCCGTAGGTCTCGACCGGGTGCTTCAACCGGAGCGGGGTCTCGAGGATCGGACCGCCGTCGCCGCCGATCGGATAGCGACCGCCCGGCGCCAGCATCTCCGTCGCGGCCGGGTAGCTCCGGACGTAGCGCAGGATCACCGGATCGTCGTCATACGCGTCGCGTGGCGCGAGGACCAGGCCGCGCTTCTTGGTCCCGCCCTGCGTCATCGCCTCGATCATGGCGTTGACGTCACCCGAGTGATCAAGGTGCTTGTGGGTCAGGACCACCGCGGCGAGGACGCCCGGGTCCAGACCCAGCGCGCGGCCGCGCGCGTGCGCGAGCGCGCCGGGTCCGGGATCCACGGAGACCCAGGCCCCGTCGAGGCAGACCCACAGGCCGCCGGTCGCGCGGGCCTGGAACGCCGTCGTCATGCGCCCGCCGCCCGTGCCGACGAACACGACCTGGTCGGTGTCGAGGCGGCGCGGCGGGGGCACGGCGGGCGCGTCCGTCAGGACGCGTGAATCTCGGACGCGGCGTGAAGGTCCGAGATCAACCCGCGCGCGGCCGGGGGATCCTGGAGGTCCGGGGGCTCGGGGGCCGAGGCGCGGTCCGCCGGTCGCCCCCCCCGCTTCACCTGGTCACGGAGCTTGCAGAAGGCGCAGATCTCCCCCGTCGTGGTCTGGCCACACCGGACGCATTCCAGGAGGGTGATGGTCTCGCGCTCCTGGAAGAGCCCGCGCGCCTTGTCGAGGAACCCCTGGAGGAACATCGCCTTCGAGCCCGGCGACGTGTCCTCGAGACGATTGAGCAGCTCCTTGTGCGTGATCGACGTGGCGCCCCGGGCGAACGGACACTCCTCCACGATGTAGTCGATCCCGCGCAGGAACGCGTAGGCCGCGGTCTCCCGCTCGCTCATCCGGAAGAGCGGCTTCACCCGGCGCACGAGCTTCGGGTGCGTGGCCGCGAGGACCGGTGTCTGACGCGCCAGCGATGACTCGTCCCAGCGCAGCGTGGAGCCGAGCAGGGTCGCGGCCTCGTCGTCGAGATTGTGCCCCGTCGCGACCACGGGGAACCCGCCCTCGAGCGCGGCGCGGTTCATGATGTAGCGCTTCGAGAGCCCGCAGGCCGAGCAGGTCGGCCGCCGGGTGGCGTCCCTCACGGCGGGGATCGGCGCGCCGGCCTCGTCGGCCACGGCCACGATGCGGAGGTCGAGCCCCCGCTCGGCGGCAAACGCCTCGCACCGGGTCTTCGAGGCGCGCGAGTAGTCGAAGATCCCGAGGTCGATGTAGAGGCCCGTGGTCCGGAAGCCGGCCCCGTGAAGCACGTCCCAGAGGGCGAGCGAGTCCTTCCCGCCGGACACCGCGACCAGAACCGTTTCGTCGCGGGCGAACATGCGCCACCGGCGGACGGTCTCCAGCACGTGGTGCTGGAAGAAGTGGAGGAAGTCGGGCCCGCAGAAGGCGGTGTTGTGACGCCGGAGCTCCAGCACGGCGCGGCCGCCGCACTTCCGGCACTTCACGAGCGCCCCCCCGAGATGACCGGCCGCAGCTCGACGACGTCGTCCTCGGCCACGACCTCGTCGATCGTGAGGAGGTCACGTCCGCGGATGACGAGCACGGTCTCGGGCAGGACGCCCAGCTCGGCCAAGAGCTCGCGCACCCGGCGGCGACCGCTCAGCTCGACCTCGCGCCCCTGGTTGCGGAGGACGACCTTCATGGCGGCACTCACTATACACCCGGCCTCGGTCGGACCTGGGAGGCGCGCCCCGCGAAACCGTGGCCTCAGGCCGAGACGCGCCGGCGCGGGCGCGCCGATGCCGACGCCTCCGGGTTCAGGAGCCAGGGACGGACGTCAGCCGGCCGGCTCCTCGCGTCGAACGACGCGACGGGCCTTCAGCTCGTAGCGAGGAAGGGTCCGGGCAGGCACGGCGGCCACCTCGATACGGATCCCCAGATCGCGCCGGACCGCCTCGGCGATCCCGTCGACGGTCTCCCGCACGCTCTCCGCCGGTCGCGCGCTCCCGTCGATCTCGAGCAGGAGCCGGACCTCGTCCAGCACGCCACGGCGAAACACCTCGATCTGGAACTCGTCCACCACGGTGAAGCGGCGTACGATCCCCTCGAGCGCCGAGGGGAACACGTTGACGCCGCGCACGACCAGCATGTCGTCGACCCGGCCGAGGATCCCCCCCTCGAGGCGCGCGAACGTGCGGCCGCACGCGCAGGCGCTCGTGCCGAGGCGCACCCGGTCGCCCGAACGGTAGCGGAGGACGGGCGCTCCCCATCGGCCGAGGTTCGTGAGCGTCAGCTCGCCGATCTCGCCGGGCGGCACCGGTCGGCCGCTCTCGGGCTCCAGCACCTCGGCGACGAACTCGAGCTCGTTGACGTGGAGGCCCGCCTGCGCGACGCACTCGAACCCGTAGGCGCCCACCTCCGTCATGCCCGCGTGGTCGTACGCCCGGGCGCCCCAGACTCCCTGGAGCCGCGCTCGCACGGCCGGGATGCCGGCCCCCGGCTCCCCCGCGTGGACCGTCGTGCGGACACCGAGCGCTACCGGGTCGAAGCCCTGGGCGCGCGCGACCTCGGCGAGGTGGAGCCCGTACGACGGCGTGCAGACGAGGGCCGTGGCGCTGAGCTCCCGGATCGCGTGGAGCCGCGTCGGCGAGTCCTGGCCGCCGCCCGGGATGGCCATGGCGCCGAGGACCCGCGCGCCTTCCAACCCGGCCCAGAAGCCGACGAAGAGGCCGAACGAGAACGGGAAGAAGAGGCGATCGCGCGGGCCCAGCCCCGCCCCCCGGAACACGTAAGCCCAGCAGCGCGCCCACCACGTCCACGACGCCTCGGTCTCGAGCCACCGGATCGGCGGGCCCGTGGTCCCGGAGGTCTGGAAGACGCGGACGTAGCGGTCGAGGGGGTACGTGAGGTTCGTGCCGAACGGCGGCCGCGCCGCCTGGTCGGCCGCCAGCTCCGCCTTCGCGAGCCGCGGGAGGCGGGCGAAGTCCGCCCACGACGCGACGTCGCGCGGGTCCCGCACGCCGGCGGCCCGGAGACGCTCCCGCCAGAACGCGTTCGCGCCCCAGACCTCACCGAGCCCCGCGGTGAGCCGCTGCCACTGCCAGTCCCGCAGGGTCTCGCGGGGCGCCGTCTCCCGCGCGCGGTCGAGAAACGGGACGTCGACCTCCACGGCCGGGCGAGTCATGCCTCGGCGACGCCTGGTCCGGCGCTCCTCACGGCAGGGAGAGCGCGCCGGTCAGCACGATGACCGCCTGCCCGCCGACGCGGACACGGCTGGCGCGACCGGGGACCCCGTGCACCTCGACGGCGATTCGCCCGGGCCGATCCTGGAAGTCGCCCTGCTCCGCCCGGAACCGCGCCACACCGTCGGCAGCGGCGAGACCACCGGTCTCCCACAGCCACACGCCGATGGCCGCGTGCGAGGATCCGGTCGCGGGGTCCTCCGGAATCCCGAAGTGCGGGATGAAGTTGCGGGTATGGGTGAGGGCGCCCGGCTCCCGCGTCTCACGCGCCGTGAGGCAGATCCCCCGGACCCCGCGGTCCCGAGCGAGCCGCCCAAGTGAAGCGAGGTCGGGCGCGAGGGTCCGGAGCGCCTCGAGCCCGGCGACGGGGATCAGCAGGTCCTGCTCGGACGTCCGCGCGGGCGGCGCCCACCCGGCGACGGCGCGCGCGGGCAGCCCGAGGACCTCGAGAAATGGCGCGAGATCACCGCGTTCCGGCGCCCAGCGCGGGCAGTCCGGCTCGAACCACGCGATCCGTGATGCCCCGGACCCCTCGAGCGTGATCGCGAGGCGATGGCGCGGGCTCAGGAAGACGAGCTGGCCCCACGGGGTCTCGCCGCGCGCCGCCAGCACGTGGGCCGCCGCCACGGTCCCGTGGCCGCACAGCGTCAGCTCGACCCCGGACGGCGAGAACCAGCGCAGCCCGCGATCGCAGCCGGCCGCGGCCGGCTGGAGGAATGCGGTCGCCGGCCGTGCCATCTCCGCCGCGACGGCCCGCATCGCGGCCTCGTCGAGGCCGCTCGCATCGGGCACGACGGCCGCGGGGTTCCCCGCGAAAGGTGTCGACGTGAACGCGTCGACGAGGACGACCTCGACCGCGCTCACTGGCCTACCGTGCTACGCACTGGAATTGGTCCGCGGTTCGATCCACGGCCTCCGCCGGTGGCGGCCCGTGGCCTCACGCGTCCTTGCCCGTGATCACCCAGAGCGTCCGCGCGGTACCCGACCCGACGTTCTCCCACGTGTGCGGGACGCCCCCGTCGAGGTAGGCCGAGTCGCCGGCCTCGAGGAGGTGGCGCTCGCCGTTGTATTGGAGGGCGACCTTTCCATCGAGGACGTACATGAGCTTCATCTGGCCTGGCTCGATCAGGACCCGTTCGGGCGGCACGCTCGCTCCGCGCCGGCCGAGCGTCGAGACTACGGCACGCACTTTCCCCCGGAAGAGGCCGGCCGCCAGGACCTCCCAGCGCTCAGTCGAGCCGTCGAAGCTGACAACCGCGTAATCCTTGCGCCGGCCGAGGTGCAGCTGCCCGTTCGGGGCCTGCTCGAAGAAGGCGGCGATGGGGATCCCGAGGGCACCGGCCAGCCGCCCGAGCGTGTGGAGGGACGGCGTGAGTTTGTCGGACTCGATCTGGGAGACCAGGCTCGGTGTGAGCCCGGCCGTCTCCGCCAAGACCTTCTGGCGGATACCGCGATCCGTCCGGAGCCCGCGGATCCGCGCGCCGAGGGACACCGGTCAGCTCCGCACGTACTCGAAGTCGACTGCATGCCCGTTGATGCCACGGGCAGGCGGCGCGATCCAGCTCGCGAATTTCCCGCGCTCGACAACCGGGACCATCAGGCTCTGCACGAAGGCCTTGTCGCTCTCCGTCGGCAACCACGTACCGTGCCGCGCGTCCCACTCGGCCTGGCTGACCACTCGGCCGTCGGGCGACACCCGCGTCCCCGCGAACGCCCCGATCGCCCGGTGGAACCCCCGGTGGGGCAGCCGCAGCTCGAAGTCGATCCCCTGCTTCCGGATGGTCTGGTTCCAGCGGTCGATGCCGCGCTGGCAGTCGGCGATGTAGTCGTCCCGCAGGCGCTCGTTGAGCGCCGTCAGCGCCGCCTCCTCCCGTGTCACGACGCGCTCGCCGTCGAGTTGGGTCACCGGGTACGTCGCCTCAGCGAGCACGTGGTCGTCGGTCTTCTTTCCCTCCTCGAACCGGCCCTTGAGCCCCGCGGTGTAGAAGTTGGCGGCGTTGGTGGATATCTCGCCGCCAAAGAGGTCGATCGACACGGAGAAGTGAAAGTTCAAGTACCGCTGGATCGTCGGCAGATCGATGGCCCCGTGCTCCCGGACATCGTCCGTGCGGTGCTCCCGCATCACCTCGCAGGTGCGCTGGACGACGCGGCCGAGACCCGCCTCGCCGACGAACATGTGGTGCGCTTCCTCGGTCAGCATGAAGCGGCACGTACGGGAGAGCGGGTCGAACCCGCTCTCGGCGAGGCTCGCGAGCTGGTACTTGCCGTCCCGGTCGGTGAAGTACGTGAACATGAAGAACGAGAGCCAGTCGGGCGTCCTTTCGTTGAACGCACCGAGGATGCGTGGCTTGTCCCGGTCCCCCGCATGGCGCTGGAGCAGGGCCTCGGCCTCCTCCCGGCCGTCACGGCCGAAGTGCGCATGGAGCAGGTAGACCATCGCCCAGAGATGCCGGCCCTCCTCCACGTTGACCTGGAAGATGTTGCGGAGGTCGTAGAGCGACGGGCACGTCCGCCCCAGCTGCCGCTGCTGCTCCACCGACGCGGGCTCGGTGTCTCCCTGCGTTACGATCAGCCGCCGCAGCGTGCCGCGGTACTCCCCCGGGACCTCCTGCCACGCCGCTTGGCCACGATGCGCCCCGAAGCCGATGGCGCGACCCGGCTCGGGCTCGGCCAGGAAGATCCCCCAGCGGTACTCGGGCATCCGCACGTAGTCGAAGTGCGCCCACCCCTGCGCGTCCACGCTCGTCGCCGTCCGGAGGTAGACGTCCCTCGCCTGGAAGCCCTCGGGCCCCATGTCGCTCCACCACTGGAGAAACCGCGGCTGCCACTCCTCCAGCGCCCGCAAGAGGCGTCGGTCCTCGTGGAGACGGACGTTGTTGGGGATGCGCTCCTGGTAGTCGACGGCCATCAGGTTCTCCTCCGATCGAACTCCGGGCGCTGGCCTGTCCCGTATACGCGGAGCGCCCCCCGCTCACCGACCGCGTTCGCCCGCTGGAAGATCCAGTTCTGCCACGCCGACAGCCGCGCGAAGATCTTGCTCTCGACGGTCTCCGGCCCCCCGAAGCGGAGCGACGCCTCCATGCCGGTCAGGGCGTCCGGCGAGAACGCCGCTCGCTCCTCGATCGCGATCCGCACCTCGTCGTCCCAGTCGATGTCGTCGGGCGTGAATGTGACCAGCCCGGCGTCCGCCGCGGCCCGCGCGCCGAGGTCCTCGCCGATCCGCCGCTTCAGCTCGTCGACCCGGTGCGGCTCCCCCAGGAACCGGCTCTCGAGGCGCGTGAGCCCGTTGACCATCGGGTACGCCCCGAAGCTGGGCTCCCCCAGCCGGACCGTCGCCACCGCGGCGGTGTCGCCCTCGCGCGTGCCGTCGAGCATGTACGTGCGATCGGCGGCCAGCATCAGCTCGAGCAGGGTGTCCGCGAAGCACGACCCGGGCTCGACGAGCGCGAAGACGGATCGGGAGGACACGTCGAGGCGCTTCAGGACGCGCTTCCAGTAAAGCCGGATCTCGCGCACGAGCCAGTCGGTCTGGTGATCGGCCAGGAGCCGGTCGTATGCCGTCACGAGGTCCGCACTCCCCGCGGTCCGGAGCACCCAGACCCCCACCTCCTCCTCGTTGGCGCGGAGGTGCAGGATCAGGTCGTCCAGCTCCCGCGCGAGCGCCAGCGGCCAGAAAGCGGCTCCCTGGGCGCGAAGCCCGGCCAGGTCGCCCGGCGGCGCGGCGTCCGGCCCCGCCACCCCGATCTCCGCCACACCTCGCGCCCGGTCGATGGCGCACCTGAGGTGGCCGTAGGCGATCCGGTCTCCCTCGATCGTCCGGCCGAGCGGAGAGAGCTCGATCCCCCGGGCTGACGCGGGCCGGTCACTCCGCTCCGCGAGCTGGACCGCACGCTCCCGGGCGGCCTCGGCGAGCCGGGAGCGCGGGACGACCTCGTCGACCAGGCCCCACTCCACCGCCCGCTGGCCCTTGATCCCTTCCTCGAGCGTGCAAAAGACGTCCGCGCGGTCCCGCCGGACATGGCGCTTGTCGATCAGGCGCGTGAGCCCGCCGGTGCCGGGCAGCACCGCCAGAAGCGGCACTTCCGGGAGGGACACGGCCGTGTTGCCGTCGTCGGCCATCACGATCCAGTCGGTCGCCAGGGCCAGCTCGTAGCCCCCGCCGGCGCAGGGCCCGTTCACGACCGTGAAATAGCGCTGGCCGGACGACGCGCTCGCCTCCTCCATCGCGTTCCGCGTCTCGTTCGTGAACTTGCAGAAGTTCACCTTCCACCCGTGCCCGGACTGGCTCAGCATGCGGATGTTGGCCCCGGCGCAGAACACTCGCTCCTTGAGCGAGGTGATGACCACGGCGCCAACCTCAGGGTGCTCGAACCGCAGACGCTGGATCGCGTCGGCCAGCTCGATGTCCACGCCGAGGTCGTAGGAGTTGAGCTTTAGCTCGTACCCGGGCCGGAGCCCCCCGTCCTCCTGGACGTCCATCGCGAGCGTCGCCACCCGGCCCTCGACCGTGAGCTTCCAGTGCCGGTAGCGCGACGGATCCGTCCGGAAGTCCACCATCCTTCCTTCCTCTGCGGTCATGCGTCAGTGTCCCCAAGACTGCATGGGACCAGAGTCCGCACCGTGCGCTCGCTCGCCGGGGATCTCCCGCCAGGCCCAAGAGAGGTTTGTCGCGGTCGGGCGGACACTCTAACCTCCCACTTCTGATGAGAGTGACGGTTGTCTGACCCACGCCGGGGCCCCAGGTTTGGCCTGCTGGACACTAACAGCGAGGTTCCGTTCAAGCGCGCTCAGGAGCTTGGATGACCCGGACACCGAGCCGAACTGCATCTGTAGAACGAGCAGGGAAGCGTCGTGGTTACTCCGCGACAAGCCATACCCGATCGGTTCTGCCGTGCAGTCGGCGAGGAGTAGGCAATGGTAGTCACGGAACATCGCGTCCCGTATCGTCGATTCGACGCAGACACTTGTTGTGCACCCGGTGAAGATCAGGTGCTTGATACCGAGGTTCCTCAGGAGCGCATCCAGTTCGGTTTCGTAGAAGCCGCTGTACCGGTGCTTGTAGAGCACGATGTCGCCGGTCTCCGGCGTGAGTTCCGGAAGAATGTCGGTGTTCCACGTATCCCGGATCAGGATCCGGCTATCCGACCCATCGGGGGCCGTGACGGTCTCCCCCACGCGTAGCCTCACGTGCTTGAGCCAGTTCGGGGCATCGGGGGCGCCTGCGTCCGAGAGGTCGGGTCGGAACCCCATTTTCAAGTACACCACCTTCAAGCCAGCCTGGCGTGCGGCCGCAAGCACGCGAGCCGTAGGTGCGACCGCAGTTCGGATGCCGGAGATGTCGATCCCCGCTCGGGCGAACATGCCGCCTTCGGTCCCGAAGTCGTTCTGCATGTCGACCACGACGACGGCGGCCCGAGCCGCATCCATGGTGACCGGTTCCGGCTTCGCGTCGACACTCATGAGCGCCACGCTCGACGGCATCGCGACCTCCTATCCGCTCAACGCTAGTCGACCCGCGACTCGTCGCGGTACATCACCTTGTGCCGCGTCGTCTTGATCCAGGCATCAATGTCGGCATCGGACATGAAGGCCGCCGGGTCGAAGCGGTCCCAGCTCATGATCTGCTCGAGGGACTTCTTCCACCGCTTGTACGACGGCTTGGCCGGGGGCCCGAAGCACATGATGTCGATGATCGCCAGCTCGTCCGGGACGCCGAGGAGGGGCTTCACCTCACGCTGGATCTCCTCCTGGCCGATCGCCGTGATCCACCACACCGCGTAACCGAGGGCGGCGGCCGCCAGGTGGGCGGACATTGTCGAGGCGGCCACGCTCTGGAGGAGGATCCGCTCGGCGTTCTTCTTGTAGAGGCGGTCGAGCTCCGAGTCGTCGTTCAGCACCGGGAAAGCCCGGACGAAGCGGAAGTCGGCGACGATCACGATCAGACCCGGGGCAGTCTTGACGCCGTTGTAATTGGGCGTCGGGAACCCCATGCGAAGCTTGGCCCGGCGCTGCTGCTCGGCGACGAAGAGCTCGCCGGTCCGGCGCTTGATGGCAGGATCGGTCACGACGACGTAGTGCCAGGGCTGGGCGTTCGCGCCCGAGGGCGCGTGGCGCGCGGCCTCGAGGATCATGGCGAAGTGCTCGCGAGGCACCTCGTACGGGGCGAAGGCCCGGTTGGTCATCCGCGAGCGCACGACCGTCATCAGGGCGTCGTACCGCGCGACGTCGTTGAAGGCGGCTCCCGGAACCTCGGCGGGCTGCCCGGCCATCGCTCCCCCCTGCGGCCCGTCCGCCTTCGGCTCCCGCCGGGCCTATCGGGCCTCGTCCACGGCCCGCGCCGACATCCCGGAGGGCCAGAGCCCCTCGAGGGGCAGCCCGGCCAGCTCCCGGAGGGCGCGGGCCACGTACACCCGCGTCATGCGCTTCCGATAGTGATAGACGAGGTCCGTGTTGTCGAGCGGCTTCGCGGGCCGAGCCGCAGCCTGGGCCGCCCGGGCGATGACCTCGGGACCGAGGCGCTCCCCGACGAGCGCGCGCGCGGCCTCCGGCACCTCGCGCGGCGTCGAGGCCACGGCCCCGAGGACGATCCGGGCGTCGCGGCACACGCCGCCCTCGAGCCGCACGGCCGCCGCCACGCCCAGCACGGGGAAGTCGAACGCCCCTCGCCGCCGGAGCTTCCAGTAGGTGGCGCGCCAACCGTCGACCGGAGGCAGGTGGAGCTCGGTCACGATCTCATCCGAGGCCTTCCCGAGGTACTCGATGCCGTCGTCCCGGAAGAGCCCCGCGACGGGGATCCGCCGCTCGCCCGCGGGGCCGACCAGGGTTGCCTCGGCGCCGAGCGCCCACAAGACCGGCGCCGTGTCGGAAGAGGAGACGGCCCAGCAGCGCGCGCTCCCCGGCGCCACCAGGCAGATGTCGCCGTCCTTCTTCATGCAGAAGCCGATCGCCCGGCGCCACTCGTACGACTGGTTGTAGTAGTTGCAGCGCGTGTCGACGCAGACGTTGCCGCCGAGCGTCCCCATGTTGCGGAGCTGGGGTGTCGAGACCACGCCGGCGGCCCGCGCGAGGGCCGGGTAGTGCGCCGCAACCTCGGGGTGCTCCGCGACACGGGTGAGCGTCGCGCCCGCACCCACCACGAGGCCGGCCCGTGCGCTTCCGCGGATCCCTGCCAACTCCCGGATCCCGCGGAGGCCGACCAGCACCCGCGGCTCCATCTGAAGGCGTTTCATGTTCGGGTAGAGATCGGTGCCCCCGGCGACCACCGTGGCCTCCCGGCCGTGCTCGCCGAGGAGCCGCACCGCTTCTCCCACGCCGCGCGGAGCGAAGTACCGGAAGGGCGGCAGCCGCATCATCGCCGGGGCTTCTCCTTCGCGTGCACGGCCGAGGCCGCGCGTCCCTCCGGGTCGATCCAGGGCGGAGGGACACGGATCGGATCGGGGAACGCGACGGGGGGGAGACGCTCGGGGCCCACGCGCGGCGCCTTCCCCTGAGCCTTCTGGTCCAGCGCCTTCAGGATCTTCTCGGGCGTGATCGGCACCTCGTCGATCCGCACGCCGATGGCGTCGTAGACTGCGTTGGCGACCGCCGGGATCACCGGGAGGAGCGGTCCCTGGCCGGCCTCCTTGGCGCCGAACGGCCCCTCGGGGTCCCGCGTCTGGACCAGGAGGGTCGTGATCTCCGGCGTCTCGAGCGTCGTCGGGCTCTTGTACTCGAGCATGGAGGGGATCTTGTGAAGGCCATGGGGGCGGAAGGCCGACTCCTCCATGAGCGCCTCGCCGAGTCCCATGTAGATCGAGCCCTCGACCTGGCCCTCCACGAGGAGCGGGTTGATCGCCGTCCCCCCGTCGTGGGCGATCCACACGCGGTCGACGCGGATGTCGCCGGTCTCCCGATCGACCTCGAGCTCGACGGCACACGCCGAGTAGGAGTACGCGGGGGTCGGGCCGACACCCGATCCCTTGAACTTGGCGGCGCGCCGGGGCGGCGTGTACGAGCCCGCGGCCACGAGCGTTCCGTAAGCCGCTTCCGCCAGCCGCGCCGCCTCGTCGAAGGCGAGCCCCCGGGCCGGGTCGTCCCGCAGGAAGATCCGGCGGTCACGGGCGTCGAGGTCCTCCGGCGAGGCCTCGAGCTTCTTCGCGGCCACGGCCAGGAGCTGGTCCCGGAGCTTCTCGGCCGCCTCGCGGGCGGCGTTGCCCATCATGAGCGTCACGCGCGAGGAGTAGGAGCCCAGATCCACCGGGGTGAGGTCCGTGTCGGCGGTGACGACCCGCACGTCTTCCGGCCGGACGCCGAGGACCTCGGCGACGACGTACGCGAGGACCGAGTCGGATCCCTGCCCGATGTCGATCGAGCCGCAGAACGCCGCGACGCCGCCCCCGCGATCGATCTTCACCATCACGCCGGAGTGCGGCATGTCGTTCCAGTAGATCGGGAGCCCCGCCCCGGACAGGTAGGCGGAGGCGGCGAACCCGATTCCGCGTCCGGGGGGCAGCTTCCGGAACTTGTCCCGCCACCCCGACGCCTCCACCACGCGGTCGATGCACTCGGGGAGGCCGCACGTCGTCACGGTGAGGTGGTTCACCGTCTTCCCGTGCTCGGGCACGACGGTGCGGCGCCGCATGTCCGCCGGGTCGAGGCCGAGCTCCTCGGCGATCTTGTCGAGATGGACCTCGAGGGCGAACCGGGGCTGGGGCGTCCCATGCCCGCGCTTCGGCCCGCAGGGGGGCTTGTTCGTGAAGACACGGCACCCCTCGAACTTGTACCGGGCGATCCGGTAGGTCACGGTCTGGAGCGCGCCCGTGTAGAAGGTCGACGCGACGCCGTAGGAGCCGTACGCTCCGCCGTCGAGCCAGGTTCGGAAGTGGAGCGCCAGGATCTCGCCGTCCTTCCGCACCCCCGACCGGACCCACATGAGCACCGGGTGGCGGCCCCGGTGGGCATAGAAGACTTCCTCGCGCGTCAACGTCGTCTTGACCGGCCGGCCCGTGAGCTGGGCCAGCCGCGCCACGACCATCTCGTGGCTGAAGGGGTCGGACTTCCCGCCGAACCCGCCGCCGTTCGGCGTCGCGATGACCCGGATGTGACTCATCGGGACCCCGAGGACTTTCCCGAGCGCCCGGTGGACGTAGTGCGGCGTCTGGGTCGCGGACCAGAGCGTGAGCTTCCCGTCCGGCGTCCACTGGGCGACGGCCGCGTGCTGCTCCATCGGCAGGTGCGTGTTCCCCTCGAAGAAGAACACGTCCTCCCGGACGAGGTCGGCCTCGCGGAACCCTTCCTCGACGTCGCCGAACTCGAGCGAGACCAGCTTGTGGATGTTGTGGCCGTCGCCGTACTCGTGGATCCGGTGGGTGCCCGCGCGGAGCGCGGCCTCCATCGACATGAGCGAATCGAGCGGCTCGTACTCGACATCGATCAGCCGCGCGGCGGCCTCCGCGGTCTCCTCGTCCACGGCGGCGACGGCCGCCACCGGGTCCCCCACGAAGCGCACCTTCTCGACGCAGAGCGCCTCCTCGTCCTGGCTCACGGGCAAGATCCCGAACCGGACCGGGGGGAAGTCCCGTCCCGTGATGACCGCGTAGACGCCGGGCAACGCCGCCGCGCGCGTCGTGTCGATCCGCCGGATGAGAGCGTGCGGGTGCTGGGCCCGGAGGAGCTTCGCGTACGCCATGCGCGGGAGGACGAGGTCGTCGGCGAAGCATGTCTCGCCGGTCACCTTCGCCCAGGCGTCGACCTTGGGGAGCGGGTGCCCGATGACGGAGAGAGGTCGCTCGCGCGGGCTACTCACGGGCGCGACTCCCCGCACCCTGGCCGGCCATGCGGCCGGCCGCGAGCTCGACGGCATCGAGGATCTTCGTGTACCCCGTGCAGCGGCAGAGATTCCCGGCGAGCGCGGCCCGGATCGCGTCGCGGTCGGGCCGCGGCGTGGCGTCGAGCAGGGCCTTGGCGGTGAGGAGGATCCCCGGGGTGCAGTACCCGCACTGCGCGGCCCCCAGCTCCGCGAAGGCCTGCTGCAACGGGTCGAGCCGGCTGCCTTCGGCGAGCCCCTCCACGGTCAGGATCGCCACGTCTTGACACTCGACCGCGAGGGCGAGGCAGGAGAGGACCGGCTGGCCGTCCACGAGCACCGTGCACGTGCCGCACTCGCCCAGCTCGCAGCCGTGCTTGGTCCCCGGGAGCGCGAGGTCCTCACGCAGCACCTCGAGCAGCGTCCGGTGGACCGGGACGGCCACCTCGCGGCGCTCCCCGTTCACGCTCAGGGTCATGAGGCTTCGCATGGCGCCCCCGAAGATCGAATATTCAGGGCTGATGAAGCATAGTTAATAAATACTGAATGCGGCGGGCGGCTGTCAATCCCGCGGCGGGCGACGTAACCGGGGGCTCGTTCGGAACGGATCGAGCCCTGCGGATCACCGCATTCGGAGACATCCGCGAGCCCAGGGCCTTGCCGGGCGGCAACGAGCGGGCCATCAAGGGGCCGGTCAGGAACCATCCCGAGCCCCGCCGTCGGATCTTGGCGCGCGGCTACGCGGAAGGAACCTGGTAGAGGTACTCGTGGAGATAGCGGAGCTCTTCCCCCTGGTGGTCGATGTGAACCCGCATGAGATCCCGGATTGAGAGCATGGAGAGGAGCCGGCCGTCGCTTACCACCGGCAAGTGTCGGATGTTCGCCTGGTCCATCTTGAGCATGGCCGACTGGTAGTCCTCCTCCGCTTCGGCCACGATCAGGTCCGACGTCATGACGTCACCGACGCGCACGCTCCCGGGATCCAAGCCCGTCGCCACCACGCGCCGCGTTACGTCCCGCTCGGAGAAGACGCCGACCAGCCGGTCCCCGTCGACGACGGACACGATCCCCACGTTCTCGGCGGCCATCAGCCGCGTCGCCTCGGCGACGGTCGCGTGCCGCGGCACGGTGAAGACGAACCCGGGCCGCATGATGTCCCGAAGCTTCTTCATCGCGGCACCTCGCGCCGGCCCGGGGTCCCCCGAAGACACGAACGCCCCCGACGGTCATCACAATGACCCGCGGGGGCGTCAGGCAGGTGTCCAGGTAACCGCGTCAGGGGCATTCGCTGTCCCGTCGGCCGGACTGTCCTCTCTCTGATGGTATTCCGGCCACCCCCGGAGGGTCAACCGGCTCGCGGGTTAGCCGGCTCGCGGGTTAGCCCGTCCCCTGGTCCTTCGCGGTGAAGATCGCGCGCAGCTCCCTGCTCGGGACGGTGCTGCGCAACCACGTGAAGCCGCCCCGCTCCTTCATCTCGCGTGCCCCTTCGAGGAACGCCGCGAGGGCCAGCCGCGACAGCGAGCCGCCGACGCTGATGCGCTTGACGCCTACCTCCACCAGCTGCGCGGCGGTGACCGACGGATCGAGAGTGCTCGCCACCACGTTGACGGGGCGGGTCACCGAGGAGACGACGGTGCGGATCGCGGCGAGGTCCCGGAGCCCCGGGGCGTAGAGGACGTCCGCCCCGGCCCCCTCGAACGCCTGCAGCCGGCGGATGGTGTCGTCGAGGTCGGCCCGGCCGTGAAGAAGGTTCTCCGCCCGCGCCGTCAGCAGGAACGGCACCGGCAGCGACCGCGCCACCTCGACCGCGGCCTGCACGCGCTCGACCGCCAGCGCGAAATCATAGATCGGCCTCGCCGGATCCCCCGTTGCGTCCTCGATCGAGCCGCCCACGACGCCCGCCTCCGCGGCCAGCCGGATCATCTCGGCGGCGGCGCGTGGCTCGTGCGCGTACCCGTTCTCCAGGTCGGCGTTGACGGGGAGGTCGGTCGCGCCGGTGATCGTCCGGCAGTGCTCGAGGACCTCGCTCCGGCTCACGGCGCCGGTCCCGTCGGGACGCCCGAGGCTGTTCGCCAGGCCCAGGCTCGTCGTGGCGAGGGCCTCGAAGCCCAGCGACGCGAGGAGCCGGGCGGTGCCGGCGTCCCACGGATTCGGGATGATGAAGGCGCCCGGACGCTGGTGCAGGGCCCGGAAGGCGGCCGCTCTCTCTGCCTGCGTGCGCATGGGAACCTCACGCGCTCGGCGCGCGATACGAGTAGAAGTGCCAGTACTCCCAGGCCGCCGCCCGACGCAGTCGCTGCTCGTCGCGCCATTCCGGGCCGAAGCGCGCGATCGACATCGCACTGAGATCCTCGGACGGCCGGCCCTCGGCGATCCAGCGGGCCAGTTCCTCGCCGATCGCCGGGGCGATCGAGAGCCCGGCGACGTTGCAGCCGCTCGCGACGAAGAAGCCGTCGGCCCCCGGCACCGGCCCCACGATGTGCTGCCCGTCCGGGGTCATCGTCGGGATGCCCCCCCGGTGGAGCCTGAGCGGGGCCGTCGACAGCACGGGAAGCTGGTCGCGTACCTCGTCCATCAGCTGGCGCAGCACTCCGAGGTCCAGCGGGGTGTCCGCGATCGAGAAGTCCTTCGGAAGCTGCTCCATCTCGAACTGGGTGGGCTCCGTCTCGTAGCCGCCGGCGAGGAAGCCTCCCCAGCAGGGGCGCACGTAGACTGCGGCGTCCATGATGCGCACGATGGGGAGTTCCGCTCTGACGCCCTCGATCGGCTCGGTGATGAGGACCTGGTGGCGTGTGGGGACCATCGGGACGTGGATCCCCGCGCTGGCGGCGACCTGGCGCGCCCAGGCCCCGGCGGCGTCGACCACGACCGGACTGTCGATCGTGCCCCGGTCCGTCTCGACACCGCGCACTGTGCGGTTCCGGACATGGACCCCCGTGACCGTCGTGTTCGGCAGAAGCGTCGCGCCCAACTTGCCGGCGGCCGCCGCGTAGCCACTGGCGACGTGGGAGGGCTCGAAGTAGACGTCGCCGGGCGTATAGAGGACCGACCGCACCCCCTTGGGCTGGAAGAAGGGGTGCGCGCGATGCGCTGCCTCCGGCGAGACGATCCTGGTCTCGAGCCCCAGCCGCTGGCCCCGGACCGCCTCCCGCGCGAGCGTCTCCGCATCCGCGGTCGTCCGCGCCGCCTTCAGGCTCCCTGACCGAACGATCTCGAGGGGCTCGCCCGTGTCGAAGGTGAGCCGCAGGAGCCATTCCACGGCGCGGCCCGCCAGCCGGCTCATCAGGTCCGTCGAGCGCAGCACCGCGGCGTTGCCGGCGGCGCGCGGCGAGGTCTGCGAGGCGAGCTCGTGGCGGTCCAGGAGGACAACCCGCCGGCCGCCTCGACGCATGAGGAAATAGGCGGTGGCGGCGCCGAATCCGCCCGACCCGATCACGACGACGTCGGCGTCCCTGACCATCTTAGTGGCGCGCACCGGTCCAGAAGCCCTCGGGATCGAACCGCCGGATCATTGTCAGCTCGTCGGTGCTCGGCGGTCGCGTCTCGATCAGGGGGTCGGCGTGACGCAGCGACCAGCCCGTCTGCGCCTGGACCTCGTCGACGGTCACGCCGGGGTGCACGCTCGCGAGCACCATCTCCCGGGTCGCCGCGTCGAAGCGGAAGAGCCCGAGCGTGGTGATGACCGCCGACGGGCCGCCGCCGGGGAGCCCGGTCCGCGCCCGCCAGTCACCGCCCTCGCCGTGGCCCGGTGACGTCACGTGGTCCACCCGCTCCACGAACCGCCGGCGCTCGTGCGCCATGATCACGACGTGGCGCCGCGCGAGCGAGGCGATGTCGGCCGCGCCCCCGGACCCGGGCAAGCGGACGGCCCCGCTCCGCGGACCGACAGAGATGGTGTTGAGGTTGCCGAAGCGGTCCACCTGGGCGCCGCCGATGAACCCGAGCGTCACGCGCCCCGACTGCATGAGGCCCATGACCTCGCGCATGTCCGTGCACCACACGGCCCCGGTCACGTTGGGACCGTCCGACATGGTCACGAGGAAGGCGAGCGCTGCGGAGTCGCGGACGACGCCGTTCTCGAACAGGCCCACCGCCGTCGGCGCGTGGGTCGAGCGGGCCAGACAGAAGGCGAGGAGGGGGAGCCGCATCCCCACGAACACGACCTCGCCGTCCTGGATCTCGCGTGCGGCGGCGGCCACCATCAGCTCGGCGGGGGTGTGGCCCAGGGTCACGTGGGAAGGCCCTCGTCCTCAGTAGCCGTAGTCGACCGGGGCCGCGAGCTGGACCGCGCGCGACCGGAGCCGATCGAGGCGGGCGCGGCCGAGCTTCGCGAGGTAGCCGGAGTGGTCGGGGAGTCCGCGCACCCATTCGTCCAGCCACTTCACCGCGTCCTCCGCGGTCGCCGAGTGCGCGTGCCAGTCCGCGTAGAGCGCGTGGTCGCGGTTGTAATGTCCCTGGACGGGTGACGGGTGCGCGCCCCCCGGGATGTGGACGACGGCCGTCACCAGGAACCCGGGGAGGAGTGTCCGGTTGGGGTCGCTCCGGATCACCTCCGGTGCAACCAGCTCCTCGGTCAGGACGACAATGGCCCTGCTCGCCTTGCCGGCCGCCGCGCTGACGCCGGTCGGTCCCCAAGCGTGGCAGTTCCCGTCCGCATCCGCCCGCTGGACGTGGAGGATGGCCACGTCCGGGGCCAGCGCCGACACGAGGACCAGTGGGATGCCCGTGAAGGGGCACGGTGCCACCCGGAGGCGCGGGTTCCGAGCAAGGAGGTCGGAGCCCAGCAGGCTCCGTGTCGGCAGGTACGGCACGCCCTGGGCCGCGGCCTCGAGGGCCAGGGCGATCGAAAAGTTCGAGTGGTCCTCGATCTCGAGCGAACGCGGGACGCCCTGTTCCAGCGCGCGCCGGAAGGCGTAGGCGGCTCCATGCTGAACATTCCCGACCCACGCGGCGACGACACGCCGCACGCAGCCGGCGGCGATCAGCTGCTCGAAGCAGACGTCCGAGATCGGTCCCACCAGGGTGAGATCCCGCCGCCCCTGCCGGATCAGCTCGTGCGCCGCGGCGAAGGGGATTAGGCATTCGAGCGCGGTGCCGAGCGCCACGGACGCGCCGTCGGGCACATGGCGCCGGAGCGCCTCCGCCAGCGGGAGGACCTTGCTCACCGGGTCCGTCTCGGAGTCAGCGGATCCGGTGCCGGCCGAGGCGGACGCCGGCGATGGCACCCTCGGGGACCGGCGTCTCGACGATCATGGCCCGCTTGATGAAGTCGACCGCCCGGACGATGCCGAGGCCGACCGTCTGGCGGGCCGGGTCGTCGAGACCCGCCAGCGCGTCCTGGAAGTCGTCGAGCGAGTGGTTGACGAGCGTCACCTCCGGGTGGTCAGCCGCGAAGTCGCAGAGCTGAGGCTCCCGCAGCCGGCCTGGCGTCACGACGGCGAGCTCCGGCCCGCGCCGCTCCGCCCACAGCACGGCGTCGTCCAGCCGCGTCGCGAGGGCTTCCGTCTGTCGGAGCGAGAGCGGCGTTCCTGCGTAGAGGGCCGGCTCGCGCAGGACGACCCGGCCGAGGTCGAGGGTGACCGGGCGTGCGCCGGCGAAGTAGTTCTGCATTACGCGCTCACGGTGCTGGCGGCGCTCGTCCGCGGAGCGGCGCCGGACGGCCGGTGCCACCCCGAGCCGGACGACCGCCGGTGAACGGCCCCCGCCGTAGGGCCGGAGGATCGGCTCGCACTCGCCGTCGCGCTGGAGGCAGACCACCAGGTCGGGGGCGACGAGATCGATCTTCGCCTGCTTGAGCCGTCGCCCGAGCTCCCCCTGAACCAGCCCGGAGGTGTCCACGATCACGCGATTCGCGCCGAGCTCGAAAGCCCGCTCCGTCATGCGTCGCGTCCCGAGGACCGTCTCGAGGAGGTGGCCGCGGGGAGAGGTGGCGCCGACGAAGTACAGGCCCGCGACCTCGGCGTCGGCCAGACGCGCGACGCGGCCGCGTGGGCAGCCGAGCCCGACGGTCGTGGGCGGCCCGATCTCGGACTGTCCGAGGTCCGCGTCGACGACCGCGACGGACGCGCCGTCGGCGAGGAGGGCGTTCGCCAGGTAGGTGACGAGGCTCGTCTTGCCCGTGTCGCTCGCGCCGAGCACGAGCACGGTCCGGGCCGCCCGGACGCCGGCAAGCACACCCGGCCAGGAGGCCTCCGCCGAGAGCGGCGGACCCAGGCTCACGCCGCCGACCGCGTCCGGGGCTCAGTCCTCGAGCCCGGCGCAGGCCGCCTCGATCCGCGCGAGGCCCTCGCGGATCTGCTCGAGGCCGCACGCGTACGAGATGCGGAGGTGGCGGTCGGAGCCGAAGTCCGCCCCGGGCACGACCGCCACACGGCCCGCTTCCAGCAGGAAGGTCGTCACATCCGCCGAGCCGCGCAGCGGCCGGCCGTTGAAGCGGCGGCCGAACAGGCCGGACACGTCCGGAAACGCGTAGAAGGCGCCCTGCGGCATGGGGCACCGCCAGCCGGGGATGCGGTTGAGGCCCGCGATGATCACGCGGCGGCGCTGGTCGAACTCCCCGGCCATCTTCGCGACCTCGTCCTGCGGCCCGCCGAGCGCCTCGACGGCCGCCCACTGGGCGATCGAGGTCGGGTTGGACGTGCACTGCCCCTGGAGATCGCTCATCGCCTTGATGATCTCGCGCGGGCCTGCCGCGAAGCCGAGGCGCCAGCCCGTCATGGCGTAGGCCTTCGAGCACGTGTTCACGACGATCGTCCGCGCCTTGATCTCCGGCCCCAGCGTCGCGATGCTCGGGACGCGCCCCTCGTAGGCGAGGGAGTCATAGCACTCGTCGGAGACCACGATGAACCCGTGCTCGAGCGCGAGCGCCGCAACCCGCTCGAGGTCCGCGCGCGGGTAAACGGCGCCGCTGGGGTTGTTCGGGCTGTTGAGGATGAGGAGCTTGGTCCGGGGCGTCACCGCGCGGCCGAGCGCGGCCAGATCGAGCTGGAAGCCCCGGGCCTCGTCGGTCGGCACCACGACGGGCACACCGTCGCAGAGGCGCACCTGCTCCGTGTAGCTCACCCAGTACGGCGAGGGCACGAGGACTTCGTCCCCGGGGTCGACGAGCACCGCGCAGACGTTGTAGAGGGTGTGCTTGGCGCCGACCGAGGCGATCACGTCGGCGGACTCGTAGGCGAGCCCGCTGTCGCGCTTGAGCTTCGCGCAGATCGCGGACTTGAGCTCCGGGATCCCCCCCGAGTCGGTGTACTTGGTCTGCCCCTCGCGCAGGGCGCGGATCGCCGCTTCCTTCACCCGCTCGGGGGTGTCGAAGTCGGGCTCGCCGGCCGTGAAGGACAGGACGTCAATCCCCTGGGCCCGCAAGGCGCGGGCCCGGGCGGCGAGAGCCAGGGTCGGAGACGGGGTCAGGCGACGGGCACGCTCGGCCAGCATGGGTCGGCTCGCTCCTCCTAGAAGGTCTCGCAGCCCGGGATCAGCAGGATCGCAGCTTCTCCCGGAGCCGCTGCTCGACGCCGGCAGGGACGAGGCCCTTGACCGAGCCCCCGTGGCCGGCGACTTCCTTGATCAGGCGCGACGAGATGTACGAGTACGCCTCGTGGGGCATGAGGAAGACGGTCTCGACCTCCTCGCGCAGCTTCCGGTTCATCAGGGCCATCTGGAATTCGTACTCGAAGTCGGACACGGCCCGGAGCCCGCGGATGATCGCGCGCGCGCCGAGCCGGGCGGTGAGGTCGACCAGGAGGCCGTCGAACACGACGATCTCGATTTCGCGCAGATGCCGCGTCGCCTCCCGGATCATGTCGACGCGCTCCTCGTCCGTGAACAGCGCCGTCTTCGACGGATTCGTCACGACCGCCACCACCAGCTCGTCGAAGAGCCGGAGGCTCCGCTCGATGAGGTCGAGGTGCCCGTTGGTCAGCGGGTCGAACGAGCCAGGGTAGACGGCGCGGACGGTCACGAGTCGCTCCTGCTGTCTCGGCGCTGGGCGAACTGACGGCCGCGGTGGCTCACGTCGGAAGGGAGAGATCGGGCCGCGCCGCGGCGACGAGGTAGCGCACTCAGGGCCTCGAGCCGTCGGGAGTGTACCCTTCGGCTCGGAGGAAAGTCAAGGCGGTGTCGCCGAAACGCCGCGGTCGGCGGTGCGCGGAAAGGCCGTGCACTGACGGCAACACGGTCCGCGTGGAGTGCTGCACGACCACCTCCGTCCCGTCGCGGCAAACCCGCGCCGCGACCAGCGCCTCGAGCGTGCGGCCGGCGAGGGTCGTCGCGTAGGGCGGATCGACGAACACGAAGTCGAACGGTCCCTCCTGCGCACCGAGCTCGGGCAGTACGTGCAGGACGTCGCCGGCCATCACGCGCGCGGCGGCGCGGGGCGCGCCGAGGGCCGCCAGGTTCGCGCGAAGCGCGCGCAGGGCTGACTGGTCGCGCTCCACCAGGACGACGCGTGCCGCGCCGCGGGACAGCGCCTCGATCCCGACGGCCCCCGTGCCGGCGAAGAGGTCGAGGACCCGCGCGCCCGCCACGGCCGGCCCGAGCACGTCGAACAGGGTCTCGCGCACCCGGTCGGCCGTCGGGCGTGTCCGGAGCCCCCGCGGTGCCCGGAGGCGCCGCCCGCGGTCGTGGCCACCGATGACGCGCATGGCGCCGGCTAGCCGATCGACGCCAGCTCGAGACGCTCGCGCCAGCGGGCGATGAGCGCCTCACGCAGGGCCCGGTGCTCCGGGAGCCGGAGCCCCGGATCGCGGGCCACCAGCTGCGCGGCATCTTGCCGCGCCTCCTCGAGCAGGCGGGCGTGAGTGACCAGACCGGCGGTCCGGAACTCGGGGAGCCCCGACTGGCGTGTTCCGAAGAACTCTCCCGGCCCACGGATCTCGAGGTCCACCTCGGCGAGGCGGAACCCGTCCTGGGTCCGGACCATGGCGTCCAGCCGCTGCCGGGCATCGTCGGACATGGGCTCGTTCGCCAGGAGGACGCAGTAGGACCGGGCGGCCCCGCGGCCCACCCGGCCGCGAAGCTGGTGGAGCTGCGCCAGGCCGAACCGCTCGGCGTGCTCGACGAGCATCACCGAGGCGTTCGGCACGTCGATCCCGACCTCGATCACCGTGGTCGCCACCAGGAGGTCAATCTCTCTCGCCTTGAACCCACGCATCACCGCGTCCTTCGCCTCGAGGGCGAGCCGGCCGTGGATGAGGCCGACCCGGAAGTCGCGGAAAGGACCTGACTGGAGGCGCTCGGCCATCTCGGTTGCCGCCTTCAGGTCGCTCGCCTCCGTCTCCTCGACCAGCGGGCAGACGACGTACGCTTGGCGCCCCGCCCGGAGCTCGTTCCGGACGAACTCGTAGATCTTGTCCCGGGCCGGCTCGCGGCGCCAGTCGGTCCGGATCGGCGTCCGCCCGGGCGGCAGCTGGTCGAGGACGGAAACGTCGAGGTCGCCGTACAGCGTCAGCGCGAGCGTCCGGGGGATCGGCGTCGCCGTCATGACGAGGACGTGGGGATGCTCGCCCTTGCCGCGGACCGATGCGCGCTGGAGGACGCCGAAGCGGTGCTGCTCGTCCACCACGGCCAGGCCGAGGCGCTGGAGCTCGACCGCGTCCTGGATGAGGGCGTGCGTCCCCACGCCGATGGCGGCGGCGCCGCTGCGGAGCGCCTCCAGCGCGGCCTGGCGCTCGCGGGCGCGCTGGCCGGCGCTCAGCCACGCAACCGAGAGCCCGAGCGGCTCGACGAGACCCCGCAGGGTCCGGAGGTGCTGCTCGGCGAGGATCTCGGTGGGCGCCATGAGCACCGCCTGGCACCCGGCTTCCACGGCCGTCAAGAGCGCCATCACCGCGACGATCGTCTTGCCCGAGCCCACGTCCCCTTGCAGGAGCCGGTTCATGGGCACGGGACGCGCGAGGTCCGACCGGATCTCGGACCAGACACGCTCCTGCGCAGGCGTGAGCATGAACGGCAACGCGCGGAGCAACCGCGCCACCAGCGCCCCCGGGGGGGCGAGGGGACGTCCGTGCTCCCGGGCCTGACGCCGACGCCTCAGCGTCAGCCCGACCTGCAGCACGAGGAAATCTTCGAAGGCGAAGCGCCGGCGCGTCGCCTCCACGTCGTCCAGCTGCTCGGGAAAGTGCACGGCCCGGTACGCCGCGGCAACGGGCAAGAGACCCCGCCGACGCCGGAGCTCGTCCGGCAGGATGTCGGGAGCCTCCTCGGCGTGAGCCTCGACGATCCGGTGCAGGAGCGAACGCAGCGGACGCTGGAACAGGCCCTCGGTGAGCGCGTAGACGGGCACCACCCGGCCCATGTGGATCGAGGCCAGCTCGTCCTCCTCCACGATCTCGAAATCGGGGCTCTCGAGAACGACGCGGCGGTCCTTGGCGAGCGTCTTCTTGCCGTAGAGAACGACCCGCTGGTCCCGCTTGAAGACCTGCGCGAGGAACCCGCGCCCGAACCAGAGGGCGGTGAAGTAGCCCGTCTGGTCCCGGAAGGTCACCTGGACCGGGGCCCGGGAGCCGCGGCGCGGAGGGGCCACGCCGAACACGGTCCCCTGCACCACGCCCGACTCCCCGAGGGGGAGCTTGTGGAAGGGCACGAACTCCCGGCGGTCCTGGTAGTCCCGGGGGAAGTGGTTCAGCGCGTCCCGGACCGTCACGAGCCCCAGACGCTCGAGGAGGCGGGCGCGCTGGGGCCCGACACCCTTGAGGTACTGGAGGGGAGTGTCGAGGCCGGCGGGCGACTTAGCGACCGGGTTCACCGGAGGGACAGTCGCGCGGGCGCACGAGGTGCCAGGCTTGTCTCACCTCGGACCCCATGGTATAGAAGTGCGTTGCTCGGCGGCAAGCTGGCCCGTTCCGGGAACCAGGAAAGCCGCCGGAGCCCCATCTCTCCCGAGGAGTCCAGAAGCATGGCCCAGCGCTGCGATGTGTGTGGGAAGGGCCCCGTCGTGGGCAACCAGATCAGTCACGCGCACAACGTCTCCGCGCGTCGATGGCTGCCGAACCTGGTATCGATGCGGGCGGTCGTGAATGGCCGAGCCAAACGGGTCCGCGTCTGCACGCGCTGCCTGCGAACGGGCAAGGTCGTCAAGGCCGTCTGAGGACCGGCCGCCGGGGGTGCCAGTCGCCCCCGGCGGCCTGCGCTAGAGTCGAAACGCTGGGTCAGGGCTGGCATCGATCCCTGGCCCGATCGTGCGCTACTTCTTCTTCTTCGCTGCCTTCTTCTTCGCCATCGTCGATCACCTCCCTCCATTTCGTCTTGGTTCCGCGAAGGGGCTGCACCCCCTTCGAGCGGCACCTCTGACGTTACTTCTTCTTCTTCGCCGCCTTCTTCTTTGCCATCGTGTTCACCTCCTTCCGTCGCCGTGAGCGCGGCTAGAACCCCATCGCGTCGCGACGGAGCTTCTCGGCCTGCTCGCGCCCGCGCCGCTCGTGGCCATGGAGATCCACGTAGAGCTGCGGGAGGCTGACCACCCGGAATCCCCCTTTGACCACGGGCGCGTAGAAGACGCCCGGGTCGTACGGGGTCATGAGATAGACCGACCCCTCGCCCTCCACCGGCTGGAGCCCGAGGACCCGGACCAAGGCCTCGGGATCCCCGCTCACGTAGCAGTGCACGGTTGACACCCGCGTGTGCGGCCCGATCAGGGACGCCCCCGCGTGAAGCGTGAACGCGTAGCTCATGCCCAGCTCGGTGGCGTGCCGGCTCAGGGCCTCCATCACCCGGCGCTTGTCTCCCGCCGGAGAGACGAAGGCGCTAAGCCCATTGACCCGGTAGCTGTACTCGTCGCGCCAGGCGTCGAGCAGCTCGCTGGGACGGGGCAGCCGGTAAAGCCCGTCCCGGCCCCGCTCGACCCAGTCCAGTTCCTCGAGCCGCTTGATCACGTTGTGGGCATGACCGAGGCTCACGCCGACCGCGCGGCCCAGCTCGTCGAGGCGCCACGCCCGGTCCCGTTCCACCAGGAGGGCTCGCACGACCCGGGTCGCGCGAGGGGCGAAGAGAGCTTTGAGCGGGCGACGGATGAGCCCGGCGTGCGGCCGCCCTTCCTTCTGGATCAGGACGTTGTCGAAGGCCACGTAGCAGTTACCCGAAAGGTCGAGGTAGCCGCAGCCGTTCCGGCGGACCAGCGCCGCCGACTGGGGGGTGACGTAGGGGGCGGCCACGATCGGATACGCCCCGGGCAGGTGTGGCCGGAGCTCGCGGAGTCGGGTGATGGCCTCTCGAAGGTACCGGGGCTCGCCCCGGGAGCGGAACTCACAGATCAGGGTCTTTGTCTCCTGCCCCTGCCCCATCCGGAACCGGACGAGCACATCCACCGTCTGGTCCCCGACGGTCGCATCTAGACTCTCTTGCCAGTCCGCGACTTGCGGAAAGAGCCCGCGGAGCCGCTCCGCAGCTTCCTTCTTGAATTCACCGATCCGGACCATACTTTCACTTGTCCGAGCATTTTCAGCGTGCGCTGAAAGCCTACCCTCTAGTGAAAGCGCCTGTCAAGGGCAAACCATGGTCTCGAGTGTCATCGGGATGACAGGCTGAAGGCAAGTGTTCGGCTAGTCCGCATCCGACGGCCTGGCCGGGCCACTGGCCTCAGCGGAGGAAGACCCGCATGTCCCGCATGATCGCGGTCAGGCGACTGAGGCGGCGGCTCACGGCGGCCGAATCCTTGACCTCGGCGTAGTCGCGGTCGCGTGCCTCGAGCGAGAGCGCGGTCTTGCCCTCGACACCGAAGACCACCCAACCCTCCTCGTCCTGGAGGGCGCACTCCCGGAAGCCGCACACGACCGCGTGGGACCTCCCCTTCCCCTCCAGCATGTTCCGACCGAGGCTGTAGCGCTCCGGAGGATCGTTGACTCCGAGGAGGGCCAGCACCGTGGCCGGCAGGTCCTGGTGCTGCGTTAAGTGGTCGTGTTCGCGAAAGGCCAGCCCGGGAACGTGGATGATGAGCGGGACGTGCGTCTGCTCAGGGGTAAACGCACTGCCGTGCCCGAAGAACCCGTGCTCGTAGAACTCCTGGCCGTGGTCCCCCGTGACGACGACGATCGTTCGGTCGAGCAGGCCGCGCCGCTTCAGGGCACCCAGGATCGGCCCGACCACCGAGTCGACATAGTGGATCGAGTTCCGGTAGCCGTTGTACATCCGGCGTGCCCCCTCCGGCGTCTGGGCCTGCGCGATCGTCGGATTCGTCAGGACCGGCAGGAACTTCGCGTGCTCCGGCGGGGACAGGAACGGGAAGTGGGGCGCTCCAAAAAAGAGGAAGCCGAAAAGGGCATCCTCTCTGGGTGCCTCCTCCAGGAACGCCTCGAACGCCCGCGCCTGCTGGAGGTCCCGCTCGGCCGTGGTCCCGCCCGGAAGGCGGTCGACGAGGAAGGGAAGCACGGAGACGAACGCGGTGCGGCGGAGCTCCGGATACCCGAGCGACGTGCTCGACGATATCCGGAAGCGGTATCCCGCCTCTGCCAGCTTCGCGATGAGAACGGGCTCCCGGCCCTCGGCGAGAAACGGCCACCAGTAGGTGCCGTGAAGCCCGTAGATCATGGAGAAGATCCCGAAGCGTGTCGAATTGCCGCCGCTCAGGTGCTGACGAAACACCTGCGCCTCGCGGGAGAACCGCCAGATGTTCGGCGTGTTGTCGGCGGTGAACGTATCGGCGCGCCAGGATTCGACCAGGATCCACACGACGTTCCAACGGCGGTCCGCCCTGACCGTGCCGACCACGGGGGCCCGCGGGTAGCTCAAGGCGCTCTGACTCGGATCATAGGTCAGAGGTCCGGCATCGCCCCGGATCTGTAGCCGCTGGCGAACCTCTCGGAGCCGGAGGGGCTCGTAGAGCGGGATCAGCCGTGTCTGGCGAGCGATGCCGGGGATATCGAAGAGCTCCCCCGCGGCGTATGTAAGCCGCTCGGCCGCGACGAGCCCCAGGACGACAACCACGAGCGCGAGCCAGCGACGTCGGACCGGCCACGTGGCCTCTCCGGCCCACCTGAGCAGAGCCGTGTAGCCCAGGAGCTCCAGGCCGAGCAAGATCGCGATGCCAGCGCTCGCCATCGCGACGTCCCGGCCCGGGAGCTCCATCGATTCGAAGCCGCCCGGTGTCAGGAGGACGTTCAGCGCGAGGGCATTGAAGTGGAACCTGAAGAAGCCGTAGATCCGCGCGTCCACGTAGATGAAGGTCTGGAGCAGCGTGAAAGCGAGCGCCGCCAAGCAGCGGGTGGCGAGCGCCCACGCGTCGACGAGCGCGACCGCTCCGAGCACGGCGTGGAGCGCCAGCGTCGCCAGACCGACCTGAGCCAACAGCGCCACCGCGGCGAACTCGAGCCCCAGCCCGGACGGTAGCGCCTTCTCCGCGAAGAGGAATCGCTGTGCGTGCAGACCGGCGGCGAGGCCATTCAGCGCCGCGAACATGAGCAGGGCCCTCTGGCGGACGGCGAGGGGGTAGCGGGTCATCGCGCCGTCTCGCCGGATCCGAGCGGCGTCTGGCCGGCCAGGGGAATGGGTGAGGCCGCCGGGGCCGGCCGAGTGACGCCGGGCTCCAGCCCTCCAGCCGCTTCCAGTGCCTCCATCGCCGGGTGGCACGACTCTACCGCAGTCGGACGCCGCACATCATCCTCGCCCACTCGCCGACGCTCACGGCCCGCCCCCTGGATCCAGGCGCGCCGAGCCATGCGCCGTGGGTCATCCGACACGGTGGAGCTCTCGGAAGACTAGCCGGGCCCCTCTTCCAGTTCGGACAGGCGGTCATCGTCGAGTCCGAAGTAGTGCCCGACCTCGTGGACGACCGTGTCTCGGACCAGCTCTTCCATCTCCTCGACCGTCTCGCAATCCTCCTCGATCGGCCCCTGGTAGATGGTAATCACGTCCGGCAGGACGTTCCCGTAGTTCGTGTCCCGGCGGGTGAGATCGGTCCCACGATAGAGGCCGTAGAGCGTGTCCGGCGGCTCGATGCCCATCTCGTCGAGGGTGTCGTCATCGGCCCAGTCCTCGACGACGACCGCGATGTTCTCGAGGCGGTCGCGGAAGCGCCGGGGCAGTCGCCGAAGGGCACGCGTCACGAGCTGCTCGAAGTCGCTCCGGCTGATCTCGACCATGGTACCGACCGCCAGCCGGCCGGCCCCGCCCTAGAGCCCGCGGACGCGCTCGACGCCGATGACGTCCTTGACGGCGGAGATCGCCGCCATGACACCCTGGAGCTGGTCGAGGTCCTTGACCTCCACGGTGAAGTGGTTCAGCCCCTTGCGGTCCTCGGTGACCGTTACCTCCGCCTTCACGATGTTGGCCTGGCGCGAGGAGATGGCCGTCGAGATGTCGGCGAGCAGACCGGGCCGGTCCCGCCCGATGTGCACGGCGATCTTCACCGGCAGCGCCTGCTGGTCGGCGACCGCCCACTCCACGGTCACCGTCCGTTCGCTGTCGACCGCGCCCCCGGCAAGGTTCGGACAGTCGAGCGCGTGCACGGTGATCCCGCGTCCCCGGGTGATGAAGCCCACGATGGCATCGCCCGGCACCGGGCCGCAGCACTTTGCGAACCGCACGAGCACGTCGTCCACGCCCTTGACCGTGACACCGCCAGCTTCCGTCCGCGGGCGAGCGGGCTTGGCGGGCTTCGCCTCCGTCCGGGGTTCGGCCGTCGCGTCGGACGGGACGAACCGCGTGACCACGGTCGACGCGGCGAGCTTGCCGTACCCGAGGCCGGCGAGCAGGTCGTCCACCGTGGTGTACCCGTGCTCCACGGCGAGCTTCCGGAGCTCCTCCGCCTCGAGGATCGTCGCCAGCGACAGGCGGTACTTCCGCGCCTCGCGGTCGAGGAGCTCGCGGCCGAGCCCGATCGACCGGGCCCGCTCCTCGGTCCGGAGCCACTGCTTGACCTTCGACCGTGCCCGCGTCGACTTGATGGTCTTGAGCCAGTCACGCGACGGCCTCTGGGTGGGCGACGTGACGACCTCCACGATGTCGCCCTGCCGGAGCACGTGACGGAGGGGAACGAGCTTCCCGTTCACCCGCGCGCCGGCACAGTGGTTACCGACCTCGGTGTGCACCGCGTACGCGAAGTCGATCGGCGTCGAGCCCTCGGGAAGCGCCTTGACGTCACCCTTCGGCGTGAACACGTAGACCTCGTCCGGGAACAGGTCGACCTTGACGGTCTCCATGAACTCCCGCGGGTCCTTCATCTCCTTCTGCCACTCGAGCAGCTGCCGCAGCCAGACGAAAGCCTGGTCGAGTCCGGAACGGTCCTTCTTCTCCTTGTAGAGCCAGTGGGCGGCGATCCCCTCCTCGGCGATCCGGTGCATGTCGGGCGTCCGGATCTGGATCTCCACGGGGTCGCCCTTCGGCCCGATGACGGTCGTGTGGAGCGACTGGTACATGTTCGACTTCGGGATCGCGATGAAGTCCTTGAAGCGTCCGGGCACTGGCTTCCACAGCGAGTGGACCAGGCCCAGGATGCCGTAGCACTCGCGCACGGTCGGGGTGAGGATGCGGACGGCGGTGAGGTCGTAGATCTCGTCGAACTCCCGGCCCGCCTGCATTTTCTTGTAGATCGAGTAGAAGTGCTTCGGCCGACCCGTGATCTGCGCCGAGATGCCGACCTCGGACAGCTTCGTCGAGAGGATGGTGATGACCTGGTTGATCTCCGCCTCGCGCTCGAGGCGCCGCTTGGCCACCCGCCGCTGGAGGTCGTCGTACACCTCGGGATGAAGGGCCTTGAGGGCCAGATCCTCCAGCTCACCCTTGACCTTCGCCATTCCCAGCCGGTGAGCCAGCGGCGCGTAGATGTCCAGGGTTTCCCGGCCGATGGCGCGCTGCTTCTCCGGGGGCAGGTAGTGCAGGGTACGCATGTTGTGGAGCCGGTCGGCCAGCTTGATCATCAGGACCCGGATATCCCGGGCCATGGCGACCAGCATCTTGCGGAAGTTCTCCGCCTGCCGCTCCTCGCGGCTCGCGAAGGCGAGCTTCCCGATCTTGGTGACCCCGTCGACCAGCTCGGCGATGTCGCCCCCGAACCGCTCCACGAGGACGGCCTTGCTGGTCGCCGTGTCCTCGAGGACGTCGTGGAGGAGCCCGGCCGCCACGGTCGTGGCGTCCATCTTGAACTCGACGAGGAGGCCGGCCACGGCCAGGGGGTGGATGTCATAGGGCTCACCGGAGACCCGGCGCTGCCCTCGGTGAACTTCCTGCGTGAACTCGTAGGCGCGACGCACGAGATCGACGTCCCCACCGGCCTGGTAGCGGGGGATCTCGGTCAGGAGGTCGCTCAGCGTCCGCATATGCGCGCGTCCCAGCTCGTCCACGGGCCCCGCCCGGGAAGCGGCCCCACAGCCGCCGGGTAGCCTAGTAGTTTACCGTCCGGCGCCCGCCTTCACCACGGTCTTTTTGGTACCCCGCTGACGCGCCTGGCTCCAGTTCTCCCAGTCCACGATGATCGGCGCGGCGACGAAGACGGAGGAGTAGGTCCCGGTCACGACCCCCACGAGGAGCGCGAACGCGAAGTCCCGTAGCACCTCGCCTCCCGCGACGTACAGGATGGCCACGACCAGGAAAACCGTCAGCGAGGTGAGGACCGTCCGGGACAGCGTCTGGTTGATGGCGGTGTTGATGACGTCCGCCAGGGTCTCGCCCTTCCGTAGCCCGCGGCCCCGGGTCTCTCGGATGCGATCGAAGACGACGATCGTGTCGTTGATGGAGAACCCGACGATCGTGAGGAGCGCCGCCAGCACCGGGAGCGACATCTCGCGGTTGGCGAGTGACAGGGCAGAAAGGGCGACGAGCACGTCATGGAGAAGCGCCAGGATCGCCGCGACCCCACCCCGGAAGTCGAAGCGAAGCGCCGTGTAGATGAGGATTCCCGCCATTCCCGCCAGCACCGCATAGACCGCCTGCAACTGCAGGTCGCGGCCAACCTGGGGCCCGACGAACTCGAGCCGGCGCACCTCGAAGCCGGGCAGCTTAGCTTCGCGGATGCCCTGCTCGACCTTCTTCGAGGTCTCCTCAAGCGCCCCGCTCGACGCGGGGATCCGGATCAGGTACTCCTGCGCGTCGCCGAACTCCTGGATGACGCTCTCCCCGAGGCGGACCCGGTCCAGCGCACTCCGCACGGCGTCGACCGTCGTGGCCTGCTGGAAGCGCACCTGCACCAGCGTGCCGCCCGAGAAGTCGATGCCGTATCGGAGCCCGCCCTGCCAGGCGATGTGGGCCAGCCCGGCCAGGGTCACGATCAGGGAGATGGCATAGGCCCAGCGGCGCTTGTTGATGAAGTCGTACTTCGGGTTGACGAAGATCTGGAGCATCGCGTGCCGCCCTCTTTGTCCCCGCCGCCTCAGATGGACAGCGTCTGCAGGCGCCGGCGGCCCATGTAGATCAGGTCGAAGACCAAGCGCGTGAAGAAGACCGCCGTGAACAGGCTTGCCACGATGCCGATCATGAGCGTGACCGCGAAGCCCTTAACCGGTCCTGTCCCGAACTGGTAGAGGATGACGCCCGACACGACCACCGTCACGTGGGTGTCGATGACCGTCGTGAACGCCCGCCGGAAGCCAGCGTCGATCGCCGCCCGGACGGTCTTCCCGAGCCGGAACTCCTCCCGGATGCGCTCGAAGATGAGGATGTTGGTGTCGACCGCCATGCCGATCGTCAGCACGATACCGGCAATGCCGGGCAACGTCAGCGTCGCCTGGAACCAGGCCATCGCCGCGAGGAGGATGGCGAGGTTGAGCAGGAGTGCCAGGTCGGCGATCGCGCCCGACAGCCGGTAGTAGATCAGCATGAACAGGAACACGGCCAGGGCCCCGGCGGCCGTCGAGATGACGCCCTTGCGGATCGAATCCGCACCGAGCGAGGGGCCGACCGTGCGCTCCTCGAGAACCTGGACCGGTGCCTGCAGCGCCCCCGTCCGCAGCACGATCGCGAGGTCGCTGGCCTCCTCGAAGGTGAAGCCCCCGGAAATCTGGGCCTGCCCGGAGGGAATGCGCTCGCGGATCACGGGTGCGGAGTGGACGTTGCCGTCGAGGACGATCGCCAGCGCCTTGCCCACGTTCTTCTCGGTCGCCTCGCCAAAGAGGCGCGCGCCGACGCTGTCGAACGACACCGAGACGTAGGGCTCGCCCACGTCAGAGACGCGGACCGTGGCGTCGGAAATGACGTCACCGGTCAGGAGGACCTCCTTCTTCACGACGTAGGGAACCCGCGCCTCGGTCTTCGTCGTGCGGTCCACGCGCCGTCCGTAGAGGATTTCGTCGCCAGGCGGCGGCCCCTCCTGGAGGGCGCGGGCCACGTCGACCTGGTCGTCGACCAGCTTGAACTCCAGCACCGCGGTCTTCCCGATGAGCGCCTTCGCTCGGGCGGGATCCTGGACGCCGGGCAGCTGAACGAGGATGCGGTTCTCGCCCTGCTTCTGGATAGTCGGCTCCGCCACGCCGAACTGGTCGACGCGGTTCCGGATGACCTTGAGTCCCTGATCCACGAAGGAGTTGCGGCGCTCGTTGATGACCTTCTCCTTGAGCGTGAGCTCGATCCGGCCCGCCGCCGGGGCCTGCGCCCGCGTGTCGAACTCGACGAAGCTGGCCAGGGCCTGCTGAGCCTCCTGGAACGCCTGGGGAGAGGCCAGCTGGACCACGAGCCCGGTGCGTCCCTGGCGGGTGACCTGTGCGCCGATGCCCTTCTTCTGAAGCGCCGCCCGCAGGTCTCCCGCCATGCGGTCGAGCACGTTCTCGATCCCCTTCTCGAGGTCCACGCCGAGGACGAGATGGATCCCACCCTGAAGGTCCAGGCCCAGGTTGATGGGCTGGCGGGGCTGACCCCGCCAGTCGCGGGGTGCCACCAGGATGAGCGATCCGACGATCACGGCCACCACGATGGCGATGCGAAGCCAGAGGTAGCGAGGCATGGTCGCGCCCCCGTCAGGCCGAGTCCGCGTCGGTCTTGCCGTCGGACTCGAGGCCGGTGACGGCGCTCCGCAGACACTCCACCCGGACGGAGTCGCCGAGCTTCAGCGTCACCCTCCGGTCGGTGACGCCGACGATCGTGCCGATGAGCCCTCCTGACGTCACGACCCGGTCGCCCTTCTTCAGGCTGGCCAGCATCTGCTCCCGCCGCCGGCGCTCCCGCTGCTGGGGCCGGATGACGAGGAAGAAGAAGATGCCCAGCACCAGTGCGATGGGCACGAGCTGGATCAGCATGGACGCGGCGCCCCCGCCCGGCTGCGGCGACGGCCCCATGGCGTAGGCGAGGTCGATCACGATGTCTCCTCTTGCCCGGGTGGCTCACCACCCGGCGCGGTCACCGGCTCGGCGTCGTCCGAGCCATAGGCCCCGAGCACGGTCTGTCGAAGCGCGGCGAACGTACCGGCCGCAATGGCGGCGCGCAGGTCGGCCATCAAGCCGAGATAGTAAGTCAGGTTATGGAGCGTGAGGAGCCGGTACACGGTGAGCTCCCGCGCCAGGAAGAGGTGCCGCAGGTAGGCGCGCGAAAAGTGCCGGCACGCGTAGCAGGGGCAGGATGGGTCGAGCGGCTCCGCGGCCCGGGTATGGGCGGCGTGGCGAATGACGACCAGGCCCTGGCTCGTGAACGCCTGGCCCGTCCGGGCGTGGCGCGTCGGCAGCACGCAGTCGAACATATCCACCCCGACCGCCACCGCGTCCACCAGATCCCCGGGACGGCCGATACCCATCAAGTACCGGGGACGGTCGGCGGGGAGGGCGGCGGCCGTGAGCGCGACCAGCTCTTTCATGAGCCCCCGAGGCTCACCGACCGCGAACCCGCCGAGCGCGTGGCCGTCGAATCCGATCGCACAGGTTTCCGCCACGGCCGCCCGCCGGAGGTCTCGGTACATCCCGCCCTGCACGATGCCGAAGCAAGCCTGCCCCGGCCGGCGCCCGGCCACGTGGGCAGCGTGCGCCCGCCGGGCCCAGCGGACCGTGCGCCGGAGGGAAGCCTCGGCCGCTTCCCGCGACACCGAGTGCGGCAGGCACTCGTCGAGGGGATGCAGCACGTCGACCCCCAGCGCCTGCTGCACCTCGACGACCAGCTCGGGCGTGAACAGATGCTCGGTGCCGCCGTCCAGGTGCGAGCGGAAGCGCACACCCTCTTCGCGGATCGTCCTGAGCGCGGCGAGGCTCCACACCTGGTATCCGCCCGAGTCCGTGAGGATGGGACCGCCCCACGCCATGAAGCGATGGAGACCTCCCAGTTCCCCGATCAGCGCGGGCCCCGGGCGCAGGAAGAGGTGGTAGGTGTTGGCGAGAACGATCTCGGTCCCGATCTCCCGAAGGTCGGCCGGGGTCAGGCTCTTCACCGCGCCCAGCGTCCCCACCGGCATGAAGGCGGGTGTCTCGACGGTGCCGTGCGGCGTGTGGAGCCGGCCCCGTCGAGCATCGCCGTCCCGCGCGAGCAGCTCGAACGCCGGGGTCAGACTTTGACTTCCCGACATTTCTGCTCCCAGCCCGCCCCGGAAGGATGTCCCGGCCACCGGCCTCACCAGGCGAGCCGCGCGAAGTGTCGGGAAGTCAAAGTCTGACCCCGGCGGCGATCAGCATCGCGTCGCCGTAGCTGTAGAACCGGTATCCGGCGGCGACCGCGTGGGCGTAGGCGTCGAGCACCCTCGCCCGCCCGGCGAAGGCCGAGACCAGCAGGAGTAGCGACGAGCGCGGCAGGTGGAAGTTCGTGAGAAGCACGTCGACCGCGCGGAACTCATGTCCGGGGACGATGGTCAGGTCGGTCCAGCCGGCTCCGGGGGCCACGCTGCCATCCGGGCGGGCGACGGCCTCCAGCGCGCGGACGGTCGTCGTTCCCACCGCCACCACGCGGCGGCCCTCGCGACGCGCTCGGCTGACCGCCAGGGCCGTGGCCTCGGAGACCTCGAACCGCTCCGCTTCCACCCGGTGCTCGGCGACCCGCTGAGCGCGGACCGGCCGGAAGGTCCCGGGACCGACGTGAAGCGTCACCCGGTGGAGCTCGACGCCGCCTGTCTCGAGCTCGGCGAGCAGCTCGGTCGTGAAGTGGAGGCCCGCCGTCGGCGCGGCCACGGCACCGGGCCGGACCGCGTAGACGGTCTGGTAGCGCGCCCAGTCCTCGCCGCCGGGCTTCCGGTATCGGCGAATGTAGGGCGGCAGCGGCGGGAGCCCGTGGGCGTCGAGGAAGGTCTCGACCGGACCGGTTCCGTCGAGCCGGACGCGCGCCCGCCCCTGCTCCTCCCGCGTGGTGACCATCGCCCGGGCAGCCCCGTCGGCCAGGACGATCGTCGTCCCGACCGGACAGCGACGGGCCGGTCGGAGGAGGGCGGCCCAGTCGTCGTTGGTTGGGCCGACCGGGTGGAGCAGCAAGACCTCGACGTCGCGCCCGGTGCCCCCGATCCGCCCGAGCAGCCGCGCCGGTAGGACCCGCGTGTCGTTGAGGACGAGGCAGTCCCCGGCGCGGAGGTAGCGCCCCAGGTCGGCCACCCGGGCGTCCCGGAGCGCGCCGGATCGCCGGTCGACGAGGAGGAGTCGCGCCGCGTCGCGCCGCTCCGCCGGCTCCTGGGCGATCCGGTCCGGCGGCAGCGCGTAGTCGAACCCGGCGAGGTCGTCGCCGCCGGGGGCCGC
>Ga0114129_10000499_pt1 | contig 47675 bp, 47 predicted proteins | sample RhiMetdeltSRZDD1_FD_80071 | JGI IMG/M metagenome (GOLD analysis project Ga0114129, IMG submission 80071) | Populus rhizosphere microbial communities from Tennessee, USA - Rhizosphere MetaG P. deltoides SRZDD1 (version 2) (version 2) | ecosystem: Host-associated > Plants > Roots > Rhizosphere >...
ATGCGCGCCTTCATCTCGGCGAGCGGCTTGAATGGCTTCGCCAAGAGTACTTGGGCGTATTCCCTCGAGTATTTCATCAGCTCGTTACCGGGCACGACGCGATGGATGAGCCCCATCACCCGGGCCTCCTCGGCGCCGTACCGTCGACACTCGAGAATGATCTCCTTGGCCCGCGCGGGACCGACGAGCCGAACGAAGCGCGTCGTCGACGCGACGCCAAGCGGCACGCCGAGGTCCACCTCGGGGATCCAGAACTGCGCTTCCGATGCCGCGACGCGGAAGTCGCACGCGAGCGTCAGACCCCAGCCGCCGCCGACTGCGTGGCCGTTGACCGCGCAGACGGTGATCTGCTCGAGGCCCTCGAGCATCGTGTTCACGCGCTCGAAGAGCCGACGAAACTGTGATTTGCGGCTGGCCATCGCGTGGCGGCGCTCCTCGGCCGACATCGAGCTCTTCAGCCCGGCGTCGGCGCCGGCGGAGAACACCGGCGGCGCGCCGGTGAGGATCACCACGCGCGTGGAGTCGTCGTCGCGCAGCTCGGTCACGACGCGACCGAGGTCGGTCAGCATCGCATCGCTGAGCGAATTGCGTCGCTCCGGGCGGTTCAGCGTCACGGTGGCGAGGGCGCCGTCGCGGTCGAGCCGGACGTTGTCGGTCATGGGCGAAGGGATATCATAGGAGCCCCGATGAGCGAGCAGATCGTTTGGCGGCCGACGCCCGAGTACGTCGAGCGCGCCCGGATCACCCGACTGATGCGGCGCCTCGGCGTGTCGACGCTGGCCGAGCTGCAACGCCGCTCCGTCGACGATCCTGAATGGTACTGGCGCGGCGTGATCGAGGATCTCGGCATTCGTTTCACGACGCCGTTCACCCGCGTGCTCGATGCCACGCGCGGCCCGGCGTGGCCGCGCTGGTTCGTCGACGGCCGTCTCAATTTCGCCGACAACTGTCTCGATCGTCACGTCGAGGCGGGTCGGGGCGCCAAGCCGGCGATCGTGTGGGAAGGTGACGACGGCTCGAATCGCACGCTGACGTACGCGGAGCTCGCGGCCGAGGTGGGTCGCCTCGCCAACGCGCTGGTCGCCCTAGGGATTCGCGCGGGCGATCGCGTCGGGATCTTTCTGCCGATGTCGCCCGAGGCCGCCATCGCCACCCTCGCCGTCGTTCGTATCGGCGCGATCTACACACCCTGCTTTTCCGGCTTCGGTGCTCAGGCCGTGGCGTCACGGCTGCAAGACTGCGAGGCCAGGGTCTTGATCACCGCCGACGGCTTCTATCGACGCGGCCAGGTCGTGAAGATGAAGGAGACGGCCGACGAGGCGGCGGCCTCATCACCGAGCGTCGAGCGGGTCGTCGTCTACCGCCGCCTGGGGCGGGACATTCCGTGGCGCGACGGGCGCGACGTGTGGTGGCACGAGGCGGTCGCCGACGTACCAGCGACGTGTCCCGCGCCCCCGGTCGAGGCGGATCATCCGTGCCTGATCATCTACACGTCGGGCACGACGGGAAAGCCGAAGGGCGCCGTCCTCACACACGGCGGATTTCTCCTCAAGGCCGCCCACGACTTCGCCTACTGTCACGATGTCGGCCAGGATGATCGGCTGTTCTGGCTGACCGATCTCGGCTGGTTGATGGGGCCGATGCTCATCACGGCCGCCCTCGCACACGGCGCAACGACCGTGCTGTTCGAAGGGGTGCCGGACTACCCGAAGCCGGATCGTCTCTGGGCCCTCGTCGAGCGCCACCGCATTACGGTGATGGGCCTCTCGCCGACGGCGGTGCGCGCGCTGATGCCGCACGGCCCCGAGCACGTCCACGCCCACGATCTTTCCTCGCTCAGAATGCTCGGCTCGACCGGCGAGCCGTGGAATCCCGAGCCGTATCGCTGGCTCTTCGAGAACGCCGGCCGGGCGCGCATTCCCATCAGCAATTACACCGGCGGCACTGAAATCTCAGGCGGCATCCTCGGTTGTTTTCCGATCGTGCCGATCAAGCCGTGCTCGTTCACCGGTCCGATTCCCGGCATGGCGGCCGATGTGTTCGACGACGCGGGCCATCCCGTTCGGGGCGCGGTAGGTGAGCTGGTCGTCACGAAGCCGTGGCCCGGAATGACGGCCGGGTTCTGGCGCGATCCCGCCCGGTATGAGGAGACCTACTGGTCGCGTTGGCCCGACGTCTGGGTCCACGGCGACTGGGCCACGATCGATGCCGACGGGTTCTGGTACATCCAGGGACGCTCCGACGACACGCTGAAGATCGCGGGCAAGCGCCTGGGCCCTGCGGAAGTCGAGTCGGTGCTGGTCGGCCATCCTGCTGTCGCCGAGTCCGGTGTCATCGGGGTGCCGCACGAGGTGAAGGGCGAGGCGATCGTCTGCTTCGTCGTCCTCCGCCCCGGCCACGAGCCGGCCGAGCCGTTGCGCCGGGAGCTGGCCGAGCGGGTGGCGACTTCGATGGGCAAGGCGCTCAAGCCGGAGAAGGTGCTGTTCACGCGCGACCTGCCGAAGACGCGGAGCGCGAAGATCATGCGTCGCGTGATCCGGGCGACCTACCTTGGGAAGGAGCCCGGAGACCTCTCGTCGCTGGAGAATCCGGCCGCGGTGAAGGCGGTGGGCGAGGCGACCTGAGCTCAGCCGTTCAGGCTGACGGGAACGGTGACCGGCTCGGCGTCCTCCAGCATCAGCGTGGTCGCGCGCACCGAGAAGAGCGCCAGCAGCGCGGCGCCGACCACGACGCGCAGCCCTCGCGCGCGGAAGCACTTTACGCCTACGATCGCAACGATCGCCGCGGCCAGCACGATCTGAAAGGAGGTCGTCAGGCTGGCCCACTGCCGCTGCAACGCGCCGAGATTGGCGCCCGCGCCATAACCGAGGAGCACGTAGGCCGTGGCCCACATCGTGCCGCCGATGGCGTTGCACAGCACGAAGCGGCCATAGTGCAGGCGGCGCGCACCGGCCAGCGGCGCCACCACCACGCGCGCGCCGACGACGAACCGCCCGAACACCAGCATCGTGATCCCGGGTGTCCAGCGCTGCCCGAAGCCCACCCGCGCGATGACGCGGTTGCCGCCGAGCCGTCCCATCCAGTAGCTGATCGAGTCGGCGATGACGACACCGGCCGTCGCGACCGAGATGGCCCACACCGGGTCGAGCCGTCCCTGGACGGCCAGTCCCCCGATCGTGAGCAGCAACAACTCACCAGGGATCGGCAGCGCAGCGCAATCGAGAGCGACCGCGACGAACACCACCAGGTAGCCATGCGCCAGAACCAGCGTCGTGAGGGCGTCGAAGTTCACGCCAATCAGTAAAAGCAAGGCAAGTACCAGGCGTAAATACCTGCTAAATCAATAGTATAGGAAGCACTCCGACCGCGTCAGGTGATCAGGGATTGATCGCCTGGTCGGTCCTCACCCCTTCACGGCGCCGGCGGTGAGCCCAGAGACGTAATAGTCGAGGAACCACACGTAGATGACGACGATGGGCACACTGGCGATGACGGCGCCGGCCATCAGCGAGCCCCAGTAATAGATGTCGCCGCGGATCAGATCCGCGGTCACGCCCACCACCGCCGTTTTGTTGGCGCTCTGCGAGACGAACGTGAGCGCGTAGATGTACTCGTTCCAGCACAGCGTGAATCCAAACAGCGCCGCACAAACCACGCCGGGGACGGCCATCGGCAGCACGATTCGTGTGAGCGTCTGCATCCGGCTGGCCCCGTCGACGAGCGCGCATTCCTCGACCTCGCGGGGCACCGTCCGGAAGTAGCCCATGAGGAGCCACGTCGAGAACGGCACGAGGAACGTCGGATACGTCACGACGAGCGCCCAGATCGAGTCGGAGAGGCCGAGCCAGTTGATCACCTGCGACAGCGGCAGGAACAGCAGCGTCGGAGGCACGAGATAGGTGATGAACACCGCGGTGCCGAACGAGCCGACGCCACGGTAACGGAGGCGCGCGAGGCTGTAGCCGGCGAGGATCGCGATGGCCAGCGACACCGTCATCGCGATCACGCTGATGGTGAGGCTGTTCTTGATCCACGTCAGGAACTCGGTCTTCTGGAAGAGGAACGCGTAGTGATCCGTGATGGCGCCCGTCTGGATCCAGAAGGGCACGGCCTTGAGATTGTAGAGCTCGGCGTTTCGCTTGAACGACGTCACGAACATGAAATAGAACGGGAACAGCGCGAAGAAGACGAACGGCACCAGGTTGGCGTACGTCCTCGCCGCCCGCCACCACGCCGCCCGCCGCAGACTCGCCGTGCGCGCCACGCTCACTCCTTCCTGATATAGCGAAGCTGAAGGAACACGACGAGCGCCAGCATCGGAAACAGGAACAGCGAGATCGCCGCGCCCTGGCCGAGATTGCCGCCCTGCAGGCCGATCTGATAGGCGAGGGTGGCGAAGAGATGCGTGGTATTCACGGGGCCGCCGCGCGTGAGCACCTGCACGATATTGAAGTCGCTGAACGTGAAGATCGTCGAGAAGAGAATGACCACGGCGAGCACCGGCTTGAGCAGCGGCAGCGTGACGTGCCAGAAGCGCTGCCGGCTGGTGGCGCCGTCCACCTCGGCGGCCTCGTAGAACTCGCGTGGAATCGACATGAGCCCGGCCAGCACCGTGATGGCGAAGAACGGCAGCCCGCGCCACGTGTTCACCACGATGACGGCGGCCATGGCGTAGTTGGATTGGCCGAGCCAGTTGGGACCCGGCGCGCTCATGAGACCGAGGTGGATGGCCGTCCAGTTCACGACGCTGTAGAGCGAGTCGAACATCCACCACCAGCCGAGCGTCGACAGCGCGGTGGGGATGACCCAGGGGAGCAGCACGGCTCCGCGCAGCACGCGCTTGAAGCGCACGTCGCGCGCGAGCAGCACCGCGAGCCACACGCCGAGCGCGGTCTTGAGCGTGAGCGCGACGCCCGTGAAGAGAAACGAGTTCTGAACGGTCTGGCGGAAGACGTCGTTGCCGAGGATCTCGCGAAAGTTCGTCAGCCCGACGAACGGACCGGGCGAGCCGACCCAGTAGTCGGAGAGGCTGAAGTAGATCGCCATGCCGAATGGGTAGGCGACCAGGCAGGTGAGCAGCACGAGCGCCGGCAGGATCAGGCCGTAGCCGAACACGTGCTCCTGCTCCCGCCACGCGCTCAGCCGGACGCGCCGGGCGGACCGGGGTGGAAGGGAATGCGCCTCCAGCGCGCGAGGGCGAACCGCCACGTTATCCGACCTTGAGCTGACCCTTGATCGCGCGCGCCACCTGGTCCTGTGCCCACTCCATCGCGCGCTTGGTCGGCATGCCGTTCACTGCCTTGGCGGTCATGTCCGGCAAGACGAAGGCCTCGTCGACGCGCTGGGCCGCGTCGCTGGGCTTTGCGGGCCAGCCGCGCGGATGCGCGTACTCCGCCTCCTTCGGCAGCATCGCGAACTTCGGATTGCGCGCCCAGATCGGATGGTCGGCGAGGTGCCGCAGCGGCGGATGGTTGAACGCGTTGGACGCCACGACCCAGGCGTCGTAGTTCTCCTTTCGGAACAGGAACTGGATGAATTCCTTGGCGACGTCGACGTTCTTGCTGAACTTCCAGATACCAAGGCCAAGGATCGGCACCGCGGAATGGATTCCCGCCGGCCCCGCCGGGCTCGTGTGATGGTTGATGTCGTCGGCGATCGGCATCTTTTCCTTCAGCGCCGCGTTGTACGGGCTGATCGGATTGTGGATCCACGAGCCCTTGCCCGAGAGGATGAACCGGTTGTTCGACGCGTCGTCCCAGGAGAGGACCTCGGGCTCCATCGCGTCCTTGAAGAGCTCCTTCCACCACTCGATGACCTGGGCGGTCTTGTCGGAATTGATGGCGGGCGTCTTGCCGTCGGCCTCGAAGACCTTCGCGCCGTAGGACCACAGCACCGACCACGCCGTCGTGTTCGCGTCCCCGCAGTGGCTGATCGCGATCCCGACGGGGTTGCCCTGCTTCTTGAGGACCTTGCCCTGCTTGAGAAGCTCGTCCCACGACTTCGGATGCTCGAACCCCGCCTTCTTGAAGTGCGCCATGTTGTAGGTGGCGGGGAACGAGATCCAGAACCACGGCACGGCGCGCCAGCCCGACTTCGTCTGACACGCCTCGGCAGCGAACGGATACCAGCCGCCGTGCTGCTTGCCGAGTTTGTCGACGACGTCCCCGACGTCGGCGAGCTGGCTCTCGAACAAAAACGGAATGGCGTCGTGCGTGCGAATCATGTCGTGACCCGACTGGGACTGCGCCTCGGCCGCGAACTTGGCCATGAGCTGCAGGTGGGCGATGGTGTCCACCCGCACGCTGACGCCCGACGCCTTGGAAAACGCCTCCGCCTGCTTGCGAAGCTCGTCGTCGGAGGCCGGCACGAAGTGGTTCCATGACAGGAAGGTCAGCTCCCGCTTCTGCGCATACGCGGGAGCCTTCCCGAGCGCGAGCCAGGTGGCGGCGCCCGCGGTCGCAGCGCCCGAGGTTTGGAGGAACTGGCGGCGGGTCGTTCTCTTCATGGGCACGCTCCTACGAAAGCCATGATGGGACGCACGTCGCGAACCGTGGCGGACTAAGTAGCATCGGGCCTGCGGCAAGTCAAACGCCCCGGCAAGACTCTTGTCGTGCCGGCTGGTATACTCGCCCTGGCGCCGTGGGGGGAGGATTCCTGAGAACCGGGTGCGGCCCGGGACCCCTCGAACCTGCTCCGGGTAATGCCGGCGAAGGGAACACGGCGTGAACAGACGCGGCCGCACCCTCGACGGGGGGAGCGGCCGTTTTCGTTTCGATGAAGATCACGGTCAATGGGCGCGAGATCGAGGTCGCCGACGGGCTCAGCGTCGAGGCGCTGCTCACGCATCTGGCGGTGAAGCGCGAGTACACGGCGGTGGCGGTCAACCGCGAGATCACGTCGAAGAGCGCCTACGCGACCGTGGCGCTGCGCGAGGGAGACCGGGTGGAGATCGTTCGACCCATGGGGGGCGGCTGAGATGTACGACACGAATCTCGTGCTGGGTGGCAAGGAGTTCACGTCGCGGCTCATCGTCGGCACCGGCAAGTACGCGAGCAACGAGATCATGCGCCAGGCGCACGAAGAATCGGGGGCGGAGATCGTCACCGTCGCCGTGCGGCGCGTGAGCCTGCCGGGCAAGGGTGAGTCGATCCTCGACTTCATCGATACCAAGCGCTTTACGCTGCTGCCGAACACCGCGGGCTGCTACACGGCCGACGAGGCCATCCGCACCGCGTACCTCGCGCGCGAGGCGGGGCTGGGCGAGATGGTGAAGCTGGAGGTGATCGGCGACCCGCGCACGCTGTTCCCCGACGTGCAGGGGCTGCTGGAAGCGACGAAGACGCTCGCGCGCGAGGGCTTCATCGTGATGCCGTACACCAACGACGACCCGATCATCGCCAAGCGGCTCGAGGATGCGGGCGCGGCGTGCGTGATGCCGCTCGGCGCCCCGATCGGCTCCGGGCTCGGCATCCGCAACCCGTACAACATCAAGATCATCCTCGAGACGGTCTCGGTGCCGGTGATCGTCGACGCGGGCGTCGGCACCGCCTCCGACGCCGCGATCGCCATGGAGCTCGGCTGCGACGGCGTGCTGATGAACACCGCGATCGCGGGCGCGCAGGACCCGGTGGCCATGGCGCGTGCCATGCGGCTGGCGGTCGAGGCCGGCCGGCTCGCGCGCAAGGCCGGACGGATCGGCAAGAAGCTCTACGCGACAGCGTCCTCGCCGATCGAGGGCCTGCCCGATTGGACCAGCTGAGGCTCTGCCTCGTCACCGACCGCAGCCAGACCCGTGGCCGTGAGCTCGTCGGCGTCGTGGACGAGTGTCTCGCCGCGGGGCTTCCCGCCGTGCAGGTGCGCGAGAAGGATCTCGCGGCCGCCGACCTCGCCGCACTTTGCCGACAATTGCGCGCGCCCACGCGCGCGCGCAACGCGCTGTTGATCGTCAACGACCGCACGGACGTCGCGCTCGCGACGGGCGCCGATGCGGTGCAGCGCACAGGCGGCTCGCTCGCGGTCGACGACATCCGCGCGATCGCGGGCCGGCGCCTGCGCATCGGCGCATCCGTTCACTCGGTGGAGGACGCCGTGGACGCTGAAGCCCGCGGAGCGGACTGGGTCGTGTTCGGCCCCGTGTACGACACGCCGTCCAAGCGACGCTACGGCGCGCCGCAGGGACTCGACGCGCTCGCGAAGGTCAGCGGACGCGTGCGCGTGCCCGTGATCGCCATCGGCGGCATCACGCCGGCGCGGGTGCGCGACGTGCGGGCCGCCGGCGCCCGCGGCGTCGCCGCGATCGCCGCCATTCTCGATACGCCATCGCCTCCAGATGCGGTCCGACGCTTCCTCGAGGCGCTGTCGGCCTCGTGAAGATCACCGTCGTCGGCGGCGGCGTCATCGGCTGCGCGACGGCCTACGAGCTGGCCAAGGCGGGATGCGCGGTCACCCTGTTCGAGCGCGCAACGCCCGGCGCCGAAGCGTCCGGAGCGGCGGCGGGGCTGCTCACGCCGCTCGGCGACTCCCGAGGCTCCGCCTACGATCGGCTGGCGCTGGAAAGCTGGCGGCTCTATCCCGCGCTTGTCGACGAGCTGCGCCAGCGCGCGGGCATCGATGTCGAGTACGTCACGCGTGGCACAATCTATCCGTTGTTCGACGCCGACGACGTTCGTCAGGCCGAGGCCCGGGTGGCCGGTCGCGAAGTGGCGGAGTTCGGTATCGAGGCGTGGGACACCGCCGACGTCCGTGTCCGCGAGCCATCGCTGACCACGCGCGTACGCGGAGCGATGTTCATCGGTGCCGAGCACTGGGTCAACAATCAGCGGCTCGTCGTCGCGTACGCCCAGGCGGCGGTCGGCGCGGGGGTCGTGTTGCGCTCCGGCACGTCGGTGAGCCGCGTCATCGTGGAGGACGGCCGCGCCCACGGGGTGGTCGCCGACGGCGACCGCTGGGAAGCCGATGCCGTGCTGCTCGCCGCGGGCGCGTGGACCGGCGCGCTGGCCGCATCGTTCGGCGCGCGGCTGCGCGTGGAGCCCGCGCGCGGGCAGATGGTCGCGCTCGCCCACGTGCCGCCCGTCGTGAACCATGCGGTGCACACGGCGGACATCTATCTGGTCCCACGACCGTCGGGCGAGCTCCTGATCGGCGCCACCGTCGAGCGCGTCGGCTTTCAGCGCTCCGTTACCGCGGAGGGCATCGCGACGATGCTGGCGGCCGCCACCGCGCTCGTGCCGTCCCTCGGCCCGCTGCCGATCACGCGGACGTGGTACGGCTTCCGGCCGTGGGCGCCCGACAGCATGCCGATTCTCGGGCCGTGGCCCGACGTCGACGGCCTGTGGGTGGCGACCGCGCACTTCCGCAGCGGCATCCTGCTGGCGCCGATCACCGCGCGCGTGATGACCGAGTGGATGACGAGCGGAGCGCCGCAACTCGAGCTCGACGCGTTCGCGCCCGAGCGCTTCCTTACCTGGGATCGCTCGGTAGAATAGCGCCCCAAAGGAGCCCCCATGACGAAGAACGAACTGAAGGAGCGCGTGTACGCGGCCATCGATCGCCGCGCCGAGCAGATCGTCGGCCTCGGCGAGCGGATTCGTAAGCATCCCGAGCTCGGCTTCAAGGAGGTCAAGACGGCGCGCCTCGTCGAAGAAACGTTCGCCGCGCTCGGCCTCAAGCCAAAGACGGGGCTCGCGCTCACCGGCGTCCGCGCGGAGGCGGCCGGACGCGCGGGTGACGGGCCGACGTTCGCGCTGCTCGGCGAGCTCGATGGCCTCGTCGTCGCCGGCCACCCCGAAGCTGATCCCGCGACCGGCGCGGCTCACGCGTGCGGCCACAATGCGCAGGTGGCCGCCCTCCTCGGCGCGACGATGGGACTGCTCGACGCCGACGCGCTCGATGCGCTGAGCGGGCGGCTCGTCTTCTTCGCGGTGCCGGCCGAGGAGTACGGCGACATCGAATGGCGCGTGTCGCAGGCGCGCGTCGGCAAGCTGGAGTTTCTCGGCGGCAAGCCGGAGCTGCTGCGCCTCGGTCACTTCGACGACGTGGACCTCGCGATGATGATCCACCTCACGTCGCGCGCCGAGGACGGCAAGACCGGCGTGCCCGCCTCCAACAACGGCTGCCTCGTGAAGACGATCCGCTACGTCGGCCGTGCGTCGCACGCGGGCGGCGCACCCCACATGGGGATCAATGCGCTGTATGCGGCCCAGGTGGGGCTGACGGCGGTGAACGCGATCCGCGAGACGTTCCGCGACGAGGACACGATCCGCGTGCATCCGATCATCACGCATGGCGGGTCTCAGGTGAACGTCATTCCTGGCGAGGTGCGGCTCGAGACGTACGTGCGCGGCCGCACCGTGGACGCGATCCTCGACGCCCAGAAGAAGGTCGACCGCGCCTTCAAGGCGGGCGCGCTCGCGCTCGGTGCCAAAGTCGAGATCGAGACGCTGCCCGGTTACATGCCGATGACCTGCGACCCGACGATGGCGGACCACTACGAGGCCAACGCGGCGCGCCTCGTCGGCGCCGAGCATTATCGGCGCATCGGCCACCGCACGGGCTCCACGGACATGGGCGACCTCGGCATGGTGATGCCGATTCTGCATCCCTACGTCGGCGGCGCGGTGGGCAGCGGCCACGGCGCCGATTACAAGATCGTCGATGCGCAGCTCGCGTACGTGACCAACGCGAAGGCGCTCGCCGGGATGGCCGTCGACATGCTGGCCGACGGCGCGGCCACCGCGCGCGATGTTCTCAAGACGGCCAGGTCGCCGATGACGCGGGAGCAGTACCTGACGTTTCAGCGCGGACTCGCGCGCCGCGAGACCTACGAAGGATAGTGTACGGAAAGAGCCCGGTCGAGTTTCCGCAGCGCATCGTCTGTCTCACCGCCGAGACGACGGAGATCGCGTTCATGGTCGGCGCGGGAGACCGCGTGGTCGGCGTGCCGGGCACCGCGCGACGGCCGGACGCGGCACGCGCGCGCGCGCGCGTCGGCGGCTTCACCACCTTCCGCACCGATCGCATTCTCGGCCTGAGGCCCGATCTGGTCCTCGGCTTCTCGGACCTGCAGCGTGACGTCGTCGCCGAGCTCATCGGCGCCGGCGTCGCGGTGCTGTGCACCAACCAGCGCCGGCTCGACGAGGTGCTCGCCGCCATCCTCCTCATCGGCGGCGCGCTCGGCTGCGAGGCGGAGGCCCGCGACGTCGTCGCGGATCTGCGCGACGAGATCACGCAAATGCACGAGTACACGTCGGTCTGGCCCAATCGTCCGCGTGTGTACTTCGAGGAGTGGATGGATCCGCTCATCGCAGGCATCGGGTGGGTCTCGGACCTGATCGAAGTGGCCGGCGGCCGCGACATCTTCGCGGAGCTGCGCGACCGCCGCTCGGCGTCCGAGCGCGTCGTGCCGGCCGCGGAGGTGATCGCGCGCGATCCCCACATCATTCTCGGGTCGTGGTGCGGAAAGCCGCTGGACGCCGCCGCGATCGCCACGCGTCCGGGTTGGGACAGGATCTCGGCCGTGACCGCCGGGGAGATCCACGAGATCGCCGGCGAAGACGTGCTCTCGCCGGGACCGTCGCTCGTCCACGGACTGCGGAAAATTCACGAAACGATTCAGGCGGTCCAGGCGCGCTGAGGGCACTGGGCGGACCGGCTACAATGGATCGGTCGTAAAAGTTTGGGGCCGGCCCGCGCCGGCGGTTAGGATTGGGCCCTTCCTGATGACTGATAAGCTCGCGCGGCGAGAACCCGAGCGTTTCTTCTCCGACAGGTTCAGCGTCACGCCCGGTCTGATGGAACGCCTGCTCGGCGACAACCTCGCGGGCCGCGTCGATGACGCCGATATCTACCTCGAGTACCGTGTCAATGAGGAGCTGGTACTCGAAGAAAACGTTGTCAAAAAGGCCTCCCGCCACGTCAGCCAGGGCGCCGGCGTTCGGGCGCAGTCCGGCGCGCGCACCGGCTACGCGCACACCGACGACCTCGCGATGCGAAACCTCGAGGAAGCGGCGCGTCAGGCGCGAGCGATCGCCGACCGTTCGGGGACATCCGGCGTCGTCGCCGTGCCGGGACGAGGCCGCCCGCACGACCTCTATACGCTCGCCGAGGCGCCGATCGTCACGGAGCTCGCGCGCAAGCTCGACCTGCTGCGGAAGATCGACACCGCGTGCCGCGCCGCCGACCCGCGCGTGGCGCAGGTGATCGTCGCGCTCACGAGCGAGGAGGTGGTGATGCTGATCGCCACCACCTCCGGCTGGACGGTGGGAGACGTGCGACCGCTGACGCGGCTCAACGTGACCGCGATCGCCGAGGACGGCGGCAGGCGAGAGATCGGCAGCTTCGGCGGCGGCGGCCGCGTCGCCTTCGATTTCTATCTCGAGGCCGAACGCTGGAAGCGCTTCGCCACCGAAGCCGCGCGGCAGGCGACGCTGAAGCTGGCGGCGGTGGACGCCCCGGCGGGCGCGATGACGGTCGTGCTCGGTCCGGGCTGGCCGGGGATCCTGCTCCACGAGGCGATCGGGCATGGGCTGGAGGGCGACTTCAATCGAAAGGGCGTCTCGGCGTTCGCCGGTCGTGTCGGTCAGAAGGTCGCGTCCGAGCTCGTGACCGTGGTCGACGACGGCACGATCGCCAATCGCCGCGGCTCGCTCAACGTCGACGACGAAGGCACGCCGACGCGCCGCAACGTCCTCATCGAGAACGGCATCCTGCGTGGCTACATGCAGGATCGGCTCAACGCGCGCCTGATGGGCGAGGCGGCGACGGGCAACGGGCGCCGTGAGTCGTACGCGCACCCGCCGCTGCCCCGGATGACCAACACGTTCATGCTCGCGGGCCAGGACGATCCACGCGACATCCTGGGCTCGGTGAAGCACGGGCTCTACGCCGTGAACTTCGGCGGCGGTCAGGTCGACATCACGAGCGGCAAGTTCGTCTTCTCCGCGAGCGAAGCCTATCTGATCGAGGATGGTCGGGTGACGAAGCCGGTGAAGGGCGCCACGCTGATCGGCAACGGTCCCGACGCGCTGACGCGCGTCAGCCGCGTGGGCCACGACCTGGCGCTCGACGAAGGCGTTGGCACCTGCGGCAAAGACGGCCAGTCGGTGCCCGTCGGCGTCGGCCTGCCCACGATCCGCCTCGACGGCATGACCGTCGGAGGCACGGCGGTTTGAGCGACCTCGACGCCACACTGTTGACCGACGTCCTCAAGCGCGCCACGGCGCGGGGCGCGACCGCCGCCGACGGCTTTCTGATCGAGGAGCAGTCCTTCAGCGCCTCCGTTCGCCTCGGGCAGGTCGACACGGTGACGCACTCGCGCGAGCAGCGGCTTGCGCTCCGCGTGTTCGCCGGCCGGGCTTCCGCCGCCGCGTCCACGTCCGACCTCTCGCGCGAATCGCTCGAGCGCGTCGTCGACGAGGCGACGGCGCTCGCGCGCGTGACCTCCGAAGATCCGCATGCCGGTCTGCCCGACGCGAGCGAGCTGATCCAGCACGTGCCCGAGCTCGGGCTGGAAGACCACGAGGGCCCCGAGCCCACACCCGAGGAGAAGATCGAGCTGGCGCGCCGCGCGGAGGCGGCGGCGCTCGCGGCCGATCCGCGCATCACGAACTCCGAAGGCGCGGAGTACTTCGATCGGCGCGCGCGGTACGCCTACGCGACCTCGCAGGGCTTCGCACGCGGCTACAGCACGTCGTCGTTCGGCCTGACCGTCTCGCCCGTGGCCTCGAAGAACGGTGAAATGCAGCGCGACGCCTGGTATACGTACGCGCGGCGCCGCCGCGCGCTCGAGGCTGCCGAGTCGGTGGGCCGCACCGCGGCCGCGCGTGCGCTGCGCCGCCTCGGCGCGCGCAAGGTGAAGACGGCCGAGGTCCCGGTGATCTTCGATCCCGACACGGCCGCCAGCCTGCTGCGCTCGGTCGCCGGCGCCGCAAGCGGCCCGAGTCTCTACCGGCGTGCGTCGTTTCTGCTCGAGCGCCTCGGCACACGGATCGCCGCGCCGGCGGTGACCATCGTCGACGACGGTCTCGTGCCGGGCGCGCTCGGCTCGCGGCCGTTCGACGGCGAGGGCCTCGCCACGCGGCGCACGGTGCTCGTCGGTGAGGGGAAGCTCGAATCGTACCTGCTCGACACGTACTCGGGCCGCAAGCTCGGTCGACCGTCGACGCATCACGCGACCCGCGATGGCGGCGGCGTGTCGGTGGGCACGAACAACCTCATGCTGCTGCCCGGCCCCGCGTCGCCCGACGAGCTGATCGGCTCGGTCAAGAGCGGGCTTTACGTCACCGAGCTGATCGGATTCGGCGTCAACGGCGTGACCGGTGACTACTCGCGCGGCGCGGCGGGGCTGTGGATCGAGGACGGCCGCCTCGCGTTTCCGGTCGAGGAAATCACGGTGGCCGGCAATCTGCTGGAGATGTTCGAGCATATCGACGGCATCGGCAACGATCTGGTGCTGCGGGATCGCGTGGCCGCGCCGACGCTCAGGATCGCGCGCATGGTGGTGGCGGGCGACTAGATGATCATCGACAGCCACTGCCACATGCACGACCCGGCGCTTCCCGACGCGCTCGACACGCTGCGCGTGGCGCAGTCGCTGGACGTCTGGGGCATCATCGCCGTCGGCTGCGACGCCGAGAGCAATGAGCGCAACCTCGCGCTTGCCGCGGCCGCCCCGAAAGCCGTATGGGCGTGCTTCGGTTTCCACCCCGACCACGACCTCGACGATGCTGCGCTCGAGCGCGTGGAGCAGCAGCTGGCGCAGCATCACGCGCGCGTCGTCGGGCTCGGCGAGGTGGGGCTGCCCTGGTATTCGCTCGAGGGCAAGGCCGACGCGGCCGAGCGCTCGGCGCGCGGCCGCGCGCGGCTCGAGCGGCTCCTGGCGCTGGCCGCGCGCTACGATCTCGCCGTCTCGCTGCACGCGCCCCACGCCACCGCGCTCGACGCGTTCGAGAGCCTGGAGCGCCACCACATCGAGCGCGCGGTCTTCCACTGGCACAAGGCGCCGCCCGAAGTCACGCGCCGGATCGTCGATGCCGGATACTTCGTCTCCGTCACCCCCGAAGTGGTCTATCGCGAGCGTGATCGCGCGCTGGTCGAACAGGTGGCCCTCGAGTCGCTCCTCGTCGAGAGCGACGCGCCGTGGAAGTACGGGGGCGAGTTCGCGGGCGTGCAGTCGGGCCCGTGGTTGGCGGCTCGGGCGGCGGAAGAAGTCGCCAAGATCAAGCGCGAGCCGATCGACGAAGTCATGTTCCGGCTGTCGACGAACGCGTGCCGGCTCTTTCATCTCGCCTGGACGTGAGCGCCGAGCGCCACTGGATCGCGCTGCCCGACGGCAAGCTCTCGCTCGTGCTGCACCTACCCGACGGCGGCGCGCGCGTTCCGTGCGTGATCGCGTGCCACGGGCTGTCCGCCTCGAAGGATTCCGACAAGTATCTGCTGCTCGGTGAGGCGCTGCCGGAGGTCGGGCTCGCGCTGGCGCGCTTCGACTTCCGCGGCTGCGGTGAGTCGAGCGGACGCGAGGAGGACACGACGATCGCGACGCGGATCGAGGACGTCGAGGCGGTGGCGGCGCATCTGGAAGGCCATCCCCGGCTCGACGGACGCATCGGACTGCTCGGCTCGAGCCTGGGCGGGTTCGTCGCGCTGTTCATCGCGTCTCGTCACCCGGACACGCCGGTGGTGACGTGGAACGCGCCCGCGAGCTTGACCGAGCTGGCCAATGACGACCTGGGCGACAATCGCGGTCTCGGCGTCCCGTTCGCCATCGAATACATGGACGGACGCTACGCGATGGCCCCCAGCGGCGTGCCGCGCCACCTCGTCGTGCACGGTGAGGCGGACGACGTCGTCTCGCTCGAGCACGGCACGCAGCTCTTGGAGCAGGCGGCCGAGCCGTGCGATCTGATGGTGATTCCCGGTGGCGACCACCGCCTCACCGATCCCGCGCATCGCGCGCAGGCCGTGGCGGCCAGCCGCGACTGGCTGAAAAAATTCTTGCGATGAACAAGATGCGAGTGGGCGACGAATTTCTCGAGCTGGCGCGGATTCCGAGCGTGTCCAAGCGCGAGGGCAACGTCGCCAAGCGTCTGACCGCGATTCTCGAAGGCCTGGGCGCGAGCGTGCAGGTCGACGACGCCGGAGACAAGATCGGCAGCGACACCGGCAATCTGTTGGCCCGCTTTCCGGGTACGGCGCCCGACGTCGCGCCGTTCTTGCTGTGCGGTCACATGGATACCGTGCCGCCCGCCGATCACGTTCGCCCCGTCGTCGACGGCGACATCATCCGCACCGACGGCACCAGCGTCCTGGGCGGCGACGACAAGTCCGGCATCGTGGCGATCCTCGAGGCGGTGAGGCAGCTGCGCGAGCGCCGGATCCCTCACGGCCCGATCGACGTCCTGTTCACCATCTGCGAGGAGCTGGGTCTGCTGGGCGCCAAGCACTTCGACGTCGGTCGCCTGCGTGCGCGCACGGGCTTGATTCTCGACTGCGACGGCGTGCACGAGCTGATCACACGGGCGCCCGCCGCCAATCGCATGCAATTCGTCGTGCACGGCCTCGAGGCACACGCGGGACTGGCGCCCGAGCAGGGCATCAGCGCGGTGCAGGTGGCCGCGGAGGCCATCACGGCGATGCGCCTGGGTCGCGTGGACGCCGCGACCACCGCGAACGTCGGCCGCATCGAGGGGGGCCTGGCCAGCAACATCATTCCCAACCGCGTTGTGCTGCGCGCGGAGACGCGCAGCCTGACCGTGGAAGGGCTCGAGCGGCAGACGCGTCACATGCTCGAGTGCCTGGAGGTCGCCGCGTCGCGCCGCTCCGTCACGATCGCGGGAAAAATCACGGGCGCCCGCGTCGAGACGCGGGTCGAGCGCGACTACGAGCCGCTGGCCGTCGCCGACGACGCGCGCATCGTCCGTCTCGTGCGGGGCGCGGCCGAGCGACTGACGAAGCCGTTTCTGACGCGATCGACGGGCGCTGCCTCCGACGCCAACGTGTTCGGCGACCGCGGGCTGGAAGTGGCGAACCTCGGCTGTGGCATGCGCCAGATCCACACGGTCAACGAGTGGGTCGACGTCAACGACATGGTGGCGACGAGCGAGCTGCTCGTGGAGACGGTGCGGCTGCACGCCGGCTGAGCGGCCGCGGGGCTGCCCGATCGCCTTCAGCGAGCAGGCGTTACACGGCGTAGGGGGAGACGAGACGGCTTGGCAGGGCCCGGACCTCGGGTTCCGGGCAATAGCTGAACCACTCCGGCCGCAGGATCAAGAGCGGCTCCAGCTCCGGCAGCAGTCCCTCAACGCTGAACGCGGCCGGCTTCGCCGCCGCGAGCGCCGTGCACTCGTGCACGCCCATCATCAGTGCGGACACGCGCGGCTGCTCGAGCGAGTGCGCGAGCAGCAGGTACGCCGGCTGGTACGTGCTGACCGCGCGCTCGACGAAGTGCGCGAGCGCTGCCAGCACCGGCGCCGAGCATCCTGGGCGCGCGGTAAGCAGCAGCATCACGAGCGCCGAGGCATGCAGTGGCACGCGACGGAACTCGCGAACGACGATGAGCGTGTGATCGCCGGGCTCGCTCACGGCGGTGGCCGGCGCCCACGCCTCGGCGTCGTGCACGGTGTAGAGCGCCAGGCGAGTCGGATCGGCCTGGCTGCGAAACCGTGAGCGCGCGTGGATGCGCGGGTCGAGAAGGTCGTCGTCGGCCTCGAGCCCGTGCCTCGGGTCGACGGAGCCGATCGAGCGGTAAAGTTTGAGGCCGCGCATCCAGACGGGTCGTGTGCGGAGCATGCGGGCGGCAAAAGCAACTCACATGCCGCCGCCCGTGCGCGCCGACCGCGTATTGCGACGCAGAGATGCGGCGCATCCCAAATTTTTCAAACGTCGCGATCCGACGGCCGCGCGTCAAGCGGCGTCGGGTTTGTCACACCACGGACGTGCCGTTGTAAGCCCGGCGGTGTGCGCCCGCGTCGCCGCCCGCCACCCATCGGTTAGGTAAACTTTTACACAGAAAACCCCATAGAGGCTTGGGCTTACGACACGCTCATGTGATGATCTGGGGCGAGGAGCGCGTCCCTGTCAGCAGAGATCCTGTACCAGGCCGCCAATGTCGTCCTCGCCGTCTCGGCGCTCGGCGTCGCGACGCTGATCGTCGCGGCCGTTGCTCGACGACGGGCCTGGCGGCCGGAGCCTCTGGCCATCGTCTTCTGCCTCGTCTTCCTGGCCGTCGGGCTTCGCGCCGCGCTGCGCGTGTGGATGGCCAGTGCGTCCGGCGTTTCACCGGTGATGGTGGTTGCCGACTGGCTCGCCGCAGCCGCCGCGGTCGCGTTCCTGATGCTCTACGGCCGTTACGGTGTCTTCATCGACAACGCGGAAATGGTCCGCGACTATGCCGAGAAGGATCGCGAGGCGCGCGCGCTCGCGCAGGTCAACGAAGAGCTTCGGCGCCTCGACGAGCTGAAGTCGGAGTTCCTGGCCATGGTGAGTCATGAGCTGCGCACGCCGTTGACGGCGATCGTCGGCTACAGCCGTCTCCTTCTGCGCCAGGCGCACGGGACGCTGACACCGAAGCAGTTGGAGCATCAGGAGGCGATCTTCCGCGGCGCCCAGCGTCTGAACGACCTCATCAACGATCTGCTCGACGTCTCTCGCCTCGAGGCGGGACGTATCGAGCTCACGCCGCGCTCGATGGAGCTGCGTCACATCGTGGAGCAGGTCGGCACGGTGGTCACGGCGGCGGCGCAGGCGCGCCGGATCCAGGTCCGGACGCTATTGCCGCCCGATCTGCCGGCGGTGCAGGCCGATCCCTCGCGTCTGCAGCAGATTCTGGTCAATCTCGTCGGCAACGCCGTGAAGTTCAGCACGCCGGACGGCGAGGTGCGGATCCTGGCCGGCCGGCAGCGCGACCAGGTCTGGGTCGCGGTGGAGGACGACGGCGTCGGCATCGCGAGGGACGAGCTGACGCGCATCTGGGATCCGTTCTACCAGGTCGAGGCGCCGATGCGCCGCCGCCATGGCGGCTCCGGCCTGGGCCTCGCCATCGTGCGGCGGCTGGTCGAGCTTCACGGCGGCGCCGTGCGCGCGGAGAGCGAGGGCGATGGGCGCGGCAGTCGGTTCACGTTCACGCTGCCCATCGCCGTCATGCCGGCCGATACGGCCGTGCGTGGCGCGGAGCCGCCCGTCCCGATCGAGGCGGTGCTCGCCGGCCGCGAGGTGTTGATCGTCGAGGACGAAGCAGCCACGCAAGAGCTGATGCGCGCCGTCGTCGAGGACCTGCTCGGCGGACGGGCCCGCATCTGCGACAGTGGCGAGCATTGCTTGGGGCTCGCGCGCGAGCGTACGCCGGCGCTGGTGCTGCTCGACCTCATGCTGCCCGGCTTGAGCGGGTGGGAGGTCGCGCGTCGCCTTCGACAGGATCCGCGGACCGGTGGCGTGCCGATCATCGCGGTGTCCGCGCTGTCGCGGCCGCAGGAGCGGGAGTCGGCGCTGCACGCGGGGTGCGATGCCTACGTCGCCAAGCCGTTCACGCCGGACGAGCTGGCGCGGCTGATGGCGACGACGCTCGAGACGCAGGACGTGGCCGCAACATGAAGGCGCAGGCCGCGCGGATCCTGGTCGTCGAGGACAACGCAGACACCGCGGCGCTCCTGCGCGATCTGCTCGAGGGCGAGGGCTACGAGGTGGAGACGGCCGCGACCGGTGAGGCCGCGTTCGAGGCGCTCGCGGTGGCGCCCGACGTGGATCTGATGGTGCTCGACCTCATGCTGCCCGGCATGAGCGGCTACGAGGTCATCGAACGGCTTCGCGCCCAGCCTGACCTGTCCGATCTGCCGATCCTCGTGCTGAGCGCGCTCGGCAGCGCCTCCGCGCGTGTGCGAGGCCTGCGTGAGGGCGCCGACGATTACATGACCAAGCCGTTCCTGCCCGAGGAGATCGTCGCGCGCGCCCGCACGCTTGTCACACGGCGTCTGCTCGCGCGGCGCACGGGTGAGCTGGAAGCGCTGAGCCGCATCGCGCAGGCGGCGCTCACTGCGCCGAGTCCCGATCTGCTGCTATTCCGACTGGTCGAGATCGTGGTGGAAGTGTTCACCGCCGACGTCGTGGTCATCTACATGCTGGACGAAGCCCGCGCCGAGCTGCGCCCGTGCGCGGCCGTCGGCCTGCCGCCCGGCGTCGAGCCCGCGCCGATTCCGGTGGGTGTCGGCGCCGTGGCGATGGCGATGTCGACGCGGGAGCCCGTGATGATCCCGGACGGCGCGGCCGGGGGCGCCGAGTCGCTGGCGCGCCGTGAGGCGTTTCGCTCGCTGATGGTGGCCCCACTCGTCGTGGCCGGCTCGCCCATCGGCGTGCTCGAGGTGGCGTGCCGCACGCGGCGTCTGGGCGGCCGCGCCGACCGGCTGCTGCGCATCGTCGCCGACCGCGCCGCCGTCGCCATCGAGCACGCGCGCCTCGAGAACGAGGCGCGCGAGCTGGCCGACGTCGTGCGGCGCATCGGCGAGGGCGTGGTGGTCGCCGACGGCGACGACCGGATCGTCTTCGCGAACCGTGCCTTCCACGAGATGATCGGCGGCGGCGAATCGCTGGTGGGCGTGCGCTGGACGGACTTCCTCGCCGGCGCGCAGGACGTCGTCGCGCTCACCGCGCAAATGCGCGGGCCGTCCTTCCAGGGCGAGGTGTTGCTGCTCACGCGCGCCGGCGACCCGCGGCCGGTGCTCGCCACGCTCTCGACGGCGGAGCGCCACGACGGCGGCGGCATCCAGCGCATCGGCGTCTTCCGGGACATCAGCCGCGAGCACGAGCTGCGCTTCCGCGTGATCCGCGAGCAGAAGTTCCGCACGCTGGGCTCGCTGGCCGCCGGGGTGGCGCACAACATCAACAATCGCCTCACGCCGGTCCTGGGCTGGACGGAGATGCTCCAGGAGCGATTGAGCGCCGACGAAGCCATCACCGGCCAGGAGCTCAAGCACGCGCTCAACGTGATCCACCAGGGCGCCTCCGACAGCGTCGAGACGGTGCGACGGCTGCAGGAGTACTCTCGGCCGGCGCGCGTGAAGGGGCCGGAGGCCGTGCAGCTTCGCGACGTGCTCGAGCAGCTCCTGGCCCTCACGCGGCCGCAGTGGGACAACGAGGCCGCGCGCCGGGGCATTCGCTACGAGATCGATTTCAAGGCCGATCCCGCGCCGGCGATCCTCGCCGTGGCCAGTGAGGTGCGTGAGGCGCTGCTGAACATCCTCGAGAACGCGCTTACCGCCATGCCGCAGGGCGGACGTCTCACGCTCTACGTACGCGGCCGGGACGATCGCGCCACCGTGTCGATCTCCGATACGGGAAAGGGCATGAATCCCGAGGTGCAGCGGCTCGCGTTCGAGCCGTTCTTCACCACGCGCAGCACCGAAGGCGGCACGGGTCTCGGGCTGAGCCTGGCCCAGGAGATCGTGCAGCGTTACCGCGGCACCATCGCGTTGGCGAGCGCGGAGGGTGTCGGCACGACGTTCACGCTGTCGTTCCCATCGATCACCGCCGAGGCGGCGCGCACGCCGGCGTTCCTGCCGACGCTGGAGCGGCTGCGAATCCTGGCCGTGGAGGACGAGCCCGAGGTGCTCGACGTGCTGCGGGCGATGCTCAGCAACGCCGGCCACGCGGTCTTCACGGCGGCGTCGGGACGCGAGGCGCTCGAGCTGTTCGAGCGCGAGCCTGTGGATCTGGTCCTCACCGACCTCGGCATGCCGGGGATGACGGGCCTGGCCCTGGCCGAGGAGCTGAAGCGCCGGCGCGCAATCCCGATCGTGCTCCTCACCGGTTGGGCGGACGAGTTCGACGCGAGCACGGCGCCGGCGGTCGATCTGGTGGTGCCGAAGCCCTTTACGCGCGAGCGGCTGTTCGAGGCGCTCGCGCGCACGCTGCCCGATCGCGTTCGGCCCGCCTGAACGTCCTTTTCACGGATCGATGATCTGGTCGGCGCGCACCGCAGTGAGTAACGCAATGAACATTCTGACCGTCAATCTGCTCCTCAGCACCGTCGTGTTCTGGATCGCCGCCCGCATCTACGTGGTGCCGAACGTTCGCCGGTGGGGGCACGAGCGTGTCCTGACCCCGATTCTGTTGCTTCACGCGCTCCGGCAGCTCGGGCTGATGTTCCTCGCGCCAGGAGCCGACGTATCCCGGGCTTCCTCCGGCGTTCGCCAGACCGGCGGCTTTCGGCGATCTCGTTGCGGCGCTGCTCGCCCTGGCCTCGCTCGCCGCGGTGAGACGGTCTCACCCGTCCGCTCGTCTGCTGGTGTGGATCTTCAACGTGGAGGGGACGCTCGACCTCCTGCTGGCGACCACGCTGGCCACGGTCAATCACGCTGCGCCATACATGGGCCCCGCCTACTGGATCCCGGCGTTCTGGGTGCCGGCGCTCCTGGTGACGCACTACATCACGTTCGTCGTTCTCCTCGAGCGCTGGCCCGACGGCCCGCCGCTTCTCGATGATCGGTCCGCACGATGACGGGATACCGACAACGCCTGCCGCAGCTCGGCGAGGATTTCTTTCTGACGGACGGTGGCATCGAGACGACGCTCATCTTTCTCGACGGTCTCGAGCTTGCCGATTTCGCCGCCTTCGACCTGCTGAAGCGAACGGATGGTGAGACCGCCCTGCGAAGATATTTCCGTGCCTACGCCGCGGTGGCCCAACGCTTTGGGACCGGACTGATTCTCGAGAGCGCGACGTGGCGCGCCAGCGCCGACTGGGGGGCGAGGCTCGGCTACAGCGCGGGCGAGCTCGCCGAAGCGAATCGACGGGCGATCGGGCTTCTCGAGGAAATTCGCGACGAGCTTCGCAGCCATCCGAAGCCCGTCGTGATCAGCGGCTGCGTCGGCCCGCGTGGGGACGGATATCAGCCGACCAGCACGATGTCCGAGCGGGAAGCCGACGCGTATCACGCGGCGCAGATCGAGACGTTCCGCGACACGGCGGCCGACATGGTCACAGCGATCACGATGAACTACGTGGAAGAGGCAGTCGGTATCGTGCGCGCCGCGACGCGGGCGGGGTTGCCGGTGGCGATCTCGTTCACCGTCGAGACAGATGGCCGCCTGCCGACCGGGCAGACCCTGCGCGCCGCGATCGAGGGCGTGGATGCGGCGACGTCACGCGCCCCTGCGTACTACATGGTCAACTGCGCGCATCCCACGCATTTCGCCGACGTCTTGATCGACGGCGAGCGGTGGGTGCAGCGCATTCGCGGCGTGCGCGCCAACGCCTCGCGCAAGAGCCACGCCGAGCTCAACGAGTCCGCGGAGCTGGACATCGGCGATCCCGCCGAGCTCGCTGCCCAGCACGCGCGGCTCAAGCGCCGCCTGCCGCATCTGAGCGTAATGGGTGGCTGTTGCGGCACCGACGTGCGCCACGTCGAGCGGATCGCGGCGGCGTGTCTGCGATCTCCGTGACGCAAGATGATCAGGACTGGGATTCGGCCTCGAGATCGACCGACGTGGTGCCGCCGGTGAAGGTGACGTGCGGATTGTGCACGCGCAGCCGCCAGAGCCGGAACGACTCGCGCCAGTGCTTGAGGCTGAACATCACATAGAACACCCGGAACAACCAGAAGCGGGAGCGCGTTCCGATGTCGCGAAACACGTCGCCGGCCAGGAGCGAGGTCACCGCTTCCTGCACCCGAAACGGATTGTCCGGGTGCAGCAGGAGACTACGCAGCCCGGGCGAGTTGAAGCGCCAGATGAACCAGGAGAACGTCTTCACGCCGCGGTCGACCATGCGCTCGAAGTGACGGAACCTCGATTCCGCCGTGGCATCGCCACGGAGCCACGCGTCGACGGCCTCCGCGCCCAGCACGCCGCTGTTCATGGCCAGCAGCACGCCGCTCGAGAAGACCGGGTCGACGAAGGCGTAGGCATCGCCCACCATGATGAAGCGCTCGCCACGCATGCGCGTGGACTCGTAGGAATAGTTGCCCGTCGCCCGTGCTTCATCGTTGATCAGCGTGGCGTTACGCATGCGGTGGCGCATTTCCGGGTGCGCCAGCGCAAGAGTTTGGAGCAGGAATTCTCGAGGTGTGCTGGTGCGCTGCTTGAGGTAGGCGGGGCGACACACCGCGCCGACGCTCATGCTGCCATCCCTGAGCGGAATCATCCAGAACCAGCCGTGCTCGAACCAGTAGACGCTGATGTTGCCGGCATAGTCGCCTTCGCGTCGGTCCACGTCGAGAAAGTGGCCGAAAATCGCGGCGCTGGCGTGGTGCATGTTCTTCTTTTTGAGCTTGAGCGTCCGCGACAGCAGCGTGTCGCGGCCGGAGGCATCGACGAAGAAGCGACAGACCCAGCGGGTTTCCCGACCCTGCTCGTCGACCGCAGAGGCGACGGGGTTACCGTCCTCCGGGAAGTCGACACCGGTGACGCGCACGCCTTCCAGAACGTGCGTGCCCTTGGCGGCGCTGTTGCGAAGCAACAGGTGGTCGAATTCGGAGCGCCGAACTTCGTAGGCATAGGGCCGAGACTTGTCCAGCGCGAAAGAGAAATGGAACTGATGGTGGCCGCTGACCTCGAGGTTGGAATTGAAGTCGGCGCCGGGCTTTTTGATGCCGATCGCGTCGACCTGCTCGAGCACGCCCAGTCGCTCGAAGATCGCCAGGTTGTGGGGCAGCAGCGATTCGCCGATGTGAAAGCGGGGATGGTGCTCTCTCTCCAGCAGCGTGACCCGCCAGCCTCGTTCGGCGAGCAAGGCCGAGATCGTCGACCCGGCCGGTCCGCCGCCGACCACGAGCACGTCGCAGTCGTTCACGGGGCCGATGGGCGGGCGATCGTGACGGCGCGCCGTGCGGAACCTATCGCAGGTGGATCTTGCCGCCGCCCGGTCCGCCCTTGGGGTCGAAGCCGGGCGGCAATGTCGGCGGCACGACGATCTGCGATGCGGCCTCCCGGCGCAGCTCTTCGAGCTCGCGGCGCGTGCGCTCGATGGCGGCGGTGGCGCCGGCCGCGAACTTGTCGATCGCGTCGGCTAGCGACGTCGCGTCGATCTCGAACACGAGCGGGAGAAGCCCCGCCTGGGTGAGCAGCTGGGCCTCGCCCACGTAGAGTACCGGGCGACCCAGATCGGTCGAGCCATCGATCTTGACAGGAGTCATCACGCGCAGGGTCCCGACGCGACGGTCGGTGATGACCTCCTCGCGGTAGAGCGACGTCGCATCCATCTTCGGTTCGCCGGTCCGGATCTCGGGAGGCATGCCCCTAACGATACCAGACAGCCACGATGACCGCGGCCAGCAAGAGGCGATAGACGACGAACGGCACGAGCGAGCGCCGCTTGAGGTAGTTCACCAGGAACCACACGGCGAACCAGCCGCTCAGGAATGACACGAGCACGGCGACGAGAATGGGGCCGGTGTCGCCGATGTGCTCGCCTGCGCGGATGAGGTGCAGAGCCTCTTTCATGCCCGCACCGGCTGTGATCGGGATCCCGAGCAGAAACGCATAGCGCGCCGCCGTTGCACGATCCAGGCCGGTGAACAGGGCCGTCGTGATCGTGATGCCGGAGCGCGACGTCCCGGGAATAAGCGCCAGCGCCTGCGCGATGCCGACGGCCATGCCCTGAACCCAGCCCACGTGCTCCAGGGGATCATCGGGCCGATCAACGGGATTGGCGTCGCCGCGCCGCGGCGCCGTCGCCGGCCGCGCCTGCCGGTCGGCGACCAGCATGACCAGGCCCCAGAAGGCCGTGGTGACCGCGATCAGCAGCGGCCAGCGAAAGTGCGCTTCGATGTACTTGGCAAAGAGCATGCCCGCCACCGCGCCGGGAATCGTCGCGAGGACGATGATGACCCCGAGTCGGCGGTCCAGCGCGCCGCTGAAGAGATCGAAGATCTCGCCGCGAAAGTAAGCGAGCAGCGCGGCGAGCGTGCCGAGATGCAGCGCGGCGTCGACGGCGAGACCCTGGTCCGGCCAGCCGAACACGTGCGGGACGAGAATGAGGTGCCCGGACGAGGAGACCGGAAGAAACTCGGTCAGGCCCTGAACGAGCCCGAGGACCAGCGCCTGGGCGTAGCTCACCCGACGATTTCTTCGCCGCCGTCCACGCCGATCACGTTGCCGGTGATCCAGTACGTGTCGGGGTGCGACAGCACGACGATGGCCTTGGCGACGTCGTCTGGCGTCGTGAGGCGTCCACCCGGATTGCGCCGCCGCGCCTGGGCCATGATCTCCTCGTTGCCGGGGATCTTCTGCAGCGCCGGCGTGTTCGTCACACCGGCGCGGATCGAGTTGGCGGCGATGCCGCGCGGCCCCAGCTCGGCCGCGAGCTGGCGGACGTTCGACTCCAGCGCGGCCTTGGCCGCCGACACCGGCCCGTAGTTCGGCAACACGCGCGCGCCGCCGGACGACGTCATGGCGAAGATGCGGCCGCCGCGCGTCATGAGCCCGCGACCGACGAGCTCCTGCGCCCAGTACACGAGACTGTGCGCCATCACGTCGAGCGTCATGTCCATCTGCGACTGTGTCACCGCCTCCTTCATCGGGTCGGCGATGAAGAGCTTGAGCGTGCCGAACGCGAGCGAGTGCAGCATCACGCGCACGCGCCCCGCTTCCTGGCGCTCCTCGAGCAGCTTCTGCATCTCGGCCGCGACCTCGGCGCGCTTTTCGGGATCGGCGGCATTGACGTTGAAGAAGTGCGCCCGACGTCCGAGGCTTCGGATCTCGCCGGTGATGCGCTCGACGTTGACGAGCGTCGCCTTGCGATCGAGATGAACGCCGAAGATGTTCATGCCGGCTCGCGCCAGCGCGAGGCTGGTCGCCTCGCCGAAACCAGAAGAGGCGCCGAGAACGAGAGCCCAACCGTCGAGACGGATCGAAGCGTCGCCCGCCACGGCGTCAAGTCTAGCATCCGCGTCGACGGCATCGTAAAATTCGCCACGCCATGCCGAAGACGGCCGGCATCATCCTCATCGGCAACGAGATCCTCTCCGGCAAGACCATCGACGCCAACGCGGCGTACCTGTGCCGGGAGCTTCGCGCGCTGGGCGTGGACGTGGGGCGCATCCTCGTCATTCCCGATGACGTCGCGTCCATCGCCGAGGAAGTGGCGGCGTTCAGCAAGATGTTCGACTTCGTCTTCACCTCGGGCGGCGTGGGGCCCACGCACGACGACGTCACGATCGAAGGCGTCGCGCGCGCGATGGGCGTCCCCGTCGTCCGCCATCCGGAGCTCGTCGCGCTGCTGGAGCGTTACTATCGCGACACGCTCACCGACGCCGCGCTGCGGATGGCCGAGATTCCCGAGGGCGCCGAGCTGATCCGGGACAACGGGCTGCGCTTTCCGAACGTGGCCATGCGCAACGTCTACGTGCTGCCCGGGGTGCCGGAGATCTTTCGCCGCAAGTTCGACGCCATGCGCGAGCGCTTCCGCGACGCGCCGATCCATCTCAGGAACGTCTTCGTTCGCATCGGCGAGGGAACGCTCGCCGACTATCTCAACCGGCTGCTCGGCGACTTTCCGCTGTTGCTGGTCGGTTCGTATCCGGAGCTGTCGAATCCCGAATATCAGGTGAAAGTGACGCTGGAGTCACGCGACTCCGGCTATCTTGAGCAGGCGCTCGCCGCGTTCCTGGGTCGGCTGCCGGGCGACGCGGTCGTGAAGGTTACCTGACGGGAACACGGTTCGGTGCGGGGGCTCCTCCTCGGCGTCGCCGTCGTCGCGGCCGCGCTCTATCTCCTGCGGCTCGGCCACGCGCCGTTCGTCGACCCACCCGAGGGTCTGCACGCCCAGATCGCGCGCGAGATGCTCCGACTCGGCGACTGGATCACGCTGCACATCAACGGCGTCCGTTACTTCGACAAGCCGCCCGTCATGTACTGGCTGATGGCCGGCTCGTTCGCCGTCGCCGGCGTCGGCGAGGCCGCCGCGCGGATCTGGTCGGCCCTGGCCGCCGTCGGTATTGCCGCCGTGACCGCGCGCCTGGGCTTCATGCTGGGCGGCGCGCGGGTCGCGCTGCTCGCCGGGCTCATCGTCATCGCCAACCTGGGCATGTACCTCTACGCGCGGCTGGTCAAGCCCGACATGGTGTTCATCCTCTGCATCGTGCTTGCGTACGTGGGCTTCGCCGTCGCATACAAGGGCGCCGGCCGCTGGGGGCTCGCCGTCTTCTACGCGAGTCTCGGCGCGGCGATGATGACGAAGGACGTGCTCGGCGCGGCGGGCCCGCTCGTCGTCGTCGCGCTCTTCTTCGTGCTCACGCGCGAGCGGCCCCTCGCGCCGTGGGCGCCGTGGTGGGGCGTGCTGCTTCTGATTGTCGTCGCCGTGCCGTGGTACGGGGCGGTGGAGGCGCGCAATCGCGGCTTCCTCTGGTACGCGCTCTTCGACAATCACGTGCTCAACTTCACGCGGCACCGGATCTTCCCCGACGACGACGTGTCGCTCGGCGCGCTGCAATTCCTTGGCGTGACGTTTCTCGCCTTCCTGCCGTGGTCGCTGGCGGCGCCGTGGGCGGTGGCGCGCGCGCTGCGCCGGCCGTGGGAGGACGTCACCGAGCGGCTGTGGGTCCTCATCGCGCTGTGGCCGATCGCGGTCATCGGCTTCTTCGCGATCTCGCCCTTCAAGCTGCCTCACTACGGCCTGCCGGCGATTCCCGCGCTGGCGCTGCTCGTCGCGCGCCTGTGGGACGAATCGATGGACGCCGCGCCCGGCTCGCTGCGGCCGCGAGCGCTGATCGTGCCGGTGCTCGTGACGTTCGTGGTGGCCGCGGCGGCCCTTGGCCTGGCGCTGGCCGACCGGCTGCCGCTGCCGGCGGGCGCCCTCGGCAATCTCGATCTTGCGACGCGCAACATGGCCGCGCGCGGGTACGAGATCGCGCACGCGCCGCTCGGCGCCTATGCGCCGCTCCTGCGCACGTGCGCGATGATCTTCACCGTCGGCTCCCTGGTGCTGGCGTGGGCGGCCTGGAAGCGATCGCCGACGCTCGGTGTGTGGGCGACGGTGGCGGTGACGCTGGCCTTCCTGCCCGCCGCGGGCGACGGCATGGCGCTATTCGCGCGCACCCGCTCGGCGAGAACGGTGACAGAGGGCCTCGTGTTGCGGCTGCAGCCGGGCGATCAGGTCGTGCACGAGGGCCCCCTCGAGAACAGCGGCTCGGTGCTCCTCGCCATCGACCGCCCGGTGACAGTGGTGAACGGGCTGCAATCGAACCTGGCGTTCGGCGCCACGTTCCCCGAGGCGCGTGACCGTTTTTGGGACGGCGCGCGGCTGGCTCGGGAGTGGCCAAAGCCGGGCCGCCGCTTCCTCGTCACCGGTCTGCCGCCGGAGCGCAGCGTGGTGCGCACGCTGCCGGCCGGCACCGTCCACCTCGTCGTGCACGGCGGGGGCCGGTGGCTGTACGTGAATGTTGAAAATTGAAGGGCCGAAGTCGGATGATGGTGGGGTGGCTCTCGCGTCGCGCTACACGTTGAAGGGCGATCCCCACAGCAGCCACTCGGTCATCCTCGACTGGCTCGGCGAAGGCCGCGGCCGCCGGCTCCTGGACGTCGGCGCCGCCGACGGGCTGCTGTCCCGGCTGCTGACGGCGCGCGGCTGGAAGGTGACAGGCCTCGAAGCGGATCCGGTGGCGGCGGCGGCGGGCGCCGAGCACTGCGAGCGCATGATCGTCGCGGATCTCGACCGGGGTCTGCCGCACCTCGAGGGCGAGTTCGACGCGATCGTGTGCGCGGACGTGCTCGAGCACCTGCGCGATCCCGCCGGGGCGCTCATCGCATTGCGATGCTCGCTGGCCGCGGGCGGCCAGGTCGTGATCTCGATTCCGAACGTCGCCCACGCGTGGGTGCGCCTGTCGCTGCTGGCCGGTCGCTTCAACTATGCCGAGCGTGGCATCCTCGATCGCACGCATCTGCGCTTCTTCACGCGACGCACGCTCGGCGCGCTCGTGACGGGCGCCGGGCTTCGCGTGACGCGGATGGCGTCGACGCCGGCGCCGCTCTACCAGGTCGTGCCGGAGCGCTGGCACGGACGCGCCCTCGCGGCGCTGCACGCGCTCAACGCGGTGAGCGCCCGCGCGCTGCCGCGTCTGCTCGCCTATCAGTTCGTCATCCGCGCGGAGCGCGGATGAGCGAGATTCGTGCCCCCAAGGTGGTCGTCGTCATGCCGGCCTACAACGCCGACCGCACGCTGCGGATGACGTACGAGGAGCTGCCCAAGGACACGGTGAACCTCGTGATCCTCGTGGACGACGGCTCGACCGACACGACGCTCGAAGTCGCGCGACAGCTCGGTCTGGAGATCTTCGTCCACAACCGCAACTACGGATACGGCGCGAACCAGAAGACGTGCTACGAGGAGGCGCTGCGCGCGGGCGCCGACGTGGTCGTCATGGTCCATCCCGACTATCAATACGACCCGACGCTCGTGCCGCAGATCATCGCGCCGATCATTCACGGGGCGGCCGACGTCGTGCTGGGCTCGAGGCTCAAGAGCGGCTCGGCGCTGGCGCAGGGGATGCCGTGGTGGAAGTTCGTCGCCAACCGTTTCCTGACGTGGGTCGAGAACCGCGCCTTCGGGCTGCATCTGTCCGAATATCACACCGGCTATCGGGCCTTCCGCCGCGACGTGCTGGAGACCGTCAATTTCCGGGCGAACGCCGACGGCTTCATCTTCGATCAGGAGATCGTCGCGCAGGTGGTGGCCGCCGACTTCCGCATCGCCGAGATTGCCGTGCCGACGCGATACTTCCGCGAGGCCTCCTCGGCGTCGTTCGCCGCCTCGACCGTCTACGGCTTGCGTATTCTCGCGGTGGTCTTCTGGTACCTGCTCAACAAATGGGGGCTACGGCGCTCGCGCCGCTTCGACAGCCTGCGCGCGCGCTACACGCGCTTGACTTGAGGGGCATCGCGCGGGGACTCGACGGTGCGGCTCTCGTGCTGGCCGCGCTGACGGTTGCCGTGCTCGCCGCCGGGCCGCTGCGGCTCGGCGGCCTTGTGCTCGAGCGCCCCGAAGATCTGATCGTCGCGATCGCGATCATCATCGGCGCGCGGCTGGCGCTGGCGCCCGTTGTGTTTCCCCAGTTCTCACCGCGTGCCCTCGTGGTATCCGCCGTCGTCATCTACGTCGTCCTCATGGGCGTGATCGTCGTCGGCCGCCACTTCGCGCTGCGCACCCACGCCTTCGACCTCGGCTATTACGTCCAGGTGGTGTGGAACCTGGCCCAGGGCCATGGCGCGCGCGTCACCCTGCCCACGATGCATGCCTGGGGGGACCATTTCTCGCCCATCCTCTATCTGTTCGTGCCGCTGGGCTGGCTGTTCCCTGGCGCGACCGCGCTGCTGCTGGTCCAAACGCTGATCCTCACGGGCGGCGCTCTGGCGCTGGCGGGATTCGCGGCTCGGCGGCTCGGGGACGCGCGAGTCGCCGCGGGCTTCGCCGTCCTCTATCTCGTGAGCCCGACGCTGCACGGCATCAACGTGCGCGACGTTCATCCAACGGCGTTCGCGATCCCGCTGTTGATCGCCGCCGCGTGGGCCGTCGACGCCGGGCGGCCCGCACTGGCCGCGCTGGCCGTGCTGGCGATGCTCGCGGGCCGTGAAGACTGCGCGGTCGCCGGCGTCGGGTTCGGGCTGTGGCTGGCTCTCGCGCGGCGCCGGCGCATCGCCGGCGCCGCGCTCGCGGTCGCGTGCGTCGCCGTGCTGTGGATCGACCTGAATCTGCTGATGCCGCACTTCCGGGGCGAGCCGTACCCGTATCTCGCGAAGCGCTACGCCTATCTCGGCGCCACGCTGCCGGATCTGCTCACCAGCGTGCTGACCCGGCCGTGGCACTGGCTTCCCGTCGTGGTGACGCCCGAGAAGGCGCTCTACCTCGCTTCGATGCTGGCCCCGCTCGGATTCTTGCCGCTCGCCGCTCCGTGCGCCGCGGCCGGCGCGCTGCCGGGACTGGCCATGAATCTGCTATCGACGTACCCGTTTCTGTTCAGCTACCGCACGCCGTACCAGGCCTTCGTGCTGCCGTTCCTCTTCCTCGCCGCCGTCGACGGCTTCGCCACAGCGCGCCGCGCCGCGTGGTGGCCGCGCCGTATGCGCCCAGGCGCCGTGCTCGTGACCGCGACGATCGTCGCGCTCGTGCTGAGCGCTCGCACGGTGAACGACCTGGGCGTCGTCAAGTGGGGGCTCGGCCCCGAGCAGCGGGCCGTCTACGCTTTGCTGGCGCGCGTGCCGCCGCTCGTCCCCGTCAGCGTCAACGAGCGGCTGGTGCCGCACCTCGCCACGCGGGTTGAATGCTACGTCTTCCCCGCGGGCGTGGACCGCGCACAATGGGTGCTCGATCGGGAATCGAGCATCGAACGCGAGCATCTCGGCGGCTTCGAGGTCGTCGCGCGTGACGCGGGCTGGGCTCTGCTGCGACGATCGTCGACCTGATCCTTACTGTTCGCTGGTCGACGCAGAACCGGGGCTGAGCACGTGCGAGGCGTGGTGATGAACCATGCGCCAGCCGCCGGAGCCGCGCTCGAAGATGTTCGTCGCGAGGATCGACGTGACACCGACGCGCCCCTCACTTTCCGACAGGATGTTCTCGGTGCAGGTGACCCAGGCCAAGTCGCCGCCCGGCGACACGTGCACGTCCGTCAGCGTGAACCGCATCTCGTGCGTGTTCGCGAAGATCGCCTCCCACGACGCGCGCACGGCCGGCCAGCCGCTGAGCATCGGCCAGCCGGGGTGCACGCACTTCACGTGGTCGCCGTGCGCCCACAACTGCTCCATGGCCTGCAGATCCAGGGCCTCGAACGCGCGATAGAAGGCGGCGTTGATGCTTTCGACGTCCGTCACGGGCACGTCACGATGATCGTGTCGCCGTCGCGCCGCAGCGGCAGCCGGGTGAGCGAGTCGCCGGCGCACGGGCCGGCCGTGCAATATCCCGTGGCCGGCTCGTACAGCGCGCCGTGCGTGGAGCAGATGATCGTGCGGCCATCCTCGGCGATGAACTCGTTGGGCCAGAGATCGAGCGGCGTCCCGACGTGCGGGCAGCGATTGACGTACGCGTGGTATTCGCCGTCGTGGTTGACCACGAAGCCGTCGAGTCCGCGACCACGACACTCGAGCCGAAACTTCGCGGTCCGCCCGGGCGTCAACTCTGTGGCGGAACCGCGCCACTCCGCCGGGGCCGTCATGCGGCGCATGTTACCATTCACCCATGCGTCCGCTCGCCGCGTCCCTCGCCATCGACGCGTGCGAGGTGGCCAAGACGTTCCGTTCCGGGAGGCTTCGTCCTCGCATCACTGAGGCCCTTCGCGGCGTGACGCTCGAGGTTCCGCGTGGAGCCATCGTCGGCCTCCTCGGTCCCAACGGAGCGGGCAAGACGACCTTCCTCTCGATTCTCGCCACGCTGCTGATTCCCGATCGCGGCACCGCGCGCGTGCTCGGGCTGGACGTCGTGCGAGACTCGCTCGCGCTCCGACGGCGGCTCAACATGGCGAGCGGACGGCCCTCGTTCCTGTGGAGCCTGCGCGTGGCGGAGATCGTGGCGTTCTACGGCCGGCTCTATGGGATCTCGGGCGCGACGCTGCGCGCGCGCGTCGACGCGCTGATCGAGGAGTACGAGCTGACCGAGTATCGGCGGGTGCCGTACAACGAGCTGTCCACCGGGCTCAAGCAGCGCGTCGCGCTGGCGAAATCACTTGTCAACGAGCCGGAGCTGCTCTTCCTGGACGAGCCGACGCTCGGCCTCGACCCCGACGTGTCGGTGCGCGTTCGCGCCCACATCGCGGCGCTGCGGCGCGAGCGCGGCATGACGATCGTGCTCACCACGCACTACATGCGTGAGGCCGAGCAACTGTGCGACGAGGTCGCCTTCATCAAGGCCGGGCGGATCCTCGATGCGGGCACGCCCGACGAGCTGAAGCGCCGCATCGGCCTCGGCGACGTCATCGCGCTGCGTCTGGAGCCGGCGGCGCCGGCGTGGCTGACCGAGGCGGCAGGCGTGCTGCGCTGCACGGTGAGTCAGGGGTGGACGGAATGCACGGTGGACGACGCCGAGAAGCGGCTGCCCGACTTGCTGGGGCGGCTGCAGGCCGACGGCGTGACCGTGCGTAACGTGCGCGTGCGGGAGCCCGAGCTCGAGGAGGTCTTCGTTGAGCTGGCGCGCTGACCTGCTCGCGGTCTGGGCGGTGGTCGTGCGCAACGCGCTCATGGCGTCGCGCAACGTCTTCTTCTTCTTCGAGCTGCTCTTCTGGCCGATCGTCGGCGTGGTCTCCATCGGTCTCATGTCGAAGTTCCTGGGCCTCACGCCGGCGCAGGCCTCGTTCGTGCTCATCGGGACGATCGCGCTGTCGGTCGTGAACGTCTGCCAGCTCGAAGTCGCGTACGCCGTGCTCATGGACGTGTGGTCCAAATCGATCAAGCACCAGTTCCTGGCGCCCATCGGCATCCGTCATCTGACGGTCGGCTCCTGGCTCGTCGGCATGGTGCGCGGCACCGCGCTGTTCGCCCTGTTGGCCGCGCTCTCGTGGTGGGCCTTCGGCTTCCGGGCCTTCGGCGCGGGGACGGGTGCGGTCGCGCTCTTCATGTTCGGCTGCTTTCTCAATGCGTGGATCGTCGGCGTCTTCGTCTGCGCCCTCATCACGCTCTTCGGCAACCGGGCGGAGGCGTTCGCGTGGGCGAGCGTCAACCTCGTGCTCGTGCTGGCAGGGATCTACTATCCCGTCTCCGTGCTGCCGGGACCGGCGGCCGCCGTCGCCCGCGCGATCCCGCTGACGTACTTCCTCGACGCCTACCGCTCGCACTTCGGCTTCGCGTCCGAGTTCGCGGCGCCGGTCGCGACGGGCCTCGCCCTGGCCGTTGTGTATGCGGTCGCCGCGCACCTGGCCTTCTACGGGTGCGTGCAGCGGGCGCGACGTACCGGGCTCCTCCTCAAAATGTCGGAGTGACCATGGACAACGCCTTCGCCAGGATCTCCCCGTGCACCTTCGCCGAAGTCGTCACCCGCGACCGCGTCATGGACCCGTCCATCCGGCCGCTGTGGCAGCCGATGCCGCGCGTGGCCGGCCCCGCGTATCCGGTCGCGTGTCCCGCCGGCGACAATCTGATGCTGCACGTGGCGATCCATCGCGCGCCCGCCGGCTCGGTCATCGTCTGCGCGGCGGGCGACTCCAACTGGGCCATGGCCGGCGGCAACGTGTGCGCGTACGCGCAGCAGCGTGGCATCGCCGGCTTCGTCGTCGACGGCGTCATCCGCGACATCGCGGACACGCGCAAGAACAAGTTCCCGGTCTTCGGCCGCGGAGTGATCCCGATTCCCGGCGTGCGCAAGACGCCCGGGCTCATCGATGTGGCGGTCGCGTGCGGCGGCGTCATCGTGGCGCCGGGCGACGTCGTGATCGCCGACGAGGAGGGGATCGTGGTGCTGCCGAAGGCGCACGCGGCGGACATGCTCGCGAAGGCTCAGGCGCGCGCGAAGAAAGAGGAAGAGACGACGCTCGAGCAGTGGGTCCTGAACCACAAGGAACGGATCGACGAGGCGGTGAAGACGCTGGGGCTCTAGCTCCCCAGCGCCCGGTCGACGGCAGCGTTCAGCATCGCGCGCGGGACGGCGCCGACCACAGTGTCCACGATCCGTCCGCTCTTGATGAGCAGCATGGTCGGGATCGATCGGACCTCGTAGCGGGCCGCCAGCCCCGGCTCCTCGTCCACGTTCACCTTCGCCAGCTTCACGCGCCCGGCCCGGTCGCGCTCCAGCGCGTCGAGCACCGGCGCGATGGCGCGGCACGGCCCGCACCAGGGGGCCCAGAAGTCGACGAGCAGCAGCTCATCCGTGGTGGCGAGCGTCTCGTCGAAGGTCGATTCGGTCAGGGTCATCGGGCTCTCCTTTCACCCGGTTGGGATGCGAGGAGAGCCCGATGAGATGCGCGGCGCCGGGCCTACTGCTTCTCGAGGACTAGGCGACGAGGCCGATCTTCACCCGACGGTTGTGACGGCCCTTGTTGTCGATCTTGAGGATGCGAACGGCGCGCGAGCGTCCGGTGGATGCCAGATGCGTGCCGCCGCACGCCTGGCGATCGAGCCCGACGATCTCGACGACGCGCACGCTGCCATCGGCCGCCGGCGGCGGCGCTACGGAGCGGCAGCGGATCAGACCCGGCTCGCTCGCGAGCGCCTCGGCGGCGACCCACCCGAAGCGCAGGGGCAGGTCCTGCCTGATCACATCGTTGAGCTCCGGTTCCAGCGCCCGCAGCCGGTCGTTGTCGACGTCGGGCAGATCGAAATCCGTCCGCGCGGTGCCGTCGTCGTTGAGCTGGGCGCCGGTGATGAGCGCCCCCTGGAAATGCTGGAAGACGAGGGCGTTGAGGACGTGGGCGTTGGTATGCAGCTCGGTCTGCAGCGCGCGGAATGGCGCGTCGACGGATGCCTGCACGACGCCGGCGATCTCGACCGGCTCGGCGAGCCGATGCCAGACCCGGCCGTCGTCGCCGACGTCGAAGCCGGCGATGCGTGTCTCACCCGACGCCCAGGCGAGTCGCCCGCGGTCCGGAAGCTGCCCGCCGCCGCCCGGATGAAACGGGCTCTGCTCGAGCACGACGGCGCCGGGTCGGGCATCGAGGACACGCGTCTCGAGCGTCAGAAGGTCGGGGTGATCGTGACAGAAGTAGCGCGACACGGCCGGCCCGGCTCAGCGCCCCATGAACTTCGCCACCGTCCGCGCGATCCCGGCGGCGTCGAAGCCGAATTTCGTGTAAAGGCCCCGCGGATCGCCGGATTCGCCGAACACCGTGGTGCCGATGCGCTTGAGCGGCGTGGGATGGACCTCGGACAGCCATTCCGCCACGGCGCCGCCGAGCCCACCGGCGATCGAGTGATCCTCCACGGTCACCACGCGGCCGGTCTTCGCGGCCGAGCGGCCGAGCGCCTCCTCGTCGAGCGGCTTGATGGACGACGCGTTGATCACCTCGGCCGAGATGGCTTCGCGCTCGAGCTGCTCGGCGGCGCGCAGCGCGTTGAACACGGTGCCGCCGGTGGCGATCAGGGTGACGTCCGTGCCGGGGCGCAGGAGACACCATCGCCCGAGCCGGAATCGATAGTCGGCGGGGCTCACGGGCTCGAGGTTCTGGCGTGTCAGACGCAGGTACAGCGGGCCGACGTGCTCGGTGGCGTAGGCGACCGCCTGCTTCGTCTCCATCTCATCGGCCGGCTGGACGATGGGGATGTTGGGCAGCGCGCGCATGCACGCGATGTCCTCGAGGCCCATCTGGCTGTAGCCGTCCTCGCCGATGGCGACGCCGACGTGCGTGCCCACGATTTTCACGTTCGCGTTCGTGTACGCGACCGAGATTCGGATCGTCTCGAAGCGCCCGACGATGAAGCAGGCGAACGAGCAGGCGAACGGCACGCAGCCGGTGAGCGCGAGCCCCGCCGCGATGCCGACCATGTTCGCCTCGGCAATGCCGAGGTTGAAGGCGCGTCGCGGGAACTGCCTGGCGAAGCCGACCGTCATAGTGGACTTCGACAAGTCGGCGTCGAGGGTGACGATCCGCTCGTCCTTGCTGCCCAGCTCGATCAGCGCCTCGCCGAATGCGGCGCGGCTGGCTTTCGCAGCCATCGCTCCTCCTCTATCCAGGGTGAGGCAGCCAGGATGACGCGTGTATGAGCGAGCGGCTACTTGGCTTCGAGACGGAGCAGCTCGGCGACGATGCCGGCCGTCGCCGCGTCGGTGGCCAGGTGCGCCTCCCAGCCAGGCTCCGGCACGCCGAGAATTTCGCGGATCGCGCGAATCGCCTCCGCGGGCTTCGGCGCCTTGCCGTGCCAGTCGGGATTGTCCTCCATGAAGGAGACACCCTTGCCCTTGATCGTGTGCGCGACCACGAGCGTCGGTGCGCCCTTGATCGCCTCGGACTGATCGAGCGCCTTGGCGATCTGCCCCATGTCGTGGCCGTCGATCTCGATCACCGGCCAGCCGAAGGCCTGCCACTTGCCGACGATGGGCTCGAGGTCGAGCACCTTGGCGCAGAAGTCGTCGAGCTGGATCCTGTTGTAGTCGACGATGACCGTGAGGTTGTCGACGGGATGATCAGGCTGTCCGAGCTTCGGCGCGGACATCGCGGCCTCCCAGACCTGTCCCTCCTGGATCTCGCCGTCGCCGAGCACGCAGTAGACGCGCGACGGCCAGCCGGCGAGCTTGGCGCCGAGCGCGAGCCCGAGCGCCACCGAGAGCCCCTGGCCCAGCGAGCCCGTTGCCGCCTCGATGCCGGACAGCGCGACACGATCGGGATGGCCCTGCAGCGGCGAGCCCAGCTTGCGTAGCGTGACGAGCGCGTCTTCGGAGAAATAGCCGGCGGCCGCCATCGCGCAGTAAAGCGCGGGCACCGCGTGGCCCTTGCTCAAGACGATGCGATCGCGTTCCGGCCAATCGGGACGGCTCGGATCGTGGCGCAGGCGGCCGAACATGATCGAGACGAGCAGGTCGATCACCGAGAGCGAGCCGCCGGGATGACCGGAGCCTGCATGGGTGAGCATCCGAATGATCTGCACCCGGCAGGCTCGGGCGATCGCCTCCAGTCGCGCGTCAGCCATCGACAGCCTCCTTGTGAGCGATCGCATCGATGCGGACGTCGCTGACCGCGATCTCGGGGGCGTACACGACCTCGTCCGCCGCCCACACGATCGTGCCCTTGACGTCCTTGGTGACGCCGACGACGTTGTTGAGGAACGTGGCGATGTTGTCGTTGATGCGGATCGTGTTCGCCTTGATCGGCTCCGCGATCCGGCCGTCGCGGATCATATAGGAATCGGCGGTGACCGTACAGGTGAAATCACCCGCGCGCAGTCCGTTGATCGGGTACGTGTACCAGATGCGCCCGATGTAGAGGCCGTTGCCGACACGACGGACGAGCTCGTCGCGGCTCACAGGGTCGGTGCTCTCGACGACGACGTTGGTGGCCGCGACCGAGGGCCGCTGCGCGAACTGCCGTCCGCCGCCGGCGCCAAACCGGAAGCCGTTGCGCGGGACGAGGGCGGCGGCCCGAGCGGCGTCGGTACCGCCCAGCTTGCTCTCACGGTGCGGATCGCGCAGCAGCCTCTGCGCGTCGTACCAGCAGGACAGGCAGCCGGTGAGCACGCCGTCACGGATGAGGTCCGTGCGCCCCGTCGGCAGTCCCTCGCACGTGATGCCCTTGGATCCCATCATCCCCGGCATGGCGCCGTGGTCGTAGACCGAGAGCACCGACGAGGCCACACGCTGGCCGAGACGGCCCAGAAAGGGCGACGCCGAGGCGTAAAACACGTCCGCGGTGCAGGCGGGAATCACGAGATTGTTCAGGATGTCGGTGACCGGCTGGCGGCCGAACACCACAGCGTAGCGACCCGACGGCACGGAGGCGCCGCCCACCGCGGCGATGGCCGCCTGCGCCGCCTCGCTGCCCGCCTCGTCGGTGAAGTCGTCGAGCCGCGTGCCTGTGGACCAACCGGAGCCCTTGGCCGCATGGGCCTCGACCATCGAGGTCACGAACGCGGTCACCAGCGTGGACTCGTCGCTCTGCACGCGCGGCATCGCCGTCGACGCGATCGCCATGCGCTCCTGGAGAATCGTCACGTCGCCGCTCACGATGAGCCCCAGGCGGCGCAGCGCGTCCTCGCTGCCCGCCAGGTCGGCCAGCCGAGAGGAGGCGAGAAACGTCTGCAGAGCGCCGCCCACGATCGTCCAGCCGGCCTCGACCAGATGCTCGTCGCTCACGCGCATGAGCGAGGGATCGTGGTAGTCCGTCAGCGTGCGCGACGCGGCGAGCGGTCGGGGCAGGGAGACGAAATCGGGATCGGCCACCGCCGCGCGCCGCGCCTTGTCGAATGCGCGCTCGATGCCGGCGGCGGAGAGGTCGCTCGGCTCGCTGCCGAATCCGAGTCGCGGACCGCCCGGCGCATCGAAGACGACCTGCAGCCCGACCCCGTACGCTTCCACGGACTTCGGCTCTTCGACGCCGTTGCAGGGGATATTCGACGTGTAGTTCAGCCGGGCGAGCAGCGTGGCGTTGGCGGAGACGAAGGCCTCCACGCCGCTCACGCCCTCCTGCACGCGGGCCCACTGCAGCGCCTGCTCGGCTGCGCGCGTCAGGTCGGCGAGATCGCGCACGTCAGTGCTTCGGGTCGTTGCTGACGTTCGTGCCCTGCACGGGATAGCCCTTCGCGTGCCAGCCCGGGAGTCCCTCCTCGAGCACCCGCTGGTTGCGCCATCCGAGCGCGTACAAGACGTTGCTGGCCCCACGGGACAGCGCGTGCGGGCACGTTCAGTAGAAGACGACGAGCCCCGTCTTGCTGATCTCCGGCGCGCGGCGCTCGACGCTGCGCAGCGGCATCGAGCGCGCGCCCGTGATGTGCATCTCGACGTACGCATCCCAGTTCCGCACGTCGATGATGTCCGCCTTCTCGCCGCGATCGAGCGCCGCCTTCAGCTCGTCGACATGGATGAAGCTGACCGGAGCGTCCGGCGGCGCCGCCGGCGCCGCACCGATCAGCACGATCGCCGCCGCCATCGCGGGGATCGTCGCGCGCCGCATCGCTCAGCCTCCCAGCACGCGGGCGCGGCTGCGCATGGTGGGGCCGCCGTTGCCGAGCTTCTTGCTCTGCATCGGCTGCCCCTTGCCGCAGTTGGGGATCGGGTAGAGGCGGAAGTCGCGCCCGACCGCGTCGACCTTCATCAGGTAGTCGCGCGTGTCGGCGGCGATGCCGCCGTTTCGATAGAGCCGCGTGATCTCGCCGCGCTCGATCGCGTACACCTTGCGCGCGGAGATACGGAAGTTCTCGCGGCTCTCGGCGATCGACGGGATGCGGTGGCCGACCAGATAGTAGCCGTGGTCGACGTCGCCGATGATGCGCGCGGGATCGTCGTCTCCGCCGTCGAAGACGGTGTTCGACATGCGGATCAACGGGACGAGCGCGGCGCTGGTCGCCTTGAAGTGGCCGTTCGGCTCGCCGCCGAACACCGCGGCCGTCTGCCGGCTGTTCATGAAGCCCCGAAAGATGCCGCGCTCGATGTGGGTCACCCGGCGCGCCGGCGTGCCTTCGTGATCGTAGGCGTAGTGGCCGTAGCCGGGCAGCGCGGGATCCGAATAGGCGGTGACGAGCGGCGAGGCGATCCGCCGGCCGACCTGGTGGGCGTCGAGATCGCCGAGCAGCCACGAGCGCCCGGCGTATGCGGTCTCCATCTTGAGCGCGCGGTCGAGCTCGGCCGGGTGGCCGACGATCTCGTGGGAGACGAGCGTGTTGTAGTGCGGGTCGGTGACCACGACGACCTCGCGCTCGGACGTCGGCAGCGCCGGCGCCTGAGCGAGCTCGGCGGCGTCGCGGGCGAGCGCCAGCGCGAAATCGCGGAACGCCGGAAAGGTGAGGAGCGGCTCGTCCACGCCCTCGGCGATCACCTCCCAGCCGCGCTGATGGCCCATGACGTCGTAGATCTCCTGGCTCGTCTCGGGCCCCACGGCGACGACCGAGGCCGCGCCCTGCGTGAGGGCAAAGCCTTGATCGATGAGCGCGCCCTCCGTGGAGGCGAACAGCTCGCGCGTGAGCTGTGTGAGCAGCGGCACCCAGTTGTACCGCACGCTCGGCTGCGCCGCGGCGATGGCGCGCGAGATGTCGGTCGCCACGGCCACCATGTCGGCCAGCGGCACGCTGCGCGGATCGATGCGGTACACGGCGGGCACCACGTCGTGCTGCGCGTCGATGGCGTGCAGCCGCAGATCGGCGAGCGCGTCGCCGAGCGGCCCGAACTTCTCGCGCGCCGTCGCCTTGTGCTCGGCGTTGGCCATGGCGCGCCGGTACGCGCGCTCGATGGCCTCGATCAGACGCCGCTCGAGCTCGTCCACGTCCGCGGCGCCGAGCACGATCCCGATCCATCCCGGCGCCACCGCGCGGTGACCGGCCAGCACGCGAACCCCGGCGGTGCACGCGTAATCGTCGCCGGACGAGCGCTCGGCGCCGTTCTCGGCGATCGCGTAGCGTCCCTCGGTCACCTCGAGCCTCACGTCGGCGTAGGCGAGATGGGGCAGACGGCGCCGTGCATCGTCCAGAAGGGTCGGCACGCTGGCGCGCGCGCGATCGATCAGGTCGACGGTCAGCAGCGCCATGTCAGAGGACGTCGAACGGCTCGACGGTGACGCGCTCGCCGGCGGCCACGTCGCCGCGGCTTTCCTCGAGGACCACGAAGCAGTTGCCTGCGACCATCGAGAAGAGGATGCCCGAGCCCTGTGGACCCGTCGTGCAGACCTCCCAGTCGCCGTCGCGAAAGCCGAGCACGCCGCGCTTGTACTCGGTGCGGCCGGTCTTCTTGCGCATCGGCTCCAGCGCCCGCGCCCGCCACGTCACCGGGAAGAGCCGGCGACGGCCGGCGAGCTTGTAGAGCGCCGGCCGCACGAACAGCATGAACGACAGCAGCGACGCCACCGGATTGCCGGGCAGTCCGAAGAAGAGCGCGCCGCCGATGCGGCCGACGGCGAAAGGACGCCCCGGCTGCATCGCGACTTGCCAGAAGTCGATCGCGCCGAGCTCCTGCAGCACGTCCTTGACGAGGTCGTAGACGCCGACGGACACGCCGCCGGATGTCACGACGATGTCTGCGGCGCGCGCGGCATCTTGCAGAGAGGCCCGCAGCGTGTCGCGCACGTCCGGGACAATCCCGAGGTCGCTGACTTCGCCGCCGCACTGCTCGATCGAGCCACGCAGCGTGAAGCGGTTGGCGTCGTAGATCTGGCCGGGACGCCGCGGCGAGCCCGGCTCGGCCACCTCGTCGCCGGTCGACATCAGGGCCACACGCGGCTTGCGGCGGACCGGGATCTGCCAGGCGCCGAGCGAGGCCATCAGGCCGATTTCCTGCGGCCGTAGCACGGTGCCGCCCTCGACGACGGTCTTGCCCATCACGACGTCTTCGCCGGACCGCCGAACGTTGGCGGCTTTGTCCAGGGGCCCGACGCGCACCCGATCGCCGTCACGCTCGACGATCTCTTGCGGATAGACGGTGTCGGCCCCGGCAGGCATCGGCGCGCCCGTCATGATGCGCAGCGCTTGTCCACCCTCGAGCGCGCGGTCGAACACGGAGCCGGCGGCGAGATCACCGATCACGATGAGCTCGCGTGTGCCGCGTGTGGGAATATCCGCGCTGTCCACCGCATAGCCGTCGACCGCGGAGTTGTCGGCGGGCGGCACGTCGAACGGCGCGGCGAAATCCTCGCTGAGCACGCGCCCGAGCGCGCGCGTCAGCGGCACCAGCTCGGATGCGAGCGGCGCGCCGATGCGGGCGAGGATCTGGGCTTGCCCGTCGCGCACCGAGATCATGCGGGTATTATACGCGCCATGAACGACGCGGCTCCGGGCGTGGTGCATCCCGCCGGCTTCTGGATTCGCCTCGTCGCGTTCGCGATCGATCTCGTCATCATCGCGATCGCGCAGCTGCTGCTGCAGCTGATCGCCGCCGCGCGCCTCGGTGATCGTGCGCTGGGCGCGGTCGGGTTCTTCACCTTCGTCTTTGCGGTCGCGTATCCGACGGTGCTGCACGCGATCGCCGGTCAGACTGTCGGTAAGCTGGCGACGCGCGTCCGCGTGGTCGCGGCCGACGGTGGCGCCCTGCCGCTCGGCGCCTCGTTCCTGCGCGCGCTCGTGTTCTGGGCGGCGCTCGTCCTCACGCTCGGGATCGGCCACATCATCGCCGGCCTGCGCAAAGACAAGCGGGCGTTCCACGACCTGCTGGCCGGCAGCCGTGCCGAGCGCCTGCCGCGCGCGACGCCGGTGCACAGCGCGCCGCACGACGTCGTCCCGCCGCCCGTCGCCACATCGCCGCCGCCGCTCGCCCCCGAAGGCTCGTTTGCGCCGCCGCCGGAATCAGAGCCGCGGTCGACCGGGTGATCCGGACGCTGCCGCTCGCGTTGCGTAATCGCCTCGCGGCGACGATTCTCGACGCGGTCGGCGACGGGCAGGCGCGGCGCATGCTGGCCGTCGTCGCCGAATCACCTGCGACGTGGCTGGCGCCCGACGAGACACAATGGGCGCCGCTGCTCGCTGCACGTGCGCGACGCGCGAGCGAGGCGCTGGCTTCGCTGGCGCCCTCGACGAGCCGCGGGCTCGACGACGTGCTGGAGATCGCCGCCCGCCTCTACGAGGCGGGCCTGTACTTCGAAGTGCACGAATGGCTGGAGCCGTACTGGATGACGGCGAGCGGGATCACGCGCGAGACGCTGCAGGGATTGATCCAAACGGCGGTCGGCTGGCAGCATCTCGCCAACGACAACGTGTCCGGCGCCCGCTCCCTGCTGACGGAGGGCGCGGCGCGCCTGCGAGGTCAGCGTCTTGGCGCGTGCGATCTCGACGCGTTCGGACGCGCGACGGCGGCGGCCGCGACGTCCCTGCCGTCGGCGGCGCCGCCGCCGTTTCCCGAGCGCCGACGCGGTGCGAGCGAGAGAGAGGAAAGCTTATGAACCTGGAGCTGACGGACAAGGTGGTAATGGTGACCGGCGCGAGCCGCGGCATCGGCCGCGCGATCGCGCTCGGGATGGCCGCGGAGGGGGCGCGCGTGGTTGCCGTGGCGCGCGACAAGGCGGCGCTCGACACGGTGGCCAAGGAGGCGCACGCCCGGAGCCAGCGGGATGCGGTCGCCATCGGCGCCGATCTGTCGCGCCTTTCGGAGGTCGAGCGCGTGGTCGACGAGGCCAAGCGTGCGTGTGGGCGCATCGACGTTCTGGTCAACAATGCGGGCGCCATTCGAGGCGGCGGCTTCCTGGACATCCCCGACGCCCAGTGGCTTGACGACTGGAGCCTCAAGCTGATGGGCTATATCCGCATGGCGCGAGCTGTGTTTCCGATCATGCGGACCCAGGGCTCGGGCCGCATCATCAATGTGGTCGGCGCCGCGGCGCGTAATCCCAGCCCCACGTACCTGACCGGCGGTGCCGCCAACGCGGCGCTCGTAAACTTTACCAAGGGACTGGCCGACCTCGGCGCGGAGTGCGGCGTGCTCGTGACCGCAGTGTCGCCGGCGGCGACGCGGACGGAGCGCTGGGACCAATTGATCGAGCAGCAGGCGAAGGCGTCAGGCAAACCCGTGGCCGAGATGCACGCGGCCGCGCAGGCGCCGTACAAGCTCGGGCGCATCGCGACCCCCGAGGACATCGCCGACGTGGTCTGTTTTCTCGCGTCGGCGCGCGCCTCGTTCATCACGGGCATCTGCATCACCGTCGACGGCGGCGCCACCCGCGGCGTGTACGCCTAGGCGCCTTGACATGCGTCGCCTCCTGTCATTATCTTTCCGTAGCGCTGGACTGGGACTCCCTATCTCGCCGCTTTCAATGAGGGCAGGAGGTTCGCGCGATGGCGGCAAAGTTGTTCGTCGGCAACCTTTCCTTCCAGGCCACGGAGGAAGATCTGCGTGAGCTCTTCGCGCAGGCGGGAACCGTGGAGACCGTGCGGATCATTACCGACCAGTTCACCGGGCGCCCGCGCGGCTTCGGCTTCGTTGAAATGGCCTCGAAAGAGGAAGCGGTGAAGGCCGTCGAGATGCTCAATGGGCGGCTGTTTCGCGATCGCAACCTCGTCGTGGACGAGGCGCGTCCGCAACCGCAGCGCGGCGCCGGCGGTGGCGGTCCTCGCGGCGAGCGCGGCGGCCGTCCAGGCGGTGGGCCCGGCGGTGGAGGCGGCTGGCGCCGCTGAACTCGTGATCGAGGAGCGCGCCGGGTTTCCCGGCGCGCGTCCGCATCGGATCGTCAGAAGAGGCTCAGCTGCGGTGACGCGGGCTCGTCGTCGACGTAGGGAACGAGCCCATCCTGGTCGGTGAATCGACGAAAGCGCTCCCACGTCTCGAGCACCTTCGACTGGTAGTACTCCACGTTCTCGTCAGGGCGCGCCGGATCCCACAAGCTCGCCGGCTTCGCGACGTCGCTGACGGCCACGCGCGCGGTGCGGCCGGCGACGTAGTACGAGATCTGATCCCCGGGCTGCACGGGGCGTCCGCTCGCCGCGGCGAGCTCGTAGGCCGCGGAGACGGGTCGCAGACCGGTCGCCACGCGGTCGCGATAGACTTCAAGTGATTCTTGAAGCGTCTCGCTGCGTGCAAAGACGCGCACGTCGACGCGGTGCGCGGCGAAGTCCGCGAGCCAGCGGTCGACCACCGCTTTGGCGTCGGTGCGCCGCCCGAGCAGGAGCAGCCGAACCAGCTCGTTGATGAGCCTGCGCTGGAAAGGCTCGAGGCCGCGTGAGCGGAAGGCCGAGCCCTTGAGCGTCACGCGGTCGCGGGCATCGAGCAGCGCGTACGTCTTCATCTTGTACGAGAACATCGCGGGGTAGCGTCCATCGAGCTCGAGCGTGATGCCGGGTGGAAGCTTTTCCGTCAGCGCTTCGAGCAAGCGCGCGTCGTCGTCGACGGTGTGGCCGGGCGCCGGCGTGAAATACACTCCGTCGGTGTCCGCCTCGATCGGCGTGGCGCCGAGGGCACGGAGGCCGTCGACGACGGACGTGACCACCGCGCGGCCGTCGGCGGTCACGCGATTGGCGGCGTCGAAGTCGTTCCAGTGCGCGGCGGAAAAGCCGAGGTAGCCGTAGAAGGAGTTGATGAGAATCTTGAAGGACTGCGAGAGCGCCAGGTGGTGCCGGCGCTCCACTTCGCCGGCGGCGGTCTGCGCCTGACGCTTGGCGGTCACGCGCACGTCGCGCAGGTGAGTGAGCAGATCGAGAAAGACACCGAGCTCGTCGCTCGCGGGGACGACGCGGCCGGCGATCATCAGCGACGGGTAGAGCGACGTGACATCGACGTGGAGCACCGGAGCCGCCACGCCCTGCTGCCAGATCGCGGTGAGGCCGCCGCCGACCGACTGGCCCGGACGTGGTCGCGGCACGGCGCGGCCGACCCGGAGGTATTCGCGCAGCAGCAGCGCATCGACCTTCGCGGCCGAGCCTCGGAGCGTGGCGGCCTGGTAGTCGAACGGCACGAGCTGCGCCTGGGCGAAGTAGGGCGGGGACAGAATCGCGGAGATCGCCAGCGTCTCCGCAGCGTCGTCGGCCGCGTAGGCCATGAGCTGATCCGCGTCGTCGGCGAGCTGGCGTGCGACGTTCGAGACGTCGACGTAGGTGCGGTCGGTGGCCGCGACGCCGAGATGTCGCGCGATATCCTTGAGGCCGAACGAGGGCAGATCGCGCGCGCCGACGTCGTGCAGCTGCGCGAGCATCCACGTGTCGACGATGTGACGGCCCGCGATCTCGTAGCGGCGAAAGCCGATCGCGCGCTCGGCCACCTGCAGCCGCGCCGGCCGGCTGCGCAGCAGGCTGCCGTCGCGACCCCACGCCAGCGGCACGTCGTATCGGCGTGCGCGCGCCTCCAGATACTCCAGGTCGAAGCGGAAAATGTTGTGGCCCTCGATGACGTCCGGATCGCGCTCGCGCATCAGCCGGCCGCATTCGGTCAGCAGCGTCGCCTCGTCGAGGCGATCACCGCGAAGGACGTGACGAAAGCCCGTCGCGTCGGTCAGCGCGATCGCGACGATGCGATCCCCGGGACGGGCCGCGGACGGGAACTCGTAGCCGTCGGTCGTCACGACCTCGATGTCCAGCGCCAGGCGTCGAAGATCGCCGAAGTGCAGGCCGCCGAACGACGTGCGGCCGGTCGTCAGCAGATACTGGTGTACCGGATCGGGAAAGAATCGGTATGGCGCCTCGGGGGCGTTGGCCGGCATGCCCGTCGCCTCGCGGCAGCGCTCGCGCGC